>Ga0302326_10022874_pt1 | contig 12763 bp, 13 predicted proteins | sample Palsa_T0_3_FD_202264 | JGI IMG/M metagenome (GOLD analysis project Ga0302326, IMG submission 202264) | Peat permafrost microbial communities from Stordalen Mire near Abisko, Sweden - Palsa_T0_3 | ecosystem: Environmental > Terrestrial > Soil > Palsa > Peat permafrost | place: Sweden: Abisko... | reverse complement strand
GCGGCGAAAGCCGCATTGATGTTGCGGCATTTACGGACGGCCTGAAGGCCGTCCCCTTCGAGGAGCCGACTTGATCAGGACTTCCCTAATGGCTAAGAGCTAGTTCTCATGGCGGCCGGCCTTGAACTCGCGACGCTCGTGGAAGAGCGACTGCTCGAACGGAATCGCTTGTGCGAGAGCTTCTTCGCGCAGGAGGCTGCGCGCCTGGCCGAGGCCTGCCGCGAGATGTCGGAGCGCTTTCTGCGCGGTGGACGCCTGCTCGCCTTCGGCCGCGGCCCCTACGCTACCGACGCTCAGCACGTTTCAGTCGAGTTTGTGCATCCCGTGATCGTGGGGAAACGAGCCCTGCCAGCTCTGGATCTTTCCCTCGTCTATCGTCCCTGGCTGCGCAGCATTCTCCGCGCCGACGATATGGTTATGGGTTTCGGACCGCCCGAAGGTGACGACGATGTCGGTGAGACACTGCGGGAGGCGCGGTCGCATGGCGCGATGACCTTCGCCTTGCCGGGCGGGGACGGGTCCTACAGCGTGGGAGCTGCGACGCACGATCCTTTCATTCATCAAGAGATCATCGAAATCCTTTATCACACATTGTGGGAGACGGTACACGTTTTTTTCGAGCATCGCGAGCTGGGGCATGAAGTTGGCGACGCCGGATTTCTCTATCCTTTCCTCGGGCAGGCAAAGCAGGAGACCGGCGGCATGACGCAAGAGGTGGCAGCCTCGATTGTCATGAAAGTGCAAAACGACAGCCAGTTGCGCGCGCAGGTTGCCAGCGAAGAAGCCGAGCAGATCAGTGCCACAGCCCGTGCGCTTCATCAACACGTGCAGCGCGGCGGCAAGTTAATTCTCTTCGGCAATGGCGGATCGGCTACCGACGCCAATGACTGGGCGATCGACTGCGTTTTGCCGCCCGCCGGTTACCAGCCGGTGCCCGCAGTCTCCTTGTCAATGGAGCCGGCCAATATCACTGCCGTCGCCAATGACATCGGAACGGAAGCGATCTTCCTGCGGCAATTGATCGCGCAGGCGCAGCCGGAAGATGTCGCTATTGGCATCTCGACCAGCGGAGGCTCGCGCAATATCATCATGGCGCTGGAAGAGGCGCGCAAGCGCGGCATGCTGACGGTTGCGCTGCTGGGATATGACGGTGGCGAAATCAAACGCCGCGGTTTGGCTGACTTGCCGATCGTCGTGCGTTGCGACTACATTCCGCGCATTCAGGAGGTACAGGCTTCCATCTATCACATCATTCGCGAAATGCAGGAGGTGCTGAGTCGTGGCCACGCTTGAACTGTTCGGGACGGCGAGCTGCCCTTACACGCAGGAGATGCGCGAATGGCTGGAGTGGCGAGGTTGCGACTTTGTGGAGCATGACGTTGAGGCCGACAGCGCGGCGCGGGAAAAACTCTTGGCGCTTGTCGGAGGCCAGCGTACGGTCCCTGTCTTAGTGGAGGAAGGCAAGGTGGTAAAGATCGGCTGGCAGGGCAGAGGTTGCGTTATCGGCTCCTGACGGTCCGGCGTTTCATTAGCGGCTTATTTCGACTTGCATGCCCTGGCGTACCGGTTGTCACTCCCAGCGCGTGCAGGATCAGCTTGTCCCCTTCCGTCAATATATCGGCGTTCAAAACCGCTTCGTACGCATAGAGAATGACTTTACTGCGGTTCATGGCGTACTACTCCCTGGCAATGCTCGCAAGCTGCCTCCGCGCTGTATTTATTGCTGTGGTGCCAGGTCGTTACTGCCTGCGTCGACATGCTCGTCCTGCCAGAATCCTCGGCCATGTGGAGAGCAGCGCTGTAGAGCGATTCGCTACATCCCCAAGAGGAGGTAAGGGCAATACGTCTTTAGCCGGAGAGAATTTCCTCTTGTGACCAAACAAAAAGCGGGGCACCCTTATTACAGGATGCCCCGAAGGTTTACCTTCTATCAGTTACTTCAATCTACCCAAGCTATCCAGCCTGAGAACCGCCGACAGCTTAGCGGCAGTTCGGGAACTTCCAAGCCGAAACGTTGGTGCTCCAGCCGAACGTACCCGTAACCGGGTAGTATTCGGTGGTGTAGAAGAAGGTGCAGTTGTCAGACGGATCGATCTCGACCGTGCTGTAGTCACCCCAGCGATCGGCCGTATCGGTCTGTGAACCGGTACCGTTCACAAACAGGTCTTCGGCTGACAGGGTGCCAAGCGGATCGCCGACGACGCGTCCGGCGACTGCGATAGAGGGATAGGTGGTGGAGCTCGACTCGCTATAGCCAACCAGTATGTCGCCGATATTGTCGCGGCTCACGGAACCCATCCAACGATACTGAGTGTCGCTGGGAGATCCCGCATACGTTCCCTGCTGGAATACCGCGAGGGAGGTGACGGGTACAGTCCTTAAGCTAGCGCTGAATTCCATCCAGCGCACGCCGATCTGTCCGGTCGACGATGAAACATCGAAGTTGACAAACCAGTGTTGCGATGGCGCCGGTTTTGGAGGATTGGCCATGACATTGGCGAGTGGCTGGTCTTCCCAGTAGGAGAAGCGATACATCAAGCGATCGCCGAGCGAGTCGACCTCGTCAGTGACGCCTTTCTGCACAACGCAGTCGCCGCCGTAACCACCATTGCAAGACGGCGTGAACTGAGCGATGGAAACCAGTTGCGAGTTGCCCAGACCGGTCATCGTTGCACTGCCGGTTGCCCAGTCATTGATGTGCATGGAGTAAACGGAGAGGTGCTCGTTATCCACATCGCCAACGCTGCCGATGAAGAACTCATCCTCAGCGCTGGGAGGCGCCGTTGGCGAATCGCGGTCCGCGGGCAACAAGCTGTCTTCCGTTGAGTCAAGCTGGAAGCAAATCTGTTCGGCGGAGCTGTCGCCCACCAGCATCTTGGTGCGGTCATAACCGCACATCGCGGGACCGCGGAAACCGCTGCCGCCAGGTCCGAAGTTGTTCCAGTTCTGGAAGTAACCATCGCTGGCGCCGTGGCTGGACCAGACGCCCCACTTGGGATAGTCCGGGAAGCCGCTCTGGACAACGGGGAACTGATAGGCATACCAAAGGTTGTCGGAGAAGGTAGAGGTCTGCGAAACGGCAACGCAGACAGCGTAGGGCTCACTGAAAACGTTCTGCGCCAGGATCCAGCGCTGCGCATCACGGTCGAATTTGACGATGATGTCGCCGTCGTTCTGGTTGGCGCACTGACTTCCGGGCAGCAAGTTCTCCCAAACGGTGTTGCCTTCGGTGCTGTCTTGGCCGTTCAAGGGGATAATGGCGCCGGTGCTCTTGTCTAAGTCGACATAAGAGGTGTTCACCCACTCGACTACCTCGGTGGTACCAACCGCCAGAGTCGTATCCGGCGGAGCATCCGGAACGCTGTAGTTCGGGAAGCCCACGCCAACGCCCAGCACATTGTAGACCGGGTTAAATTCGATGCCGCTCGGCGCCGCCGTGTGCTGCTCGACAGGATCTGTCACGCGCGCAGCACGAGCTTTGAAAGGACGGAGAACCGGGTTAGACAAATGCACACCGAACGGTGGGGGAGCTTCCCCGACGGTCACTCGCCCAGCACCAAAGGCCGTGGGATGGTTAAGAAGAGGCTGCGGCGATTTGTCGGCCGCAAGCAGCGGCAGGCTACACAGTAGAAGGGCGCTCAAAGCGATGACGGATGCGCCCAGAATTTTACTTCTTGTCATTGTTACCATTCTCCTTTTTCTCTCCACATCGTCTTCGCGGCAGAACGCAGTTGGCGCCTGACGCGGAGTCGTGTCGCGACAGCAGGTTTCGTTGATGGAGCGCAGTCTTCGAGTTTCTGGGAGGGGACTGCGTAAATTTGTACTTTTCAACCTTGAATCAGTGCCCTAGGCGGTATTTCAACTATTACACACGATAGTAACTGGGTGCAACTATTAATTGCGTAGTAAATGGATAATTTTGACCAGCTTGAAATCGCTTGGCTGTTCAGGTCGGCACCAAGGTCTCACTTTTCTCTGTGTGTACGACCGAATTTGGCAACAAATTGCTTTTTCGGCCAGACCCAAAGCGGGTTTCATAGCGGAATTTCAGCGGAAGTATTAAGTGAGATTATCGTTCGTTCTAACTATGGAGCCTTTCCTAAGGTGCAGTTCAGGACCCAGCGCATGATCGGCGAGAGTGATGTCAATGGTCAAATTGGGACTAATAAGTGGTAGGCCAGTCTCAATCTGATTGACAAATCCAATGCAAGAACCTTAGCCTGATCACACGAGGAAATATCTTGATTATGACTTCGAAGATGAGGCAGAGCCAGCAACTCATGCTCGGCCCGCTCGAGATGCAAGTGATGAATGTCGTCTGGTCCGTCGCACCGTGTAGTGTGCGCGACGTAGTGGAGAGATTGAACAGCAAGCTGGCCTACACGACCGTGATGACTACGCTCGACCGGTTGTTCAAGAAGGGTTTGCTGGAGCGAGAGAAATCCGAACGCGCGTTTCTTTATTCTCCGCTGCTGTCCAGCCAGGATTGGGAGCGGCGGCGCGCCGGCGATTTGGTGGCTGGGTTCCTTGCCGGCCCGGAGCCTTCGCGCGATCTTCTGCTCTCCTCTTTAGTGGATGCCGTCGGCCAACACGATGCCGTGCTGCTGGACGAACTGGAAGAGAAGATCCGCAAGAAGCGCCGCGAGCTTTCCCGGATGCCCAAGCCATGAACCTTCCCTACACCATGCGGCTGCTGTGCCTTTGCTGGGCGTCATTTTTCATGGTCCACATGGCGCTGGCGATGGCTGCGCGCCTGGGTTCAGGAACGGCAATGCGAGTTGCCGAGCATATGAAGCCGAGGTCCGCGTCTCGTTTGCTGCTCGCGATCCGCATCTCGCCGCTGGTGTTGAGCTTGTTCGCAGTGCTGGCGTTCTGTGTTCCCAGCTACCTGTGGCTGGAGCCGGAGGTGAACGGCGAACGGGTCGGTTTGGTGTGCATGCTGATCGCCTTGATGGGCATAGCGGTCTGGATTCCTGCGCTGGTGCGGGTCATTGGTGCGCTTCGCGGCACGGCGCGGTACCTGCATCGCTGCGAGCGTCATGGGCGAAAAATCACGGTGCCAGGCGAAACGACGCCCGCCCTCCTGCTGGCCGATAAAGCTCCCGTGCTGGCGGTCGCAGGCGTGTTCCGTCCGCAACTGCTGATTTCGCGCCGCGTAATGCGCGGTCTTTCCGCCGAACAAAGAGAGGCTGCCTTGCGCCACGAGCGTGCGCACTGCGCCGCCGGCGACAACTTCAAGCGCTTCCTGATTCTGCTGGCGCCCGACGTCTTGCCCTTTGTCCGCACCTTCCGCAACATGGAGCAGGCGTGGTCGAAATTCACCGAGTGGGCTGCCGACGATCAGGCGACCGAGGGAGATCCGCAGCGGGCGCTGTCGCTGGCGGCGGCGTTGGTTCGAGTGGCGAAGATGGGATCGAAGCCGCAGCTTGGCTATCTTTCCTGCTCGCTGGTGGGCGGTGACCAGCAACTCTCAGAGCGCGTGGAGCGGTTACTGCGTCCGCAACCGAAACCGGGCAAGCCGGTAAGGGAACTTGTGCCCCTGCTTAGCGGCGCCGGCGCACTCGCGGCATTGGCGATTGCGGTGATGACGCTCTGGCCCGGCAGTCTATCTGTCGTCCACCAGGCCCTGGAGCAGTTGGTCCACTAAACCTCTGCGATCCCCGCATCACAAACCACGGTATAATTGCGCGTAAGGGGCTTGATACTAGGGCCAAAGCCATGAAACAGGATCTGCTAAAAGATGCGGGGTACCACCTCAATTTTGACCGCATGCTGTATTTCAACCGCCAAACCAAGAAGGCTTTCAGCATAGAGTTCGTTGACGAACACGAAGAAAGCGAACTCGAAAGGCGCATTCAAGAAGACGGCGACAGAAACGGTTGGCGGTTCTATTTCAATTCTCCTCCATCCGCGGGGGTAAAACGCGAACTCGAGAGAGCGCTCGGCTAATGGCCGACCGCACGATTGAGGACCGCCTACGTGAAGAATATTTCGATCTCCTGCCCGACATCCGCCGAGTGAGGGAACAGCTCGAAGCGGAAGTTCGATTTCACCTTCTCACGATCTCGCACAGCTTGCGCAAGCACGAACGTCTGGAAGTGATGTCGCGGATCAAAGAGTGCGGGAGCGCTGTCGATGCTCTCCGGCGGCGTCAAGAAGGTAGAGAATTCGACTCTGATCGACCCGAGGTTTACACCTTGTCGGCATTACGTGATTTGGCCGGGGTCCGTATTCTCGCGTTTCCCGGCGGTCGCTTGACCGAAATCGATCAAGTCCTTCGCCTAAGATTTTCGTCCTGGCATCCCGATCCCGTCCTGGACGAGAATCGCGATGTTCTGGCCTACAAATACTATGGGTACTGTGCAGAGGCGAGCCGTAAGGTACAAGGCGAATACCAAGTTGTGCCGATGCTTACGGGACTTTTTTGGCAGGTCGAACATTCCGCGATTTATAAGCCGGACCCGAAACTCAAGGACGTAGCCAAGCTACCGGAGATGCAACAGCGCACCAAGGAAGTCCAGAGCGCGCTGCAGAAATTCGGGGAGGAATTTGAGCGGCTGGTCTTAGGTGAAAAGGACTCCTCAAAGTAATCTAGAGCCATCTCTAGAGCCGCATCACCAATCGTCCTGATTTCCATTCCCGCACAGATAACGTCGAACAAAATCTGCGAGCGACGCCGCCGTGACGAGCGCCACGGCTCGTGCCCGATCCGCTTCGGCGGAGCCAGCCTCCACATCGCCGCCAATGAACGCTGTCCTCATGCCAAGGCGCAGCCCGGCTTCAATGTCGCTCAGCGAATCTCCTACCATAAGACTGTTGTCAGCCCGCGCGGCAGGAAAATCCAGGAAAGCCTGTTCGAACAGCCCGGTCAGCGGCTTGCGGCAATTACATTGACCCTCGTCATGCGGGCAGACATAGATGCTATCCAGATGGGCACCGCGCGCCGCCAGGCGTTCCCGCAGCTGAGCATGCATTCGCTCCAGATCTTGCGGCGAATACAGGCCCAGCGCGATTCCGCGCTGGTTGGTGACCACGATCACCTTGCGTCCCGAACCGTTCAGCGCCGCGACCGCGTCTTCAACACCGGGCAGCAACTCAAGCTCTTCCGCGCAGGTAACAAACCGTCCCTCCGGAGGCTGGCGGTTCAGCACGCCGTCCCGATCTAGGAAAACATATTCGATATCCGGCAATTCAACGGCTCGACGGTTGCCCATCTCATTTATAATCTTGCAACAAGCTCTCCACAGGTTCTTGGGAAGATCCTCACATTCCTCGCAACACGAGGGGCGAATGCCATCTTCTCTGAATCTGGCCGGCGTCTTCACCGACGCTCTCTGCGAACACATCACCATTATCCGCCGACTCGAAGCTCAACAGGATTCTTTCGAGCGTGCGGCCACCCTTATTACCGATGCGTTAGTCCGCGGTAACAAAGTACTCTGGTGCGGTAACGGCGGCAGCGCCGCAGATTCACAACACCTCGCTGCTGAACTGGTGGGACGCTTTCGGCGCCGCCGCTCCGGACTGCCCTCCATAGCTCTGACCACCGACACTTCCATTCTGACTGCCATCGCCAATGACTTTGGGTATGACGAGGTATTCAGCCGGCAGGTCGAGGCGCTGTGTCAGCCCGCCGATGTCGTGGTCGGCATCTCCACCTCCGGAAACAGCAAGAACGTTTGTGCCGCCCTACAGAAGGCCCGCCAACTCAAGGGGTCAACTGTGGCGATGACGGGGCGGACCGGCGGGCACATGGCCGCGCTGGCGGACGTTTGCATTCGCGTGCCCTCAACCGATCCGGCGCGGATACAGGAGGCGCATATCCTTTTCGGGCACATGCTGTGCGAGTGGATTGAACTGGCTACATGCATCCGCGAAACGGTCGCGGGCGGCGGAGGCGCCTATGATTCCGGAGCTGCGTGACATCGTGGCGCTGGTCGAGTCGGGCTGGCGCCATGTTGCTGTTCTCGTGATCGGCGATGTCATGCTGGATCAATATGTCTGGGGCGAGGTGGAACGCATCTCGCCTGAGGCGCCGGTCCCGGTACTTCGGGCCACGCTTCGCGACGAGAAGCCGGGCGGCGCGGCCAATGTGGCGATGAACCTGGCTGGGCTTGGTGCGTGTGTCACGCTGGTGGGCTTCGGCGGCGGTGACCGCGACCAGGAAACTTTGGAATCGCTGCTGGCTGACGCAGGAATCGAGCCATTGCTGACGGCTGTTCCGAATGCGCCTACAACTACCAAGCTGCGGATCCTCTCAGGCCATCAGCAGATGATGCGGCTCGATTCGGAAACGGCGCCGGCTTTTTCCGAAGCAGATTACCAGAAATTGCTGGAACGAGCTTTCGCAGCAATGGCCGATGCTTCGGTTGTGGTGCTGTCGGATTACGCGAAAGGTGTGCTGAGCGAATCTGGTTGCCAGACATTGATTCGAGAAGCGCACCAGCGCAACATCCCCGTCCTGGTTGATCCGAAGAGCCAAAGCTGTGCGCGATATCGGGGAGCAACCGCAATTTGCCCCAATCTGAAGGAACTGGCGGCAGCAACTGGAGAACCGACGGCCAATCTGGATCGGCTCCTGAGCGCAGGTCAGACTCTGTTGACGTCACTTGAAGTGGAATTCATCGCCGTGACGCTCGGGGAAAAGGGAATTGCCGTATTGCAACGGAACTCGCGATTTCATGCGCCCGCCGTGGTACGGCAGGTGTACGACGTTTCCGGGGCGGGCGATACGGTAATCGCCCTCTTGGCGCTCGCCATGGCCTGCGGCGTGGCAATCGAGACCGCGGTGCAACTTGCCAATGTCGCCGCCGGGGTTGTCGTCAGCAAAGTTGGCACGGTGCCGATTCAGCGTGAGGAACTGCTGGGCGCGCTGTCGGAGGAAATCCCGCTCCAGATGGATGAGAAGGTATTGCACCTGGATCGGCTGCTGGCGCGGGTCACGACATGGAAGTTTGCAGGCCAACGCGTGGTGTTCACCAACGGTTGCTTCGACATCCTGCACATCGGCCACATCCGGCTGCTGGAGGCGGCGCGTCGTAAAGGCGATCGCCTCATCGTCGGCCTTAACAGCGATGACTCCGTGCGGCGACTCAAGGGGCTGTTGCGGCCAATCGTCGCAGAGAGTGAGCGGGCGCAGGTCCTCGCGGCCCTGAGCGCGGTTGACGCGGTTGTCGTGTTCAACGAGGACACTCCGCTGCGGCTGATCGAGGCCATCCGTCCCGACGTTTTGGTGAAGGGCGGAGATTACACCGAAGACATGGTGGTCGGCGCTCGCGAGGTGCGCGCCTGGGGAGGCCGAGTGGAACTGATTCCGCTGGCCGGCGATATCAGCACCACGCGGCTGATCGCGAAGTCGGTAGCCAGTGTGCCGCCCAATCCGACGCCGAAGGTTTTCTCAGCATGAAAGCCTCCATGTTGCCGCCCCTGTTCTTCTCGGTCCGTCTGCCCACGTTGCTGGCAATGTTTTGGCGCGCGCACATTAGCCGAGAGCCGATTGCCGGCGTGTCGCGTAATGAGCCGTTGTCGTTCATCGTCTTCCGGCTCGATTCGCTGGGTGATGTGGTGATGACGACCCCGCTCTTCCGCGCGTTGAAGAAAGCCCATCCTGAATCGCGCTGCACCGTTGTCGTGCAGGAGTGCTATAAGCCGCTCCTGGTGACCAACCCACACATCGACGAAATCCTGACGCTGCCGAAAGTCAGACCTGCCTGGCTGCCGCTGGGCACGAGAAGGCTGCTATCGGCCATTGCACTCTATTGGACGCGATTGCGCAAAAGGCATTTCGACTTTGCGATTTCGCCACGCTGGGATGTGGACGAGCATTTGGCGACATTCCTCTGCGTTCTGACGCATGCTACAAGCCGCGTGGGCTATAGCGAAAAGGCATCGCCGGCGAAGCAGCAGATCAATCGCGGATTTGATGTCGCTTACAACATTTGTCTGCCGGCGGGTTCGGTGCGGCATGAAGTTCTGCGCAACCTGTCGATAGCCGAGGCCCTGGGCGCAACGATCGCCGACCCAACACTCGAAATACAACTGACCGAACGAGACCGACGGAAGGCGGCGAAGCTCCTGGCAAAGGTGCCGGATTCGACCAAGTTGGTTGCGATCGGAATTGGCGCCGCCAGTCCCGGCCGACGATGGCCGCTGGAGCGCTATGCCGACGTCGTGAACTATCTGGCTGAGGACGGCGTCCAGCCTGTGATTGTTTGTTCGGCCGCGGAACTAGGCCAGGCGCTCAAACTTGCCGCCCTGCTGCAACGTACTCCGATCATCGTCAGCGGAGCCCGCCTCCGCGAAGTATGCGCTGTACTGGAACGGTGCGATCTCTTCCTTGGGAACGACAGCGGTTGCGCCCATCTTGCCGCCGCGATGGATTGCAAAGTCATCGTGATCTCACGCCATCCGCGCGATGGCGACCCCAACCATTTCAACAGTCCGTTGCGGTTTGCTCCGCATTGTGCTCATGGACGCGTCCTGCGGCCGGCAACTGCTCTTAACGGCTGCAAGGACGCGTGCCGCTCCGGCCAGCCGCATTGCATCACCAAAGTTTCCGTGGAGGAGGTTGTCGCTGCAGCCCGGCTGATGCTGAATGCAACGCGAGCGGTTGTTGTTCCGCCTCTGTCGAGGTCCTTGCCGGACAAGGCCGCACAGTGCCTGCTGCACTCCCACTCGGCTGAAGCCATTCGCCGCGCCGTCGAAACAGTTTGCGACACTGCGGAGCACCCGTTAACGCCGGTTTGATCTGGTTCATGTCATGAAGCTCAACCTGTCATCATCGCGCTATGGCCGGATCGTCCAGGCAGTATGGTCTGGTACTGCCGCACGACTGCTGACCGCCGGGCTGACGCTGATCTCGTTGCCGCTCGCCGTGCGCTATCTGGGAGCGGAGCGGTATGGGGTGTGGGCCACAATCACCACCACAGCCGTGTGGATCAATCTGCTCGACCTTGGCATCGCCAACACGCTGACGAACAACATTTCGCGGGCCTATGCGCTTGGCAACAAGACCGCAGCCGCACGCTGCTTTACCAATGCGCTGGTCCTTACTGGCGGAATTGCCGCTGGAGTTGGTTTGCTGTTGGCATTCGTCTTTCCCAGGATCAACTGGGTGGGATTATTCAACGTCGGTCCGAATGTAAGCGCGACGGAAGTGGAACACACGGCAACCGTCGCCGTGGTGCTGATGTTGTTTTCGCTGCCGTGCGGCCTGGTGAGCAAGCTGCTTGCTGGCTATCAGCAACTGCATCGCAACAATTACGCGGCTTGTGCCGGCGCTGTCGCCAGCGTGTGCGGACTCGCGCTCGGCATCGCGCTGCACGTTTCCATGCCGGTGCTGTTTGTCATGTCCGCCGGATGCCTCACTTTCGCCAGCCTTGGCACTCTGCTCCTGGTTGTCGCGTGGCAGAAGCCGTGGCTGCTTCCGCGGGTGTCGCTGGTTGATCGCTCGTCGGTCAAAGAGCTTCTGGATTCCGGCTGGCCTTTCTTCCTGATCCAGGTCGCGGCGGTTGTGGTCTTCAGCTCCGACAATCTGATTGTCAGCCATTACCTTGGCGCGTCGGAGGTAACGCCCTACAGCGTGACCTGGCGAGTTGTGGGGTTGGCGGCCGTCCTGCAATCGCTGATCTTTCCCGCGCTCTGGCCGGCCTATGCCGAAGCCTATGCTAAGCGCGATTACGGTTGGATTCGGCGGACCTTCCTCATAACGATGAAAGGGACTATGGTCCTGAACGTGTCGTGTGTGACAATCCTCATGCTCATCGGACGGAGCCTGATACGGATCTGGGCTGGCCCATCCGCGGTGCCGAGCCCGTATCTACTGCTTGCCATGGGAATCTGGGCGGTCGTGAATGGATTCATGAGCGTCGAATCCTGCTTGCTGGCAGCACTGGACCACATTCGCGAACAGGCCGTTTTGTCGATCATCGCAGCTGCCGTGAACATTGCATTATCGGTGGCGTTGGTCCGCCACATCGGAGCGCTGGGCGTCATTGGAGGAACGATTCTGTCCTACCTCCTCGTGTTGGTAGTTCCACAGACTCTCATCGTGCGAAAGGTGTGGAGGAGGGAATTAGTGGCAGGCCCGAAGCTTTTCGCCTTTCGCTCTTCGCCTTTCGCTGGTCGCTAACTACCAATAGCTGAAGCTGATTGCTAATTGCTAGTTGCTAATTACTTCATCCCACCAGAAACGGATTACTTGCGCGCTCTTTGCCGATGGTAGTCAGCGGGCCGTGGCCCGGCACGACGATCGTATCGTCAGGTAGGGCCAGCACAGGTCCATGCAGCGAGCGCATGATTTTTTCGTACGAGCCGCCGGGCAGATCGGTGCGGCCGATCGAGCCGGCGAATAAGGTATCGCCCGCGATCAGCTTCTTCTCCGGCGCAAAGTACAGGCAGACGCTTCCTTCGGTGTGGCCGGGAGTGTGCATCACATCGGCAACCAGGCTGCCGGCACGAACTTTGTCGCCCGTGTTCAGGCTGGCATCAATCGTCACTTTCTCCGGCGCGCGCATTCCGATCCATGCCGCCTGCACGTCCAGCATTTTCAGCAGAGCGTAGTCATTCTCATTTAGCAGGATTGGCGCGCCGGTCAGTCGCTTCAGCTTCATCGCTCCGCCAACGTGGTCGATGTGCGCGTGGGTAACGACAATCTGCTTCACCGTCAAGCCATGGCGCTGCACGATGGCCATCACATCTTTGATGTCGTCTCCGGGATCGATGACGATGGCTTCCTTGGTCTGCTCGTCGCCCACCACCGAGC
>Ga0302326_10022870_pt1 | contig 12764 bp, 9 predicted proteins | sample Palsa_T0_3_FD_202264 | JGI IMG/M metagenome (GOLD analysis project Ga0302326, IMG submission 202264) | Peat permafrost microbial communities from Stordalen Mire near Abisko, Sweden - Palsa_T0_3 | ecosystem: Environmental > Terrestrial > Soil > Palsa > Peat permafrost | place: Sweden: Abisko... | reverse complement strand
CGACGACCCGGGTCTTGGCGCAAGCCAAGAGCCTGGCGACGCGGAAGGCGCGCGGCACGCTGGGCAGCGTGCAGAAGCAGGCCATCAAGGGGCCCGGTGTGACGTCAGTCACCGTGCCCTCGAGTGGTCCGAGCGTCGTGGTTCCGGCCGCCCCTCAGGGCAACGCCGGAGCGCCGGCGTCCGGGCCGGCCCCTAACACGGGCGCGGGCAAGTGAAGGGCTGGGGCCCCCGCTCGGTTCGGGCGGGGGCCTCCGGTTTTCAGAGGTCACTTTCGACCCCTCAGTCTTGTGAGTTGACCGCGGCGTCAGCCGCACATCCCGTTGACGCAGGTGAGCGCCCCGGGGCAAGCGTTTCCACAGGCGCCACAGTTCAGAGAATCGGTCATGAGATTGGTGCAGCCGACGCTCGGACAACAGGCATGGCCGGCTCCGGCGTCGAGGTTGCAGAACCCGTTCATTTGGCCGGGGCCACAGCCGGTGAATCCGGAGCAGGCCCCATTGACGCAGGCTTGGCCCGCCGGGCAAGCGTTGCCGCACGCACCGCAGTTCTGCGGGTCGTCGATGGGATGGGCGCAGGCACCGCTGGCGCAGCACAGCCCGATGGTGCCGTCCTCGGCGAGACAGAACGGCAGCCGATCGAGAGTGCAGTCGCTTCCGGCGCAGCTTCCATTCACACATACGGAGTTCGGCCCGCAGCTCGCCACGCAATCGTCGGTCGGCGCTTGCGGTAGGCAGGAGCTGGTGCCCGGATCGCAGATTCCGGAGGAGCACTTGTTGCCGCAGGCGCCGCAGTTCTGCGGATCCTCCCAGTCGGCCACACAGGCGGTGCCGCACAGACCTCCGCGCTGGGTGGGCCCGAACTGGCAATCGTTGAGGCCAGGCAGCTGCGACCCGGGGACGCAAGACGCACCGTTACAGACCTGTCCAGGATCGCACATGTGGCAACCGGGGCCGTAGCCACAGGTCGAGTCGAGGGGAGCGCAGGTGCTTCCGCAGCACGTCCCGGCGACGCCGTCGGCGAGGCAGTAGTCGTCCTGGACGCTCGCCGAGCAAGACGTGGTGAGGCATTTCCCGTATTGCGGGGCGCATTGGGATCCCGAAGGACAGCCCGCGTCCTGCTTGCAAGACTTCGAGGACGCCCCATCCACGCAGCTCTCGCCGCTGGGGACGACGACTCCGCAGTTGCCGCAGTTGCTGGAATCCGAAGTGAGGTCGACGCAGTTTCCCTGGCAGCAGCCGCCCAGAAGCCCACTCGGCAGGTTGCAGGCGCTGCCCAAGACGGAGGTCGCGCAGGCCGCCGACGGCTGACACCCGAGGTAAGGGATGCAGACCGAGCTGGCTGCGCAGGTGATTCCGCACCCGCCGCAGTTCTGGACGTCGCCGGGAAGGCAGGTGCCGTTGCAGCAAAAGCCGCTGGGCCCGGCGGGTGTCTCACAGAGCTGGTTGTTCTCGTTCGCGGTGCAGGTCGGGAGGAAGCAACTGGGCCGGTTCCCCTGGTTGTTGGCCGCGGCCACGTAGGGTGACTGGCAGGGCGCAAAACCGCCGTCGCTGAACGTGCAGGCTCCCGAGAAGCAGTGCGAGTCCGGCGGGCACACGTAACCGTAGGCTCCGCAGTTGCTGGAATCGGAGTTGCGATCGATGCAAGCCCCCGAGACGCAGACTCCCAGTGCCCCGTCCTCGATCAGGCAGGGGAAGCCCGCGAAGTCATGACACGCCTGCGCCACGCAGGTGTCGCCAACCCAGGTCGTGCCGGGGCCGCAGGCCATGCCGGTCGACACGCAGAGCCCGTCGACCCGCACTTGTCCGGTCGGGCAGGTGCCGCTCGGGTGGCTGGTGGACGAACAGGACCCGGCCAGCGGAATCAGCAGGATGCCGGCCGCGAGGGCGCCGAGGGTCAAGCCCTTGAGGTTGGCGAGGGCGGCGGCAATCACGGGCTCGACGCTACCTCATCCGGCGACCGAGGTGCGAGACGATCGTCGTGGAATGAATAGCTTGCTCGCGGTGTTCGTCGAACGAACGCATGTCGCGAGTTCTCTTTGGCTGGATTCTCTGCTGCTCTTTCGTCACGGCGCAGACGCATGTCCAGCGCGAGAGGCTCTTGAGGTCCCAGCAACTGGCGGCAACGGTCCCGACCAGCCATTGCGATCCTAGCCAGCCGCTGGCCCAATCCGATCACCTGGGCTGCAGTACGACTCGAGCCCTGAAGCCGGTCGGGGCGCTGGGCTGGTTGGATCGCCCGCGCCAGAGCGGCGCTCTGAGCTCATCCGAAGTGGGCTGGTCCCTCGAACGCCATGGCCTCCGGGCGGAGCCGCTGCCACAGCGCGCGGCCGAACGCCCGGTGCTGCGGATCTAGCCGCCTCCTGGTGGCGCAGTCACCCATCAGGTCACCAGAGCTTCGGAGGCACCACAATGCAAACCCAACACGATTCGAGCGCCCGCATCAGCTCGTCGCCCCTCCTTCAGGAAGGGGCCTGTCTTGTCTGCGGCGTCAGCGTTCCACCGCTGGCGAATCCCGAGAACCTCGAGGAGCAACTGCGCGGCCTGGGCTGGCACTCCTGGTTGAGCCACACCTCGACCACGTTTCGCCGCCACCTGTCACTGCTGCGGCTGTGCCCCCAGTGCGTCGCGGACCCGATGTTCGTGGCCACGCGGATCCTCGAGAGCCACGGGCCCGATCAGATGGAGGAATGGATCAGAAGCATGGAGCTGGAGCTGGAATGACGCTCCGGGGGCCGTCACTCCACTTGTAGAAGAAAGTTCTGAAAGGCCGCGGCGGTGCCGTTCGGGGTTTGGGCTTCGACCTCGAATTCGAATGGCACGCCGTTGGTCGCCATGATGGGAACACCTTCGACTTCACCGCTCGGGTAGAGTGCGAGACCCGGGGGGAGCGGAGACAACGCGGTTAGCGTAATGGGGCCGGAACCAGCGCAGGCGCCGATGTGAAAATCGTACGTTTCATTCAGCCGTGCTGGGGGCAGCATCGCCGCTTGACCTGAATCCTCTGCGAGGAACGCGATGCCTCCGTCGGGTGTACATCCGCCCGGCAGGCAGGCCCCGGTGTTTGCGTCGCATTTGCCGGAGGTACAGATCTCCCCGCCGCACTTGCAGATGCCGTCGGCTGGATCGCAGACGTAGGCGGGCGAGCAATAGACGCCGGAGCAACCGACCTTCCCGCCCGTCGTTCCGCCGCTGGTGCTTCCGCCACCCGAGCTCGAGCCGCCGCCGCCCGTTTCGTCGTTTCCGGTATCGCCGGAGACGACCGTGAGGCAGCAACCCGATCCAGCGAGAAGTCCCGCCAGCAGGCTGAGCGGCACCGCATTCATGGGCCGACTGGACCACGGTGGGGCGGTCGCCGGCAATGCTGTACCCGTGCGTTCCGTGCCCGTGCCCGTCTGCGTGGGTCACTTGTCGCTCTCGTGGTCATTGGGTCGGACGCAAGGTCCGCTGAATTTCGAGAGCTTGCGGGTGGCGTCGTGCGTGTCGCGCACGACGGCCGCTAGCTCGCGGAATCCAACGTCGTGATGCGTCCGACCCATCGAATGGCTGCGCAAGGCTGGCACGCACACGGGCACGCACACGGAGACCCCGCCACCCTAACCTCCCGCAAGCGGGAGAGGGGATCCCAGCGCCCTACCTCCCGAACACCCGCCTCGTCAGATCGCTCTGGAGCACGCCCTCCGGATCGAGCCGCTTCTTGAGGGCGAAGTAGGCGTCGATGCGGTCCTGGCCGAGGGCCCGCACGACCTGGTCGGGGCGCAACACCGAGTCCTTGGCGAAGTAGAAGCGGCCGCCGGCCTCGAGGACCCGCTCGGTCATGCGGTGGCAGTGGGCCCAGAGCCGCTCGCGCTCGCGGGCCGGGAAATCGAGCGCCAGCGAGTAGCCGTCGACGCCGTGGGTCAGGAGAAAGGCGTCGGGCCGGTGGCGTTTCATGACCGCGAGATAGGGCGGCAATCCCTCGGCCTGGCACATCTGGAGCAGCTCGCGGAAGACGGCCTCGGCGTGGGCTTTGGGGACGAACGGCTGGTACTGGATCAGGCCGGCCGGACCATAGGCCAGCCGCCAGTTGGGCACGTAGTCGAGCAGGAAATGAAAGGCGGCGTGGGACTGGAGGTAGCTCGATCCGCGGCGCTGCAAGTACGAAGTCAGGTACTTGGCGGTGTTGCCCAGGTGAACGCCCAGGTTGTTCATGAACGGCTTGAGGAAGCGCCAGATGATGCTCTTGGGAACGCCGAAGAGGGTGGCCGGCAGGTCCTGGTAGTCGACTCGCAGTGAGCGCTGGGGGCCGACGGGATCCTCGTCGGCGTGCAGCTTGGTGGCCTGGTGCAAGACGCCGCGGCCGAGCGCACGTCCCGAGGCGGTGCTGTCGATCCAGCCCACGAAGTACTCGGCGGTCCGGGTGCGCTCCTCGAAGAGCGCGAAGGTCTCGCTGAAGTCGCGCGTGCGGAAGGGCTCGACCCGCATGAGACCGCTCTCGACGCGCGTCACCGCGAGCTTGAGCCGGGTGAAAGCCCCCAGGCCCCCGAGCCCGCCGATGGCGGCGTGGAAGATCTCGGGATTCTGCTCGCGGCTGCAGAGCAGGGTCGAGCCGTCGGGGGTGAGCAGGTCGAATTCGAGGATGTGGTCGCCGATGGGACCGACCTTGAAGTTGTTCTTGCCGTGGATGTTCATGGCGGCGCAGCCCGCCAGGGTCGGCACCATGGTGCCGGGCACGACGCTCGGCCAGAAGCCATCCGGCAGGATGTGGCGCCAGGTGTCGGCCACCGTCACGCCGGGCTCGATCTCGATGACGCCGGCGGCCCTGTCCCAGCTCAGGATGCGCCGCAGTCCGGAGAGGTCGAGCACGTAGGCGCGGGTGTTGAGCGCGGCGTCGCCATAGCTCTGCCCGCTGCCGCGCAACGCGATCGAGAGGCCGTTGTCGCGCGCTTCGAGCAGGGCGGCGCGCAGCTCCTCCTGGTCGTGCGGGACCAGCTCGCGGCAGGCCGCGCGGTTGCCGCCGCCGAAACCCTCGAGCACCCTGAGCGAGGCTCGCCGGAGGGGCTTGGGGTCCACTGGTTCGACCTCGACTGCTGCCGGCACTGGCGCCAAGTTACCGACCGGCCTGCGCCGAGGTCAAACGCAGCTTTTTCGCAATCCTGTGCTTCGACAGCCCGACCTTACGCTTTGGGCGAAAAGAGATGCGCGCGACTGCGGGGACGGGTCGCAGGTGCTCGTGTGGCTGTCGCAGGCATTGCTGCAGCCTATCCGCCCGCGGCACTCTTCAGCATCACGGCCCCGAGCGGTGGGAGCGTGAGGTCGAGCGAGTAGCGCCGGCCGTTCCACGGAGCCGGAGCAGCTTCGAGGGCGCCAAGATTGCCCGAACCCGAGCCGCCGAACTCCTTGGCGTCGCTGTTGAAGATCTCCTTCCAGGTGCCGAGGCGGGGAATGCCCACCCGGTACGGGGCGCGCGGGACGGGGGTGTAGTTGAGCGCGACGAGGATGTCGTCGGCGGGCCGAGCGCCCTTTCGCAAGAAGACCAGGACGCTCTCCTTGGCGTTGCTGCCGTCGATCCACTCGAAGCCGGCGGCCTCGTCGTCGTAGACGTGCAGCGCGGGCTCCTGGCGATAGAGCCGGTTGAGCTCGCCGACGCACAGCGACATCGCCCGGTGCCACGGGTGGTCGAGCAGGTGCCAGTCGAGGGAGCGGTCGTGATCCCACTCCTGTCGCTGGGCGAACTCGCCGCCCATGAAGAGCAGCTTCTTGCCCGGCTGGGCCCACTGGGTGGCGAAGAGCAGCCGCAGGTTGGCGAACTTCTGCCAGTCGTCGCCGGGCATCTTCTCGAGGAGCGACTTCTTTCCGTAGACCACCTCGTCGTGCGACAGCGGCAGCACGAAGTGCTCGGAGAAGGCATACAGCGACCGGAACGTGATGCGCGCATGGTTGTACTGCCGGTAGATGGGATCCTTCTCGAAGTAGTCGAGGGTGTCGTGCATCCAGCCCATGTCCCACTTGAAGCCGAAGCCGAGGCCGCCGTTGCTGGTGGGCTGCGACACCATGGGCCAGGCGGTCGACTCCTCGGCGATGGTCTGCACGCTGGGCTGGTCGAGGTAGACCTTCTCGTTGAGCCGCCTCAGGAAGGACATGGCCTCGAGGTTCTCGCGGCCGCCATAGCGGTTGGGAACCCACTCGCCGGGACGGCGGGCGTAGTCGAGGTAGAGCATCGAGGCCACGCCGTCGACCCGCAGCCCGTCGGCGTGGAACTGATCGAGCCAGTAGAGGGCGCTCGACATCAAGAAGCTGCGGACCTCGTTGCGGCCGTAGTTGAAGACCAGGCTGTTCCAGTCGGGGTGGAAGCCCTGGCGCCGGTCGGCGTGCTCGAAGAGGTGGCTGCCGTCGAACGAGCCCAGCCCGTGGGCGTCGGCGGGGAAGTGGGCGGGAACCCAGTCGAGGATGACGCCGATCTGGCTCTGATGGAGCTGGTCGATCAGGTACATCAGATCTTCGGGAGGGCCGTAGCGCCGGGTGGCCGAGAAGTAGCCGGCGATCTGGTAACCCCAGGAGCCATAGAAGGGATGCTCCATGACCGGCATCAGCTCGACGTGCGTGAAGCCCAGCCGGCGCACGTACTCGCAGAGCTGCGGGGCCAGCTCGCGGTAGGTGAGGAAGCGGTTGCCCTCCTCGGGCACCCGGCGCCACGAGCCGAGGTGCAGCTCGTAGATCGACATCGGCGAGCTGAGGCGCTGCCGTCCGGCGCGGTCGTCGAGCCAGCGCGCGTCGCCCCAGGGGTGCTGGATGTCGGCGAGCACCGAAGCGGTCCGGGGCGGCTCCTCCATGGCGCGGCCGAAGGGGTCGGCTTTCTCCGTGATCACTCCATGGTTGCGCGAGCGGATGCGGTACTTGTAGCGCTGGCCAGCGCGGGTCCTGGGGACCGTCGCGCTCCACACGCCGAGGTCGGTGACGCGCTCCAGCCGGTGGGCCTGATCGTCCCACAGGTTGAAGTCGCCTATCACGGACACCTGGTCGGCCTCGGGCGCCCAGACGCTGAAGCGGAAGCCGTCGCCTTCGGGCAAGGCCCCGAGCAGACGATAAGCGTGCTCGTCCTCGCCGGCGTGGAAGGCCTTGAATTTGTCGTCGAGCTTCATTCGGCGGTGTTCAGGAACCCGTTGGGGGGCGCTCTTCGGAAAGCTGCTTCAAGCCTGCCATGGGAACCGCCACCCAGTCCGGTCGATTGTCCAGCTCATAGCCCAGCTCGTAAAGACACTTCTCGAGCAGATAGAAATTGAGGGCCCGGTGCCGGGCGGCGAGGTGCGCGGGCAGCAGGCTGCTTCCAGCCATGCGCTCGAAGTAGGCCTGCCGAAAGGCCTCGGTGACGGCTTCGTGCCAGGCGCTCAGCCAGGCGGATTCCCAGCGCTTGCTGCCCGAGGTCCTGGCGGCGGCGGTGGCGGCGTAGTGGTACGACCGCAGGATCCCCGCCACGTCGACGAGCGGCGAGCGCTTCATGCGTCGCTCGGCCAGCGGTCGGGCGGGTTCGCCCTCGAAGTCGACGAGGATCACGTCGCCTCCTGTCTCGAGGATCTGGCCGAGGTGCAGGTCTCCGTGAACGCGGGTGATCATGCCGCCCAGGGGCTCCTGGGCGAAAGCCCGAAGGCGTGACACGACCTCGCCGGCCCACAGTGGCAGCGTGGTGTGGCCCCCGCCCTTGGCTTTTCGCTCGCGGAGAAGGCGCAAGTTGGTGCCGAGCACCGTCGAGGCCGCTTCCGCGAGTTGCTGCTGGTGGGCGAGCGTCAGAGGCTCGGGCTCGAAGGCCGGGTTGCCGCTCGGCCGGCCGAGGACCAGGTGCAGCTCGGCGATTCGGTGGCCGAGGATGCGCGCGCGCTCGCGGTGGGGCGCGAGGACGTCTGCTGAATGGTCGCCGGGTGGCTCGGGGTGCTCGGCGACGAGCCGCGCGAGCCGTTCGAGGGTCAGCTCCCAGGCGCCGCCGTCGTTGTGGACGAAAGCCTGGAGGATGCCGAGCGTCGAGGGTGTTCCCTGCCGCGGCACCCAGCGTATCGAACCTTCCAGCTTCGGGGCGCTGGCGTAGCCGGCCTGGCTCAGGAAGCGGCCCATCTCGAGATCGACGCTCTCGCCCGGGTCGAGCAGGCGGAGGATCTTGAGGATGAGGCGCTGGCCGTAGACGACCGAGGAATGGGTTTGCTCGACGGCGAGTGGGTGGGGGAACAGATCCTCTTCGCGTGTCGGGCCACCCGCTACGGAAGCGGAGACCGTCTCGAACTCGAGCATCGAGCTGGCGCCTGCGATCGGGCCCGGCACCCCGAAGCGCTCCAGGATCGCGCTCAGTGCCCCGGGATCGGCGAGGGCGTCGCAGAGCAGCGCGCCGCCGGCCAGGCGCTCGATGATGAGCGGCGAGTCCTCTTTGGCGAGCTGTTCGGCGCGCGTCCCCGACTGGATCGACAAGGGCAGCGAATAGCGATCGGTCCGGGTGCCATCGGTGATCTCCAGGATCGCGATGACCGCGCCCGGGGACAGCGGCAGCGTGTCGAGAATTCGCAGGTCGCTGATCCCGCTCGACTTGCCGCGAAACCAGCGACGCGTGGCGACATAGGCGGGCAGCCGCTTCGCGAGCGCCGGTGCCTCGCCCTTGCTCCAGGGGAATATTGTCTCTTGTCTCGGCATGTCCGGCTGGTCCAGCATATGCACGCATTGCCGAGAGGGACAGGAAAGCGCTTGATTCACAATCGCGTCGTCGAAAGGGCTCTGGCGGTGCTGGGGGTCGAGCGCCTGGTGCTCGGTGTGCACGACCTCATGCTCCCGTCGCTGCCGGAGGAGGACACCGGGCGTGGATCGCCGCTCAGCCGCGGGGCGCGCGAGCTCGTCGACTTCAGCTTGGGGCTGGGGTTCAACGCGCTGCAGCTCGGTCCACAGGGCCAGACCAGCGGCGACAATCCGTCGCCGTACGACGGCGCGATCTTCTCGCGCAACCCGGCCGCGCTGTCGCTGCTGCCCTTGACCGAGCCCGAGCAGGGCGAGTTGCTCACGCTCGAGGACGTGCGCGGCCTGGTCTCGGCGGGTCCGACCGGGAAGGATCGGGCTGATCACCAGGGCGCCGAGCGCATCGCTGCGCGGGCCTTGAGACTCGCCTACGACCGTTTCGTCTTGCAGGACACTCCGGTCCGCCGCGAGCTGGCGCGGGGGCTGGCGGGCTTTCGCGCACAGGCTTCGGACTGGCTCGAACGCGACGGTCTGTTCGAGGTTCTGGCCGCCGAGCACCTCGGCGCCGATCCGCGTGGCTGGCCTGCCGGGGATCAAGAGCTCTTCGGTTCGACCGCCCAAGCGGCGGGGGTCGAACGGCGGCGTGAGCTGGCCGAGCGTCAGGCCGCTTTCCTCGAGCGAAGGGCTTTCGCGCAGTTCCTGCTTCATGCGCAGCACGCCGCCTTCCAGCGGTCGCTGCGCGAGCGCGGCGCGACCCTTTACGGCGACCTTCAGATCGGACTGTCCTCGCGCGATGCCTGGGGCTGGCGCCGGCTCTTCCTGAAGGGCCTGGTGATGGGGGCTCCGCCCAGCCGGACCACGCCGCTCGGGCAGCCCTGGGGTTATCCGGTCCTGGACCCGGTGCTGTTCAGCGCGGCTGCGCCGGGACTGGCGTTCGTGCGGCTGCGCATCGAGAAGATGCTGCGCGAGTACGACGGGTTTCGCATCGACCACCCTCACGGCTGGGTGTGCCCATGGGTCTACGACGCCGTGGAGGCCGGCTCGGCGGCGAGCGTGGAGCGAGGGACGCGCTTGTTCGAGTCGCCGGACGACCCGCGTTGCGCGCGCTTTGCGATCGCTCGCCTCGACCAGCTGCGGCTCGAGCTGCCGCGCTTCGACGACGCGTGGGTCCGCGAGCTCGACGAACCTCAGGTCGACCGCTACGCCGTGCTGACCGACGAGATCCTGGCCTGCGCCGATCGGCTCGGGCGTTCGAGAGAGCTGCTGCTGTGGGAGCTTCTGAGCACGCAGCCCCATCCGCTGGAGCGGGTGCTGCGGCGTCAGGGATTGGGCCGCTTCCGGGTGACGCAGAAGGTGCGGCTCGGCGATCCGGCGGATGGCTATCGCAGCGAACATGCCAATCCGGGGGACTGGATCATGGTCGGCAACCATGACACCGAGCCGATCTGGGCCGTGGCCAGGCGCTGGCAGGAGAGCGGCGAGCTGGCAGCGCGGGCGAGCTACCTGGCCGGGCGACTCCGTCCCGAGGCGAGTGCGCGCGCGCGCTTCGCGGCCCGGCTCGAATCCGATCCGCTTCTGATCGCCCAGGCCCAGTTCGCCGACCTCTTCGCTTCGCGGGCCAAGAACGTCCTCGTGTTCGTGAGCGACCTGCTCGGGGAGACGCGCTGGTTCAACATCCCTGGCGTCGTCGATCCCGACAACTGGACGCTGCGCGTGCCGGGCGACTTCCGGCGCGTGTATCGCGAGCGGCTCGAGAGCTCGGCCGCGCTCGATCTGCCGCTGGCGCTGACGCTGGCCCTCAAGGCGAAGGGGTACGCCGCGACGCACGCTGAGCTGATTCGCGAGCTGCGGTTGTTGGCGAACCCGGAGACGGTGGCGAGGCTCGGGTAGAGCCCCCCGAACCCGACCGCGAACCCGAACCCGACCGCGAACGCGAACCCGACCGCGAACTCGACCGCGAACTCGACCATCGAACCCGACCGCGAACCCGAACCCGACCGCGAACGCGACCTCGCGACCGCCGCGGGGTACGGTGACGCCGCGGGGTACGGTGACGGACTAAACGTCCAACAAAAACGGGAGCGTGCGCAGCATTCGCGGGCGTGATCGCCATCGGTCGTAGCTAGCGGGCCTCGATGACGCGTCATGGACGCTCCCGTTACGGCGAAAACGCAAGCTGGAGCCGGCGAACTCGAGCGCGACGAGCGGATTGCGATGGGAGTCGTACACCACTCCAGCGCGGGACCAACCGCCGAGCAGGAACAGGCTAGCTCAGCGCCATCGCGGCGGACCGGCTGCCCGCGGGGCATGTCGTTCGATCCAACCTGGGTCCCCGTAGAACGACGATTCCACGATGTCGGGTCGCCTCGTCCGCAGCCCGCTCGTGAGTGGAGCGGCGAAGAGGTGTTGGTAGGCCAGCTGGCGCTTCGCCGAAGTGCGGCCGAGCGCGAGGTACTCGGGCTCATCCTCGATGAGAGGGTCGGGTTTGCCGAAGGCGTAGTGCAGGTAGCTCGACCACTTGTAGTCTTTTGGTGAGCGGACCATCCCGGCGCGCACTGGATTGAGGTCGCCGTAGCGCATGACGGTGAGGACGTGCCGGCCGTGCGCGCCGGGCTGAATCAGCGGCGATTTCATGCGCTGTGTGACGACCTGGCCCCGTCTGGATTTCTGCTGGCGGTTGTACCAGCGGGCGAAGAGGTGGTTGATGACTTGCCAGAAGCGGCTGAACGCGGCCTGGCCCTTGGTCGCGACGACGACAAGGTGTGGGTGGGTGCCCATCAGGCAATAGGAGCGGACCTGAATGCCATAGCGGCCGGCGTACTTCTTGATGAGGTCGAGAAAGAACTGCTTGGCGGTATCGAGCTCGAACACATGGGTGGAGTTGTGGCTGCGCCAGGTGCAGTGATTGGTCGAGTTGAGCTCGACGAGGAGGCGACGAGGAATGCGGGCCACCGGTGGGGCAGAGGCAAGCGATGTGCCGCGAGGGCTGCGTCGTGATTTCGGAGGCCTAGCGACGCTCGCGCAGGCAAAGGTGGTCGTTTTTGGACCGGGTGGTGCGAAGTTGAACGGATGTTGAACGTCCGTCACCGAGCTCTTCGGATGTTGAACGTCCGTCACCGAGGTCTCCGAGGTCTCGACCATCGACCGCGACCATCGACCGCGAGACCCGACCGCTAGCCTCGACCTCGAGTCTCGACTTCGACTAGACCGAGGCTCAGTCTTCCATCCGCCGAGCCGCCCGAATGAGACCGATCCCGAGGCTCAAGACCGCGCCGCCCAGGAACAGTGCGCCCAGGTAGGCGAGACTGATCAGGCCGTTCGGCTCCCTCGCCGTGGGTGAGGCCATGGAGAGAAAGAAGGCGGCGGGGATCAGGATGGCGGCGATGGGCGCGCCGGTTCGCGCCAGCCACTTCCAGAAAGGAGAGAGCACCGCCTCGTCCACGTAGCGCAGCATGACCAGCGAGAGGACGAGGTAGACGGCGGCATGCGCGTGGCCCGCGCGCCAGAGGTCATGCCGCAGGGGATTGTCGGCGAAACCCGGCGAACTCCCGGTGAGCATCCAGAGGAGCGTGAGGCCCCCGTACATCACGCTGGGCAGGACAACCAGCAGGATCCCGGCGGTCATGCGCGACTCTCGTGACATGCGTTTCCCCTTTCAACGGTGCGGCGGCCGCTCTTCGGTTCCGTCCGGCCGGCGCGCGAACCGCTCGGTCTCTCGCGGGTGTACCGGCTCGTCGCTCTCATAGCTCCAACCCCCGAAGCCGGTCTGCTGGTACTCGCGCATGGTCTGGGCGATTTCGGCCTGGGAATTCATGACGAAGGGGCCGTACTGGACCACGGGCTCGTCGATGGGCTTGCCCTGCAGGAGGAGCAGCTCGGCTTCGCCATCGCCATTCTCGAGCTTCGCGGAGGCGGTCGCGAGGAGATCCACCGAGTGGTTGAGGGCGACCTTCGTCCCAGCGACCTTCAAAGTCGAGCCGCGGAAGAAGTAGAGCCGGCGGTTGCTGCCCGGCCGGGCGGGCGGCAGCGTCCAGGTGGCGCCTGGGGCAAGCTTCAGCGTCCAGATGGCGACGTCGGTGT
>Ga0302326_10022869_pt1 | contig 12764 bp, 10 predicted proteins | sample Palsa_T0_3_FD_202264 | JGI IMG/M metagenome (GOLD analysis project Ga0302326, IMG submission 202264) | Peat permafrost microbial communities from Stordalen Mire near Abisko, Sweden - Palsa_T0_3 | ecosystem: Environmental > Terrestrial > Soil > Palsa > Peat permafrost | place: Sweden: Abisko... | reverse complement strand
AAGCACAGAATCAAAACCAAACTCAAAAGACCGAATACGACATAAGCTGCAACATGACCAGCTTTGCCAAGGTTTGTGAAATTGTAGAGTAGCACAAATACCAAGCTCACGCCGTCGAGAAGATATGCGGCTCGCTTTGGTGAAAAGACTGTAGCCGAAGATTTAGGTGGCTTGCTCACGATGCCTAATAGATGATGGGCGGCTCGGTTCGCAGCCTATCTTTTTCCATTAGAATCAACATAAATTATCGAAAATTGTTGTCCAACAAAAAACTAGACGGCTTTTAATACCGCCATCCGTTTGAGCAAAGGCGCACATCCGCCGCTACGGTTTCTTCAATCCGTCAATCGCCTCCTTCATCTCATCAAAATGTGTCTGCGGATTCATCGTGTCCGTGACGTGGATGATTTTTCCGTCGAGGCCGATGAGGAAGCTCACGCGCTTGGACATGCTCAAGACCGGCATCTTCACATCGTACGTTTTGGTGATGACTCCGTTGGTGTCGGCGAGCAGCGTGAAATTCAAATTATATTCCGCGATGAATTTTTTATGGCTGTCGGCCGAATCATAGCTGACGCCGATGACCTCGACATTGTTCGTCTGCAAGTCGCCCATGCGGTCGCGCAGGCCGCAGGCCTCCTTCGTGCAGCCGCCGGTGAAATCCTTGGGATAAAAATACAGCAGCACGATTTTGTTGCCGATGAGGTCGGCGAGCTTGAACTCCTTGCCGTCCTGGTCCTGGCCGGTGAACAGCGGCGCGGCATCGCCGGCCTTGGGAATTTCCGCCGAGGCGGTAACGGCGAAAAAAACAATCAAGCCGACGCCGACCAATCCTGCGAGTAATATCAATTTCATAAATTTATTTTGTTCCGCGCAATTTTACGTTTTTCAACTTTTCAACGAATCCGGTGAAGCCGTCGGCCTGCGCCTTCAGGCGTTCGAGCAGTTCGGCGTCTTTTATTTTGCCCGAGGCGTCGAGTAAACTGTGGATTTGCGGCATGAAAACGCGCACGGGAAAAATGTGCGCGTTGCGATAGCCGAAAATGGCCTGCAACTGCTCGACCGGCCGCAGCGCGCCCCAAATGCCCGCCGACAATCCGGTGAAACAAACGGGCTTTTGCTCGAAGCTTTCGGGAAATTTAAGCATATCAATGAAATACTTCAGCACGCCCGGCACGCTGCCGTTGTATTCCGGCGTGACGACGTGCAGTCCGGAGGATTGCAGAACGGCATCGGCGAACGGTTGGAATGACTTCGGTTTTTCCGCGTAGGAAGTCGTCGAGAAAATTTCCGGCGGCAGTTTCGCCAGGTCCAGAATGTTCAGCGGCACTTTGAGTCCGTCGTAAATTTCTTCGAGTTGCGCGGCGACCTTGCGCGAGTTGCTGCCCGGACGGTTCGTGCCGACGATCAAAGTAATCATGGGAACCAATCTAAAGCGCGTTCTGACTTTGGCAAATCTTGTTTACGCGGTCAGATCGGCCGGTTTTTCACGCGCGGCGAGCGGCGCAAACCGTTTTGCAGCCACAGCCGCCAGACGAGCCAGAACGCTTCGTTGACGATGCCGCCGGCCATTTTCGACTGGCCTTCCGTGCGTTCGGTGAAAATGATCGGCACCTCAACAATTTTGAATCCCTGCCGCCAGAGCTTGTTCGTCAGCTCAATCTGGAAGCCGTAGCCGTAGCACTGGATTTTTTCGAGGTTGAGCGCCTGCAACGCGCGGCGGCGGAAACATTTGTAACCGCCGGTCGGGTCGCTGAACGGCATGCCTGTGACGAGCGCCACATATTTGCCGGCGAACCGGCTCAACATCAGCCGGCCGAGCGGCCAGTTGATGACGCGGATTCCGCCGACGTAACGCGAGCCGAGCACAAGGTCGGCGTCCTTGGCCGCTTCGAGAAAGGCCGGGATGTCGTCCGGGTTGTGCGAAAAATCGCAGTCCATCTCGAAGATGAATTCGTATTTGTTCTCCAACGCCCACTTGAATCCGGCGATATAGGCGCGGCCCAGACCTTCCTTGCCGGCGCGATGCAAAACGTGGATCTGCGGATGCCGCGACGCGAGTTCGTACGCGATTTTGCCCGTGCCGTCGGGTGAGCTGTCGTCCACGACCAGCACATCCACCGCCGCCGGCAGCGACAACAGTTTTTGCGCCATGCGCGGGAGATTTTCCCGTTCATTGTAGGTCGGCACGATGATGAGTGTTTCGTTCACGCGAAGCGCGGATTGTAAAGTGGGATTGACCGCAAAAACAAGCGGACAGTTCAATCGCGTCAAAACTTTCGTTGCCAGCGGAAGTCGCCCGGCATAGTTTTTCATGCGAAAATGTTCGCCTTCCTGCCCAACCAGCTAGAGGACTGGAGTTTTCTGCTGACCAATCCGGTCTGGCTGGCGATGACTGCGTTCCAGCTCTGGATGCTCGTCCACGCCCTCCGCAACCGCGAATGGCTCTGGGCGTTTTTCATTTTCATCGGCTCTGGTCTGGGCGCGCTCTGGTATTTTTTTTCCGTCTATCGCAACACGGCCTCGGCCACGAGCGGCTTCGAGCTGCCCGGCGCCCAAAGCCGCAGGCGCATCCGGGAACTGCAGGCGCAGATTTATCACATCGGCAACGCCTCGCATCATTTCCAGCTCGGTGATGTTTATTTCCAGCGCGGTAAGCTCGCCGAGGCCGAAAAATGTTACCGCACCGCGCTGGAACTCGACCCGAAGGATGTTGACGTGCGCGCGCACCTCGGCCAGTGCCTGCTGCGGCAGAAAAAATTTGCCGAGGCGCGCCCGCTGCTCGAAGGCGTCGTGCACGAAAAGCCCGAACACGACTACGGCCACTCGATGATGGCCCTGGCTGAAACGCTGATGGCGCTGGATGAGAACGGCAATGCGATTCTTTAGTGGCAGCACGTGACGCAGAGTCATTCCTATCCGCGCGCCAAGGTTCAACTGGCGGAACTTTACGCCGCGCAAAACCAGCCCGACGTCGCCCGCACCGAACTCAAGGCTGTGTTGAACGACGACGTTCACGCGCCGGCGTTCCAGCGCAAGCGCGACCGCGTCTGGATTCGCCGCGCAAAAGCCTTGATGCGGAAATTGTAATTCAAATAGATTTTATCTTCCGCAGCACGACGAACTCATTCATGCTGTTAGCGTGTCAAACCTCATCGCCATCGTCGGCCGCCCGAATGTCGGCAAATCCGCGCTGTTTAACCGCATCGCCAAGCGGCGCATCGCCATCGTGCATGACCAGCCTGGCGTCACGCGCGACCGCGTCAGCGTCGAGGCCGAGTGGAACGGAAAATCTTTCACGCTTGTGGACACCGGTGGCATCGGTTTGTTGCGCCGCGAAAAATCTGAAGATGTCATCGTCAAGGCCGCGCTGGAGCAGGTGAACATTGCCATTGATGCCGCGAGCGCGATAATTTTAGTGGTCAATGTGCAGGAGGGCATTGTGCCGCTGGACCGCGAGGTTGCGCAGAAATTGCGGGCCAGCGGCAAGCCCATTTTGGTCGCGATCAACAAGGTGGACACCAGCCTCGCGGAAATGAACATGGACGAATTTTCCCGGCTTGGTTTCGAGAAAATGTTCCCCGTCAGCGCAATCCACGGCGAGGGCATTCAAAATCTGATGGATGCGGCGGCGGCATTTTTACCCGCCGCCAGTCCTGAACCCGCAATGCCCGATGCGGAAGTTTGGGCGGCGACCGGGGACGCAGACGCGCCTGTGCGCCGCAAGAAAGGCCCGTTGCGGCTGGCGATTGTCGGCCGTCCGAATGTTGGCAAATCGTCCATCATCAACGCGCTCACGAAATCCGAACGCGTCATCGTCAGCCCGATTCCTGGCACGACGCGTGATTCGGTGGACGTGCCGTTCGAGATTGAGACCGGGGGCGGCCGCGAAAAATATGTGCTCGTGGACACGGCGGGCATCCGCAAGACGCGCAGCATTGGCGATTCCGTTGAATTTTTCAGCGTGCAGCGTTCGGAGGAATCCATTGCGCGCTGCGATATCGCGATTCTGGTCCTGGACGCCGAGGGCGGCATTCTGGAGCAGGACAAAAAAATCGCCGACCGCATCGTCGAAGGCCGCCGCGCGTGCATCCTGGTCGTGAACAAATGGGATTTGTTCGAGGCGCAGATTCGCGAGAAACGAAAAGAAGAAATCGTTTCGCGCGAGAAAAAAGAAAACCGTTCCGCGCCGAAAATCATGACCACGCTCGGCGAATTTGGCGAGTGGGTGCAGAAGAAATTATTTTTCCTCGATTACGCGCCGGTGATTTTCACGTCCGCGAAATCCGGTTTTCATCTGGACCGCCTGCTCGAAGCGGTGCGTTACGTCGCCGCGCAGTTGCAGCAGAAAGTTCCGACCGCGATCCTGAATCGCACGTTGCACGATGCCGTGGAAAAACGCCAGCCGGTCAGCGAGGTGGGTCACCGGCTGAAATTCTATTACGCCACGCAGGTGCGGCAGTCGCCGCCAGCGTTTTTGTTGTTCGTCAATCGCGACGAGCTGTTTTCCGATCCCTATAAAAAATACCTGGCGAATGAAATGCGCCGAGCATTTGGTTACGAAGGCTGTCCGATTACTTTTGTGCCGAAAGCACGGCCAAAGACCGTGGAATCAGTCAGAAAACCCAAGCCGTCGAACAAAAATCTGGCGGGCCGGATGGACGCGTATCGCGCGGCGCGGCACGAAAGATATTCGCGCAAGCCGAAGAAAAAATTCCGCTGAAAGTTGTCCACAGTGGCGGATAAGCCGTCAGTTTTTCAATGCTGAAGCGGAAATCCCTTTGATTTTATTTGGGAATATCGTTCGCATAACTTTTTTGCAAAATTTTCTTGAAAGATACAACCGGTGGTAGCATGATGTCCTCCGTTCCCCAATTAGTTGGGGAGCTTCAATTTTCAAGACAAGCCCGTTTTCTTGAAAATTGACCGTTTTTGCGCCGGAAAGTTTCTGTCTTGCTTGAAACTGTCCGGATAGGTTCTGAATAATTAACCCGGAGATTACCATGATTGATGCCCGTGAAGATGTCTCGGCGCCGGCTCCCAAAGCCGCCAGCCGCCGCAGTAACAAAGTTTCCGGCAGCCGTTCCGTGAAACCTGCCAAGCCTGAAACCCAAAAGTCGCTGCGCATCAAGCGCATTTTCAGCGACGCCGAAGTAAAACCGTTTGACCAGATCGAATGGGACAAGCGCACCGCCGAAATCACCGACGACAGTGGCAAGGTGATTTTCAAACAGGAAAATGTCGAGGTGCCGAAGTCGTGGTCGCTGCTCGCCACGAAAGTCGTGGTCTCAAAATATTTTTACGGCGAACAAAACACGTCCGAGCGCGAAACGTCCGTACGCCAGCTCATCCACCGCATCACGCGCACCATTTCGGACTGGGGCATTGCCGACGGCTATTTCAGCAAGGCGGACGGCGAAATATTTTATGAGGAGCTGACCTGGCTGTGCCTGAACCAATACGGCGCGTTTAATTCGCCGGTGTGGTTCAACGTCGGCCTGTATCACGAATACGGCGTCGGCAAAAACTCCAGCAAGGGCAACTGGTTTTACAACCACGAGACCGGCGAGGCCGAGCGCGCCAAAACCCAATACGAATATCCGCAGGGCAGCGCGTGCTTCATACAGTCTGTCAAGGACGACATGGAATCCATCATGCACCTCGCCTACAGCGAGGCAATGCTGTTCAAATATGGTTCCGGCACCGGCACCGACCTGACGCCGATCCGTTCCAGCCGCGAAAAATTGAGCGGCGGCGGCCGGCCCAGCGGCCCGATGAGCTTTCTGAAAGTTTACGATCAGGTTGCGAACGTCGTGAAGTCCGGTGGCAAAACGCGTCGCGCGGCGAAGATGAACACCTTGCGCGACTGGCATGGCGACATCGAGGAATTCATTGACGCCAAGCAGAAAGAAGAAAGGAAAGCGTGGGCGTTGATCGAGCAGGGTTACGACGGTTCTTACAACGGCGATGCTTACGGCAGCGTGATGTATCAGAACGAAAATCTTTCCGTCCGCGCAAGCGATGAATTTTTCGAAGCTGCGCTGGCTGGAAAAGATTGGTGGACGCGCACGGTCAAGGACGACAAACCGCTTCAAAAAAAGAGCGCGAGCGTTTTGCTCGATAAAATCGCCGAAGGCACGCACATCTGCGGCGACCCCGGCATTCAATACGACGGCGCGATTCAGAGGTGGCACACTTGCAAAGGCACTGAACCGATCCACTCCACGAATCCGTGCAGTGAATATGTCTTTGTCAACAACACCGCGTGCAATCTCGCGTCGCTGAACCTGATGAAGTTCAAGCGCGCCGATGACAAATTTGACATCGAACGCTTCAAGGCCGCCGTCCGCATTTTCATAACCGCGCAGGAAATCCTCGTGGACAATGCAAGCTACCCGACGAAGGACATCGCGGAAAATTCCCACATCTTCCGCACGCTGGGCCTCGGCTACGCGAACCTCGGTTCGCTCTGCATGAGCTATGGTCTGCCTTATGATTCCGATGAAGGTCGCGCGCTTGCCGGTGCGATCACCGCGATCATGACCGGTCATGCCTACGAGCAGAGCGCGGACATCGCCGCGACCACCGGTGCTTTCAAAGGTTATCACGATACGCGCTGCGCGGGCGTGCCGAATCCCGTTTCCAAGGACAACGTCGAATCCATGCTTGGCGTCATCAAACTCCACCGCGATGCCGTTGAAGAAATCCAGCCGAGTGCGGAGTTTAATTATCTCAAGGACGAGGCGCGCAACACTTGGGACGGCGCGCTCGCCAAAGGCCGGGAACATGGCTATCGCAACGCGCAGGTCACCGTGCTCGCGCCGACCGGCACGATCGCGTTTTTGATGGACTGCGACACGACCGGCGTGGAACCCGACATCGCGCTCGTGAAATACAAACTGCTCGCGGGCGGCGGCATGTTGAAGATCGTCAACCGTGGCGTGCCGGACGCCTTGCGCCGTCTCGGTTACGATGCCGCGACCGTCACCCAGATTATCGCGCACATTGAAAAGCACGACACGATAGAAGACGTTGAAGAAAATCGCGCGACGATTCACAGCGGTTTGAAGGCGGGGCATCTGCCGGTCTTCGATTGCGCGTTCAAACCGCATCAAGGCAAACGCAGCATCGGCTATCTCGCGCATCTGAAAATGATGGGCGCGGCGCAGCCGTTCATCAGCGGCGCGATTTCCAAGACCGTCAACATGCCGAACGAATGCACGGTTGCCGACGTCCGCGACACCTATGTCCAGGCGTGGAAAATGGGTTTGAAGTGCGTGGCGATTTATCGCGACGGCTCGAAACGCTCGCAGCCGCTCAACACGAAAAAGACCAGCGAAGGAGGCGACAAAACTGTTGCCGCTCCCGTTGCGGGTGTCGCGCCGCTCGAAAACCGCATCAAGGAACTTGAAAACGAAGTTACAAAACTGCGCGCCGAATCCGGCAAGCCGTTGCGCCGCCGCCTGACCGACACGCGCTCGGCGCTCACACACAAGTTCGACATCGCCGGCCACGAAGGGTATCTCACCGTCGGCTTGTTCGAAGACAATCAGCCCGGCGAACTGTTCATCACCATGGCCAAGGAAGGTTCGACCATCGGCGGCTTGATGGACAGCATCGGCACGCTCACGAGCATGGCGCTGCAGTATGGCGTGCCGCTCGACGCGCTCGTCCGCAAGTTCGCGCACCAGCGTTTCGAGCCGAGCGGCTTCACCAAAAATCCCGAGATCCGCAACGCCTCGTCCATCACCGACTACGTTTTCCGCTGGCTGGCGCTGCAATTCATCCCCGGCTACCGCGAGAGCTTGACCGTCGCGCGTACGCAGCCGGAGCTGGCGATGCCCGGCCTGCTCGAAGAGATAAAAAAAAAGGTGAACCGGCCGGTGCCTGAACTGCCGATCGCCGAGGATACTGATGTCATCGAGACGAAGGCTGGCAACGGTCACAGCCACCACGCGCGGACGCTGACCTCGATGATCACCAACCAGCAGGACGCACCGACATGCCCGAACTGTGGTAACGTCGTTGTCCGCAACGGCGCGTGCTACAAATGCCTGAACTGCGGCGAAAGCCTGGGCTGTTCGTAGAAAATAATTCGTGAAACAGGCCGGAGAATTTGCGTTCTCCGGCTTGTTTCATTTTTGCGGTGGGATTATGTTTTGCATATGAGCGACAACACCACCTTCGTCCACGAAGATCCGTGGCGCATCTTCCGCATCATGGCCGAGTTCGTGGATTCGTTCCAGACGATGTCGCAGGTCGGCCCGGCGGTGACGATTTTCGGCTCCGCGCGAACCAAGCCGGACGACAAGTGTTATCGCGCCGCGCAGGACATCGCCAAAGGCCTTGCCAAACATAATCTCGCCGTCGTCACCGGCGGCGGCCCCGGTATCATGGAAGCCGCCAACAAAGGCGCCGAGAAGAACGGCGGCAAATCCGTCGGCCTCAACATCGAACTGCCGTACGAGCAAAGCGGCAACCGCTACGCCAACATTCCGGTTCATTTCCATTATTTTTTCGCGCGCAAAGTCTGCTTCGTGAAGTACAGCCTCGGCTTCGTGTTCATGCCCGGCGGTTTTGGCACGCTGGATGAATTCTTTGAAGTGCTGACCCTCGTGCAGACGCAGCGCATCCCGCAGTTTCCGCTCATTCTGTTTGGCCGCGAACATTGGAAAGGCCTGATCGCCTGGATGAAAACGCGCCTGGAAAAAGATGCACTCATCAGCCCCGGCGACCTCGACCTCGTCAAAATCACTGATGATGTGGACGAAGTCATCGCCATAATCCGCGACTATGAACGCCGCGTCGGCCCGCCCGCCATCACGCCCCGGGCGTTTGCGTGATTGAAAATGCACCCGCTGATTCAAGAAATCCAGGCCGTGCACACGCCCGAATCGCTCGTCGGGCAATTGCAAGGTGAAAGCGGAATTGTTTTGCTGCGCAGCAGTTCCTTTGATTCGCCGTCGGCGCGCTATTCATTCGTCACGGCCAACCCGTTTCTCACCTTCCGCTCCTTCGGTTCGCGCTGCGAAATTACCAATTCCCAGCTTGCATCTCCCGGCTCCCAAATCCAATTTGGCAACCCGTGGCACCTGCTCGACGCCCTTATGTCGCGTTACGAATTGCTCGACGAAATTGATGCGCCGTTTCCGCTCGGCGGCGCGTTCGGCTGCTGGGGCTACGACCTGAAAAACTTCACCGAACCCAAACTCCCGCGCCGCGCCGTCAACGATTTGGAACTGCCCGACTGCCACGTCGGTTTTTACGACAGCCTCGTCGTCTTCGACCATCGCCTCGGAAAAGTTTGCGTCGTTTCCACCGGCCTGAACGCCGACGGCTCGCGCAGCAAAGCGCGAGCCAACAATCAAATCGAATTCTGGCGCGCTGTTTTGACTTCGGAGGGCGGAGTTCCACGACGACCAAATCAAAATGGGGACGCGCAGCATTTGTCCCCCCGAAGTGAAATCTCCTCTAATTTCACCCGTGATGATTTTCTTGCCGCCGTCGAGCGCGCGCAGCGTTACATCCGCGCGGGGGACATCTATCAAGTCAACCTTTCGCAACGGCTGACGGCGCAATGCAATTTCACCGGCTGGGAATTGTTTGAAAAGTTAAGCGATGTTTCGCCCGCGCCATTTTCTGCGTATCTGGATTGTGAAGATGGGAGCCGGTACTGCCGGTTTGAAATCGCCTCGTCCTCGCCAGAACAATTTCTACGCATGAGCGGCTCGCAAATCATCACGCGCCCAATCAAAGGCACGCGCCCGCGCGACACTGACGTGACCCGCGACGCCCAACTCGCCTACGAACTCCAGACCAGCGCCAAGGAACTTGCTGAACTCGTGATGATCACCGATCTGCTGCGAAATGATTTGGGCAAATTCTGTGAATTTGGCTCCGTGCAGGTGCCGGAACTTGCCCGGTTGGAAAAATTCGCGCAGGTGCAGCATCTCGTTTCCACCGTCGAAGGCCGGCTGCGAAATGATGTGACGCATTTTGCGGCGTTCGCGTCATGTTTCCCCGGCGGCAGCATCACCGGCGCCCCGAAATTCCGCGCCATGGAAATCATCGACGAACTTGAACCAGTTTCTCGCGGGCCTTATTGCGGCGCGATTGGCTATCTCGGTTTCAACCGCGAAAGCCAGTTGAACATCGCCATCCGCACGGCGATCTGCCGGGATGGCGTCGCACATTTCAACGTCGGTGCCGGCATCGTGGCGGATTCCAATCCGGCGGCGGAATACGAGGAAACGCTCGCCAAGGCGCGCGGATTTATTGCGGCGTTGCAAATGCAACTGCCCGTGAATTCGCCCTGGAAACCTGCCGAACGGGCGGGTTGAATTTTTCTGCTCGCGGAGTTTAGCAACTTCGGGTAATTGAAGCGGCATTAGGAATTGATTACATGCTGGTTTTTCTCAACGGGCAATTTTTGCCTGAAGCCGGGGCGTTCGTGCCTGTGAACGACCGTGGCTTTATGCTGGGCGATGGGCTGTTTGAGACGATGCGCGTCGTTAATGGCGGGCCATTTCGTTTCGCGCAACATCTGGAACGCATGACGCGCGGCGCGGATTTTATGAAAATCAAGCCGCCGTTCACGCCGAGGGAGCTGGAAAAATTCGCCGCGCAGCTCATCGAGCAAAATAAGATGACCGACGCCATTCTGCGCGTGACGCTGACACGCGGACCGGGCCAACGCGGTTACACGCCTGACAATGACAGCCGGCCGACAGTGGTGATGACCCTGCATGCTGCGCCGCCGCTGCAAAATTCAATCGAGTGGCGCCTCGTCACGTCTTCACTTCGGATTCCGGCGAGTGACGCACTTTCGTCTTTCAAGACAACGAGCAAAATTTTGAACGTGCTGGCGCGCGTTGAGGCGGCGGAAAAGGGTGCGGATGAGGCGCTGCTCATCAACACGAACGGCGAGGTGGCCGAAACGGCGAGCGGAAATTTATTCTGGGTCTACGACGATAAAATTTGCACCGTGCCGACGGGGCGCGGCGTGTTGCCGGGCATTACGCGCGCCGTCGTGTTGGAAATTTGCCAGGCGCTTGGTTTGCCGACCAACAAGCGCGTTATCAAGCCGGAGGCGTTGCGGAATTCCTGCGGCATCTTCGTCACGCAAAGCGCGCTGGGCATCGTGCCGGTGATTTCGTTTGACGGCGAGCCGGTCGCGCCCTCGCCGCTGGTGGATCAGATCGCCGGTGCCTACAACGAAATGCTCATGCGCGGGTAGCCGAATTCAAAACTTGGGTTGGCTGGCGGCGATGGCTAAATTGCCACCGTGCCGATTTTGAAAAAATCATACTCCCGCCGGCGCAGTCGGTTCGGCGATTTTCTTGCCGTGGTGCTGCTGGCGGCGGCGGTCGGCGCGGGCGTGCGGTTTTGGTGGCATCAGAAACATCCGGCGAAACCTAAACCCGTCGCCCTCGCTCCCGCAGCCATTGCGATTGCGGCAACGGTTCCCACAGTGATCGCTCCGTCAGTTCCGCCAGCCGAAAAGCTGAAGCCAATCATGGTTGCGCCGCAACCGCCGGCGAATTTCCCGCGCCCGGTGCGCGATGTGCTTGAAGCGCAAGTTGCGCTGGCGCGCCGCGCAATTTCGCCCGGGTCCATTGACGCCGCCATCGGCTCGCAAACGCGCGCGGCCATCGCGGCCTTCCAACGGTCGCAAAAATTATTTGAGAGCGGCGCGCTGGACACGAACACGCGGCCGCTGCTGACGCTCGCCGCGCCTTTGCTGACAAGTTACAGCGTGACGACGAACGACCTCTCGCGGCTTCAGCCCATTGGCAAAACGTGGCTGGCGAAGTCACAGCAGTCGGCGCTGGATTTTGAGACCATTTTGGAACTGGTCGCGGAAAAGGCGCATGCGCATCCGCTGCTGATTCAAAAACTGAATCCCGACGTGATCTGGAAAAATATTTCCGCCGGAGCGGTCTTGAAAATTCCCGACGTGAATTATCCGGAACCCGACGACAAGGCGGCTTTCGTGGTCATCCATCTGTCGGAAAAATTCATGGAAGCGTTCGACGCGGAAACAAATTTACTGGCCCATTTTCCGTGCAGCATCGCGGCCAGGGTTGAAAAGCGACCGGTGGGCGAACTGCATGTGATCGTCATCGCGCCCAACCCGAATTACACAGTGAACCCGGAACTTTTTCCTGAATCAGCCGAATTGCAGGCGCTCGGGCATAAATTAATTTTGCCGCCCGGCCCGAACAATCCGGTCGGCGTCGCGTGGATCGGCCTGGACAAGCCGGGTTACGGGATGCACGGCACGCCCGCGCCGGAACAGGTTGGGCGCACGGAATCGCATGGCTGTTTCCGTCTGGCAAACTGGGATGCGGAATATTTGTTGAAGTTGGTTTGGGTCGGAATGCCGGTAGAGGTTGAACCATAGCTGCCGCCGGCACTGATTCCAAATTTGCCAGAAAATTATCATTGCCCGGCGGCATAATTCGGTAAAACTGACAGCGAACTTAACGAAAGAAAAATTATGACTCCATTACTCATCGTGCTCGTTGTTTTGGTCGTGCTCGTCGTCATCGGCGGCGGTTTGATTGCCGGCATCTACAACAAGCTGGTCACGCTGCGCAACCGTTACAAAAACGCCTACGCGCAGATTGACGTGCAGCTCAAGCGCCGCTACGACCTGATCCCTAACCTCGTCGAAACCGCCAAAGGCTACATGGCACACGAGCGCGGCACGCTCGAGGCCGTCACCGAGGCGCGCAACATCGCCTACGCCGCTTCCAAAGCCG
>Ga0302326_10022868_pt1 | contig 12764 bp, 8 predicted proteins | sample Palsa_T0_3_FD_202264 | JGI IMG/M metagenome (GOLD analysis project Ga0302326, IMG submission 202264) | Peat permafrost microbial communities from Stordalen Mire near Abisko, Sweden - Palsa_T0_3 | ecosystem: Environmental > Terrestrial > Soil > Palsa > Peat permafrost | place: Sweden: Abisko... | reverse complement strand
ACTTGCGGTCAGGGGAGATTTTCCAGGAATCGGCGAGGTCGGGCTCGGGGGTTTGGGTAAGGCGGTTGATGCGGATGAGTTGACCGGCGGTTAGGTAGAGGACGGTGGTTTCGTTGTCGTCGTCGGCTAGGAGGGGGTTGAAGGATTTTGGGTCGCCGGTTAGGGTGAAGCGGAGTTCGGTCTGGGCTTGGGCGGGAATCAGGAGCAGAAGAAGAAGGATGGCCACAGATGAACACAGATGAACACGGATGGCGGGCTGAACCCGTGAGATAAAAGCCATGGCTATTCGCGGCTCGGGAGTAGGAGTTGGAAGCTGGTCATGACGAGGATCAATAAGGCTACCGGGGCGAAGATCCAATATTGAGTTAGGGGGGGCGCCGTGGTGAGTTCTCTCAGGAGATTGCCCCAGCTTGGCATGGGTTCGGAGACGCCCAGGCCCAGGATGCCCAGGCTGGCTTCGCCCAGGATGAAGATCGGGATCGATAGGAAGAATTGGGTGATGAGGATTCCGCGTAGGCGGGGGGCTAGCCAATGGATCCAGATGCGATGTTCGGGGCAACCGCAGGCGCGGGCTTGTAGGACGAAATCGGCGGCGCGGAATTGTTGGACTGCGGACCGGATGACTCGGGCGGCGGGGGCCCAGCCTAGGAAGCCCATCAAGAGGAAAGTGAGGATTAGGGAGAGGATGGGGGTCGTGTTGAGGGGTAGTAGAGCGCGGATGATCAGGAAGAGGAAGAGCCAGGGGAGGGAGAGGAAGAGGTCCGTTACGCGCATCGATAAGGTCTCCCACCAGCCGCCGGTGAAACCGGCTGTGATGCCGATGGTCGCGGCGATCAGTAGCGTTACTAGGGCGGCGCAGGGGGCTAGGAGTAGCGAGATGCGGGTGCCGTAGAGGAGCCGCGAGAGGCGGTCGCGGCCCACGTCGTCTGTGCCAAGCGGGAATTGTTTGCTGGGCGGACTGCTGATGGATTCGCGGGATTGTTGGTCGTAGGAGACGGGGGCCAGGGAGGCCAGGAAGATCAGGGTGAGGATCAGGATGGCGGCTATTTTCATTTGGTCATTCCCGCGGTGGTATTGGCGGTTAGGGTGACGCCGGTGACGATAAGAGTCATGGCGGCTAAGAGCGGTAGGTCTCGGGCCAGGGCGGCTTTCCAGGCTAGTTGACCCAGGCCGGGGATGTCGCAGATCACTTCAACGGGTATGGTCGCGGTGAAGGCTAGGGTGATGGAGACGCCTAGAAGGGCGGATAGTGGGGCGATGGCGGGCGGTAGGACGTAGCGCAAGAGGATGGCCGAACGGGGGATTCCGCGGGCGGCGGCGGCTAAGACGTGCGGGCGGGCTAAGGAATCGCCTAGGAAGGTGCGGGAGTAGCGATAGACGCGGGGGAAGATGGCGGCGGCGATGACGATGGACGCGGGGCCTCCGGCTAGGAAGAGCATTAGGGCCAGGACTGCGGCCGGGAAGCAGAGGAAGAAGCCGGAGAGCAGTTCGGAGAAGAGCGGGATGGGGCTACGGGGCTTGATGGCGGCGGCAAAACCTAGGAGGAGGCCAGGGATCCAGCCGGCTAAGAGGCCTAACGAAATGAGCCGGATGGTGGCGGGGGCGCGGGCGGCGATTAGTTGGCCTTCGGGTTGGTTGAGGGAGGTTGAGACGCCCAAGTCGCCTTGCGCGGCATTCTTGAGGTAGTTGAGATAGAAGGTGCCAACGTTCTGTTCCCCCGCACGGGCTTTGTGGAGGGCTTGGAGGGTGGCGCTGGAGTAGCGCTGGTCTAGGTCGCGTTCATCGGTATCGAAGCCGGGGCCGTAGCGGAGCAAAAGGCACCCTAAGAAGCCGCCTATGGCGAGGGTCAGGAGGAGGATGAAGGCCTCCCGGAGCAGCCTGAGGGTCACTGGACTAGGGGAGACACTACTCCGGCGCGCGCTAGGGTGTAGACGGTGGTCGGACGGTCGCGAGTATCCTGTTTCGCGCGGTACATGCGCTGGTCGGCTTGCGATAGCAGCGTATCGGCATCCAATCCGTCGATGGGGAACACGGCGGCTCCCACGCTAAAGGAAAGCAGGCTGGGTTCGGGGGTCTGGCGGGCGGCATCGGTCGCGACGCGGCGGATTTCGCGGATGCGCTCTTCGAGCACTTCCTTGGTGACGTCGGGCATTATGATGACGAATTCGTCGCCCCCCATGCGCGCGGCGGTTTCAAAGGGGCGGCAGATTTCGCGTAGGCCGGTGGCCACGTAACGGAGCACGGTATCGCCCTGGGGGTGGCCGAAGCGATCGTTGATGAGTTTGAAGCCGTCGAGGTCGCAGACTACGATGGCCAGATTGACGCCGCGGTCCTGGCAGAGCTTGAGCGCGTTGTTGAGGGCGATGAAGAGCAGACGCGCGTTGGGGAGGTTGGTGAGGTAGTCAATGGTGGCGGAGGTTTCGACTTGGCGGTACTTCAGGGCGTTATCGATGGCCATCGAAACTTTGAAGCTGACGGCGAGGAGGATGCGGAGATTATCGGTGGAGAAAGCGTCGCGCTCCTGGCGGTAGAGGGTCATGACGCCGATGGTTCCGTTGACACCGGCGAGCGGGACGGCGAGCGCGGAGCGTAGGGTGGAGAATTTCTGGGGATCGTTGAGATAGCCGGCTTCGACGGAGGGATTGCCGTTGAGCATGGGCTTGCCGTTCTCCGCGACCCAGCCGGAGAGTCCCTCGCCGATGGGAATTTCCAGCGAGGAGAAGAGCTTGAAATTTTCGCCGTTGACGTATTCGGGGATGAGGCGCTGGTCGCGGCGGATATAGACGGCGATGGAGTCGTAAGGGATGAGGCGCTTGAGGCGGACACCGACGACAGAGAGTGTTTCGCTGAGGCTGAGGGAGTTGCCGAGGTCCTGGGTCAATTCGTAGAGCGTCTGGACTTCCTGGCGGGCGGCGGCGATGGAGATGAGGGGATCGTGGGAGTCGTTCGCAACGAAATCGGGAGAGGCCGCGGGGGTTTCGAAGCCGGTGGCGGGCGCGCTGCCACGTTCGATTTTCATATCGGTATCTAGCCGGACGGCGGCGCTATAGGGCTGCGCGAGGGCTTTCCGTTCGAGTTCACGGTAACAGCTTTGTAGGAGAGAGACGACCTCGGGGTCGAAGGCTTTGCCGGATTCGGAGGCGACGATGCGCATGGCTTCATCGAGGGGAAGTGCGCGGCGGTATTGGCGGTCGGAGGCGAGCGCGTCGAGGCAATCGACGGCGGAGAGGATGCGGGCGCCGACCGGGATATCGGTGCCGCGTAGGCCGGCGGGGTAGCCGCTGCCGTCCCACTTTTCGTGGTGCGAGAGAACGATGGGGACGACGGGATAAGGGAATTGGACGCGTTCGAGGATCTGGGCGCCGACGACGGGATGGATCTTCATCTTCTCGAACTCTTCCGGCGTAAGTTTGCCGGGCTTCGAGATGATGTGTTCCGGGACGGCGAGCTTACCGATATCGTGAAGCAGGGCTGCGGCGCGAAGGGATTGAAGGCTGGTATCGTCGAGGCCCATCCGTTCGCCGATTTCGAGAGCGTAGATGCGGACACGGCGGAGGTGGTCGTGGGTGGTGTGGTCTTTGGCTTCGATCGCGAGCGCTAGCGCTTCGATGGTGCGCAGATGGAGACCGGCCATTTCCTCGACGTGTTTCTTTTCGTCCTCCAGCCGCTGGAGGTAAGCCTTATATGCGTGGTAGATGATGTAGACGATGGGTACTAAGACGAGCGAACCCTGCCAATCCATGGCCTCATCGAGCAGAGTGGCGAGCCATGCGATCGCAGCGCCACCTATGTAATAAGGAAAGCACCAGAAGTAGCACTCCAGCCAGACGCGGCTGATGGGACGGATCTCTGTAAGGGCGATGACCGCGGCTACCAGGCAGGTATTCACGAAGAAGTAAGCGCAGGCGGTAGCTAGGACGCGAAGGAGGTCGACATTTTCACTGGCGCCGGCGAAATGAAATTCGAAGACGCGGCGGGCCATCACTATGGATAGGCAGGTAGCGGCCAGACTGAAGGCCACGCGTACGACGCGAATGGGAAATTTGGGTTTCCAGCAACATTGGATGAGCGTGCCGATGAAGCCGATGACCAGGGTTTCGCTCTCGCTTAATTGCACGAGGCTGATGAGGAGGAAGAGGGAGGTCACCGACATGGTGCCGGTGATGGAAGGCAGACTTACTTTGAGGCCCGAACAAAGAGCCGCAATAAGGAGATAACAGATAAACCTATAGGTATTGTCGGAATGCCAATTGGCGACACCGAGAATGAGAGAGCACAGGCCAAGAGCGACGACTAAACCTATATAGAATTTGGCCCTTAGCGGCATGGAACGGACCTATCGTAACATGACTCACAAATAGGGATACCGCTAACGTCTACTTAAGTGTGTACCGAAAAATAGGACGAGCGGATATGAAATCCGCTCGTATGGCCAACTTTACGATAAGAATGAGGAAAGGACTAGGAGCCCCAGACGATGGAGCCGACGGCCTTTTTGGAATTTGTGTTCATGGCTACTTTTCCTCCCCTGTCAAGATTGAATCGCTAGAAACGGCGTTTCCGCCCCACACAGCATTGCCACCCCAGACCGCGTTTCCGCCCCAGACCGCATTGCCACCCCACACGGCGTTTCCGCCCCAGACCGCATTCCCACCCCAAACCGCGTTGCCACCCCAGACGGCATTCCCACCCCAGACCGCGTTGCCACCCCAAACCGCGTTGCCGCCCCAGACGGCATTTCCGCCCCAGACGGCATTGCCACCCCAAACCGCATTCCCACCCCAAACCGCGTTGCCGCCCCAGACGGCGTTGCCTCCCCACACGGCGTTTTGGCCGGGGATGAGGACCGAACCGCCCCACACCGCATTGCCACCCCAGACGGCGTTACCGCCCCAGACAGCGTTGCCCCCCCAAACGGCGTTCCCGCCCCAAACCGCATTGCCACCCCAAACCGCGTTACCTCCCCAGACGGCGTTTTCGCCCCATCCGGTATTGGCGGTCCAGACCGCTTGAGAACTGTCGGCCAAGTAGATATTTCCGTCCGCGCCGCGGACGACCATGGGAGACATGGCGAAACCGTTTGCCACGTCGGTGCTTTGAAGAGCCGCCCAGATGTCGAGGTATCCAGCGCCAACGGTGAAGATATCGCTTTGATCGACGAAGGTGCCGCCGCCGGAGGGATCGGTGTAAACGCTGACGCGCGTAAAGTCCTTACGCGCGGTCTTCATCAGAGTCGCCTTGACCTGGTCGGGCGTGAGATTCGGATTCTGTTGCAGGAGCAGGGCGGCGGCGCCACTTACGACGGGGGTCGCCATGCTGGTGCCGCTCAGGCGCAGATAGTCGGCGGAAACATCGCTCGATCCGTTAATTTCGTAATCGGAATTGGTGACGTTGTTCAGCGACTCCCCGGCGAGGGTTGAACCGGGGGCTTTGGCAGAAATCATTTGATTGCCGGGCGCCACGAGGTCGGGCTTGACGATGTTATCGCCCATGGTCGGCCCTTTGGAGCTGTAAGTGGCGATCTGATCGTCGGAAGTGGCGATGGTGCCTTCCGTCTTCATCGCGCCAACGGTGATGACGGTCGGGTCATTGCCGGGGGCGGTGATGGTGCCGTAGCCTTTATTGCCGACAAAATCGTTGCGGCCGTAGTTGCCGGCAGCCACTACTACGACGATGCCATTTGCCCAAGCCCTTTCGACAGCATGGCAGAGCGGGTCGATGCCGAAGCTTTCGTACACGGGGCGGCCGACCGAGAGATTAATCACGCGGATGTTGTATTGCTGGCGAAGCGCGATTGCCCGGTCGATGGCGGAGATGATGGATCCGTCGGTGCCCATGCCGGACGCGTCGAGAACTTTCAAGCTGAGAATGTTTGCGCCGGGGGCGATACCGTTGAAGGTGCGGGTAAAGTTGCTGCCGGTTGAACTGGCGCCGGAGCCGGCCAGGATGCCGGAGACATGCGTGCCGTGACCGTAAAAGTCAGTAGCTGTGGCGTCGCCAGGAACGAAAGATTCGCTGTAGACGATGCGCGAGGCGAGGTCGGAGACCGGGCTGACGCCGCTATCGATTACCGCGATGCCAATTCCCTTACCACTGAACTGATAGTTGGCGGCGATATTCGCCGAGACAGCCTTCGATGCAACGTCGAGCATCGCGTAATTTACGCGATTTGCGGACACATAAAGAACCTGATCGTTCGAAGCAAGGCTTGCGATCGAGGATGCCGGTATGTGATACAGCCCGGCATTCGCCGAAACAAGGACGTTCTTTAGCGTTCCACCATACTGTGCGACTAACTGGTGTTGAGCCGTGGCAGGCGGTTGGCCGAACTGGACGATGACATCGACGCTGTCGGACGAAGTCAAAGTTTGAAGCTCGGCGGCTACTTTGACTGCACCACTTAGTTGGACTGCCAGGAGACTCAAAAACCCTAACAACAAGTATTTGCGCATACTCTCTCGGGGCCAGAATAGTACAAGGGGTAGATGAAGTACCAGAAAATTCCGCAAATTCTTTTGAATTATTTAAGAAAAAAAGGATATACCTCCTTTTTATTTAGTTATATATCCACCCTTAGATATAGACGTAATGGGTTACCTAAGTAAACTCATTGAGAATCGCTAACTATCGATTTAAGAATCAGTTACATTAAGATAACAGCGCATTTTGCGGCGCCGATGAGGCTCGCCTGATCATTCAGTATCACCAAAACAGGGATATGCTCTAGTGTTTGATGCATACGCCCTTTCTCACGGAATGATAGTAGAAATGTACCCTGTTTCAATTGGCCCAGGATACGCGGGGCAATACCTCCGCCGAGGTAGATTCCACCGCGCGCCATGAGCTTGAGAGCGAGGTTGCCGGCCTCGGCTCCGTACAAGGAAACGAAAAGGTCGAGCGCCATGGCACAAAGCTCTGATTCTGAATGGATTGCGGCGTGCGCGATCGTGGCGGAGCGGTCGCCGTTCCGGAGCCGTTCGGTGAGCCAGGAAGGCTCTTCTCCGCGGCCGGTATCGCGGAAGAACTCGTAGATATTCAAGAGGCCGGGACCTGAAAGAACGCGCTCCCAACTGACGTGATTCCAGCGCTTCAATAAGTAATTCAGTAAATGAATTTCTAAAGCATTTCTCGGTGAGAATGTTACGTGTCCTCCTTCCGACGCGAAGGGCCGATAGGACTTTCCGTCCCAAAACATGCCGGCTTCGCCAAGGCCGGTTCCAGCTGAAATTACCCCGGCATTGGCCTCATGGCAGGGTGTGCCGGGCTGGAGGATCGCGAAATCCTGGGGCTCGAGAGCGGAGATGCCGTAGGCGTTGGCTTCGAGGTCATTGATCAGGGAGCAGGGAGCGCCGACGCGGGCTGCTATTTCGGAAGAATCGAGTGCCCAGGGAATATTTGTCGGGTGGGATTTGCCATCGGCGACGGGGCCCGCGACGCCGAAGCAGCAATAATCGATCTGCGCCGGTTCGTGGGCGAGGAAATCGAGGGCGATTTCGGAGAGGCCGGGATATTTCTGGCTCGGATAATCGGCCTGACGGATGGGCCGCAGGGGGGAGGAATGGGGGTCGAAGATGGCAATGCGCGTATGGGTGCCACCGATATCGCCGGCGAGAATCATGTTTCGCTCCTTCATGATGGGTATATCAGAATGCAGATAAAACTGGTTCGAATGATGATACTCCGGCCGCTGGGCCGGGATATGCTGCGCACCAGTTTGACGCTGATGGCGGTGGCGTTGGGAGTGGCGGTTGTGATCGGGATCGAGCTGGCGGGGGATGCGGCGGCAGGGTCCTTTCAATCGTCGCTGACTACGATTGTAGGCAAGACGGATTTGCAGATCTCGGCGAATGGAGGGCTTGACGAAGGCTGGGTGGGAACGCTGGCGCGCCTGCCTTTGAATGCGCGGTTTTCGCCAGTGATGGAACGCGGCGTGACGATTGAGGGGCGCGGCGTAGCCACGCTTTACGGAGTAGATGCGTTGGGGCTGGGCGATACGGAGGCGGTTATCGCGGGCGCTCTGGCGCGTCGTTTGGGGGTGGGCACGGGCTATTCGCTCCGGATAGTGTTCGGAAATGAAGGGAAGGCGGTGAAGATTGCCCGCGTTTTGGACGATGCCAAGGATGCGGAGTTTCTCGTGATGGATATCGCCGCGGCGCAAGCGGCGTTTCGGGAATACGGAAAGTTGGACCGAATCGAGGTAGCGGTTTCGCCGCGAGAGGATTTCGACCGGGCTGAAAAGGCGGTCCGCGCGGCGCTGCCGGTGGGATACCTCGTGGATAAGCCGGGGGCGCATAGTAACGAGAATCAGCGGATGCTGCGGGCGTTCCGCTGGAATTTGCGCGTGCTGAGCTACATCTCGCTGGTGGTAGGCGCGATTCTGATTTACAACACGATCTCGATCAGCGTGGTACGGCGGCGGGTGGAGATCGGGATTTTGCGGGCGCTGGGAGCGGCGCGGACGGCGGTGTTCGCGATGTTCATGCTGGAGGCGCTGATGTTCGGCCTCGTGGGATCGGCGTTGGGGATCGGGCTGGGGCGGGTGATGGCTGAGGGATTGGTTGGGCTGATCTCGGTGACGGTGAACGCGCTGTACACCAGTAGCAGACCCACCGCCATCGCGTTGACCTGGCAGACGGCGGCGATGGCGGCTGCGTCCGGACTGTTAGTGGCGCTCGGGGCGGCATTTGGGCCGGCTCTCGAAGCGATGAAAGTGAGTCCGCAGGAGGCCATGGCGAGGGGATCGAGAGAGCGGTATGTTGCGCGGCGAACGGGACGCTACCTGGCTTTCGCGGTGGTTCTGGGCGCGGCAGCATATATTGCGGCGCAACAGGAGCCGTGGAACGGCAGCCCGATCTTCGGCTACCTTTCGGTGGTTCTGGCGATTGCGGCGGCGGGGTTGGTGGCTCCTGCGTTGACGATCGTTGTGGTCGCGGTGGGCAGGCGTGCGATCCGGCGCGTGCTCGGCGTCGGGGGATTGATCGCCGCGCAGGGCCTGGTGAGTTCGCTCGGCAGGACATCGGTTGTGGTGGCCGCACTGGGGACCGCGATCGCGATGATGGCCAGCGTGGGAATCATGGTGGGAAGCTTCCGGGAAACGGTAGTGGTTTGGCTGGATACGCAACTGCGGGCGGATATTTACATGCGGGCGGTTGGCCCGGCTGGTCCCGGAGTTTTTCCGCCGATTTCGCCGACGGCGGCCGGCCTGGTGCGCAGCGTTCCGGGAGTGGAAGCGGTGGATGTGTTTAGCGGCATGGAGATCCGATACGGAGGCTCGCGTTCCGCGCTGGGCGGAGAGGATGTGGATCTATTGCTGCGTTATGGGCGGTTCCGGTTCCTTTCAGGGGAAGACCGGGACTCGATTATTCGGTCACTGAAGGGACAGAATCGCGCGGCCGTGACGCAGGCCTTCGCCAATAAATACAAGTTGCGGGTAGGGGATAGAGTGGTGCTGCCGTTGGGGGATGCGCGACCGGAATTTACGGTTGCGGGGATCTACTTCGACTACGCGAGCGAGCGCGGGTTTTTGACGATCGACCGCGCGGTGCTGCTGAGGTATTTGCCGGACGCTGCGCCGACGAATCTGGCGATCTACCTGAACCCAGGAGTTGACCGGGATGCGGTGTTGCAGGCTGTGCGTGAGAAGACGGCAGCGTTAGGCGTGGAATCGTCGCCGAATGAAGTGCTGCGGACGGAAGCGGTGAAGATCTTCGACCGGACGTTCGCGGTGACTTGGGCGCTGGAGGGAGTCGCGATCATTGTGGCCATGCTGGGCGCCGCGAATTCGCTGCTGGCGATGGTACTGGATCGGCGGCGCGAGTTCGGATTGCTGCGCTATCTGGGAGGAGCGGCTGAACAGATCCGGCGGACGGTTCTGGTGGAGGCGGGGTTGGTGGGTTTACTGGCGAATCTATTGGGGCTGGCGCTGGGGTTCGCGCTTTCGTTGGTGCTGATTTATGTGATTAATGTGCAGAGTTTCGGCTGGAGCATCCAGTTCCATCCGCCGGTGTTCCTGCTCTCGGGAGCCTTGCTGCTGGTCTGGTGTGTCACAATTGTAGCTGGCATCTATCCCGCGCTGGTTGCTTCGCGCACCGATCCGATGGATGTCATCCACATCGAATAGCCCAACCGAAAACCAAAACACTACTCATGAGCTCTCACTCCACCCGCAATATCGCCATCATCGCCCACGTCGATCACGGAAAGACGACGCTGGTCGATGCCATGTTGAAGCAAAGCGGCATCTTCCGCGCCAACGAAGAAACCGCCGACCGCATGATGGATTCCAACGATCTGGAGCGCGAGCGCGGCATCACGATTCTGTCGAAGATCACGGGCGTTTCGTACAAAGAGACCAAGATCAATATTGCCGATACGCCGGGCCACAGCGATTTCGGCGGCGAGGTAGAGCGGGCGCTGAAGATCGTCGACGGCGTGATGCTTCTGGTCGACGCGAGCGAAGGGCCGCTGCCGCAGACTCGTTACGTGCTGATGAAGAGCCTGGAACAGCACCTGAAGCCGATTGTGGTGATCAACAAGATCGATCGTCCGGATGCGCGGATTCAGGAAGTGCTGAACGAGATTTACGACCTGTTCATCGATCTGGACGCAACTGAGGATCAGCTGGATTTTCCGGTGCTGTACACGATCGGCAGAGACGGAATCGCGAAAGCTTCGCTGGACGATCCGTCTACAACGCTGGAACCTTTGTTCGAAGCCATTATCAAGCACATTCCGCCGCCGAAGGGCGATCCGGAAGCGGTGCTGCAGATGATTGTGGCGAACCTGGATTACAGCGATTATCTGGGCCGGCTGGCGATCGGGCGCGTGGTGAACGGAACGCTGAAGTATGGCGATGAAATCGGGATCGTGAAGCTGGACGGTTCGCTGCAGAAGACCAAGATTACGAAGCTATTTTCGTTCGCGGGCCTGAAGCGAGTGGACGAGACGATCGGTTACCCCGGCGATATTCTCGCGATCGCAGGCGTAGAAGGCATCACGATCGGCGAGACGGTGACAAGCCCAGAGACTCCGAAAGCGCTGCCGAAGATCCAGATCGATGAGCCGACGATTGCGATCACGATGATGATCAACACGTCGCCATTCGTGGGCCGGGAAGGCAAGCTGGTTACGTCGCGCAATATCAAAGATCGCCTGGACAAAGAGCTATTGACGAATGTTTCGATCCGCGTGGAGCATGCGGGCGGGCCGGACGCTTTCAAGATCATGGGCCGCGGGGAACTGCAACTCGCGATTCTGATCGAAATGATGCGCCGCGAAGGCTACGAGCTGATGGTGGGCAAGCCGGAGATCATCACGAAAACGGTGGATGGGAAGCTGCAGGAGCCAGTCGAGATGCTGGTGATCGATTGTCCGGAAAACTTCCTGGGCGTGGTGATGGAAAAGATGGGCGTTCGCAAGGGCAAGATGTCGAAGATGGTGAACCACGGGTCCGGACGTGTGCGCCTGGAGTTTCACATTCCTTCGCGCGGGCTGATCGGGCTGCGGAGTGAGATTCTGACCGATACGCGCGGTACGGCGATCATGAACTCGCTGTTCCACGGGTATCAGGACTGGATGGGGGACATTCCGTCGAGGCCGACGGGGTCGCTGGTTTCGGATCGCTCAGGCAAGGCGACGGGGAACGCGATCTTCAATTTGCAGGAGCGCGGCGAGATTTTCATTAGTCCGGGCACGGAAGTTTACGAGGGCATGATTGTGGGCGAGAACGCGCGCTATTCGGACCTCGACGTGAATATCGTGAAGGAGAAGAAGTTGACGAATATGCGGTCATCGAGCGCGGATGAAGCGATCCGGCTGGTGCCGCCGCGTTTGATGAACCTGGAGCAGGCCATTGAGTTTATCCGCGATGATGAGTTTGTGGAAGTAACGCCGCAATCGATCCGGCTGCGGAAGAAGGTTCTGCAGCAGAATCAGCGGTAAAATCGTTTCAGCGATGACCATCACTTTGGAGCTTCCACCCGAAGCTGAGGCATATCTTGCCGCTCGGGCACAGGCGGATGGATTGCCTCTCTTGAGCAGTTCCTCAAGAAGCTGCTCGAGCGCGAGGCAGCTGGCTTGGTTCCGAGTACGCGCCCGTTTAGCGGTAAAGAGAAGGCCGAAGCACTTGAAGCGTGGGTGAAGAGATTTGCGAGAGGTCTGCCGCTCCTTTCGCTCGAAAATATTAGCCGCGAAGAGATGTATGAGCGAGACTAGGTCTTGGCGATCCTTGTCGATAGTAATGTTCTAGTTTTTCTGGTTCAACAGGAACATCCCTGGCATGAGGAGTCCAAGAGAGCCTTGAAATTCTTTCTTTCGACCGAGGACCAAGTGATAGTTTTTCTTCAAAACATTGAAGAGTTTTGGAACGCCTGCACTGAGCCAGCCGATAAGAACGGCTTAGGCCTTTCGGTGACAGAGTCCGAGCGCCGCCTCGGCGAACTCGAGCTGATTGTGACTCTCTTACCGGACGCGACCGCCACCTATCAGCAGTGGCGGCGACTTGTCTTGCAACACGAAGTGAAAGGCGTTGAAGTACACGACGCTCGGCTTGCGGCAGGTATGATCGTTCACGGAATTACCCGCATTCTCACCTACAACCCCAAAGACTTCAAACGTTATCGGGAAATCATAGCTATTCACCCGCGGAGGTTGGTTAGCAACGATGGTTAAGTCTTGCGCGTTGCGGGCAAAGTAATGGCGCTTTCCGTTCATGTTATTGGCGGGGGCCTAGCGGGGACTGAAGCTGCGTTTCAACTCGCTGAGCG
>Ga0302326_10022867_pt1 | contig 12764 bp, 10 predicted proteins | sample Palsa_T0_3_FD_202264 | JGI IMG/M metagenome (GOLD analysis project Ga0302326, IMG submission 202264) | Peat permafrost microbial communities from Stordalen Mire near Abisko, Sweden - Palsa_T0_3 | ecosystem: Environmental > Terrestrial > Soil > Palsa > Peat permafrost | place: Sweden: Abisko... | reverse complement strand
TCCCAGTTCAACCGCGCCACCCAATCCGAGCGTCAGACCGGCTCCAGCTTCAAGCCCTACGTCTACACCACCGCCATCGAAGACGGCGTCAAGCCCGAAGACATCATCGTCGATGGCCCGGTCAGCTTCGGGAGCTACACCCCGCACAACTACGAGGGCGACTACAAGGGCGCCATGACCGTCCTCAACGCCTTCGCCGAGTCGCGCAACATCCCCGCCCTCAAGCTCGCCGCCCGCGTCGGCATCCATAAGGTCATCGACACCGCCCACCGTTTCGGCGTCACCAGCAATATCCCCGCCTATCTGCCCGTAGCCCTCGGCGCAGTCGAAATCACCCTCCAGGAGCAGGTCGCCTCCTACTCCGTCTTTCCCAACGACGGCATCCGCGTCGCTCCGCGCCTCTTGAAAAAAGTCTCCAACGCCGACGGCATCAGCCTCTGGGAGCAGGCCCCGGCAGTTCAGGAAGTCACCAGCCAGGCCACCGCCCGCACCATGATGCGCCTCCTGCGCGAAGTCACCCGCTCCGGCACCGGAGCAGCCGCGGCAGCCCTCAAACACCCGTTAGGCGGCAAAACCGGCACGACCAGCGATTTTACGGATGCCTGGTTCCTCGGCTTCTCACCCTCCATCACCTGCGGCGTATGGGTCGGCTACGACAGCCGCCAGTCCCTCGGTGAAAAAGAGACCGGCGCCAAAGCCGCCCTGCCCATCTGGATGACCTTCATGAAAGCTGCGATTGTGGGCAAGGACAACGAGCACTTTGCCGGCGACGACGCCGAACCAGCCAAAACCGAAATCGCCCAGACCGCCTCAACCAACAGCCCCGCCAAGCCCGCAGGCAAACTCGCAATCAAGCCCGCCACACCGGCACAAATTCCGCCTCATCTCTTCGCCCCAGCGCCCGCAAAACCACCCGTCGCAGGAACAAAGCCCCAGCCAACACCCGCAGCCAAGCAGCCGCCATCCTCTCCAACCGCAACCCCCGGCGTTCCCGCGAAACCGTTGGTAAGGCCAGCGATCCCGCAATCCAGCCAATCGCCCGCGCCAAAGTCAACAGTGAAGCCAGCCCTGCCCCAATAGCCGCATCACTGAAATAAAGCTGTCATCCTGAGCGAAGTCGAAGGAGCTGTGGTTGTTGTTGTCGTTGCTTTTGCCTTTGCTTTTCTGTCTGTCATTCCCGAAGGGAATCTGCTTTTGCCTGTTGTACCTGCCCCAGCCTCCACCAAAACCCGAATTGCGTAGAATTATCATTCTTTGGCGCACAATAGAAAAAGATCGCCCCTTGAATCTTTGCGAAAACAGAGTTTTGCAGTGCAGGAATGTGCATTAAGTGTCCATAAAGTGGCCTAAAACCGCATTTATTGCACTTGATCTTTCGTATAACCCAAGCATAATGAATTAGATACAGCCTAAAGTAGGCCCCACCCCCACCCTGTTTCGCGATTTCTTCGCCTAAAAATAGAGAAATCTATCGCGCAAGCCGGTGAAACCGCTTCGCACGCGCGATGTCTTTCATGATCTGAGCTTTCAGCGCCTCTGGCGAGGGCCAGGTAATTTCCGGCCGTAGCCGCAGCAGGAATTCAAGCTCCAGCGGCGTCTCGTCAGTCAGCTCAACCGGCTCAAAGTCGAGAATATGCGACTCCACCGCAAACGAAGGCTCGCCAAACGTAGGCCGGTTGCCGACATTGGTAATGGACTGAAAGCAGCGCTCGCCAGCCGGGCTTGAGATCGTAAGCCGCGTCACATAAACCCCAAACGCCGGCAGCAAATCCGTGTACTCGGCCAGGTTCACCGTCGGCACCAGCAGTTTGCCGCCGATCCCGCGCCCTCGCGCCGGCGTTGAGCACACAGCAAAGGTATGTCCTAGCATCCAACGCGCCCGGCGCACATCGCCCGCCGCCACAAAATCGCGCACAGCAGTGCTTGAAACCGCAAGCCCATGCACTTGAACCGCCGGATGCACGGTGACCGTGAATCCAAATTCCCGGCCAAACGCCGCCAGTTCCGTCACGCCAGCCTGCGCGCGATGCCCAAAGCGAAAGTTCGCGCCCTCATGCACCGAGCGCACCTGAAGCCGCTCCACCAGAATCGTCTCCACAAACTCCCGCGGAGTCAGGCAGGCCAGCGAATCGTCGAAGGGCAGCACCAGCACGGCGTCGACGCCTGTTGCAGCCATCAGCCGCAGCCGCTCCGCCATCGGAGTCAGCAGCTTAGGGCAATTCGCCGGGCGCAAAAACTGCTCTGGATGAGGATCAAACGTGATCGCGATCGAGCGCCAGCCGTTGCCTCGCGCTTCATCCGCAACCGCCGCCAACACCTCCGCATGTCCGCGATGCACGCCATCGAAGTTGCCGATCACCGCCACCGAAGGCCCGAAACCGGCGGGAATCTCGGCCAGCGAGCGAAAGACCTGGAGCGCATGACTCATGCGAGCGTCACCGGCACGGTCAGTCCATCGTGGGCCAGCGCCATGCCCTCGGGTAGATTGGTGTTGGTCTCTTCATGGCCCAGATCGTGCGAAATGTGGGTAAACCACGTCTGCCGCGCATCGATGCGGTTGGCCCAGCGCACCGCCTGATCGACAGTCGCGTGGCTGGGATGAGGCTTATGCCGCAGCGCCGAAAGAATCAGCACATCGAGCCCCTTGAGCAAGGCAAAGCTGCTCTCCGGAATCGTGCTCACGTCGGTGATATAGGCCGCATTGCCGATGCGATAACCGGTGATCGGCAGCTCTCCATGCAACACCGGAATCGGAGTCACCGTAACCTCCTGAACCTGGATCGGCGTGCTGCCTTCCACGTCCTTCAGCACGGCCTTCGCCCGCGTCGGATATTTCGAATCCGGCGAAAAGGTATAGGAGTAAATCCGCTCGAGCACCGCTCGCGTCTCGGCGGTCGCGTAGAGCGGCAGCGGGCCGAACTCACGGTGCGTCACGAAGCTGAGCGGCCGCAGATCGTCCAGGCCAAAGATGTGGTCGGCATGCGAATGGGTATAGAAGACCGCATCGACGCGCTTGATACCCGCGCGAAGCGCCTGCTGACGGAAGTCCGGGCCGGTGTCGATGATCACAGCACGTCCGCACGGACCTTCCTGCGGCGGCGGAAAAGGAAGAAAGCCTTTGCGAGCCTTGGGTAATTTGACCGGAGTGGACGGATCAGGTGGAGGACATGGCCAGCGCACCAGGATCGAAGGACGCGTTCGCGTGTCGTGCGGATCGGTCGAGGTGCAGACCGCGCAGCCGCAGCCCAGAGTCGGCACTCCCATCGAAGTGCCGGTGCCCAGGAATGTAAGGGTTCCTTCCATCCGTTAGCGTTTCGCTCCCGGCGGCGGCACCGGCGGCACCGGCTGCGTGGAGATCATGCGCGTCAGTTCGAGGAAGGTCATGCGCAGCTCGTAGAGCACGGTGTCCAGCATGCGAGCCTCGTTCGCAACCAGGTTCCCCTTGGTCTTTTCCTGCAGCACGGCCAGCAGGTCAATGGTCTGGCGCGCCCCCAGGATGTCGATGCGCGGACGCTGGCCCTCCGGCGTTCCCGCGCCCATCTGCATCATTGCCGAGAGATAGAGCTGCTGCGCCAGGTGCTCGAAGCCAATCTTCTCTTGCGCCGGCGCGCCGGGATTCTGCGCGCGAACCAGATTGTCCAGCCGCTCGGCTGCCTGATCGTAAGCAGTCTTTTGAAAGCGCGATTCTTCCTCGGTCGGCGCCGGCGGCAACTGCGCTTCGTCGCCAAAATCCTCTTCCTCGGCGACGGCAACCGTCTGGGCAGGCGGCTCCGGCTTGGCCACGGATTGAATCGGCTCAACCAGCCGCGGACCAGGACTCGCAGGACCAGGACTCGGAGGACCAGGACTCGGAGAAGTGGGCGGCGCAGCGGTTTCTTCGGCTGCAGTGCCTTTGGACTCCGTGCTGGGGGAAGAATCCTCGTCGGCGCGGAACTTGCGCCGGTCTACGACGGTGAATTTCGGTGTATCGCTCATGCTTTCTCTCTCGCAGCTCTCAGGCTGCGCTAAATTTCGGTGGGTTGTGAAGAATCCTGGCCGTGCCGCCTGAATACATCAGCGGCTGGTTGCCTATCTCGGCCTCGGCGCGAATCATGGCTATCGCAAAGATGCGGCGCGCGCCGGGAAGTTGCAGCGCGGTCACGCTGGTCAGCGTTCCGGCTGGTTTAGCCTCGGGAGCGCTGCCGGCAACGCGCAATTCCGCGCCGGCCAGAGGCAATGTCGGGGGCAATTCCGCGGAACCTTCCGGAGTAATCTCGACGGCTCGAAGGCGCCGGTGCACCTGCCCACGCGAGCGAATGCGCTCGACGATTTCCTGCCCGAGATAGCATCCCTTGGTGAAGCTGAGCGCGCGTTCCTGGGCGGTTTCCTGGGCCAAATCGCGGCCCTGAATGTCGATTCCGTAGGCTGGAATGCCTTCGGAGATGCGCAGAGTTTCGAGCGACTCCGCGCCAACAGCCGTTGCGCCGGCGGCAAGCATTGCTCGCCACAATGCGGGAATCTGAGCTGCATCCGCCCAGAGCGCGTAATGCGGAACAACCATCCCATAACCGCGAAAGAGCCTGACCGGAATGCCGTCGACAATCCCATTCGAGCTCGCAAGCGCAGCTAGCGCAGGAAGTCCAAGCTTCTCCAGAATGTTTTCGGCCAGTGGCCCGGCAAGCCCTAAAGCAGTCTGGTTTACAACCGGCGCCAACTCAACGTCATCCATGATGATGAAGCGGTCGAAATGCGCCGTCAGCGCGTCGGATTGTTCCGCCGTCACTTCCACTTCCAGAGCCTCGCCGTCACGCCAAGCATAACAATCGCCCTGGATGCGCCCCTGGGCATTGAGCACCAGGTTGTACGCGCCCTCTTTGTCGCTCAGCGACTCGACGCCATTGGTGACCATGCCGCTCAGCCAGCGGAAGCGATCTTCGCCGCGCACCACAATGCGGCGCAGCCATCCCAGATCGTGAACGGCCGCGCCGAAAAGAAGTGCTCCAGTTTCAACCTCCGGAGCGTCCAATTGGCGTGGGGTGAGCGCGCCCAGGTAAGGAACCAGTTCCGCCGGAGAAGCGGACGCGGCGAGAAAATCGGCCAGCGCTGTCGGCGGGTTTAGGGCGGTCAGAGTCTCTTCCGTCATACCAGGCTCACGGGGCGCAACACGCAATTTCTCCGCGGAGTTGAAAGGCATTGCACAAGGTTGATTATAGCCTTGGGGTATATTCCGAGTTAAGGCGCGGAGTTTGCGGTCCCGGAAGCAACGAAGCGAGCCCGGCCCGCCGCCTAATGTTTTGCTGGAGAGCGAATGACACGAAGTCACAGGATTTGGCGGCGAGGCCTGGGCGGATGCTCAGCCGCCGCACTCGCGTTGCTGGCCGTACTTGGGCCCATGCCGCAGGCGCAGGCTCAGGCCGCGCAACCGGCTCCGCAGGCCCCGGCCAAGCCGCAGGCTGAGACGCACATCACCCAAGAACAGGGCAAAGAGCTCTTTCGCAGCGTCGACGAGCTGATCAAGTTTGCTTCCGACGACACCGGCCTGCCCATTCTCAAGGAGGTCAAGCGCACGCTGACCACCCGCGCCGACGTCGAGAAGTATCTGAACGAAAAATTCGCCGAGGACGAGGACGCCAAGCGCATGCAGCGCGGCGAAATCGTGCTCAAGAAATTCGGCCTGCTGGACCGCGACTTCGACCTCAAGCCCTTCATGCTGGCGCTGCTCAAGGAGCAGATCGCCGGCTATTACGACTCCAAGACCAAGACCGTTTACATGCTGGATTGGATCGATCCCGAGACGCAGAAGCCGGTGCTGGTGCATGAGCTGACCCACGCCCTGCAGGATCAGCACACCGACCTCGAAAAATGGAACGATCAGTCGCCCGCCGATCCTTCGCATAACGTGAACGAAGACAACGACCATCTGGCCAAGGACGAGCTCGACACGGCGCGCACCGCGGTGCTTGAGGGCCAGGCCATGGCCGTCTTCGTCGACTACTCGCTGAAGCCGAGCGGCCGCAGCATCGTCAAGAACCCCGAATTGCTCGATCAGCTCGAAAACCAGATGCAAAGCACGGACGATTCGCCGGTGCTGGCGCGCGCGCCCCTGCTGCTGAGCGAGTCGCTGCTGTTTCCTTACCGCGACGGCCTCAGCTTTGAGCAGGATGTGTGGATGGACAAGGGGAAAAAGGCCGCCTTCGCCGGAGTGCTGGACCGTCCTCCAGCATCGAGCTGGGAAGTCATCAATCCGCGTCTCTACGAGCAGGGCAAGCAGTCCCCGGTACTGGTGCTCCCCGATATCCATCCGCTATTGAACAAGCTCTACAAACCCTACGACATCGGTCAGGTCGGCCAGCTTGACCTGCGCATCCTGGCGCAGATTTTTGGCGGAGAAGCAGCCGCGCGCGAACTTACTCCTGCGTGGGATGGCGGCATCTACTGGGCCGGGCAAAAGCTAAGCGCCAAGACTCCCGCGGAACAGGCCTCGACCAACTCGGTGGCATTGTTTTACCTGTCGGCGTGGAAGAGTCCCGCTTCGGCGCACGCGTTCGCCCGCATGTACGCCGACGAGTTGGGCCGCAAGTACTCCGGCGTGAAGCTGGATGCATCCGACATGCCCCTGGATGACTCGCGTGGTGAGGAGACCATCTACACCACCAACGAGGGCCCAGTCGTCATCACGGTCCGCGGCAAGTTTGTATTTGTCTCCGAGAGCTTCGATCTGAATACGGCAAGGAAGTTAGCCGGCCTGTTGATCGATGAGCAGGGAACTGGAGAGATTCGGACGGCTGGAGTTGTCGTTCCGCGGACCGGTCTTTCCGAGAGCCTGACCAGCTTCATACACTCCTGCGGCATGATGAAGACGGCGCTTCTACGCTGAGGCTTCTTCCGTGGCTTTGCTTTCGATCAACTGCAAAAGCTCCCGGGCCGGGATGGCTTCTCCGAAATGCCATCCCTGGGCCAGAATCTGCTGGTCGAGATCGGCGAAATACGCTGACTGCTCCGCCCGTTCCACGCCTTCTACCACCACTTTGATACGCAGTGTACTGGCCATGGCCAGCACCTGCGGCACGATCGCGGCGGTGAGCGAACCGGTGCCGATAGCGTCGGTAAAGGCGCGGTCGATCTTGATTGCGTCGACCGACAGTTCGTTCAGATACGAGAGGCTCGAATAGCCGGTGCCGAAATCGTCGATGTAAAACTCGTGCCCACGCGCGCGCAGCTCGCCGATGGCGGAAATCGCCAGATGATGATCTGCGGTGGAGCGCTCGGTCAGCTCCAGGCCGATGCTCTTCGAAGCGATGTCATGCTTGCGCAACAGCTTCTCCAGCATGGGCAGAAACTGCGGATCGGCCAGATCGGCGGCGGCAATGTTGACGTTGATGTGAAACTCCTCGTGCTCGCGCAGAAAATCGCCAAGCTCCCCAACCACCACTCGCAGCACCACGCGCGTGAGTTTACCGATAAAGCCCAGCTCCTCGGCAGCCGCTACAAAAACATCGGGCCGGATGTACTGGCCATCTTCATCCGTCCAGCGCGCCAGCGCCTCCGCGCCCAGGATCTTTCCCGTCTTCACGTCCACGATCGGCTGGTAGACGACAGTGATCAGGTTGCGGCGCAGCGCCCGGCGCAGTTGCGAGGCCAGGCTGCGCTTGCGCGGTTGCAGGAGCAGCGTAACTGCCAGGCCCATTCCCGCAAGTCCGCCGATGGCGACGAATCCGCCGATCAGCGAGCGATTGAGCGGCCACGCATCGCGCAGAGCGATTCCGGCAACCATGCAGGGCGCAAAACGAAAGGAGCAGCGGCAGACATAGAGCGTATTTCTGCGGAAGACTTCTTTTTCGGCGAGTATCTCAGCGGCGGTGACCTGGAGCGGATCTCCGGCTGTCCGCACTACCTCGCCGGTTGCCCGGTTGGTCAGCGTCGTCGAGTAGGTCATCGGCGATTGGCGAAGATGGCCAAAGGCGTTCTGCTCAGCCACAAACGTCGCTTCGCCCGATTGGGTAATGTCCCCGTACATGCCGGGCACGGTGACCAGCGGCATGTGCAGCCAGATGGCTCTTCCGCTATGCAGCACCAGATCGGGCTTCCGTTCCGGTAGGGGATGGTCGAAGCGGCCGGTGACAGAACTGCAGTACAGCAAGTTGTTCTGCACCCTCCCGATCTCTTTCACCAGATGGCCATGAAACACGAGTGTGCGCAGCCTGGCGATGTCCTCATCGGAGCAGAAGGGATAGGGCGAGGCATTCACCGCGTCCAGCGTAGCGATAATTTCGTCGCTGTAGGCATCGGCGTATCGCACCAGCTCTTTGGCATAGCGATCCAATTTTCTTTCGGTTGCCTTGAACGCCACCGCCAAGCCGATGGCCAACCCGGCAACGGCGCACAGCAGGACGATTCCCACTCCGCGCAGGGCGAACAAAGCGCACACTCTTGCCGAAATCTTCACTCCGACTTCTCCGCGCACAGGTAGATGAGAGCTTTGGCTGGGACCGGGAGGCCGAAGAACCATCCCTGTCCCAGCATCTTTGGGTTGTCGACCGCAAAATAGTTTGCCTGGTCCGCTCGCTCGATCCCCTGAACCACCACGCTCAGGTCGAGAGCCTTGGCCACACCCAGAATCTGCGGCACGATCGAAGCCGTTACCGACTCTGTGCCGATAGTGGCGATGAAGGACCGGTTGATCTTGATTCCATCCACATTGAGTTCCGTGAGGTAAGCCAGATTGGAGTAACCGGTGCCGAAGTCGTCGATGAACACGGCATGGCCCCGCTCCCGAATCCTGTGGATCGCGGCTACCGCAACCTCGCGGTCCGAGGTCGCCCGTTCGGAGAGTTCAAAGGCGACGTTGGCGGGCACGACAGGGCTGTCGTTCAGTTTTTCGTCCAGCAGCAACAGAAGCCTTGGATCGGCAAGGTCCGACGGCGCGAGATTGATGTTTAGGCGGAAATTGGGATGATCTTCGAGGATGGGACGGATTTCTTCCACGGACCGGGTGAGAATGAACCGCGTAATCTCGCTCCCAAAGCCCTCGGCTTCTGCCAGCGCAATGATCGTTTCGGGGCGAATGCTCTCTCCATCCTCATCGGTCCAGCGCGCCAGGGCTTCCGCGCCCACGATGCGATGACTGCCCAGTTCCACGATAGGTTGATAGGCGACCGAGAGCCTGCCTTTGAGGATGGCGCGCTTGAGTTGATTGGAGTGGCTGCGCCTCTTGCGTCCGGCCATCAGCAGAGCCGTTGCACAGGAAATGCCGGCCACGCCTCCCGATGCCATGTAGACCAGTAGCAACGTGCGATTGGTGCTCCAAACCTCCTGCAGAGACATGTCTGTCACCGCGCAGACCGGAAAGCTTCTGGAACAACGGGTGCGATACAGGGCGCCCGCGACGCGGATCATCGTGTTCGATTCGAGCACTCCGGGCGGAACGGGCCCGGAGTTTGCCATTCCGGAAAAAAGCGTCCTTTGCGAGGGATTCGACTTCGAAGGCCCGACCACACCCGCTGTAAAGTGGATGGGCCGCTGCGGGAAATCGGAGTAGACGTCCGGCCCAATCACCACGTCGGTGCCGCGCAGAGCCGCGATCTCCGCGCTATCGCCGGCAGGCACGCGGAGTGGGTAATTGTTATAAATCTTGGCCCCGGAGGGCAAAACGAAATCGGGCTTGGACATCGGAATGGGGACCGGAAGCTTGCCCGTGGTTGCCGAGCACAGGAAGGTGTCTTCGTGCAGGCGCCCTACGTCCTTCAGAAACCGGGCCGAGAAGGTGAGGCGGCGCAGCAGGACGATATCCTGATCGGAGCAAGGCGGGTAAGGCGAGGCATTGGCCCGGGTGATCGTGCCGATGACCTCGGATGTGACCTCTTCTTCGTGCTGGACCAGCCGGTCGGCGTAGTCCTCCATGCGCGAGTTTGTCGCACTTAGAATCGATGCGCGACCGACAAAATATCCAGCTAGAACCCCAAACAGGACAGCGGTCAGGGACAGCCATACTCGATTCAGGCGCTGAAGATCGCGAATCTTCAACATCGCCCGCTTTCCGGGAGGTCTTGCAAGTCGTGCATCAGGATGGTCTCTCCTGTGAGTATCCATTCGGAATCGGCCAGGCTATCCGTCCCGGTCTCATGCGTGGATTTAACTTTCAGTAGTTTCGCGTCAATCCGGCGCGCAGGTATGGTCTCGATTGTACGGCCCGGTTCGAGCCTCGCGGGCAGTGCTGCCTCCTGAAGGCGTTTGCCAGAGTCTATCGCATCCGAAACAATTGATTGCGTAATTCTCTTGTCTCCGAGGATGCTGCCCGATGTACCTCTTTGGGGGCTCGACGACCAGTATACTAAGGTGTTTGGTTCAGATTTCGCGGGCCGGCGCAGATGCGCGGGCCGCGCGCGGGAGCGCAAGTTTGCAAAAGGCAGAGATTGGAATCATTGGGGGCAGCGGTCTGTATGCGATGCCCGGCCTGACGGAGATTCACGAAGAAAAAATTACAACGCCCTTTGGCGATCCATCGGACAGCTTCATCCTGGGCAAGTTGGAAGGCCGCAGCGTGGCTTTTCTTGCGCGTCATGGGCGCGGCCACAAACTGCTGCCCTCGGAGCTGAACTTCCGCGCCAACATCTACGCCATGAAGCAGCTCGGCGTGGAGCGCATCGTCTCGGTCTCTGCCGTAGGGTCGCTCAAGGAAGAGCATAAGCCCACGGATTTCGTCATTCCGGACCAGTTCATCGACCGCACATTTCTGCGCACCTCGACTTTTTTCGGCGACGGCATCGTTGGCCACGTCGCCTTTGGCGATCCTGTGTGCGCGACAGTGGCCGCGGCGGCCGCGGAAGCCTGTGCCACTTCAGGCGTCGTAGGCAAGAAAGGCGGAGTCTATATCTGCATGGAAGGCCCGCAGTTCTCCACCAGGGCCGAGTCGAATCTCTATCGAAGCTGGGGCGCCGACGTGGTGGGCATGACCAATCTGCAAGAGGCCAAATTGGCTCGCGAAGCGGAGATCTGCTACTCGACAATCGCCATGGTCACCGACTACGACTGCTGGCATCCCCATCACGATTCGGTCACCGTGGACCAGATCGTAGCCGTGCTGCATCGGAACGCGGAGAATGCAGCCAAAGTGGTTCGCGCGACCGTGGCCGCTTTGCCGGTCGAGCGAAATTGCGCTTGCGCCAGCGCGGCAAAATACGCGATTCTGACCCAGCGCGACGCAATTCCCGCCGAGGCTCTGGAGAGGCTTAAGCTGCTGTTTGGCAAGTACATGAGATAGACAGCCGGAATTTCGTCTGCGGTTTTCCTATTCATAACGGCGATGGGCTGGAGCAGTCCGCCGTCGGTCTATAATTCCGCCGCCGGTCTATAATTTAGTCAAGCGAAAGGGACATTTTTGGGAAGCGAAGATGAAAAGAGACATTCTGAAGGACGCCGACTATCGGTTTGACTTTGACAGGGCGATGTATGTGAACCATGCGGCAAAGAAGGCTTTCAGTTTGGAGTTCATCGACGATCACTCCGAAAACGAGCTGGTCCGGCGCATCGGCGAGCACACCCAGAACGGTTGGACGTTCTATTTCAACAATTCTCCATCGGAGAGTGTGAAACGCGAACTGGAAAGAGTGCTGGGATAATTTGTGCGCAAGCGAGACCTACGCGAGGACCGGTTGCGTGAAGAGTACTTCGATCTTCTTCCCGAGATCCGCAAAGTCGTCCAAGAGCTCGAAGTTAGAATTCACTATTACACTCTTCCCATCTTGCAAGGTCTCCAGCGCCACGAAAAATTGGTTATCCGATCGCGAGTAAAGGAGTTTGAAAGCGCGTTGAGCAAGCTGTCCCGCAAGAACAAAGACAAAGGAGAGTCCAGGGTTCTCGATCCTAAAAAGGAGTATTCGATTTTGGGTCTGCGAGACTTGGCCGGTGTTCGCGTGCTTGCGTTCCCGGATCGCCGAATCGCCGAGGTGGACGACGTGCTTCGATCGGAATTCGACACATGGGAATCTGACCCGATCCCGTATGAGGGGGGCGCCAAACGGGCTCCGAAGTACCATGGCTACTGCGAGAACATAAGCCAGCGGGTTAAAGGAGAGTACCAAGTAGTTCCCATGCTCATCGGTCTCTTTTGGGACGTCGAGCATTCCGCCATGTATAAGTCCGACATCGTTGCAAATTCAAGAAACATGAAGCGACGAAGGGCGGTAGTAGAACGTTCCCTTGCACAATTCGAAGAGGGAATCGCAAGCCTTTTGCCCGATCCTTCGCAACCCGCCTCCCATCCCTCATAACAGCTTGACAATATCTCCAAAGGAAAAATAAGCATGGCGATTACAGTTGTAGGCAGTGTTGCATTCGATACGGTTGAGACTCCGGCAGGGCGCATCGACCGCTGCCTGGCGGGCGCAGCCACGTACTTTTCCCTGGCAGCGAGCTACTTCACCGACGTTCGCGTCATCGGCGTGGTCGGCGAGGATTTCACAGCCAAGGAAGAAGCGGTCTTTGCGGCGCGTGGCGTCGATATTCGCGGCATCGAGCGCGCGCCGGGCAAGAGCTTCTTCTGGCAGGGCTCGTACATGGAGAACCTGAACGAGGCCAAGACTCTGCAGACCGATTTGAATGTCTTCGCCTCCTTTGAGCCCAAGATTCCCGAGGCCTATCACGACTCCGAATTTCTCTTCCTCGCCAACATCGATCCGGTGCTGCAGAAGCGCGTGCGCGACGCTATGCCCAATGTGAAGCTGGTGGGCGGCGACACCATGAATTACTGGATCAACGATCATCGCGACAACCTGCTCAAGACCCTT
>Ga0302326_10022866_pt1 | contig 12764 bp, 12 predicted proteins | sample Palsa_T0_3_FD_202264 | JGI IMG/M metagenome (GOLD analysis project Ga0302326, IMG submission 202264) | Peat permafrost microbial communities from Stordalen Mire near Abisko, Sweden - Palsa_T0_3 | ecosystem: Environmental > Terrestrial > Soil > Palsa > Peat permafrost | place: Sweden: Abisko... | reverse complement strand
CCCGTCGCTCCCGCTCCTGGCACCCCAGAGTGTCCATCGGGCGTCCCCCGTGTTGGCAGTAGGCTTGGAAGTAGGCGGCGAAGGCGGGTTGTGGTTTGATCGCCACAACGCGCCCGTCGTCTTGCCAGACCTGCTCGAATAGCGTTGCGAGGAGGCGGTGGCGCTCGGCGGGGGCGTGCTCGCGCTCCCAAAAGCTGGAGAAGTCGGTGAGCACCCGCTCGGCTTCGGAGAGTTGCGGGTCGGCGGGCGGCGCTAGGCGCTCCAGCTCGTCTTGGACTGCTTGGCGGCGCATGACGTATTGCGCTTTGGTGAGGTCGCCCAGCACGAACAGGTCTTGGAACCGGCGTAGTTGCTCGGCAAGCTCCGCGCGCCGGTCGGGTCCGGTGCCTTCCTGGTTTGCTTGTCGCGTGATCGTGTCGAGCACGATTGCTCGCAGGTGCTCGTCGGGTTGGAACGCGCGCAGCCAGTCGGCTAGCTGGCTCTCCAGCGGCGCGGCCTTGGTGATCGGCTGCTCGCACCCGTGGCCATGACGCCTGCCAGAACATAGGTAGCGGCGGACGGCTGCCCGTGATCCACGGTTGCCGTGCATTCGTGCTCCGCAGCGCTCGCAGCGTAGGAGCTTGCTCAGCAGGTACTCGTCTGATGGCGGGCTCGGCTGCTTGACCTTGGCCTTGTATGCGCGGCGCTCTTGTACGCGGTCGAACAGGTCCTCGGGCACGATCGGTTCGTGCAGTCCTTTGATCGTCTTGGCGGTGTCGCGCTGCCCTGAGACATAGCCGCAGTAGGCGGCGTTGCGGAGCATGTCCCTTACGGTGTCGGCGCAGAAATCGCGGTCCCTGGCGGTGCGCGCTCCCTTGGCGTTTAGCCACGCAGCGAGCGCGCGGTCTGACTCTTGCCCGGTGTCATAGCGCTCGAACATCTGGAGCACGAGTGGCGCGCGCCACGGGTGAGGCACCGCGAGCTTCGTTCTCTCGTCACGAACGTAGCCCCAGGGGAGCAGCCCGACTAGGTGTCCCTGGCGCGCCTTCTCGGCGAGCCCGCTGCGTGTCCAGAACGACAGTGATACCGAGTAATACTCGTCAAACATCTCATTGATCGACTCGGCAAGGAACGACGACGGCTCGGACGGGTCGTCACCCAGCGGCTGCGATACAGAGATAACTTGGATATTCAGCCGCTCGCGTAGGAGCTGCTTGTATCGGCGTGACTCGGACTGATTGCGTGCAAAGCGTGATGTGTGAAAGACGAGTACAACATCGAACATGCCCTTGGCGGCGTCTGACATGAGCCGCTGAAATTCGGGGCGAGCCTCGGACTTTCGCCACGCAGAGTGCAGGTCGCAATACTCGCCGATTATCTCGATGCCGTTCTCCTGCGCCCAATCGTAAATCTTCTTACGCTGCGCGCCGGGGGAGAATCCCTCGCCCTGCTCCTCGCTTGACTCGCGAATATAGGCGGCGCCGCGCTTAGCCACGATCGCCTCCAGTTGGGTCGCTATATCTCCCGCGACGTAGCCACCAGTCTGCAAACCAGTTGGCGAAGGCGTCAAGATCGCGGACGCTATCGCGGTATGTTGATCCTGCATGGGAGTCTGTACCTCCTGTGTCGGGCCGGGGGCGTTCCAGCGCCGCCCGGCCACTTTGGTTGTATGCAGACATTGTATCTCGGGCGGGCGCAGGATGCGACCGGCGCCGCCCAGGTCGCGCGGCGCCGCTTGGCGCCAGGACCGGGCGACCGACTTTTGGCTTGTTTGAGCGCTTTGTGGTCACTTGCGCCGCCTTGCCGTCGCCTGGGGGGTTCTGAATACGAGCACGTCCTCGTGGCAGACGAGATGCGCGCGCTCGCCTCGCGCGAGCGCGCGGCGGACGCTTGTCATTTGGTAGTAGGAGGGACGCGGATATATCCCGCCGTCGCGGACAACCGCGAGTAGCGCGACAATGTGTTGGTCGAAGGCGAGGCCAATCTGTTGACAAAGGGTGATTGTGTCACCAGCGATGTTGCGCATTGTGCCGCCCGCCCGCATGTTCTTAGTGACGAGCACGAGATACCCACCGGGGGTGAGCATCCGTGCGCACGCGCTGTAGACAGAGGTCATCGCCGATAGATAGCTTTCACCATCACCATCACCATCACCAGCGCCATCGCCAGCGCCAGGGGCGTCGTTGGTGGTTCCGTATCGAAGTCGCGCGATACTCCCGGGGCTATCTCCGTAGTGGCAATGATGAGCGACCTTCGCGGCATATGCTCGCTGGGTATCACTCACGCGGCGTCCTTCACCCGCGCAGGCGCGCGCCATCCCGGCTCCGCCTCTCGGGTCCCCGAGCATCGCATCGGCGTAGGGCGGTGAGGTCAGAATTAGTGGCACGGTGCCCGCTAGCGACTTGAGCACTCCCCGTCCGAGGCGTCGCGCGTCACCTTCGACAACACGAGCCCTTCCGGTCGCTCCGTGCGTACGTGCATGCTTGACGTTCTGCGCGGCGAGTGAGGCCCAGCGCTCGTCCGCGCCGTAAAGTAGCTGTCTAAGTCCAGTCGGGGATTTAGCCTTGGTCGGGCGCCCGTCGCAGCGGCCGGTCGGTTGGTCGCCGGTCGTTAGTCTCCAGCTCGTCGGCTCGATAAGCCAGTTCGTGTAGGGCGAGCCCCAAGGCTCGGGCGATGCGGTCGGCTACATCCCATGTGGGATTTGCGATGCCGCGCTCAAGCCCGCGAATCGAAGTGGCGTCAACGTCGGCTGCGTCGGCCAGAGCCTCCTGAGTTAGGCCGGCTTCTTCGCGGCGCAGCCGGATTGCTCGGCCGAGGGCGATCTGTGGAGTCTCGCTGATACGCACGCCCTGAACCCTCCGCGTCGAGGGTCGTAATGACCAGGGAACAAGTTCCCGGTAAGGTTCCGAGAGCGTGTGCAGCGAGAACCGGCAACCGAACCAATGATTCAATGCCCACGGACGGTTCCGTCATTCAGCAGGGTACGCGCCCTTATGGGTCGCCGACTAACGTCTGCACCAGCGCCTTGCGCGGCGTGGTCTGCCGCATATCACCGCCGCGCCGGTATTGGCGTGGGGCTGCTGGATGTCCTCGCGATCACCGACGAGGAGCTGGTGCCGGGCCTGCACGCAATCGGTGCGCCGGTACGCGGCGAGGCTCGCGAGGTCGTCGTCGCCCTGAGCATGGTTTGCGACGGCGCGGCGGTGTAGGTGCTAGCGCGCGCCCGGATACTGCGGCAGGACCTGAGATTTCTCGCTGGGCTCAGAGTTCTGCCGCCAAGGGTGGCGCTGTTCCAATGGCGTGCATGGAGGCTCGCGTCGCGCACAGAGGATGGCTTTAGCCGAGTCTCCCGAACCGAAGCTCGGAAGCTAGCGTTGCTGTTGAGCGCCGCACACGGCCGTCAACGGATTGTCGAGCTTGGAACCGGAACCGCGTGGACAGCTATCTCACTCGTCTTGGCCGATCCTAGGCGGGAAGTGCTGAGCTACGACCCGACTCGGCGGCCCGAGCGTGAGCAATATCTACGCTTGGTGAGTCCAGAAGCTCGGCGACGGCTGACGTTTGTGAGCGCTTCGGGAGATGAGGGACCACGAGACGGCGGGATGGTTGGTCTGCTGTACATCGACAGCTCGCACCACCGAGAAGACACCATACGTGAGATCGAGGCGTGGCGTCCTTCCCTCGAAGAGGGTTCGCTTGTGGTGTTTGACGACTTTGGTAACTCGGAGTATCCGGGTGTCGAGGAGGCCGTGAGGCACCTTGGGCTTAAGGGAAAAGAGCGAGGTGGTCTTTTCGTGCACCGGGTCAGCGCTCTAGGAGACGGCGGGCACGCCTGATGGTTGCTGCTGAGGACGAAATCGTGTCTGAGAGATAGGACGCAACCGTTGTTTGTTTACAACGCAGCATGACCCTGCCTGACACCGCAATGTCATCGGTCGTCGCGCAGCTCTATTCTCGGCGAACGGAACTGGAGCGAGCGATCCTTGGGCGTGTTCGCGTGATCGCCCGTGATCCCCTGCAGTCAGAGGATTCGGAGTATGTCTTTGGGCTTCGCGCTGCGATCGCGTCGATCGTCGAGTATGCCTTGATGGGCCTCAAGCAGGGAGAGGAGTGGTCGGGGCCGGTCCCGTCGGCCGCGATCGCGCAGGCACAACGCGCCGCACGTACTGGTATAGGTCTGGGCACGGTGCTACGCCGGTATATCGCGGGGTATGCGCTGGTCTGGGACTTCGTCATGGAGGAGGCTGCTCGCGGCGGACTTCTGGGGCACGAAAATTCCTTGCGGGGCGTTCAGATGTTGCATGCGTCCTTGCTCGATCATCTCATCGTCGCGGTGACCGACGAGTACAGTCGTGAGGTCGAGCGGGCGGGGCGCTCGCCCGAGCGGCGCCGCGCGGAGCTTGCGCTCAGATTCCTAGCCGGCCAGCACGCCGACTTGGCTGAGCTAGGTTATGAGTTCGACGCGTGGCACATCGGCGTAATCGCCACGGGAAAAAAGGGGGCGTCGGCTGTCAAGGACTTGGCGACAAAGCTCGATCGCGAGCTATTGCTGGTGCCACGAGCCGAGGGAACTGTGTGGGCGTGGCTGGGTGGGCGACGGAGATTGGCTGGTTCAGACATTGAGCGCCTATTGCCGCCAACGTGGCCCTCGGAGGTGTCATTGGCAATCGGCGAGCCAGGGAAAGGAGTCGACGGATGGCGCTTGACGCACGGCCAAGCTCAGGCGGCGTTGCGGGTCGCGCTGCGCCGGCCGCAAGTGCTCACCAGGTACGTCGATGTTGCGCTCGTGGCTGCGGCGCTGGACGATGAGGTCCTTGCGAGGTCGCTTCTGGAGATATACCTCGCGCCCGTGGGCGGTGACGGCTCGGACCTGCGCACAACGCTACACGCGTACTTCGCAGCCGACCGTAGTGCTTCTAGCGCCGCTAGGTCGCTGGGGGTCGTTCGGCAGACGGTCGAAAATCGCCTGCATGCGGCTGAACGGGCGATCGGCCGGCCGCTGCACACATGCCTCTCGGATTTGGACGTTGCGCTGCGCCTCGACGGACTAGGCGAGCCGTAGCACGCCATATTTCGCCCTCGTGAAGCTGGGTCACTGAGACGGCTGCTCACCCGCACCATAGTCGGGACCACTTGGGCAAGTGCCAAAAATCCCCGTCCCAGCTTAGGCAAGTCGCTGTTGCCGACCCCTAGTAGGCGCTGATACTGATTACACGGCCGGTTCGGCTTGGCAAGACTTGGCCAGCCGCGACAACGGCCCTTCACTTTCGGTGGAGAGGCCGAAAGAAACGATCAGGAGGCCGAATCGAATGCTCAGAAGGCTCGCGAACAGGACGGTCGATCGAGGGCTACGTCGCGGCAAGCGCGGTTCTGGAAGGCCGGCAACAAATGAGCTGCCCGGCGCGGTCGTGGCTGATCGCTCAATCCACCGCCTTTTGGGCCTCCTAGTCACCTTGGCTACGCTTCTGATCCTAATTCAGGTGACCCCGGCGCAGGCCGAACCAACGCCCGTAGGCATGCCTGGTACCTGGTACCTAAAGGTGAACGAAGAATTCAGCTCTGCTGGACTCAACACGGCGTTGTGGACCCCTGGCTGGCAAAGCGATGCCAGCATCTCCGGGCCGATGTCCAACGAGTGCTTGGCGTCGAAAAATGTATCCCAGCCCGGCAACGGGTACCTTTACCTGCAAGTACGCAAAGAACATGCCACCTGCGGGTCGACAACCGTCGAAGACACGGGGGGGCTGATCGAGTCCAATCCCAGTGATGGTCAGCCTGGCCATTCGGGGTTTGCGTACACATATGGGGCTGTCGAATGGGAAGCCTACACACCCGGGGTGTCGCCCACGGGTCGGGGCTGCCCGAAAGGCGGCTGCTTGCCTGACTGGCCCGCGCTCTGGAGCCTTGCCAGCACTAACACTGACGAGATCGACACTATGGAGGGGCTCGAAACTCTCGGTAAGGCTTGCTACCACATTCACCCGCCCCCGGGCGCCGAAGGCCCAGGTGCCTGCCTGTCTGGAAGCTACGCCGGATGGCACAAATTTGCCTCCGAGTGGGAACCTGGTGTCGTAAAATATTTCTACGACGGTGCCCAGGTCGGCGAACTCAGTGCCGGGATACTCAACGGTACCCCGCAATATCTGATCGCAAACATGGTGCCCCCCGGCTGCTGTAACCAGCCATTGGTCGTGCCCGACGAAATGGTCGTCAACTATGTCCGCGTGTGGCAACGCTCGGCGCCTCCGACGACGACGACCGGTGCGGCATCAGGGGTACTCGAAGAACAGGCCACGTTGACCGGGAGCGTGAATCCCAACAACGCTGAAACCAAATATCATTTTCAATACGGTCCGACGGCGGAATATGGTAAAGCAACGCCCGAAGATCCCGCAGGCGCGGGTACAGGCAGCGTCGAAGTGAGCGCGCCTCTCGAAAACCTCGCGGAAAACACCACGTATCACTACCGGCTGGTGGCCACGAACGCCGACGGTACTATTTACGGACACGAACAGACATTCACGACACCATATATTCACACGACGCCAATCGCGTTGCGCGAAGCTGGCACTGGCGACCAGTGGGTATACTATGTTGGCAAAACTCACTCAATTTGGGAGTGGACCTGGAACGGTTCAGCTTGGGTCAACAGCCATCCCGGTGGCACCGTAGCGCCGGGCAGCAATTTGGCCGCGACCCGCTCGCCTAGTTCCGGTGAACAGTGGGTATACAGCATCGGAGGCACAACCGGAACGTCTGTGCAACAAGAGGCTTGGAGCGGCTCGAAATGGGGACTTATCACGCTCGGCGGCGAAGCGGCGCCTAACACGAGCCCTGCCGCCGTGCGCGAAGAAAGCACGGGCTATCAGTGGGTGTATTACGCCGGAAAAGAATCAGACGGCGATAATTCGATCTGGGAGTTCACCTGGAACGGTTCGAGCTGGGTCAAAAGCCACCCTGGCGGATTCATCGCTAGTAACACCAGCCCGGCATTTGTTCGGTCCAGCGCGTCGGGTAATCAGTGGGTCTATTACGTCGGCGGTGGGGACAGCGCCATATGGCAGGCCGCCTGGAACGGCAAAGAATGGATACAAACGCGGGTAGGTGGGGAAGTGGCCCCGAATTCGAGTCCTGTCGTACTCCGCGAAGAAGGCACCGGGTATCAATGGTTGTACTACGTCAACAAAGCTAACGGTGCCATCGAGGAGTTTACGTGGAACGGTTCGACATGGACCGCGACCCCGACTGAAGTCGGGGGCCTTGTTGAGGCAAACTCGTCACTAGCTGTTGCTCGTGAAGCGTCCACTGGCTATCAATGGGTCTACTACGTAGGCGGTGGCGATGGCGCAGTGTGGGAGTGGACCTGGAACGGCTCGCAATGGGTATCAAGTCGGCCCGGCAGTCTGGTTGCGAGCAACACGAGCCCCGCTGTGGTGCAACCCTATGCGGGCTACCAATGGGTCTACTACCAGGGCAGCAACGATCCAATCATGCAGCTATTTTGGAACGGGTCCACGTGGGGTGAAATAGCTCCCTAACCGAGCAGGCCCGACACTTACGAGTGGAGATAGCGGCACGCCCGGCGTGCCGCTATCATCTGCTCCCGTGTCTGCGAGAGCTAGCTACGTGAGGCGGGATACGCGACTCGATAGACGATGGGGAGCAGCCGCCGTGGCTCTGCTCCTAGTCCTCGTTGTGCTCGGGACGTGGCTAGCGATTCGCGAAGCTGGAGGTCACTCGGCGACGGTTATTGAAGCGAGCGAGAGTGTTCGTAGCGAAGTGCTTACGAGCCTGCATCTGACTGACTCGGCGAAGGCGGAGGTCTTCGTGCTTGCTGGCGATCAGGATCGCGGCTCGGTGTGTTCAGGGCCAGGACGCATGAGCGTCGTAGAAAAGCGTTTGGGCCGCTGGCGTCTGGAACGCTCCGAACTTCCTGCGGCGTGGGCGCAACCACTTCTTACAGCTTGTCCGTACGTTCCCTGAGCGGGGTAGCACCTCGCGTGCTAGACAGAGGTTGGCTGAGGCGAGTCGCGCCATCGTCAGAGCGTCGCTGCCTAGCGCTTAAGGCGCCGCAGCTGCTTGACCTTGCCATCGGCCTCGGAGTCATTTTCATCGTCAGTGCGCCTGCGCTCTTTACGCGGTCAGGATTCGTGGATGACTGGGTAAATCACCTGTGGCTTTCTACGCTACAGGAGCACGCAATCAGTGCTACCGGGCATCCGAGTCTTTTCTTTAATGCCGAACCGATGGGTGTCTTCTACCCGAACTTTGCGTTCTATGGAGGCACACTTTACGGGATAGCTGGATACCTAATGGTGCTGACAGGAGCGCCAGTTGCGGTGTTCGTCGGCATGATAGTTCTGGGCTTCGCGGCGTCGTACTTCGGTACGTTCTGGATAGCCAGGCAAGCGGGCGTCAAAGGCTTGGCCGCGCACCTGCCTGCGATAATCGTGGTCACTGGCGCCTACTATCTTTCCGACGCTTACGGACGGGGCTCGTGGCCCGAGTTTATGGCGACATCAGCGATACCGGTGATCGTGGCTGCGGGCTTGCGTGTCATACGTGCCGGCCCGACGCCAGTGAGCATTTTGTTGCTTGCCGTCGCTACCACCATCTGGTCTGGCAGCCACAACATTAGCCTGCTTTTCGGTGGCATATTCCTTGCGGGCGTTGCTGTCGCTTTGCTTAGCGGTTGGCTGACGCGACTTGAGCGCATCCATGTGCAACGGATCGGTATTGCGCTTTCAGCAATGTTTTTCGGGGGCCTCATCAATGCTTGGTTCCTGGCACCTGACTTGGCCTACGGGCTGCATACGCAGATTGCGCAGTTCAAGGCCATAGACCCGGGGATAAGCGGCTACTTCAGCCGTGCGTCAATCGTTTTCAACCCATTTCGTGTGCGAGCGAACCACACCACCTACCTGCGCTCGCACTTTACGGAGCTTCCGGTCCTCGTTATGGCCTGGGGTGTGATAGCCAGCGCGTTGCTGTGGAAGGTCGAGCGAAAAAGCGCGGTACGGCGAGTGCTCGGAGTGCTAGCACTGTTGGTGGCTGTTCTTGTCTTTTTGTTGCTTGATGAAAGCGCATGGCGAGATCTCCCCGCCACGCTTTCAGTCATCCAGTTCACATTTAGGCTAGAGACTTTTATAGTGATGGGTATAGCGGGGGTCACGATCGTGCTCCTACGTATCATCGACAAGCGTCGATGGCACTCACGCGTCCTACGAACGAGTCTCGCGGCGTTTGTTGTGTGGGGACTCATCCTCGCCGCTTGGCAGGTATGGAACTCGGACGCGTACTATTTTCCGACGGACCCGCATTACCTAGCGAACCGCTCCTTCGTCTTGGGCTATCGCTATACGGTGCCGCCGACATGGTATGAAACGGGTCAGTTGCGCGGTGTGAGTGAACCAGTCGTGCCGACGGACGGTGAAGTCAAGCTCGCGCCACAACTCATCAAGGGCGAATACACAAGCCAGACCGTCCGTATTCCTCCTGGCAGCGGGGCTCTTGCCTCAAACATTGCTGCAAGCCAGCATCTCGTGAAGGTCCAAGGCTTGAGGACGCTGGGTCGAACAACTGCCGGGTTTCTAGCCCTCGAACGACCGCCGCCGGGACGCCGCACCGTTCGTCTGACCGTCAGCCGCGCGGAAAGCATTCCTATGAAACTGGGCCCGCTCGCGACGATTGTCGGTGCAGTCGGTTTGCTTGTGCTGCTGCTCACAGTCGCTGTACGAGGGCGCGGTGTGCGAATGCGAGGCGGGACGCCAAACCCATCGAACAATCGTACGCAGTAGACGCTTACGGTGCGGTCGACGCCGCCTCGTGTGTTTCTACGGCCGAGGCTAGTTCGCTCATGGTTATCTGGAGCGCTGTTGCGACGGCTCGGAGCGTGCTCCAGGGTGGATCTGACCTTCCAAGCTCCAGCCGGGCGAGCGTGCCGGTCCCGAGGCCCGCATTGACCGCGAGGACTTCGCGCGAGACGCCGCGCGCTTCACGTAGCTCGCGGACAGTCGCGCCCACGGCAAGACTTGTCGAGCGTGCCACGTCTAGGAGCGTCGCATACGGCACGCTGGAAAGTCCATGCTACATGCAGCACGCCATAAGCAGCATGCGGGATCAGGTATCCTCAGCAGAGACATAGTGCCCCCGCGCCGCTTAGGACGGCCGGGGGCGTGGCACCGGAAGCGCGAACTCCCGGCACAAAGGCACCCTAACTGACACGAGCTGGGTGCCTGTCTTGCCAGAAGCCCGTCCCCTCCGGCGCCTCCAACGCGAAATGGAGGAACCGACAATGGCTAGAACACTCATCGTCCCGCCGCAGATCGTCACGCGTCTGCGCGAGGGCGCGAACCTACGACTCGCACACGCGGCCTACGAGATCGCATCATCAGTGCTCGCTGTAGACAAAGAAGTCTCGCCGCTCGAGGACCGCCGCGACATGGACCGGCTATGGGCGCTGCTGGACGCGCTCGGCTGAGCGGGAGCCGTGCCCGGCGCGGTCGAGCTGGACCTTGCAGCGCACTCGGTGGCGCTGCTCACGGCCGTTGGCGAGATCGAGCCGCACCTACAGGAATGGCTCGCTGAAATGCCCGACGATGACGCCCGCAGGCCCGACCGCACAGGCGAGCTTGACGTTGTGCAGCAGTTCGAGAGCGCGGCCCGCAGAGCAGTCGCGCGCATCGAGCGGAACCTACCGGCCGATGCGCTCGCGATCCCGCCCGTGCTGGTCGGCCGTGTACGCGAAGGCGCCTACGTGTCAAGAGGCATCGAAAATTGTCGGTTGATCGGCATCGAAAAATGTAGGTGTTCAGGCGGTTTCGGTGTTTTGGCTGGCGGGGGTGTCGAGGATCTCGTTGCGGCCGCGTAGTCGCCAGGAGGGTCCGTTGATGGTGAGGACTTCGGCGTCGTGTAGGAGGCGGTCGAGGATCGCGGCGGCGAGGATCTCATCGCCGAGGAGGGTGCCCCAGTCGGTGACGCGCTTGTTGGAGGTGACGATCGTGGAGGAGCGGGTGTAGCGGCGGTTGATCACCTGGAAGAAGCGGTTGGCGTCGGCGGGCTCGAGCGGCAGGTAGCCCACCTCGTCGCAGATCAGGAGGTGTGGCCGCTGGTAGTGGGAGAGCTTCTGGCGTAGCGTGCCGAGCCGGTCGGCGTGGCGTAGATCGCGCACGAGGTCGTCCAGAGTGGTGTATCTGACGAGATAGCCGGCCTTCAGGGCCTCCATCGCGATACCAACAGCGATGTGGCTCTTGCCGACACCGGGTGGGCCGAGGATTAGCGCGCAGACGTGACGTTCGATGAACCGCAGGGATCGGAGCTCGGCGAGGCGTTTGGGGTCGAGCTCGGGCTGGAAGGAGGCGTCGAACTCGTCGAGGGTCTTGTGGTGTGGGAGCCCGGACATCTTCAGCCGGGAGGTGTAGCGTCGGCCCTCGAGCACTCCGATCTCTGCTTCTAGGACGAGGTCGAGGAACTCGCGGTAGCCGAGCTTCGCGGTCTCGGCGCGGTCGACGAGCTCGTCAGCGGTCTCGGCGAGCCCGAGCAGTTTCAGCTCCCGGGCGTTAGCGGTGATCCGCTCGGTGATCAGCTCAGCCATGGAGTGCCTCCTCGTAGCGCGATAGCGGACGGGCGTGAACCTCTGGGTCCGGCAGCGCGCCCAGCACCGCGGCGAGGGAAACTGAGCGCTCTGCGGGGTCGGGCGCGATCTTGGCCGGTGCTCCGCGGCGATGGCGCGCGAGACGGCTGCCATCGCTGACGCGATAGGCCTCAAGCTCGTGGGCGCCGAGCAACAGCTCCACCCGCTCGCCGGGCTTCGCGTCGGGGACGGCGTAGCGGCGGCCCTCGAAGCTGAACAGCCCGTCGCGCGCGACGATGCGGGTGGTGCGCTCGACTACGAGGTAAGGCGCCGTCGGCAGTGCCCCGAGCGCGTCGCGGTCACGGCCAGCACGAACGGCGACGACTTCGCCGTGGGTGCCGTGCACGCGTCGGCGGGCGACATCCTCGTTCCAGTCCTCCCACGCCAGGTTCGCTTGCTCGTAGCTCGCGAAACGGTGCGCACGAAAGAGGCGCTCTCGGACATAGGGGACGTCGGACTCGACCTTGCCTTTCGTCTGCGGCCAGTAAGCACGACATAGCCGCATCGCGAAGCCGTAGTGGTGCGCGGATGCCAGCGCCTGCGGGTGAAAGACCCGCTCCCCGACCGCGACTTCTCTGCCGACATGGCTGCGCACAACAGTCTTAGTGCGGTCATAGAGCAGCTCGCGAGGCACCCCTCCGAAGTGCGCGAACGCGGCACGGTGACACGCCCAGAACGTCACGAGATCCTGCGAACCAGTCAACGCGCAAAACGAGTCCCGCGAATGGCCGAGAACCATGTGAAAGCAGTAGAGGGGCAGCTCCAGCCCCGAGGTCGTGCGGATCGGCTGCTCATGCGACCAGTCGATCTGCGCCTGGTGCCCGGCGGCGGTCTCGAACCGCTTCTCGACCTTCTGCTCTCGCCGCGGACGGGCCCGCTCGACATACCGGCGCACCGTGTCATAGCCACCCTGGAAACCGTAGTCACGAACCAGATCCTGGTGGATCCGTGTCGATAGCAGCCGCGGCTCACCAGCCAGCCACTGATCGATCAACGGCTTGAACTCATCCAGCTTCGACGGAGCCCGCCGACGACGATAAACCGGCTGAGCTCCATGCTCGACATACCGCTTCACCGTCCGCCAATCACGACCAAGCAGCCGCCCGATCTCGGCATAGCTCAACCCCTGACGCTGCAGCGCCCTGACATCCAT
>Ga0302326_10022863_pt1 | contig 12765 bp, 12 predicted proteins | sample Palsa_T0_3_FD_202264 | JGI IMG/M metagenome (GOLD analysis project Ga0302326, IMG submission 202264) | Peat permafrost microbial communities from Stordalen Mire near Abisko, Sweden - Palsa_T0_3 | ecosystem: Environmental > Terrestrial > Soil > Palsa > Peat permafrost | place: Sweden: Abisko... | reverse complement strand
GCCTGGGCGCGCAGAGAGGCGAAAACCTGCGCCATCCGAGAAACCATGCCGCCATTCCCGCCGCCCCGGGAGGAGGCGACCGGACGGATGGGCACGACTTCGGCCAGTTCCCGCCGGCCCTGATGGCCACGCCGCGCCGGCGGGCTGGGGATCCCGAGCCGGGTGCGGTGTGCTTCCTGGTGCGTCACTGCCATCGCTCCTCACGGTACGGAGCCGAGATGAACGATTCGCGAAACCGTTGCAACCGGGAAGTGTCCTCTAGATGAACTCTTCCCCTGCCCGTCGGCTCGTTGGCGTTACCCTTCACACCGAACGAGCGGGAGGAGTCAGATGAGCGAGGCGATGGGACACGGGGTCAACCAGCGGAGCTCCATCCGCATGACGCCGGAGGAGATCGACGCCTTCCTGGCCGAGCGCCGGAGCATGAGCATGTGCTCCATCGGTCCCGATGGATCCATTCACGCCATCGCCATGTGGTACGGCTTCCTCGACGGATGCGTCACCGTCGAGACCAAGGCCAAGTCGCAGAAGGTCCAGAACCTCCGCCGTGATCCCCGCCTGACGCTTCTCTTCGAGGACGGCGATTACTACGAGGAGCTGCGCGGCGTCGAGCTGGTGGGACGGGCCGAGATCATCGACGACCCCGATCAGCTCTGGACCCTGGGCATCAGCGTGTTCGAGCGCTACTACGGCAGCTACAGCGACGAGCTGAAACCGTTTCTGGAGGCGATGCTGCACAAGCGCGTGGCGGTGAAGCTGCACGTGGAGCGCACCGTCAGTTGGGACCATCGCAAACTGGGGCTGCCCTCGACCCGCCCGGCCACGACGGCGTGAACTTCTCCATCGGGCAGAACGTCGCCGTGGCGCCCGATGCGGCCGTGGCGGCCTACGCCAGCCCGGCCTTCTACGAGGGGCGACCGGCCAGCGGCGATATCTCCCTGGTCGAAGTGGTCAGCCATCAGGGCGACCGCTCGCCGGCGACGATCGAAGTCCGCTACCAGTTCACGGGCTCGGTCTCCTCGGCGGTCCGGGCCGTGGTCGATCCGGCGAAACTGTCCTGGGTCACCCGCACCGAGATTCATCTAAAGGAGCGCCGGACGAGCTTCGTCGTGCTGCCCGATCACTATCCCGATCGCCTCGATTGCTCCGGCACCTTCGTGTTCACCGAGGGGGCGACCGGTCCCGACTCCACGGTGGTCACCATTGCCGGCGAGCTCAAGGTGCACGTCTTTCTGGTCGGGCGCACCGTCGAGCAGCTGATCGTCTCCGGCCTGCGCAGCTACATGGCGGCCGAAGTGTCCATGCTGCCGGCCTTCACCGCCGCCGGTTGAACCTCATCCGTCCGCTTCACCGGCACTCAACTTGACCATCTGGGCCATCCCGTCTTCGATCCCGGCCGTCAGCACGTCGAGGTCCGCCGTGGTGTCGTAGTCCCCGGTGACCCCGAAGTTGACCTCACCGTTGTAGGAGAAGATGGCGATACCGATGCGCATCTGCCCGCCGAGGGGCACGTAGGGAAAGGCCCGGATCATCTTGCGGCCCGCCGCGTAGAGCGGGAACTGCGGCCCCGGCACGTTCGTCGTCACCGTGTTCACGTTGCGTTGGGCGGCGCGGGTGGCCAGCCGCATGCCGAGGGCCAACAGCATGGGGGGAGCGAATCCCGACATGGAGGTCAGGGCCTCGCCGGCCACCGCCTGCTTCGAGTCCTTCAGGCCGTCCATCTGCCGGGTGATGGCGTGCAGCCGCTCGACGGGGTCGTCGATGTTGACCGGCAGCTCGGCGAACATGGCCGACACCTTGTTCTCGAAGGTTCCGTCGCCGACGGCCTTGCCACTGGAGTCACGCGGGCGGACCGAGACGGGAACGAGCGTGCGCACCACCCGATCGACGTCCTCGCCCCGGGACAGGAGCAGCTCGCGGAAACCGTTGGTGATGGAGGCCAATATGACGTCGTTGAAGGTCCCGCCGAGGCCATGGCGCACCGCCTTGATGTCCTCGACCGTCGTCGACGCCCAGGCGTAACGCCGGTGCGGGCCGATCGGCCCGTTGAGGCTGGACACCGGGGTGTTCCGCACCAATCCCGCCATGGCCACAACACCCTGCCCGACCTCTTTGGCGTGGGAGAGCGCGCCGCGCACCGCCCGCGTCGAGGCCCGCACCGCTCGCACCTGCTCGTAGGGCGACCGCACCATGTTGAACACGGCGTCGGCGGCGAGCCGCCCGCCCGACTGCGACGGCCGTGGCACCCACGCCGGCACGTCGGGTCGCACCGCCTCGGGGGAAAGGTCCATGATCACCGCCAGCAGGTCCGTCCCCGCTACCCCGTCGACCATGGCGTGATGCGTCTTGGCCAACATGGCCCAACGCCCGTCCTCGAGCCCCTCGACGATCCAGATCTCCCAGAGGGGCTTGGACCGGTCCAACGGCTGGGACATGACCCGTCCGACCAGCTTGCGCAGCTCGGCCTCCCCTCCCGGTGCGGGCAGGGCGGTGTGGCGCAGGTGGTACTCGATGTTGAAGTGGGGGTCGTCCGCCCAAACCGGCCGTCCCAGTTCGAAGGGAACGAACTGCACCACCTGCCGGTAGCGGGGCACCAGGGCGAGCTTGGCATCGACCATGGCGACGATGTCGGCGAAGGCGGGTTGGGGCCCTTCGAAGATCGCCACCGAGGCGATGTGCATGTGGCTGACGTCGTCCTCGATGTGCAGGAATGAGGCGTCCAGCGGGCTCAGCCGGTCAGTGCTCACGGGTCTCTCCCTTCACGAGGGGAATGCGGCAGCGCAGTGCACGGACGGTAGCACCGCGCCGCAGATATTTCTCCTGGTGACGACCCGAAGCTGCGGGAAGACTCAGACGGCGGCGGAGGTCACCCGTGGCTCGCCCAGGCCGGCGAGGAAGGGGCTGGCGGCGATCCTGCTCCGGGTCTCCGCGTAGGCCGCTTCCACCACGCGCGGGGCGCGGTGCTCGGCCATGGCCCACAGGCCCATGGCGTGCTGTGACTCGGGCCCCGGCTCCAACCGGATCACCGTGGTGCCGCCAGACTCGAGGCGTCCGATCTCGCGCTCGAGGCGACGGCGCACGGAACGGCGGATGAGCGCGTCGGCCCCGACGGCATGGCCGCGGGAGGCGGACATGGACGAGATGACCACGACGGCGTCGAGGTTCTGCGTCCGCAACACGTCGGCGTTGGTGTTCGAATGCACGCCGCCGTCGAAATACTCGGTGCCGTCGATGGTGATCGGCGTGAAGTAGCCCGGGATGGCACACGAGGCCAGGACGGCGGAGGCCAGCGGCGCCCGGGGCGACGCCGGTCGACCGAAGACGACCCGGCCACCGTCGGAACGGCGGGCGGCGCAGATCCACAGTCCTTCCGGCCAGGTGTCGCCGATGAACTCGTGCAGGGCCCGGGCGCGCTCGCTGATGTCGACCTGGCCCCGGGGCAGCAGGGTCATGGCCGCCACCTCGGGCCGGAAGGCCCAGGGACGGCGGACGGTCCGACCGATGAGTGCCGGTGACGGCGCCCGCCAGGGCCGGAACAGCGCGGCGACCGACGGGACCGGGAGCGGGCTGTCGTCGGGGATGATGCGCTTGAGCAGCGCACCGCCGGTGGACGACGTGGGCACGCCGTAGGTCGATGCCGCCAGGTCCGAAGCCGGCACACCCACCCGGATCGCGGCGCCGGTGACCGATCCGGCGGAGGTGCCCACGATGATGTCGGCGTCCCGGGGATCCCAGAGGGCCTCTCGCTCCAGGGCGGCGAGCACGCCGACCTGGTAGGCCTGACCGACGACGCCCCCGGCGCCGAGCACCAGCCCGATCGTGCGGCGTCGAGATTCCTGCTTTCCCCCTGGCAAGATCTCCATCACCCCCTCTTTACCCGACGAGAAAGACATTCAACCGGCATTTGGCGCTGAATACAACGTCGACCCTGCACAAAGGGCCTTTCGGCCCTAGGGCGCTGCAGATTAGCTGAGTGGCGCCTGGCGATCCACTTGACGTGCACGTTATAGTTGGTTGACGTAAGAGTCGCTATCAGCTGCCGTTCACGTACGTGACGGGCCCAGCGCCATCCGGAGTGTGATGCTCGACCTCAATCGCCCGGGACAACCCCTCGGAGCACGCCGTGGCGCCCGCTTCGCCGTGGGCGAGCCCATACCGGACGGCTACAAGTGGACGGCGCTGTTCATCTCGACCCTGGGCATGCTCATGGCCACGATCGACGGCTCCATCACGTTGATCTCGCTGCCCAACATCTTCCGGGGGATCGGGATCGACCCGCTCCAGCCGGGGAACAGCTTCTATCTGCTGTGGATGATCCTCGGATTCCTGGTCGTCACCAGCGTCCTGGTGGTGACGCTCGGCCGGCTCGGCGACATCTACGGCCGGGTCCGGACCTACAACTTCGGCTTCGCCGTGTTCACCTTCTTCTCCCTGGTGCTCACCGTCACCTGGACCTCCGGGCACGCCGCCGCCATCTGGCTGATCGTCATGCGCCTCTTCCAGGCGGTGGGGGCCGCCATGATCATGGCCAACTCCGCTGCCCTCTTGACCGACGCCTTCCCGGCCGAGCAACGCGGCATGGCGATGGGCATCAACCAGGCCGCTGCGTTCAGCGGGGCGTTCGTCGGCCTCGTGCTGGGCGGGGTGCTGGCGCCCATCAACTGGCGCTTGATCTTCCTGGTGTCGGTGCCGGTCGGGCTGCTCGGCACGGTCATGGGCTACTACAAGCTGCGCGAGTTGAGCGAGAGGCGGCCGGCCCGTATCGACTGGCCCGGCAACATCACGTTCGCCCTCGGCCTGGTGCTCGTGATGATCGGCATCACCTACGGGATCGAGCCGTACGGGAAGGATTCCACCGGGTGGACCGGCCCTCTGGTGCTCACCTACCTGATCACCGGCGTCGTCCTCCTGATCGCCTTCTGCATAATCGAGACGAAGGTGCCCGAGCCGATGTTCCGGCTGCAGCTCTTCAAGATCCGCGCCTTCACCGCCGGGGTGATCTCAGGCCTGCTGGCCGCGTTGAGCCGGGGCGGGCTGATGTTCATCCTCATCATCTGGTTGCAAGGTATCTGGCTGCCCCTCCACGGCTACTCCTTCAGCCGCACCCCCTTGTGGGCGGGCATCGCCATCCTGCCCCTCACCGCCGGATTCCTCATCGCCGGGCCCGTATCGGGCATTTTGTCGGATAAGCACGGCGCCCGCGTGTTCGCGTCCGGTGGGATGATCGGCACGGCCATTTGCTTCGTCCTGCTCGAACTCCTCCCGGTGGACTTCCCGTACTGGGCCTTCGCGCTCATCCTGTTCTTCATGGGGTTGGCCATGTCGTCGTTCGGGGCGCCGAACCGGGCCGCCGTGATGAACAGCCTGCCGGCGGAGCACCGGGGGGTCGGTTCGGGGATGAGCACCACCTTCGTCAACTCGGCGCAGGTTCTCTCGATAGGCATTTTCTTCTCGCTCATCATCATCGGCTTGTCGACATCGCTTCCCCACAGCCTCTATCACGGCCTCCTCGCCCACGGCGTGTCGTCGGCCGACGCGCGCCGGGTGTCGAGCCTCTCGCCGGTGTCCACGTTGTTCGCCGCACTCCTGGGTTACGACCCGATCAGGGAGCTTCTCGGCGCCCACGCCTTGGCCGGACTGCCGCACGCGCAACAGGTCACCCTTACCGGGCGCCAGTTCTTCCCCTCCCTCATTGCCGCGCCGTTCAGGTCGGGGCTGCGCGCCGCCTTCGACTTCGCCATCCTGTCCAGCATCCTCGCCGCCTTCATCTCGTGGACCCGCAGTGGTCGGGCGCCCGACAAGGTGCCGCTGTTCGGCATCACCCCGGGCCTGGACCATGTCGACGGTAAGATCGAGGCGGACTCGCAAGGCGAAGAGGAGGCGGTCAGGGAGCCGACCGGCGCCGGGGTCACCCTGAGGTCGGAGGCGATGAGCTGATGGCGGTCAAGTTGATGACGGCAGAAGCAAAGCCTGTCCTATGGCGCATCGGAGAAGTGGCCAAGCTGACCGGGGTCACGACCAGGACGCTGCGCTATTGGGAGGAGCTCGAGCTGCTCCAACCGAGCAGCTACCGCACCAGTGGCGAGCGCCTCTACTCGCCGTCCGACGTGGCCCGGGTCAACCGGATCCGCAACCTCCAAGAGCTGCTCGGCTTCTCCCTGGCCGAGGTGCGCACCGTGCTCGGCACCGAGGATGTCGACGTGCTCGACCGCGTGCGCTCCGAGCTCGCCGCCGGCGACCTGGACCCGCAGCACCACCGCGAGCTCCTCGACGAGGGCATTGTGGCCAACGACCAGCTCCTGGCCCGCCTGGACGACACCCTGGCCCGCATTCAGGCCTTCCGCGACGAACGGGCGGCCACCGCCGTCACGCTGCGCGAGAGGCGGCGCCGGCTGGACGAGCCGACGCAATAGGGGTCGTTCCGCCGCGCCACTGACAAAGCGCACGTTTCTCACACTTTCTAACCAAAATCGTAGAAAATAACCGCCCCGGGCAGGCTTCCCGCCCTCCCGCCGTGGCCCGGACGAGACCGTCGTACGCTGGCCCCGTGGTGCGACGCGGGAAACAGAGTCCGGAGCCGGACCGCGCCTTGGAGCGCAAGTTCGAGACCTGGGCCCGCCGGGCCTCCAAAAGCCAGGAGCAGAGCCCCGAAGAGTTGTTGGCGCAGGCACAGGATGTCCTGCGCTGGTCGATCCGCAAGAACGGCCCGGATTCGTCGTTGTCCATAAAGGCCATGAACGAAGTGGCCAACCAATTGTCACAGCTGGAGCGGGTGGCCGAGGAAGCGCCGCTCCGGGAGAAGATCGCCGAAGGCCTGCGGGCCAGCGTGGGTCCCGACCACCTGTCCACCCTGAGCGCCGAGTGGAAGCTGGCCACGTGCCTGATGACGCTGGGCCGGCCCGAAGAGGCCGAGCCGCTGCTGGCCCACGTCGTGCGCCAGCGGGCGGGCACGCTCGGGGAGGACGACACGCAGACCCTGACGGCCATGGCGTGGAACGCCAGCGCGACCAAGATGCTGGGACGGCTGGCCGAGGCACGCCTCCTCCAGGAGCAGGTTGTGGCGGGGTACGAACGGCGAGGAGAGGCCGAGAGCGACCAGGCGCAATCGGCTGCCCTCAACCTGGCGTCGACGCTCAGCGAGCTCCACGAACCAACCGAGGCCGCTCGTCTCGTGCGCATCGTCGTCGACGTGCGCCACCGCACGCTCGGACCGGACGATCCGCTGACGCTGGACGCCGGAGCGTTCCTGGCTTCCGTGACGGACGATCTCAAGGCCGGTTAGCTCGCGGTTAGCCCGCGCCCGCACTCCGCACGGAGCAGCGGGTCAGCCGTTGACGATGCCGCTGGCCCGCGCCTCTTGGGCGCTGCGGGGGACGTGGCCCCGGTCGCCCATCTCGATCACGAAGGCGGTGGCGGCACGCACGCCGTTCAGGAACAGCTCATCCTGCTGGGCCGTGGTGAGATCGAAGTCGGTCGCCGTGAGGCCGGCGTTGTCCACGAAGATCGTTCGCGCCGCGGTCGACTCGTCGACGCTGTAGGCGTCCCACTCGTTCATCATCGTGCTCAGGCATGCCCGCGCCAGCTTGTACGTCGTGGCAGCGCCCGTGGTGGCACCGAACGACTTCTGCAGCGATGACAGCTTGATGCCGATGGTGGGCCAGCGCGGTGGAGCCCCGTCGATGCGCGCGAAGGCGTCGATCGGGAAGTTGCGCAGCATGCCACCGTCGACCCACGTCACGGTGCCCGCGTCGTAGTGCGCCGTGACGACGCCCCCGCCGGGTTGGGGGATGTCCACGTCGGCGGCCAGGGATTCGAAGGTGACGGGTTCGAAGAAGAAGGGGATCGACATGGAGGCACGCACGGCGCCCACCACGTCCTCGGTGTCCCTGTCGTGGCCGTAGTAGTTGTAGTCCCAGGGGAGATGGACGAGCTGGCCGCGGGTGACGTCCGAGGTGTGGACCACGAGCCGGTACCGCCGGTTCTCGGGCAGGCTCATGCCCGGGTCTTCCTCCAGCGTGATCTTCAGGTCGGCAAAGGTGCGCACGCCGAGGTCGTCGTGCAGGATCGGCGTGAGCCATTCGGCGAGATAGTCACCCGAATACAGCCCCATCTGGCGGGCGAGGATGTCGGCGTCCGCCAAGGCTCCGCCCGCCTTGCCGAAGTCGTGGTCCAAGAAGCGGTGGATCTTGCCTTCCGGCATGAACTGCACGAACGAAAGCCCGTCCAGGTAGCCCTTCAACGACGACATCGGCTTCTGTGCTTTTGAAATGGCGGCGATGAGCGTGGCGGCGATCGCCCCCGCGCTCGTGCCGGCGACGCGGGAGAAGCGGTAGCCGGCTTCGGCCAGGACCGACACCGCCCCCACGATGGCGATGCCCTTGACCCCGCCACCCTCGAGGGCGAGGTCGGCCACCAACTCCTTGGGGCCCGCGGCCGACCATCCGTCGGAGGCCTTCAACTGCGCCGCCGCCTGTGCGAACTGCTCCTGGCGTTGCGGCAGCCGGGAGTAGCCGTAGGGCTGATCGGCATCGACGACGGTGCCGTCGACGGAGGCACTGCCACCCGGGTCAGTCATGGTCCCCTCGCTTCCCGACCGCTGAAATCACACGCCCAAAGTCAGGCCACGCTATAGCGCCGGCCGCGATCGTCGGGGTATCTGAACGTCGGGGTATCTCGCAACGGTCAGCGCGGTGAACCGTTGCCCTCCATGGGGCGGAACGGCGCCACCAGCTGCGCCGCAAAGACCCGGAAGTGACGCGCCCGTGGTGCCGCCTGTTCGACGATCAACGGCCGGCCGGGCAGGCCGGTGTCGGCCCTGATCGTCTCGGGCGTCGGGAAGACCGCCGTGTGGAAGAGCTGATCCCAGATGGAGAGCGCGAACCCGAGGTTGACGTCCTGGCGACCTTCCAACCGGTGGTGGATCCGGTGGAAGTTCGGGCTGACGAAGATCCGTCCGAGCGGGCCGAACCCCAGGTTGGTGTTCGAGTGGGCGAAGGCCACGATGCCGCCGTAGATGACGAGGAGCGTGATGGGCAGTGTGCCGTTGGCGAGCAGCACGATCCCGGGGATCAGCGCGATCAGGTAGGAGAAATGAATGAGCGGATGCGTGCGAAAGACCGTCAGCACGCTCATGTCCTCTTGCGAATGGTGCAGCTCATGGAAGCGCCAGAGCATGCTGATGCGGTGATTGGCCAGGTGGACGAACCAGTTGCACCCGTCCATGGCCACGATGATCAACGCGATGGCGCCCCAGCGTGGAACCGTGCCGATCTTCGGGATGATGATCCAGGGCATGGACCGCTGGGCCACGGCGGCGAACGAGAGGGTGAGCGCCGTCACGAGCGGCACGACGAGTGTCCCGTTGAGCACCGTGAAGAGGAGGTCCTGGCGGTAGCCGCGGGCGAACAGCGGTCGTCGCTGCGCCGGCCGGAGCCGTTCTACGACCAGGAAGACCCCGATGATGACAATGGTCGTCGGGCCGATCACCACCACGCGCAGGCTGGTCATCGACGCCGCGAAGGCGGCGCCGCCCCAGTGCGTGGCCCAACCGAACCCGACGAGGGCCCCCGCCACGGCAACCATCGCGCACGCAGGCAGATAGACGCGCGACCGCACCCGTTCCTGCACCCGCTCCACCGCGCCGGGCACGGTGGAGCGGGTCGGCGTCTCTACGAAGGTCAGCATGATGACTCCATGTGTACCCGAGATTAGAACGCGGTGCCTCCCGAACCCGACGTCGTGGCGGTCGAGGTGGAGCCGGAGCCCGACTTCGCCGTCACGACCGAAGACCACTTGCCCCATTCGTCGGTGACGTTCCCGTTCGCCTGCCCGGGCCCGCTGTCCCCCGAGAACCAGTAGAGCGGCTTCCCGCCGTAGGTCACCTGGCGCACGCCGCCGGAGATGGTCTTGGTGCCCAGCTTCGAGGCGCTGACGCCGGAACCGGCCGTGGCCTTCTTGACGCCCTTGGGCAGTGCCAGCACGGGCCAGATCTTCATGCAGGCGGCGGTGCACGGCGTCTTGCTTGCCTTCAAGGTGTACAGCGTCTTGCCGCTCACCAAGATCTTGCCGAGCTTGGCGTTCTTGGTGGTCGATACGACGACCTTGCTCGAGGCCCCGGCCGACGTCGCGAAGGCGGTGGCGGACAGCCCCCCGACGGCGACGGCGACGGCGGCGACGGCCATCCGCCCGATTGTGGCTCTGCGCGTGGTCGTTCGCACTTGCATCGTATGTTCCATGTCGTTGGTCTCCTCAGGATCTCGGATACCAGATATACGGCCGATGCCGGCCGGTGGATTGCCCCGCCGGCCGTATTCGCCGTACGCACACGTCTCGCCGCAAGGAGCGACGGGCAGATCAGCTTTTTCGGGGCAGAAACAGCGGTTGGCTCACAAGACCCCGCACGCGGGCACCTCGCGGCGCCCACGTCGGTCGTCAGGAGGCCAACGTCGGTGCCCCGGCGGTGAACGTCGGCGACAACGGTTCCCGCGCCGTCGCCCGCACCGCGGTGGCGGCCGGGTAGATGGCCAGGGCCAGCAACACGAGGAGCGGACCCGTGTTGGGATCCGTCGCCATACCGCTGGTGATCTGGCCGAAGGCTTCCCCGAGTACCCAGAAGTCGAGAGCCAGCGCCACGCCGGCGATCAGGAAGATGGTGGGCCGCCGGGCAATCAGCGGGCCGAAACCGATGACGAAAGACAGCACCGCCGCCACCACGGCGACCGAGGTGCCGCCGTTGCCGAGTGCGTGCGCCACGGAAAGTTGCACGTGGGCCAACCACCCTGGCTCGCCCGACCCCGCATCGCGGAGTGCCGCCGACAGCGCTCCGCCGTTCGTGCTGGCCGGGAGCAGCCACAGGACACCCAGCCCGCACCACACCACGGCCCACATGATCTGACCGCCGCCTTCGCCGAGCAGCCCCTCGGCTGCGGCCGGACCGCTGCGCTCTCCGGCCGACTTCTTGGGCCAGATGACGAGCCCGACGGCCAGGTAGAGGAGCGCCGCCCCGGGCGCTCCCGTGAGAGGCATGGCGGTGCCGTTGAAGAGACCCCCGAAACCCTCCCCGAGGGCCCAGACGCCGAGGGCCCAGACGAACGACAGCACCAGCGCGGGCTTGACGGTCTCGCGGACCAGGAGGCCGACGCCGATGAGCAGTTGGATGGCGGCGAAAACGAGGTCCGTCAGCACCGGCTGGGCCGCGATCAGATGCGCCATGTGGGTGATCACGCCCGACACCACCCCGGGCTGGCCCTGGGCGGAAGGCAGGATCACCATGTTGGCGAAGTCCAGGCCGAACATCTTGGGCTGCAACTGCAGCAGGCCGTCCAGGAGCCAGATGACCCCGAGGCCGATCTGGATCGAGCGGGCCGTGACCCGGGCCGGGCGCGGCGCGCCCTCGCCACTCACGACTGGCCCGTCCGGATGATCGGGGCAAGCTCAGATCGGGTCAGGTCAGGCTGGAACTGATGGGTGGCGGCCAAGGACGGGGCGACCCACACGTGCAGCATGAAGTAGGTGCTGGTGTTGTGCACGCCGGTGGCACATGTGCCGCTCGACGTGGTTTTCCCCACGACCTGATGGTCGGTCGAGAGGCAGAGGTTGTCGTGGGCGTGCCACTGGGTGAGCGGGCCGCCGACATCGGGCCCCGGCTGGCAGGGGCCGGCTCCGAGATACATGGCGCCGAGGAGCACGGGCCCCTTCACCGTATTGGCGTACACCAGGGACGACGGGTGATCGGGGTCGAGTACGTCACCCGACCGGACCGTTTGCCAGTTGGCGTAGTGGACCTCGTACCCGCTCGGGTTGGTCGCCGGTACGTAGCCGGCGGCGGTGGCGGCCGACAGGTTGGCGTATTTGGCGACCGCCGCCGTCGTTTCGGAAACCAGTTGATTGGCCGCCGCCTGCTCGGCCGCCGTGGGCGCCCCGGACGGGACAGGTGCCATCACCATGCCGTTCCCCATCGTCGTGGTGTTCTTCACATTGGGGCAGATGGCGGCCGTGGTCGACGCGGGATCGGCGGATGTACCCCCCTGCGTGGCGCCACCGGCCATGCCGGCCATACCGGCCATCGATCCCGAGCCCGTGCCCGAGCCGGTTGCAGCCGGTGCCGTGGCAGCCGTGGCCGACGAACTGTCGTGTGCCGGCTGCGAGGCGGCATCGGTCAGCGAGGTGGCGGCCAGCACCAGGACGCCGGCCACGGCCACCGAAGCGGCACCGCTCCACCACAGTCTCGCCGCGGTCCCCATGGTGCCCCACCGCACGCGTGCCCGTGTTCCGAGATTCTTCATCGAAGCCCTCCTCCGTATTCCCTAATCCCTACGGAGGAGTGTCAACCCGAAGTGTCATGGGGTGATCACGCGGATATGAGGGAACTACGGGGACTATGTCCGGACCCGGCCGGTGCCCTACGATGCTGCGCATGGGAGTTTTCGCTTCAATGCGTATTCGTACCGCCTGACGGCGGCACCGCCCTTGCTCTCGGGTATCTAGCCCGAGGCCTGCCCCGAGCCCCTCTTGAGGCTCGGTGCGTGGCAACCGCCGGTTCACATCCCCGCCGGTGGTCACGTCGCGCCTTCTTTGCTCCTTGGTCACCGGCCTTCGCCGACCCAGAGGAGAGACATGTCGCACCACCACCACCATCACCACCGCACCCGTCCACAGCGTCAGGACACCCGCAGACCGCCGATCGGCGGGCCGCACGAGCTCGGCCAGAACTGGCTGGTCGACCGCCGCTACCCCGCCGAGATGGCCGACGTTCTTCGCCATGCG
>Ga0302326_10022862_pt1 | contig 12765 bp, 9 predicted proteins | sample Palsa_T0_3_FD_202264 | JGI IMG/M metagenome (GOLD analysis project Ga0302326, IMG submission 202264) | Peat permafrost microbial communities from Stordalen Mire near Abisko, Sweden - Palsa_T0_3 | ecosystem: Environmental > Terrestrial > Soil > Palsa > Peat permafrost | place: Sweden: Abisko... | reverse complement strand
ACATCTGAACGCCTCCTCCGCAATCGCCAATCGATCGCGGCTCGCCCCCGCCCGCCTCCGCCCGGAGGACGTGTCAATGATTGCGAAGCAACCGCGGAGGCTTTGCGGAGCGGCGCCGAAGGCGTCATTGACGCGTCCGAGGACGGTGGCAAAATCCAAAGAGCCGAGCGAGCCCCACCTTCCAGCCGGCAAGGCGTCGCACGCGGCGCAGCCATGCGCATGAAAACGCATGACGCATGACGCAGAACGCGCACGCAAACGCCCACGCAAACGCCCACGCAAACGAATTGATCCCGGGCATGGGGTGTCGATGTGTGTCATGCTGCCCCGTCGCGATTTCCGCGGCAAAACGGAGCGTTGCGAATCCGCAGCGAATGCGGCGCATGGCTCTGCTCAAGATCGCGGTGCTCGGAAACCACGAGCCCAGGCAATGCGGCATCGCGACGTTCACGACCCACCTGGTCGACGCGCTCGTCAGGCCCGAAGCCCCCGATCTCGACGCAGTCGAGTGTCTCGTTCTCGCGATGAACGACGCAGGCCGCAAACACCCCTACCCGCCTCGCGTGCGCTTCGAAATCGCCGAGAGCGATCTCCACTCGTACCGGCGTGCCGCTGACTTCTTGAACGTCAACACCATCGACGTGCTCTCCGTGCAGCACGAGTACGGCATCTTCGGAGGCAAGGCGGGCGCGCACGTGATGGCGCTCCTCCGCGAGGTGCGCATGCCGGTCGTCACCACCCTTCACACGATCCTCGAGAAGCCGAACGTCCATCAGCGCGCGGTGCTCGACGAGCTCGCGGTCGTCTCCGAGCGGCTCGTCGTGATGAGCGAGAAGGGCAAGTCGATGCTCTGCGACATCTACGGTGTCCCGAGCAGCAAGATCGACTTCATTCCCCACGGCATCGCGCAAGTTCCGGTGCGCTCGCAAGGCAAGGACCGGCTCGGGATGGCGGGCAAGCCGCTCGTCCTCACGTTCGGGTTGCTCTCACCGGACAAGGGCATCGAGTACGTCATCGACGCGCTGCCCGCGATCCTCGCGCGCCACCCCGACACGATCTACATGGTGCTCGGCGCGACGCACCCCCACGTCAAGGAGAGCCACGGCGAGGCCTATCGCATCGGGCTCGAGGCGCGCGCGCGAAGGCTCGGCGTCGACGCCAACGTCATCTTCCACGACCGCTTCGTCAGCGAGGGCGAGCTCGCGGAGTTTCTCGCCGCGGCCGACATCTACGTGACGCCCTACCTCAAGCCCGAGCAGATCACGTCGGGCACGCTCGCTTACGCGGTGGGCGCAGGCAAGGCCGTCATCTCGACGCCGTATTGGTACGCGAAGGAGCTCCTCGCCGACGATCGCGGGATCCTCGTGCCGTGGCGTGACGCGGGCTCCATCGCGACGGCCGTCAACAGGCTCCTCGACGACGACTCGGTGCGCGCGGGTTTCTCCGAGCGCGCAGCGGCGTTCGGTCGTGAGATGACGTGGGCGCGCGTCGCGGATCGCTACATGGCAACGTTCGCGCGCGCGGCATCCGATCACGCCGAGGCCGCCCGCAACGTCTTTCAAGCGCGCACCCTCGCGCGCCGCCCCGCCGAGCTGCCCGAGACGAGCCTCGTCCACTTGCGCGCGCTGACCGACGACACGGGCATCCTCCAACACGCCTTGTTCAACGTGCCGCGCTACGAAGACGGCTACTGCGTGGACGACAACGCGCGCGCGCTCCGGCTCGTCGCGTTGCTCGAAGACGTCGGCCACGATGACGTCGCGACGCTGAGGCGCCTCGGCACGCGCTACCTCGCGTTCGTCAACCACGCGTTCAACCCCGTCCTCGGACGCTTCCGCAACTTCATGTCGTACGACCGCACCTGGCTCGAGACCGCAGGCTCCGAGGACAGCCACGGCCGCTCGCTCTGGGCGCTCGGGAGCCTCATCGGGCGATCGGAGAACCCAGGGCGGCGCAGCCTCGCGCGCGATCTCTTCCAGGCGGGCCTCCCCGCGGCGTCGGCCTTCACGAGCCCGCGCGCGTGGGCGTTCACGCTGCTCGGCATCGACGAGTACCTCGTCGCGTTTCAGGGTGACAGCGGCGTCGAGTCGATGCGCACCGAGATCGCGCAGCGCCTCTTGTGTCTCCTGCCGCGCTCGGGCAACGCGGCGTGGCCGTGGTTCGAGCAGAGCCTGACGTACGAGAACGCGCGGCTGTGCGAAGCGCTGATCGTTTCGGGTTGGGGCATGCACGACGAGGAGATGACGGCAGCGGGCGTCCGCTCGCTCACCTGGCTCCGATCGATTCTGCGCTCGCCCGAGGGTTACTTCGCCCCCGTCGGCTCGAACGGCTTCTACGAGCGCGGCGGCGAGAAGGCCGAGTTCGACCAGCAGCCCGTCGATGCCTACGCGATGGTCTCGGCGTGCATTCAAGCCGCGCGCGTCACGGGCGATCGCGCGTGGCTCCTCGATGCGCGCCGTGCGTTCGACTGGTTCGTCGGTCAGAACCAGAAGCAGCTCGCGCTCTACGATCCCGCGACGGGCGGTTGTCGTGACGGCCTCCACAGAGATCGCACGAACGAGAACCAGGGCGCCGAGTCGACGCTCTCGTATTTGCTTTCGCTGGCCGAGCTCCGCGCGACCGACCGCCTCCTCACGACCAGCCCGACCCGCGCCGCGTCGGGTAATGGCCACGCCGAGGAAGCAGTATGACGCACGGCGGTTATCACCAGCTCTTTCACCGCCATCCACACAATCCCATCCTCACGGCAGCCAACTGGCCGTATCCCGTGCACACCGTCTTCAACCCCGGCGCGACGCGGCTGCCGGACGGAACGACGCTGCTCCTTTGTCGCATCGAGGATCGTCGCGGCCTCTCTCATCTGTCCGCCGCACGCTCTGCAAACGGGGTCGACGGTTGGATCATCGACAAGGAGCCGACGCTTCGCGCGAGCCCCGAGACTCATCCCGAAGAGCTCTGGGGCATCGAGGACCCGCGGATCACGTTCGTCGAGGAGCTCGGCAAGTACGTGATCGCGTACACCGCGTTCGGCAGGCCGGGGCCTGGTGTCGCGCTCGCGCTAACCAAGGACTTCCGGACGTTCGAGCGACGCGGGATCGTCATGCAACCGGACGACAAGGACGCCGCCCTCTTGCCCCGCCGCATCAACGGAGGCTTCGCCCTCATTCACAGGCCCCTGAGCGACTCGGGGGCCCACGTGTGGATCTCGCACTCGCCCGATCTCACGAACTGGGGCACGCACCGCCCGCTTCTCCTCGCGCGGAAGGGCGGGTGGTGGGACGCGAACAAGGTCGGCCTTTCACCGCCGCCGATCGAGACGCCCGAGGGTTGGTTGATGCTCTACCACGGCGTCCGGCAGACAGCGTCCGGGTCGCTCTATCGCCTCGGGGTCGCGCTCTTCACGCTCGACTTCGAGCGTTGCATCGCGCGCGGCGGCTCGTGGATCTTCGGGCCCGAGGCGGACTACGAGCGCGCGGGCGATGTTGCGAACGTCACGTTTCCTTGTGGGCTCACCATCGGGGCGGACGGGGACACCATTTATCTCTATTACGGCGCCGCGGACACGAGCATCGGTCTGGCGACGGGGAGCATTCGAGAGCTCGTCGCATGGGCCCTCGCGAACCACGAGCCGTAATCGAAGTCTGAGCACTGGCGCGTTTGCGTTCGCGTTCGCGTTTGCGTTCGCGTGCGCGTTTGCGTTCGCGTGTGCGTGCGCGTTTGCGTGTGCGTTTGCGGGTGTGCGTCTTATGCGCATGGCCTACGCCGAGTGCGACGCCTTGCCGGCTGGAAAGTGGGCTCGCTCGGCTCTTTGGATTTTGCCACCGTCCTCGGACGCGTCAATGACGCCTTCGGCGCCGCTCCGCAAAGCCTCCGCGGTTGCTTCGCAATCATTGACACGTCCTCCGGGCGGAGGCGGGCGGGCCGAGCCGCGATCGATTGGCGATTGCGGAGGAGGCGTTCAGATGTTGCGCATTTATTCAGTGGCGGTCGAGATGTGTCGGGATGCGGGTGCGATTGCGAAGCGGATCGAGAAGCATGATCGGGATCTTGCTTGTCAGCTGAGGCGGGCGGCGACGAGCGTCGTGCTCAACATCGCGGAAGGGAGCGGATCGTTCGGGGGGAATCGGAGGCAGCGGTATCACTCGGCGATGGGGAGTGCGTACGAGGTGCGCGCGTGCTTCGATTCGGCGGAGGCGATGCAGTACGTTGATGCGATCGATGGCGGCGTGCGGGAGCGACCGGCGATCGTGATCAACACACTCATCAAGGTGCTCGGGCTCAGACGATGAGCACGCGAACGCACACGCCAACGCGGACGCACACGCCAACGCGGACGCACACGCCAACGCGAACGCACACGCCAACGCGGACGCACACGCGCACGCCAACGCGAACGCGCACGCGCACGCCAACGCGAACGCGCACGCCAACGCGAACGCGCACGCCAACGCGATGGCGTGCGCGCGCTTATACGCCGTACCGGATCCGCCGCTCCTCTTGCCCTAGCTCCCCAACGACGTCCATCGCGCGCTCCGACACGGCCTTGAAGACCCGGGGGCTCGGCGGCTTCTCGAGGAGACCTTCGAAGTCGACGGGCTTTCCGAACACCACATTCACGCGGTCCCCCTTGCCGGTGAAGTTCCCGAGCACCTGCTTCTTCAAGTCGTTGCCGAGCCCGTGAATGAACACCGGCAAGACGGGCATGCGCGCCTGATGAATGATGCGCCCGACGCCGCTCCTCGCGGGGAGGTTCGTGTACGGGTCGCCCGTGTTGCGCGTGCCCTCGGGGTGAAGGCCGATGAAGAAGCCACCGCGTCGCAAGAGTCGAATCGTCTCGTCGAGGCTCGCGACGTTCAGGTGCGCCAACGCCTTGTCACGGAAGACGGGCGGGTACATCGCGAAGAAGCTCATCACCGCGTTGACGAAGATGCCCGCCGCGCTGTCGTAGAAGAAGTTCGAGCGCACCGGAAAGAGGATGCGATGGCGAAGCCCGCGCTTCACGAGGTACGCCGTGATGACGTACATGTCGAAGAAGCTGCGGTGGTTCGACACGACGATGTAGCTCTTGTCCTGCCGAAGCTCGCCGATGCGCTCCCGGCCGTGCACGTCGCGGAGGTTGCGCGTGCAGATCTCGATCCAGTTGCAACCCGCCGTCCGCTGGCCGAACCGCAGCGCTTGGTCCCACAAGCCCGGCTCGAGGCTCTTCTGTACGATGCGCAAGTGCGCGTGCGCGATGCGCGGTAGCTCGGGGGCGCGGAGGGCCTTGTCCGGGTCGCGCATGAGCCGCTCCGGGCGCGATGCTGAGGCTTGCTCCGTTGACTGCTGATTCGCTTCCATCGGTCGGTGTATGCTGCATGCCTCATGTCGTGGTGGTTGATCAAGAGTGAGCCGCACGTGTACGCCTTTACGCAGCTCGTGAAGGAGGGGGTGACGTCCTGGCAGGGCGTCCGAAACTACGAGGCCCGCAACAACTTGAGGGCCATGAAGAAGGGCGATCTTGCGCTCTATTACCACTCGAACGAGGGCAAAGAGATCGTCGGCATCGCCCGCGTGAAGCGTGCGGCGTACGCCGACGCGACGGCGCCCAAAGGCGAGGACTGGGCCACCGTCGACGTCGAGCCCGTGAAGGCGCTCACCACCCCGGTGACGCTGGCGACCATCAAGAAGAGCGCGAAGCTCAAGACGATGGCCCTCGTGAAGAAGTCACGCATCTCGGTCGTCCCGGTGACCGATGCCGAGCTCCGAGAGGTCCTCAAGCTGGGGAACACAGGCCTCTAATGACCGACATCGACAAGATCATCCGAATGCTCAAGGACGCCTCGGTCGAGAAGCGCATCGCGGCCGCCATCGTGCTCGACGAGCTGCGCGTGAAGAAGCCTGAGGCCATCGAGGGGTTCGTCTCGCTCATCGACAGCGGCGTACCCGTGTTGCAGCGGCATGCGCTCGAGGCGCTCACGCACATGGGAAGCGCGAAGAAGGTCGTGGGCAAGGCGATGGATCTCCTCGGGTCCCCGGTCGAGGAAGTGCGCCATGCGGCTAGCGCCGCCCTTCGCAGCGTGGGTGACGACGTCGTTCCGGTGATCCGCGCGCGACTCGAGTCGAGCGATGGAAAGGCCTCGCACGGTAACGAGCGCCGCGCCCTCGATGCGATCCTCGCGGACGTCGGCGGCAAGGACGCCTTCGCGGCGCTGCTCGACGGCCTCGCGACGTCGGAGGGCGAGGCTGCAAAAGCTGCTGCGCTCGCGGTGCGTCAGCACGTCAAGGACGCGGGGGCTCGCGAGCGCAACAGCTACCTCGCGCAAATCGAGAAGTACCTGAAGAAGGGCACGGCTCAACCCGCAAGCGCCATCTGCGCGGCGATCAAGATCCTCGGCTACCTCGAGGACGAGAGCGCCGTGCCCACGCTCCTCGCGTACGCGACGGGCAAGGACCAACCGGCGGCCGTGAAACAAGAGGCGCTCATCGCGCTACGCTTCGCGCTTCAGGGCGGCAAGCCGAACGCCAAGGTCGTGACCGCGCTCATCGAAGCGGCCGAAGCGAGCGATCGATCGCTGGCGCACACCGCGCTTCACACGCTCGGGACGCTCTCGCTGCCCGCGGCGATGATCCCGCGCTTCGAGAAGCTCCTCTTGCGCGACGATCTCGAGCGCGTTCGTTTCGCGGCCGGCTATCTCGGTGGCCAGCCCAGCGCGACGAAGGCGCTCGTGAAGGCGCTCGTTCATCAAGACAAGAAGCGCGCGGAGATCGTGGCCGAGGCGCTCGCGGGCCGCGTCGAAGCAGGCGGAGCGGTCGCGAGAGCGCTCATCGATACGAAGGATCCCGAACGCGCCGTCCTCCTCGCCAAGGTGCTCGTGCCCATCGCCAAGTCTCTCTCGCCCAGCGTTCGCAAGGAGCTCCTCACGCTCGTCGAGAAGAGGCTTACAAAGGATGGCGCCGCCGCGTGGCAGCCTCCTCTCGAGGTCGTGCAAGCAGCCGACGGCGAAGCGTGTGGCAAGGCGCTCCGTGCGCTCGCCGAACGCTTGCGCCGTTCGAAGAACGACCAGCGCGCAGCGGCTGTGCTCGGTCTCGTCCTCCGCACGCCAGCGGCCACCGACGATGACCGCTATGCCCTCGCATCCATCGAGCTTCGGAAGTCACCCCTCGATACGCGCCCGCAAGCCCGCGCCGCTGACGATTCCCTCGGTCGGCTCCGGTACCTGGTCGGGCGCGGCTTCGACGTCGCTGGGGCACTTCGGCGTGACCGCGCGCTCGAGCTCGATCACCTCTTTTACGTGGGCTTTCACTTCGCAGAAGACGGACACACGCTCGGCGACGACTTGCTCGAGCACGTCGTCAAGAAGGGCGGCAAGTCCCCCAAACACAAGAAGGTGGCCAAAGCTGCCAAAAACAAGCTGTCCCTGAGCGCTTGAGCGCTTGACGCATCTTGCACATCTAGGCAGGCTGTGATGGTCATGGCGCCGTTCGAAGATGACAGCGAGAAGACCAACGTCTCGCAGATGGGCGACGTCGTGCGCGAGCTCATGGGGCGCTCGCCACGCGACCGTGCCTACCTCATCGTCCTCACGGGGGCGAACGTCGGCGAGATGCACCGCCTCGAGAGCGGCGAGAGCATCATCGGGCGCGGAACGGCAGCGACCATTCGCCTCGGCGACGACGGCATCTCACGCCGGCACGCCCGCGTCGTCACGGAGAACAACACGGTTCGCATCGAGGATCTCGGAAGCTCGAACGGCACGCTCGTGAACGGCAGCCTCGTCAAAGAGGTCGTCCTACGCGATGGGGACAAGATTCAGTTCGGGTCGTCGACCATCCTCAAGTTCACCTACCACGACAAGCTCGAAGAGAACTTCCAGCGCGCGATGTACGACGCCGCGCTCCGCGACGACCTCACGAAGGCGTTCAACAAGAAGTACTTCATCGACAGGCTCGAGCAGGAGGTGGCGTTCGTGCGCAAGCACAACTCCCCGCTGTCGCTCGTGATGTTCGACGTGGACCACTTCAAGCACGTCAACGACACGTTCGGTCACGTCGCAGGGGATTACGTGCTCGCGAAGCTCGCCGAGATCACGCAGGGTGTGGTGCGCACGGAGGACATCTTCGCGCGGTACGGCGGCGAAGAGTTCAGCATCTTGTGTCGTGGTATCCCGCTCCTCAGCGCCGGGTCGATGGCGGAGCGCCTGCGCGGAACGGTTGAGGCGACCGAGCTCGTGTTCGATACGCGCGAGATCCCGGTGACGATTAGCCTCGGGGTAGCGGCATTCCCCGACGTTCCAGCGCAAAACGGGACCGAGCTCATCGCTGCGGCCGACGAGGCCCTCTATTCCGCCAAGAACGCAGGGCGCAATCGCGTCTGCTTGAAGCAGTAGTATAGTCACCGAGCGGTGCGACCTTCTCGCTTCCTTGCCCTCGTCTTCGCCGGCCCCCCTGTCTTGTTCGGCGCGTGCTTCTCGAAAGAGACCAGCGGTCCCGACGCCACGGTCGACGCGCCGTATAGCGAGGTCGATGGCGCCTTCGGCACGGCCTTCTGCGAGCTTCCGGGATCCCTCGTCTTCGGCGCGAACGGTACGACGACGCTCGTCGCCGGAGGTGAATCGGCCCCAGCGCTCACGTGGATGACACTCCCGGCCGGCTTCTGCGCGCACTACTTCGCGAACGTCCCGACGCCCCGCCAGATCCGTTTCGCCCCCGGTGGCGAGCTCTTCGTTGCGTCTCCCAGCACGGCGACCGCGGGTGGAGCGCCGCCAGGCCTCGGCGCCGTCATCGTGCTCGCGGACGACAACTTCGACGGCTACGCGGACGGGCAGCCGCACAACCTCCCTGTCTTCTTGGGAAACCTCCCATCCACGCAGGGGATCGCGTTCGCGCCGGGCTCCTTCTACTACCAGAACGGCACGAGCATCATGATCCTGCCGTACGCCACGGGCGAGCGCACCGCGCCGGGCGTGGGTGCCCAGCTCGCCGACATCACCATCTACGAGTCGTCGACGCATTGGCCGAAGACGATCGACGTCGCCGATGACGGAACGATCTACGCGGGCAACGGTGGCGACCAAAGCGAGGTGTGCGCCGACACGCAGTTTCCCCGTCCCTTCCACGGCGGGATCCTCCGCATCGATGGCACCGCGGGCGGTACGCCCGTCGCGCAAGGCCTCCGCAACCCGATCTCGATTCGTTGCCAGCACGGTCACAACCTGTGCTTCTCGGTCGAGCTCGCCCTCGACGGCTCGGGTGGCACCGTTGGGAGAGAGAAGCTCGTCCCCATCCGCGACGGCGACGATTGGGGGTTCCCGTGTTGCGCGACCACCAACGTCCCGTACGACAACGTCGGCACGCCGAATTGCAGCGACGTCCCCCCGGAGAACGTCGCGTTCATCGTAGGCGACACGCCGTTCGGGTTCGACTTCGAGCCGGGGCTTTGGCCTGCGCCGTACACGAACAACATCCTCCTCGCGTTGCATGGCGCGTTCGGCTCGTGGCATGGAGAGCGCGTCGTCGCGATCCCGACGCAGCCGAACGGCTTACCCGTCACGATGTCGGAGATCGATGCGGGCTTTCCAGGCCAAGTCGACTTCGCGACGGGCTGGGACGACGGGCAGAGTGATCACGGCCGCCCAGCCGCGGCGACGTTCGCCGCAGACGGCCGGCTCTTCATCGCCAACGACGTCAACGGAGACATCTTCTGGATCGCCCCGACCACGTTGAACGCGGCCCCGCAGAAGGATGCGAGCGTCGACGCCAACGCCGACGTGGGCGATTAGTTTTTGATCTTCAGGTTCTTGCCCGACAGCATCGAAGTGTCGGTGATGGGCGTCCCCGAGATGTCGAGGATGTGAAGGTCCCGCGCGTTCCGAAGCGGGCTGATGTCCTTCACCGCGGTGTTCGCGAGCGTCACCTTGGTGAGCTTCGTGAGCTTCTCGAGCGGCTTGAGATCGACGACGTTGGTGGCGTCGATCTCGAGCTCCGTGAGCTCGGTCATCTGCGCGAGGACGGTGAGGTCGGCCACCTGCGTGTGTGAGAGATCGAGCCTGTCCATGTGAACGAGCTTCTTCAACGGGTCGAGGTTCTTCACCTTGTTGTCGGTCGCGCGGAGCGACAGCATCGTCGTGAGATCCGCGATGGGAGAGAGATCCTCGAGCTCGCCCGCGCCGATGAACAGATCGTGAATTTGCGTGAACTTGGGCATCACGCAAGGGTTGAGCTCGTTGACGGGCCCGTACTTCGTCAGGTTGATCGACTTGATACCCGTCGTGGGGTTCGAGAGCTCGGTCGGGGCGATCACCCCGTCGGGCTTTTTGAGCTTGAGGCGGACTTCCTTCTCGAGTGCCTCATCGCCCGCGAAGTCGACGATGCCAATCGCGGCCCCACACTTCCACTCTTTCTTCTTCGGGGCCGGTGGAGTTGGAGCGCTGCTCGCCACGACCGAGGCGACCGACGCTGTGGCCGACGGTCCGGTGCTTGCTTCGATCATCGCGGCGAACTTGTTCTCCTCACACCCGAACGCCAGCAACGCGAGGGCAGAGACGGCCCAAACTCTTTTCATGGCCGCGGATGGTAACCGGACTTTAGCCCGCGACGACGACGATCTTCACCTGCGGGTCGAGCAAGTACCCACCCTCACGGCTGAGGATCACGTCGCGGAGCCCGAGCTTTCTGAGCGTTCCGAGCGCCACGTAGACGCGGCTCGCACCGGCATCACGAATGACGCGCTCGCCAGGCCAGCCGGCGGCGAGAAGATCATCGACGGTCAGCGCGTGACCCGAGTTCTTCTCGTGCTCTTCAATGAGACGCATGAGGAGCAGCCTCACGGGCTTTCGTTTCTCGAGTGAGACGCGCGCGGTCGTTGGGAGCCAAACGTTCGCCCCGTCCTCGCTGACGGTGAGCGCCCCGACGATGGGCTTCGGGTCGGGGTGTTTCGGCGGTGCAGAGAGGGCGCGCGCGAGCATGCGCGCTGCGATGCGCACGTCGTCCGTCGTCTCCGACGGGAGCGAGGCGATCTGTTCGCGCACGTCGTCACGGAGCTTGCTCGCGACCTCGATGACGCCCTCGCTCTCGGCCTGACGCGCCCGCGCGAGATCGATGTGGCAGTGCTGTAGGCGCAAGCCGAGCTTCCACATCTCGCTCGTGTGCCCGCTCGCCTCGAAGCGCTTCTCCGCGCGTGTGTAGAGATTGGTGGCTTCGTCGACCCCGCCTTGCGTCGCGATCACCGCGGCGAGCTGCGCGAGGAAGTACGCCTCGTGCACGATGTCCCCCACGTCGTGGAGGACGCGCACCGCACGATCGAAGCTATCGCGCGCGTCGTCGAGCCGGCCCATCTCGAACAAGACGTTCGCGCGATTGCCGAGCACGCCGCCTTCGAGCCGGCGCCCGCCGGCCGCGAGACAAAGCCGCAGCGCTTCGTCTTGGTGCTTGAGCGCCGCGTCGAGGTTGCCGAGCTCTTGGTGCAGCGTGCCAAGGTTGGTGTTCACGACCGCGAGAACCCCCAGGTCACCACCGCCCGAAAGGAGCTCGAGCGCTTCTTCGTACCGACTGCGAGCTTGATGGGCCTCCCCGCGCGCTTGATGCAGCGCCGCGAGCGAGCCACACATGTCGGCTTCGCCCCGGCGCGACCCGAGCTTGCGATGTAGCTCTCGCGCCCGCTCCGCGAGCGCCATCGTCTCGGGGTTGATGTCGCGACGAATGTGATGCGCGTGCGCCATGTCGCTGAGGACTTGCGCCTCGAGATCGAGGTCCTCGATGCGCTGCGCGAGCCCAAGCGCTTCTTCGAGCTCGCCGAGGGCCACGTCCATGCGGCCCGCCATGCGGTGAACGGCGCCAAGCGCAAGAAGAGCCCGCCCCTCGGTTCCCGTTTCGGCGTCGGCGCGCTCGTCTTTCTTGGCCTTGCGGATCTCCGCCAGGGTCTTCGTGAGCTCCTCATCGGCGACCGCGAGCGCCCCGCGCTTGCGGTGAGCGACCCCGATCGCGACCTGTGCGGCGAGCCGCAATTGAGTGTCCCCTCCCTTTTCGCCCAACGCACGCTCGAGGAGATCGAGCTCTGCCACCGCTCGCCCCGCGAGAAGCGGCCCTGCGGCGAGCGCCGCACGAAGCCCAAGCGCGGTGTCGTGAAGCACGTCAATCGCGAGCGACTGCGCCTGAATCAGGTTCTCGACGTCCGCGGGCCCCGCGTTCAGGGCGAAGTACTCGGCGAACCGACGCGCGGCGTCTTCCCGGCGATCCATGTCACGCAGGCGCTCGCTGGCGTACTCGCGAATCGTCTCGTACATGGCGAAGCGCATCGCCCCGCTGGGCGTCACGTACGTATAGAGGAGGGAGCTTTGCCGGAGCACTTCGAGCGCATCGAGAATGCTCTCCTCGTCCACTCGCGTCTTGATGACTGCCTCGGCGGTATCGAGCGTGAAGCCACCGCGGAAGAGAGACGCCTGGGCCAGGACGCGACGGCTCGGATCATCGAGCAGCTCCCACGACTGGTCGAGCGCGACGCGCATCGAAGCCTGCCGCGTGACCGCGTCGCGTGCGCCACCTGCGAGCAAATCGAACCGCTTCACGAGCCGAGCCAGGAGCTGTGCCGGTGAAAGAATCGAAGCGCGGGCTGCCGCGAGCTCGATTGCAAGCGCGTTGCCGTCCAGCCGTTTCACGAGCTCTACGACCGCGGGTCGCTCGGCTTCGCTCAGCACGTACCCGGGTCTCGACAGCACGGCGCGGTCGACGAAGAGCTGAACCGCTTCGGACTCGATCTCGAGAGCGTCCAACCAAAAACAGGCCTCCCCA
>Ga0302326_10022861_pt1 | contig 12766 bp, 10 predicted proteins | sample Palsa_T0_3_FD_202264 | JGI IMG/M metagenome (GOLD analysis project Ga0302326, IMG submission 202264) | Peat permafrost microbial communities from Stordalen Mire near Abisko, Sweden - Palsa_T0_3 | ecosystem: Environmental > Terrestrial > Soil > Palsa > Peat permafrost | place: Sweden: Abisko... | reverse complement strand
CGGTCGAGGCGCCGCTCAAGGGCGGCCGGCGGCGGTCCGATTAATAAACAAAATAGAACAAATTGAGACTGGTAGGCAGATTGACCAGTGCGATTAGACGGAACCCGGAAAGCCCGCTGGGGTAAATGCGTAGCGGCAGGCCGCCTGGTGGGCCTGGTGGGCCCCGATAACGACAGCGGTACCCGGTAAATCCTCTCCCGACCGTAAGCGGCGAATCCGGCCCGGCGCAAGATCGGCCCAGACGTCTCGATCTTGCCCTTGACCAGGGCCATCGTCGCTCCGTGGGACGCGCCGTACGCCAGCCTCGCGGCGAGGATGGCGCGGTAGACGCCCCGTCGGCGCGCCTTCTCCGCGACCCCGCCGCCCCATAGCCTGGCGACCTCATCGGCCATGGTCACGCCGCCGGTGCCCACTGCCACGCCGTCGGCGTAGGCGACGAGCATGCCGCCTTCGCCCGACGCGACCGTGGCGCTATCGCGTGCGGCGTTCTTGGCCAGGCGATCCTCGGGCGGCATCGAGCCGCCGAACACCGCGGCATCGAGCGCGGCCGCGTCCCCGGCGGTCGCGATGTCGGTCCGCCACCGCAGCTCCACACCCGCGGCCGACGGTGCCTGGCAGCCAGCGTTGTCGGCGCTCAGGCCGAGTGCCAGCACGTCCAGCGACAGCGCGACGGTCGCCCCGCGTGCTTCAAGCAGTTCAGGTACTCCGGCGGGGCTGTCAAGCCGCACCGTCCAGTGCAGGGCAGGCAGGGCGAACTGACGTGCGCGGTCGAGCACCGCGGCCATGGCGTCCTCGACCGGCCCGGCCGGATTGAACCTGATCAGCTCGAGCGGGTGGGGGAAGTAGTCGGGATACCTGACCAGCAGGTAATCGCCGGTTTCGACGCTCACGGCGTCGTCGGGCACCCACGACCAGGCGTTGCTCGCGGCGATGACCGACTCGGCTGACGGACTCATGCCCCGAACGCTTCAGTAGGTTCCATAATTCAACGATGCTACTCAGGACTCACGGGCCGTGCCTGAAGTTATGCGCCGCGTGAGCTGATTTCGGCCCAGAGGTCACGGTACGCCCTGGCCGCCGGGCTGTTCGGCGCGAAGACGGCGACCGGGGCACGCTCCACCGACATCGTCTCGATGACCGACAGGGCAGGGATGGCCGTCTTAGCCACCTCGGACCGCTGCGCGGAAAGCTTTTCTGTTATTTCCCTGTGCAGTTTCTTGCGGCCGTCGACCATCGAGAAGAACGCGTACAGGTCGGGGCGGCGTCCCTGGAACTCGCCGACAAATTCCGACAGCTGATCGAGAGTCCGGACGGAAAGCGTCGTCGGAATGAGCGGCACGAGGATGACATCCGCGGCGTGCAGCACGTTCTCCGACACCAGGGAGACCGAGGGTGGGCAGTCGAGGAAGACCGCGTCGTACTCCTGCGCCAGCGGCGCGAGCAGCTTGGAGAGCTTGCGGGCGGGCTTGCCCCCCGGGGAGTTGCCGCCGTCGCCGCCGGCGCCGCCATCGAGCAGCAGGTCCATGTTGCGGTAGGTGAAATCTGCTGGAATGATATCGAGATTGTCGAAATCTGTTCCCTTGATCGTCTCATCGAGGGATCGCCTGCCCAGGATGATCGCCTTACCGCCGCCCTTGACCCGCGGCTTCACGCGGAACATGAACGACGCCGCGCCCTGCGGGTCCAGGTCCCACAGCACGGTGCGCAGGCCGCTTTCTGCCGCCAGGTAGGCCAGGTTGACCGCCGTCGTGGTCTTCCCGACGCCGCCCTTTATGTTATATGTCGCATATATACGCATTTATTGGTACCTTCCGGTCCCTCCCTGACGCCCCCGTAGCAGCGCGGACATCCGTCGCTGCCCGTCAACGTCGGCGAACGCCGCGAACCGCCGTTCGAAGTCGGCCCTGGCCGCGTGCTGACGCACCACGAGCCCAGCCGTCACCTCGCCCATCGCTAGCAGCGTTACCGCCGGCGCCTCGCCAGCCGCCAGCATCGCGGCGGCCAGCGTCCGGATCTCCCCGATTTGTACCTCAGTATCCTGAAAATCCCCGAGGCAGTCCTGGAGCCGCTTGAGATCCCCGACGACCTTCCCGTACCCGATCTTGTCGTGCAGCGGGGCGAAGAACTCCAGCGCGTACCGCAATTCCTTACACCGTTTACGCAGGTCATGTAGGGATTCCGGGGGTGAGCCCGCGGTGATCGCCGCGCCTCGCCTGGCGACCTTGACAAAGGAAACCCGGGTCCGTTCGGCCGCCAAGGTGCCGACCGTGCCGACCCCAGGTGGTCCCTGCACGGATTTTTCCGAACGGACCGCGGCGACTCCGGCACCGCCTTGGTGACTCTGCCGGATGGCAGCGAGTTTCGCCCGCCACTTCTTGATCGCGACGGTGAACCGTGGGGAGCGCAGGGCGCGGGTGAGCGCACGAAACTCCCTGCGGCGCCGCTGCTCAAGGAAGCTGCGGAACGGCTCAAGGTCATCCGGCTTAGCGGCGGCAAGGCCGTCCGCCATCTGCGCGAAGTCGAGCAGGTGTACGTCCAGGTCCCTGGTCGGCGTGGTCACGTCGCCGATCCACTTGAACTCGGCGGTGAAGAACGCGAGGTCTTCCCTGGTTAGCCCGGTGCAGCCGGCGTCCGCCGTGGCCGACTCGCCGGTCTTGTCCGGCCTGTTGCCGCTGTTCTTATCCGACTTGTTCGCGTTGTTCGCGTTGTTCGCGTTGTTCGCGTTGTTCGCGTTGTTCGCGTTGTTCGCGTTGTTCGGCGCCGGGGCGGTGAGCACGTCGCCGAAGAGCTTCAGCGCGGACCGGGTGCGCCGCACGGAGACGCGCAGGTCGTGGAGGAACTCCGTGTCGGTGTCCTTGAGCACGCCGCCGACGTTCGCCTCGATGGTGTCGAGCAGCCGGAGCAGAATCGCGGCGGCCGCCTGGGGTGCAGGCATGGCGACGGTGATCGGTGCGTCGACCTTGTTTGAGTAGTCGCCTGGACGGCGGCCGAGGGCACGAAGCGCCGCAGGGAACGGTGCCTCCGCCTCGGTTCCGACGCCGGGCACGGCCGCCACGAGGCGGGCGGCGCGGCGGGCCTGGCCCTGGTAGCCGCGGACCTCGACGATCGTCAACCGGGGAGCGAGCGGTATGACGTCGCCGCCGGGGATCACCAGTCGCTCGACGAGCAACCGGGCCACCGTCTTGTCATCGGTGTTGAGCAACCGGTACTCGGTGGTCGTGCTTGCGGCGGCGGCCACGGGAAGCAGCGCGCGGGGCGCGATGAGACCGGCGATGCGGGCGACTACCGGACCGTCCGGCAGGTCAGACGAGAGATGCGGACGGGTCGCCGTCCAGCCGGTCACCGGCTGCACGGTGCTGGTGTCGCTGTCCGCAGCGGTGACGGCCGTGACACCAGTCGCGGATGGGGCGGCGGTGCGGGCCGGTGCGGTGCGGGCCGGTGCGGTGCGGGCCGGTGCGGTGCGGGCCGGTGCGGTGCGGGCCAGAGTAGTGGTGGCCGAGGTGGCGGACATGAGCCGAAGCTCGCCACCCCGGCGCCCGGCGACGTACTCGAGGGCAAGGCCGGCCTTGTGCAGCCGCCAGTCAAAGGTGTCGAGCCAGGTCAGCCGGTATGCACCGGTCGGGTCGTCGGCGCCAGGCCCACTGGCAGGCTCGCCGCTTCGCTCCCGGATCACGGCGAACTCCGTCGCGACGGCAGTGACGACGGCTTCGACGGCCTCTTCCCACGTTTGCCGGTCATCTCCGTTGGCAATGAAACCCGCCAGGCCAAGGGTCAACGCTAAGCTCCTCTCCCGGCGATCGCCGTCCGTCCTTGATTTAAGCATAAATTCATACATATGTGTTAACTGCGTTCATCCTCTATTAACCTCCCGTTAACCTATACGGGTAGAGCGATGGTTCTTAGCTGGCAGCCGTGCCGTGTCGCGATCATCGGGTGGCGTTCGCGGCAGGCGGCGCGTCGGCGGGATGCCTGCACACCGTCACATGCACCCCAAGAGTGTGACTTCGCACACCTCCCGCACCCGCATAAAGGACGAATTGGTCAGGAAGATAGTCGCAGAGTGTGCGAAGTGAACGCCAGATGCCTGCCGTGACGGGTGATGTACGGCCTCGGGGACCGGAGCCGTCCCGCGGATCTGGCCCGACGCTATCGCTCGGCCCGGCGACCGGATCCGCTGAGGCGGGGCCCCCGATCGTGCCCGTGCTGAAGGTTAGGCCGGTGATGTGTGCGTTCCAAAGTAAGGTGCGTTTGCGGCGACTCGGCGAAGATCGAAATGTGGCTTTCATATCATTTGAGGCGGAACGCGTCCTGCCGGGAGCTAGCTATTCGGCATCGGCGGGTCGCTCGCGGCTCGAGTACCCGCTCCGCCCGCGATCATGAGGTCATTCCTTAGGCGGAACGGGCCACGGATAGCCAGTCGCGGCGAGGATGTCGGCGGGGCTCGGCATACCTGACTGAGTGCCTGGCCGGGTGGCCGCCGTGGCACCGGCCGCAGCGGCCGCGGTGACCGCGTCTGCCGGCCGGACCCCGGCGGCGAGAGCGACCGCGAGCGCGCCGACGAACGTGTCACCCGCGCCAACGGTGTCTACGGCGCGCACCTTGAAACCGGGAACCGTCAGCTGCGTGCACCGCCCACTGCCCCGCGTCTGGGCACCATCGTCGCTGGCATCGTCAGCGGGACCTGTGCCGTGCGGGCCGCAGTAGGCGGCACCCGCCGCGCCGGCGGTGACCACGGCGTTGCGCGCGCCTGCCGCCACTAGGTCGGCCGCCGCATGGGCGGCATCGGCCAGCCCCGCCACCGGTCTGCCGAGCACGGCGGCGGCCTCCGACTCATTCACCACCAGCCAGTCCGGGTGCGCGGCGACAAGTTCGGCGGCCTCCGGCGGGGCCGGCGCGAGGTTGAGCACGCGGATGGTGGCGGGTGCGCCGGCGACGAGGCTGGCATCAAGCGCGGCGCGGATCGCCGGCACGGGAATCTCCGCGCTGATGACGAGGACCTCCGCCGCTCTCTCGAGCGGCACTGTTCCCTCGTCCGCCGATGCTTTCTCGTGCGCCACTGCCTTCTCGCGCGGCGCTATGACCTCGCTCGCCGCTGCGATCTCGGCGGGACCGACCTCGCGATTCGCGCCAGGGGCGACCGCGATGGTGTTCTCCCCCGCCTGGTCGACCGTGATCATGGCGATCCCGGTCGGCAGGTCGGCAACCGTCCGCACCGCGCTGTCCTCGACCCCTTCGGCGCGAAGCGTGGCGCGGAGCGTCCGGCCGAAGTCGTCATCGCCAACGCAGCCGACCATCTGGACGGACAAGCCGGCGCCGACACCCAGTCGCGCAGCGGCCACCGCCTGGTTAGCGCCCTTCCCGCCCGGAGCGAAGACGGCCGCACCACCAAGAACCGTCGCGCCAGGCACGGGAAGGGAAGCCACCGTAACCGAGATATCCATGTTCAGGCTGCCGAGCACGGTCAGCCGCACCGCAAAGACCACGACCGCACCGTACCGCAGCCACACCTCAAGACCTCAGCCAACGCCACGAGCGACGAACCACTCCTCGCGCATCCCCGACTCGCGCATCCCGGATTCCTGCGAGCCAGCCATCCGCAGCCAGCCATCCCGCCGGATTTATGCACGTAAAAAGCCAAGATCAAAATAGCGCTGAGGTTTTGACCGGTGATGTGTGCGTTCCAAAACAAAATGAGTTTGCGGCGTGTCGCAGTGCGGCATCCGTTTTGCCATAATTTCGGAGTGTGCCGCCCGGGCGGCACCGGCGGTCCCGTCCGCGCCCGGGTGAGACGTGCGGCGCGGCGGAACTGGCCGAACGTCTCGCCACAGGCGCCACTCCCGCCGCCAGCCCGAAACAACGCTGAACATCTGACCGCCCATCACCGGCCAGATCTTCAGCACTGGTCACATCTTCAGCGCCAGCCACGCCCGGACCCCGCCCCCGCGCGGACCCCGCCGCCAGGCACATCGCACCAGCCCCACGCCCCCGGCCGGCCACAACGTTTCCGCTGGCCAGGACCGCGCAGGCAACCCGCGAGCAACAGGCCCACCCGGCCCGGCCAACGGGCAGCATCGCCCGGGCGGCGCATCTAATCACATCCGGGGTCGGCGACACACCGCAAACGCACCTTACTGTACTTTGGAACGCACACATAGCCGGTCAAAACCTCAGCACTATCGATTTCCAGGCTGGGCGGTGCGACCATCTGGCGGGTACTGGGACCAATGAGGCTGGCGATGTCGCGCGCTCGCGCGACGCAGGGCCGGAAACGTCGCTGAGGGAAATACAGGCCGTTGCGATTGAGCCGAGACCCGCTACCGCACGTATCCCGCTATAGGAACGTCATGCAATCACTCGGTCACCTCTTACCAGGTGTCGTGCGCGGGACAGGGAGCGAGCATGGGAGACGCGACACGCGACGACAGTCTCGGACATGACACGGCCAGGGCACTGCCCGTGTACCGCAGGCCCGGCCCAGACGGCATCAGATACGCGAGTAGCGGAGTGATCCGTGCTGGGAGGCCTACTGCTGGAGCGACCCACGGTCGTGGAGTGCCCTACGGTGCGGAGGCGCATGGTAGGAGCGAAGATCCCGGCGGGGGCCAGGCGCCCCATGCGGACCAGGTGCCCAGCAGAAGCCAGCTGCCCGGCAGGAGCGGAGTGCCTCGCGCTGACTGGGGTATGCCTGGCCCGGCGGGCATGCATGGTCAGCAGGAACTGGCAGACGAGGCCGGCATGCTTACAAACGAGTACAGCACCCCGAGCCAGGACTGCGTGCCGGGTCAGGACAGGGTGCCGGGTCAGGACAGGGTGCCGGGTCAGGACAGGGTGCCGGGTCAGGACAGGGTGCCGGGTCAGGACAGGGTGCCGGGTCGGCATGAGACGCCGGGTCGGCATGGGGCGCCCGATGACGGATCGGGCTGGCCAGGCAACCGGTCGGGTGTGGCTTGGCCCTCGCCTGAGCCTGACCTCGAGCATGAGCATGAGCTTGAACAGAGGTGGTTTGGCAAGCGCCATCCGGACCTCTGGGTTTTCGGTGGCAGCGCCATCGTGGCCGCCGCCGCCATGGTCACCGCGTTCGCCGCCGCCAGCGGCGCTTCGGCAACGGGCTACTCGCAGACACCGCACAGCACGGCGACCCACGCTCCAGTTGGACAGCCTCCCGTGACGCGGGCCGGGACGGCACCGGCGTTTGGCCCAGCGTGCATCTCCTCCGCTTCCACCGGTGCCGGCCGCTAGCTTCGCAGAAGCCGCTAGCTTCGCAGAAGCCGCTAGCTTCGCAGAAGATGCTTTACTCGTCGCCGAGCATGTCGTTACGCAGCTTGATCAGAGCGTCGCGTATCCGCCCCTTGACGGTGCCAAGTGGCGCTCCCACGATGTCGGCGACCTGGCTGTAGGTGTGCTCGCCGTAGTAGGCAAGCATGATGGCCTCCCGCTGCACGCCGCTGAGCTGCGCCAGGCTGCGGGCCAGGCGCTCGCGGTCGAGGATGTCCGCCGCTGCTTCATGGGTCTCGTCCCACAGCACGACAGCCGGCGCGTTCCGCTGGTCGCGGGCGGTGGAGGCGGCAGTGCTCCGGACTCGGTCGATGGCCCGCCGACGCGCCATGGTCATGGCCCACCCGGCGGCGCTGCCCTTGGCCGGGTCGTAACGCACGGCGGTGCACCATAGCTCGAGGAATACCTCCTGAGTGACCTCCTTGGATAGCTCCGGCTCGCGAAGCACGGCCCTGACCTGGCGCTCGACCGGTTCCCTCAATTGCTCGTAAACCAGGTCGAACGCCCCGTGCTCCCCTCGCGCCACTGCGCCGAGCAGCGAGTCTAGGTCCCCGCGGATCCTGGCAGATGAGCTCGAGTGCCCGCTTTCCTGCTTCCCCACGTACCGCTATTCGAAGGCCCGGCCGATTCGGCTTGCTCCCAGGCGCACAATGCCTGCGACGATGACATTCCGCCGCGACGTCGGGCCGCGCAGGAGATGATGAGGCCGCACGCGCCGTCGGCACGGATTCGATCTCGCGGCTTGCGGAGCGCGCGAGCGGACCCTCGGACAGAGAGGCGTTCTCATTCTCGGCGGGTTTTCGATTGGCGACGCGGCGCTGCTGCTCGGCGCCGGGGTCCTCGCGGGGACGGTGGGCTCGGCCGGCGGTATCGCCTCGCTGATCTCCTATCCAGCGCTGCTTGCGGTGGGCATTCCGGCAATTCCCGCCAACATCGCCGACACCGTTGCCTTCGTCGCAAGCCTGCCAGGGTCAGCGCTTGGCTCCCGACCGGAGCTGCAAGGGCAGGCACGCCGGGTCCTGCGGATGGCGCCGCTTGCCGTAGCCGGAAGCAGCGCCGGAGCGGTACTGCTGCTGCTCACCCCGGCCGGAGCGTTTGGCCGGATTGTGCCGTTCCTCGTCGCCTTCGCCGCGCTAGCCCTCCTCGTCCAGCCGTGGGTCTCTGGATGGCTGGACGAGCATCCGGCCAAGAACGGCAGGCTCCTGGCGCCGTGCGGACTGTTCGCGGTGTGGGTCTTCGACGGTTACTGGGGTGTCGGCGCCGGAGTCATGGCGCTCGCCGTGCTCACGCTGGCCGTGGAGACGCAGCTCGCGCGGGCCAACGCGCTCAAGAACGTGCTGCTCGGCGTGGCCGATGTCGCCTGCTCGGTCGTATTCATCCTGTACGGGCCCGTCCGCTGGGCGGCGGTGCTGCCGCTAGCGCTCGGTGTCCTGGCCGGCAGCAGGGTCGGCCCCGCACTGACCCGGCGAATACCCCGCGGCACGCTCCGCGTCGTGGTCGCGGGCGCCGGCCTCGGGCTCGCGGTGCACCTATGGCTCAGCCCGAGCTAGCGGCGGCGGACGCCGATCCGTCCCGCGACCGGGTGTCCGGGTGGTGATTACCGCCCGCGTCGCGGGTAGGGATAGCGGTGATTCTGGCAGAAACGCGCGTTCTGCTGACATGGCACCAATCGCGACGTAAATGAATGGGGTACGGGCACCCAAGGGGTGCGACTCCGGACGGTCAGCGGGGGTACTCCAGGCGCGATGTTCCGCTCGTCACACTCCCCTGGCCAGGGCCGGTAGCCGGACGCCGACTGGACGAATGACCACAACACGATATATCTTGTTACCAGGAGGCAATCATGAACGAGTTCGAGCGCAAGATACGGCAGCTGATCACCCGCCTGACCCAGTGGTGGGGCGACTCCGCCGGGGCTACAAGGAGAAGGCGCATCGAAGGCACCGCCGCGCTCCGCCAAGAGGCCACCGCGCGGGCACAGCAGGCCGCGGCCAAGGCACGCGACCTGCGCGACACCGACGCTGCCAAGAAGGCCGCTGCCAAGCTCAGCGACCTGCGGGATAGCGAGACCGCCAAGAAGGCCGAGGCCAAGCTCAACGACCTGCGCGGCACGGAGACGGCCAAGAAGGCGGAGAACGCGATCGCGGACCTGCGCCAGCGCGAGCCGGTCAAGAAGGCCGAAGAGGGCGCGCGCAAGGTGCTGAACGACCTGTTCTCCGGCGGCAAGAGCGGCGACCAGAGCTGACCGCGGCGACAAGGCGGGCGGCACCGCGCCGTTTCCCCGCGTAACCGGTTACACGCTGGATTCTGGCCATGGCGTAGTTCCCCTTCCGCATCCCGCTCCGGAGCCTTTCGCGCCGTATCCCACAGAACAGGACAAAGAGCGCCGATTCGGCGAGACTCGTTCGATAGCGGAATTCCGGCCGGAACAGGCGCTTCCGGCCGGAACAGGCGCTCGCCGCTAACGCCAGGCGCGCCTCCTCGGCCAGCAGGTGCCCTAGCGCCTCGGGGTCCGCGTCGGGGTGACCTGCCTTGGCGAACCAGGTGGCGATGTTGGTGGCATCCCTGGTGAGAAAGCCCAGGCCGTTGGGATGACTGATGACGTCCACCACCTGCGGCAGGTCGATGATCACCAGCCGCCCGCGGTGCACGAGCAGGTTGTAGGCGGACAGGTCGCCGTGGGCGAGGCCGTGCCTGGCGAGCGTGCAAAGCGCGCCGGCGAGCTGGTCCCAGAGACTGGCAAGCTCTTCCTCGTCCGGGCGGGTCTCGGCTAGGCGCGGTGCGGCGGTGCCGTCCGGCTCGCCGATGAATTCAAGCAGCACCTCGGTGCCGAGTATCTGCACCGGGTAGGGGACGGGGACGCCAGCGGCATACAGCTGGCACAGCGCGGTGAACTCGGCGTTCGCCCACTGCCCGGCGATCGCCTGCTTGCCGAACGCGGTCCTGCTCGCGGCGGCGCGGCTCACCCGGGTGTCCCTGGTCCGCCTGCCCTCCAGGTAGCCGGCGTCCCGGTGGAACAGCCGGTGCGTGGCGTCGCGGTAGCGCTTCGCGGCGAGCAGACAGGAATTGTCGATGCCGGTCGCACGCCGGAGAAGGAATACGTCGGCTTCCTTTCCCGTCTTGAGGATGCCGAGCTCGGTATCGACCGCCGCGAGCTCGGTGACCAGCCATTCCGGGTGGGGCTTGGGACCGCGTTCGGACGGCGGCGACTGGTCACATGTTCTAGTTTCCAACGTTATGTTAGACTAGTGTCTATGGACGCAGCGCCACAGCTCAGAGGGATTGTAGCGAAGAGGCTTTCGCATCTCACGGATGTCACGACGCACCTCGACACGGAGTCTGAGTCCATCGAGGAGTACTGCCAGCGGAAGAACATCCTCGTCGTGGCCGAGACCGAGGACCTGGACGTCTCGGGCGGTAAGCCGATCAAGGAGCGTCCAGGGATCGGACCCTGGCTGACGCCCGATCACCTTGACGAGTGGGATGTCCTTATCTTCTACAAGCTCGACCGGGGTTTCCGGAACCACCTGGACTTCCTGCTTTTCTACCACGAGTTCTGCACCGTCCACGGCAAGGCGATTGTCTGCGTCGCGCAGGACATCGACATGACTACGCGGATGGGGAAGCGGTTCGCTTCCGACTTGGTGCAGTTCGCCGAGTGGGAACTTGAGGAGATGAGCCAGCGGCGAGCGGCAGCGGCGGCAGTCATTAGGAAGGCGGCCCGGTGGAACGGAGGCAGCTTCTCGTTCGGGTACGAGCCTTACCAGGACGGCAAGGGCTGGTTTCTCCGCCCGCATCCCGTGTACCGCAAAGAGGTCGTCTGGATGGCGGAGAAGGTTGTCGCGGGCAGTTCGCCGGGAGGCGTCGCCAAGATGCTGAACGAGCGAGGGATTCCGACCGCGAGGGACATCCAGAATGCTTTCTTCGGACGCCCGAAGAAGGGCTACGAATGGTCCCTGAAGACCGTTATCGATGTTCTGAGGTCTGATCTCATTCGCGGGTACGTGCTTCACTACGTCAACGGGTCCACCGACCCGCCGATCCGGGTCGTGGACGATCGGGGAGAGTGGGTGCGCCGGGAGCCGCTGATCGATGACGAGCTATGGTTCAAGGTCCAGGCCGCGCTGGACGCGAGTAGCAAGCCACGGTCTGGCGTCAGGTCTATGGGCTCGATGCTGTTGCAGATCGCATTCTGCGGGTATTGTGGCAGCGCGCTCTACGGGAACTCGGCCACCCGGTCAGACGGCCAAGGGTACAACTACTACTACTATTGCCCGCAATGCAAACCGACCTCCTCGGTTCGCCGGGAAATCCTCAACGAGGTAGTCGGAGACACACTGCTCGACGCGGTGGGCGACTGCGAACTTACCGCTAAGCGAATCCTGGCGGGCGACGACCATACCGAGACTTTGATGCGTATCGGGATGCAGATCGCAGACCTGACCACTCAGCACTACGTGCACGGCGGAGTCGATGACTTCCACGCCAAGATGGCCGAGCTTGAGGCCGAGCATGAGAGAATCAGCGACCTGCCCGCCGAGAAGCCGAAGGTGCGCCGCGTCGGTACCGGCAAGTCGTTCCGTCAGTGGTGGACCGAGTCTGACGACGAGCAGCGGCATTCATACCTGAAGGCGGCCGGGGTTAGTGCCCTGATCGTGCGCGCCGAGGACTACCAGAAGGTGGTGCGGTTCGACCGTGCCACGGATACGGCCGACGACTTGGTACTGGACATCCCAACCAACGTCATCAAGGAGTTCGAGGGACGGCACGAGAGGCCGAGTGGGCCTAAGCCAGTGCGGTTCGTCATGAACCTCTCCCTCGGCACCCTGGACGAGCAACTTCACCGCGCCTCGTCGGTCACCGGATAGAGGTCTTCATCGATCTGCGCCAGGGTTACCGGCCCGTGGAACCTGCGAGGGTCCGAGGGATCGCGATGGGCGGTCGCGCATTCCTCCAGGGCGCCGACGCAGTCAGGGTGACCGCAGTTCGGCCGCTGGCCGCACCACGGCACTCGTTCAGCGGTTCTGCACTTGTGGCAGATGAACACCCGCACCCTTGCCTTGCCCCCAGCGGCACGGGACGCGCGGGCGGTCATCGAGCCTCCGGGGCATTGCCAGAGATACCGTCAGGTCCCGTGACGCCGGGCTGCAGGCCGTGTTGATGCGTGGAAGTCGCGCGGTGGGTGGCCCAGACGGTGACCGACGACACGGCCCAGTCGGGCCTGCTGACAGCGGCAAGGCCGCTGGCCGACCGACGGGCCAGGCTGGCCTTCCGCCCGGGATCGCTGGCATCCACCCGCGGCTCTGCCCAGCGCGTCAAGTCGGCACGGCCTACGGGCTCGGCTGCCCTCGGGCAGCGCGTCATTCTGATCGCCGAACCTGCCATAAGCGGCTGTCCCGTGCGCCGCCGCTTCTTGCGCTGACACTACATAAATCGGGCTTCCGGGGGTCTTTTTCACTTTCCGCCAGGAAATCGGTGTTGGAGGGGCAGG
>Ga0302326_10022856_pt1 | contig 12767 bp, 11 predicted proteins | sample Palsa_T0_3_FD_202264 | JGI IMG/M metagenome (GOLD analysis project Ga0302326, IMG submission 202264) | Peat permafrost microbial communities from Stordalen Mire near Abisko, Sweden - Palsa_T0_3 | ecosystem: Environmental > Terrestrial > Soil > Palsa > Peat permafrost | place: Sweden: Abisko... | reverse complement strand
TATTTCTGACCGACATACCCGACTACCAGGCGCACGGGCGGGAGATCGGCCGGGCCTGGCGCGAGCTGGCCGGGCCGGTCTACCCCGCCATGGCCGGCATCGGGACCACCGCGCTCTGGCAGCCTGAGGCGATAATCGAGATCATGGGCGTCGCCGTCATCCCCGACGAGCGGCTGACGATCCCGGCTGCCTGAACAGCCGGCTGGACACTGTCACCTACGCCATCGACCCCAAACGGAACCTGTCGGCTACGCCAAAGACACCGATAGGGGCTGTCGATGGCGTAGCCGACAGGAAGTCGGCCGGTCGATGGCGTAGCCGACAGGTCTGCGAGCGGGTGGGTGGGTGTGGGTGCCGGAAATAGTGTCACCTCACGCGACCTGCGAATATTCATGGATCAGGCCGCCCAGCCGGTCCCGGCGTAGAACCCGGACATTCGGGCCAGTAATCAGCGGATGCTCACGCCCGGCGGGCGGGCCTGGCAGAGCGTTCGGTGCGGGCGATGAACGTTATAGTGCTCGACGTACTCACTCAGCACCAGCCGCAGGTGCCGCTCGCTTGTGATCAGCATCCGGTCCAGGCACTCGCGGCGGGCGCTGGAAATACATCGCTCCGCGATCGCGTTCGCTCGTGGTGCCCGGACGGGCGTCTTGATGATCCGCACGCCGGCATCGGCGAGCACCGCGTCGAACGCCGCGGTGAACTTGGTACTGCGCGAAGACGTCCCGGCACTGGTGTCGGCCGCCGGCCTGCGGGCGCTGGTCCTGCTGGCCGATGTGCTGGACCGGGCAGTCACCGCGCAGCCTCCGGCTAGCCTGGCAGCGGTCCGCCACGACCAGTCGACCAGCTGGCGGCCCGACCCTCCAGGGGCAGCCGAGCGGCGCCGAGACCGACACCGACCCGGTCACCGCGCTCGTTTCATCCGTGCGGGACGCCGCGGTCAGCATCATCGCCGGAGGGCAGGCGGACGCCCGCGAAGTCGTCGCGGTCCTGGAGGCACAGCGCGACAGGCTCGCCGCGGCGCAGGCCGTCCTCACCCCGGAACGGCAGGCCCAGTACCGCGCCCGGACCGCCGAATACGGCCAGGCCCCCGACCCGGCCGCGAGCCCCCTGGCGGGGATCCGGTCTGTCAGCTTCGCCAGCCTGGTGCCAGCGGGCCAGCTCGCCGCCTTGTCAGCCGGGGAACTGGCCAGCTTCCTGCAGACCTGGGAGCCGGACGGCAGCCTAATCGGCCCCACCCGTTCTTCCCTTGCCTCTGCCCTCGGGGACGCTGTCCGGCAGGACGCTGCACGGCGGTCCGCAGAGGCGGACGTGTTCATCGGGCTGCCTGCCGTCTATGTCGCAGCCATCTTCGGCAGCCTGTGATCCAAGCCGTCCGCGAGGGAACCATCCTGGACTGGGAACCCGTGCTGCGCCTGGCCTCCTGGGCAGACAGCCAGGCCACAGCCGAACTCGCCACCGCTCCCGGCCCGGACCGTCTCGAGTGGGGCGGCACCCGGCTGAGCACGCTGCGCCTGCTCCAGGCAGGATTCCAGCCGGGCGCCGCTGAGGCACCCGTTAGCGTCCGGAAGCCGGCGTGGCGATCATCGTCAGCGCCTCCGCTGACCCCGTGCCCCGACGACGAAGCATCCGCCAACGGGCAGGAGCGGAGCCCCGGGGAACTGGCCATCAACCACGTCCGGCCTATAGCCATCGATACCGCCGTCGCCTTCGCGCTCTGGGTGCGCCGCAGCGACCCGGAGACCGACCTGGCGAGCTGAAAGCCGGACAGCGCTAACCCGCCAGGAGCCGCACGGCTCAGCCCCGCCCACGCGCCCCCAGGGTCCGGTCCAGCAGCTCACGGCATGGTCCCGCTGCCTTGTCCCGACAGGGGCAGAGAACCCGGGCGCCGGTTGGCCATACTCGAAGCCATGGACAACAAGTCGCCGCTGGGGCTCTTTCTCCAGGTTCGCCGGGCCCAGCTCAAGCCGGAGGACGTCGGGCTCGAGCCCTACGGCGAGCGCCGCCGGGCGGCCGGGCTCCGGCGTGAGGAGCTGGCCGGGCTGGCGGGGGTGAGCGAGTCCTACAAGCGGCTGGAGCAGGGGATGTCGCTGAACGCACCATTGCCGACCTGCTCGACAGCCTCAGAGACCCCGCTCAGGTCGCCGACTGGCACAGCGCCGTCAGCGACTTCCGTCGGTCACTGGCTGAGGTTCAATCTCTCACCGCGGAACGGCAGGTGGTATCTGCCCATATCAAACACCTCCTGCAGCATCGCGGCGCACGTGAGGCGGCCGCAGCTGCTGCCGACGAGAAGGCTGGGGAACGCGAACGCTTGGAAGTCCGCCCGGACCTGGCCGCGGCGGACGCCGGGGCCTCCCAGGTCACCCCGTACTCAACACACATATGGAAAGCTAGTCTCACCTGATGTAACTTTTAGTCTCATCCGGCCTCAGCGAAGAGCGCAGGGGTGACCGCAATGACCGACAAGTACCCAGTGCGGGCCGAGATCGACTTCTCCTGGTCCCGCTCCAGCCTGAGCGGCCTGCGCCCGGAGTCGGCGCCACGGCTGGACCAGAAGGACGTCGACCCGCCTGGAAGCCTGACGCGTGCCGCCGGACCGGTACTGGCGCAGCTGGCTGTCGAGCTCGGCGAGACGGTGGCGGTGGTGATTCTCGCCGACCACGAAGCCCGCATCATGAGCCTGCACTGCATGGAGAGGCCCCTGCTGAGGGCAATATCGTCGCTCGGCGTCGTGCCTGGAGCCAGATTCGGCGAGGACAATATCGGCACGAACGCGATCGGTACGCCGCTGGAGGTCAGGCGGGCCGTCGCCGTGCGCGGGCACGAGCATTTCAACAACGCTTTCAAGGGCTTTAGCTGCTACGGTCACCCGATCATCCACCCGGTGACGCGCCGGCTCCACGGCATCCTCGATGTCAGCTACCGCTGCGGCGACGAGCACTTGCTGTTCGAGCTTCTGCTGCGGCGCGTTGCCCGCGAGATCGAGGAACGGCTGCAGGCGGACTCGCCGCAATCGCACCAGCGACTGGTAGCCGCGTTCCGGCAGGCCTCCCGGGCGCACAACCGCGCGGTCGTTGCCCTCGGTCACGAAATCGTGCTGGCGACCCCTGCGGCCCTTGACCTGCTCGAGGCGCCCGACTACGCGACCCTGTGGGCTTACGCGGACGCGGTAGCGCCCGACGGCGCGGCGCGGCACCGGCTTGCCCTCACCTCGGGCCTGGTCGTGCGGCTGGACATCGAGGCAGTCGGCCGCCGCGACGGGGTGCTGATCGGCCTGGTCCCGCAGGATGGCGGAACGGCTTCCTGGCGCCGCACCCAGGAGCCGGACGGCTGGCCGCTGCTGGTCATCGGCGAGCCGGGCAGCGGCCGGACGACGGCCGCTCTCGGTGCGACCGGGAACGACCCGGCTGTCATCGACGCCGCCGACGTACTCTCCCGGGGCGAAGAGGGCTGGGCAGGCCGCTGCCGGGAGCTCCTCGACGGCGAGGGACCCGCTGTGATCATCGAGAACATCCAGCTCCTCTCCGAGCGGCTGACGATTGTGCTGGCCCGCTGGGTGCGCGCCACTGCGCGCCGGGTGGTGCTGACCTCAACGCCAGGCGATCATGTCAATGACGTGCACGCGGCGCTAACCGGGCTGTGCGCTGACCGCCGCGACCTCCTCCCGCTGCGGCTGCGCCGACCGGAAATACCCGGACTGGCCCAGCGGATGCTCGCCGCGACGACCGCGGCCGGGAGGGTCAGGCTCACCTCCGCGACGCTCCGCATCCTGACGGCCCAGCCGTGGCCGGGCAATCTGAACGAGCTCCAGCGGGTGATCGACACGCTCACGATGGCCCGTTCGGCCGGTGACATCACCCCGGCTGACATCCCGGCCTCGCACCGCCGGGTGAGCGCCCCCGGCACGCCTTTCGAGCAGGCAGAAGCCGATGTCATCGTCGCGGCGATCCGGGCCGCGGGCGGCAATAAGCTCCGGGCGGCGCAGGCGCTCGGAATCAGCCGGTCTACCCTGTACAACCGGCTGCGCGCGCTGCACCTCGAGTCCTGACGGCGGGGCCGACTTGCCCCGCCGCGTCCGGCTGCTCAGGCCACTGGCCGCGTTAGTGCTCGTGCACGATCACGCCGCGGATGAGGTCACCGTTCAGCAGCTCCTCGTAGCCCTCGTTGACCTGTTCAAGGCGGTAGGTCTTGGTCACCAGCTGATCGAGCTTGAGGTCACCGCTCTGGTAGAGCCCCAGCAGCAGCGGTATGTCGGTCGTCGGGTTGCAGTCGCCGAACAACGTGCCCTTCACCGTTTTCTTGAACAGGGCAAGGAAGGCGCCCGACAGGTGGATCGCACGCTCGGTCATCGGGCTGAGCCCGGTGACGACGAGCGTGCCGCCCTTGGAGATGACGTCGAAGCCGTCGGAGACTAGCTGCTCATCGACCAGGCCGGCGGTGAGGATGGCGCTCGCCGCGCCGACGCCCCTGGTGAGCTCGACCGCCAGTTCCCGGGCCTGCGCCGAGGTGGCCGCGACGTGGGTCGCGCCGAACCTGGTCGCGTTGTCCCGCTTGCCCGGCAGCGGGTCCACCGCGATGACGTACTTCGCGCCGGCGTACCGTGCGCCCTGCACGGCGTTGACGCCGACGCCTCCGACGCCGTAGACGACCACGGTATCGCCGGGCTGGACGTCGGCCGCGTAGACCGCCGAGCCCCAGCCGGTGGGGACCCCGCAGCCCACCAGGCAGGCCTGCTCCAAGGGCAGGTCGTCGTTGATCCTGACCGCGGACGCCTGGTGGATGACGCCGTACTGGGAGAATGTTCCCAGCATGCACGTGGCGCCGTACCGGCCGCCCGGGCCGCTGATCGGCCACCGGTCCCCCGGCAGGTACCCCTCGAGGATCGTGGCGCCCATGTCGCAGATCGCCTGCTGGCCGGTCGCGCACCAGTGGCAGGTGCCGCAGCTCGGGATGAACGAGCAGACCACCTTGTCGCCGGGCCGAACCCGGGTGACCCCAGGGCCGACCTCCTCGATGATGCCGGCGCCCTCGTGCCCCAAGACGATGGGGTACCGGGCGGGCAGGTCGCCGTGCACGATGTGAACGTCCGAGTGGCACATCCCGGCGTGGGTGTACCGGATGAGGACCTCGCCCTCCCGCGGGCCGTCCAGGTCCAGTTCCTCGATTTCCATCGGCTTACCCACCTCGTGGAGCACAGCAGCCTTCGTCTTCATCATGTCCCTCCTGGAAACCGCACGCGCCGGAGCCGGACCGGCTCCTGCTGCCAGCCTGACCGGGCGGGCCGGCGCGCGGGTGTCCAAGTTCTTGGACACCCGCGCCAGCGAGAGCGCTCCTAGCGTCGGGGTAAGGCTCGCCGATGAGGATTCGGCGACACGACCGGAGAGAGGGTCGCGATGACCTCTGCCGTGACCGAGGCGACTGCGGACCGGAAGCCAGCGGTACCGCATTACCGGATGTTCATCGGTGGTCAGTGGGTGGATTCCGCCAGCCGCTACGACATCGTCAATCCCGCGACCGAGGAGATCGTCGCGACTGCCGCCAAGGGCGACACCAGCCACGTCGACGCGGCGGTAGCGGCGGCCGCCATGTCCTTTGAGAGCGGGGAGTGGCGCAGCACCCCGCCGGAGCGCCGCGCCGCTGTCCTTGACGCGGTCGTCGCGACCCTGGCCAGCCGGATCGATGAGCTGACCGAGCTGGGCACGATCGAGAACGGCGCACCGCTGCGGCTGTCCCGGGCGCTGTCGGTGGGCTTCCCGCTCGCGCACGTCCAGTACTTCGCCGAGCTGCTGCGCAAGTACGAGTGGGGGCGCCCGGGGCCGGTGACCGGCCTGGTGCTGCACACCGGCTTCGTCCGGCGGGAGCCGATCGGGGTCTGCGCGGGCATCGTCCCGTGGAACTTTCCGCTCGTTCTGGCCGTGTGGAAGGCTATCCCGGCGATCGCGGCCGGCAACAGCGTGGTCATCAAGACCGACGAGAAGACCCCGATCGGCGCGCTGGTGCTCGCGCAGATCCTGCGCGACGCCGGGCTGCCCGACGGCGTGTACAACGTCATAACGGGCGACGGGGAGACCGTCGGGGCCCACCTGGTCGCCCATCCGGGCGTCCGCAAGGTCTCCTTCACCGGTTCGACGGCCACCGGGCGGCGGGTCATGCGCGCGGGCGCCGACACGATCAAGCGGGTCACGCTCGAGCTCGGCGGGAAGGGACCCAACATCATCCTGGACGACGCCGACCTGGACACCGCAGTCGACGGCTCCATCTACGCGTTCCTGCTGCACGCCGGCCAGGCCTGCGAATCAGGCACCCGGCTGCTGCTCCCCGATTCCCTGCACGACGAGTTCGTCGGGCGCCTGATCGGCCGCCTGAAGACCTTGAAGATCGGAAACCCGCTCGACCCGGCGACTGACATCGGCCCGGTCATGAACGCCGTGCAGCGCGATCGTATTCTCGGCTACATCGAGAGCGGCAAGCGGCAGGGCGCGACACTCGCCTACGGCGGCAGGGTGCCCGCGGGGCCCGCCTACGAGAAGGGCTTCTGGGTCGAGCCAACCGTGTTCACCGGCGTAACCAACGACATGACCATCGCGCGGGAGGAGATCTTCGGCCCGGTCCTGTCGGTCATCCGCTACGGCTCCGAGGACGAGGCGGTCAAGATCGCCAACGACACCGAGTACGGGCTGTCGGCCGGCGTGTGGAGCCAGGATGTCCAGCGGGCCCTGGGAGTAGCCAATCAGTTGCAGGCCGGCTCGGTCTGGATCAACGACTGGCACAACATCTCCCAGTACATGCCCTTCGGCGGCTACAAGCAGAGCGGCTCCGGCCGGGAGATGGGTCCTGACGCACTGGATGAGTTCACCGAGGAGAAGGCCGTCACGATCGACCTGAGCGGCCGCGTCGACCGGCGTGCCTACGGTCTCGTGCTGGGGACTCCGCCCGCCTGAACCCGCCCCCGGTAAACCGCGCCTTGCAGCGAGCAGGGGATTTCATCTGCTCAGGTCGTTAGCACGGTGATCGAGGCGACGGCGGCATCCGGTCCGATGTAGCCTCCGGCGTTCTCGGCCAGGGCGACGCGCGCGCCGGGTACCTGCCGGGCGCCGCAGCGGCCGCGCAGCTGGTCGGTGAGCTCGACGACCTGCGCGAGGCCCGTGGCGCCGATCGGGTGGCCCCTGCTGCCGAGCCCGCCGCTCGGGTTGACCGGCCGCCGGCCGCCGAGGGCGGTGTCGCCGGCGCGGAGCATCTTGACGGCGTCGCCGGGCGGGCACAGGCCGATCTCCTCGGTGACGATCAGCTCGGCGGGCGAGGCGGCGTCGTGGCATTCGACGACATCGAGGTCGGCCGGGCCGACGCCGGCCATCTCGTAAGCGCGGCGCGCGGTCGCGGGCACCAGTTGCCCGTACGTGCCGGCCACGCCGGATCCGATGACGGTGGCCGCCAGGCGCACCGGCGACGCTCCCCAGCGCGCTGCGACCGCTGGGGTGGTGACGACCGCGGCGGCCGCGCCGTCGGACATCGGCGCGCACATCGGCAGGGTGAGCGGCCCGCTGATCGTCCGCGCGGACAGCACCTCCTCGACGGTGAGCCGGCCGCCGTACTGCGCCTTGGGGTTGAGCGCGCCGTGCGCGTGGTTCTTGACCGCGATCCGCGCGAAGTCCTCGGCCGTGGCGTCGGTCCGGTCGCTGTACCAGGTGGCGAACCGGGCGTAGATGTCCATGAACACCGAACCGCTGCCGCCGGCCAGCTCGCCGCGGATCTCCTCCAGCCGGGTCTGGTCGAGTGCCGCCGTCATCACCGCGAACGATCGCGACTTGTCCGGGTGGGTGAGCTTTTCCGCGCCGACGGCGACGGCCACGTCGGCGTACCCGGAAGCGACCGCGAGCCACGCCTGGTTGAGCGCGGTGGATCCGGAAGCGCAGGCGTTCTCAACGTTGACCAGCGGTATGCCCTCCAGGCCGCTGCCGCGCACGGCGTGCTGGCCGCGCACCGACTCCTGCCCCTGGACGAGGCCAGCGCCGGTGTTGGCGTAATAGACAAGCTGCACGTCACCTGCGCCGCACCCGGCGTCGGCAAGCGCCTGCCGCACGGCGTCGGTCACCAGGGCGGTGTAGGGGGTGTCGGTGTGCTTGCCGAAGGCGGTCATGCCGACTCCGGCGACGACGGCATCTCTCATTGGGCTCTCCTGACGGTCAGCGGTACGGACGGTACGGAGTTGTGCGCCGCGATCGCGCTGAGTAGGTGCACGCGGTGATCCTCGATTCAGACGGCGAAGGAGTAGCCGCCGTTCACCGGGTAGGTCTGCCCGGTGATCCAGGAGGCGGCGTCGGAGGCCAGGAAAGCGATCATATTCGCGGCGTCTTCCGGCTCGCCTAGGCGGCGGATCGGGTACCCGCTCAGTACTTTCTTCAGCACGGCCGGGTCGCTGGTCACCTCCGCGACCGAATCGGTGTTCATCGCGCCGAGCGCGACGCAGTTGACGGTGACGCCGTGCCGGCCGACGGCGCGGGCGAGCCCGCGGGAGAAGCCGGCCGCGCCGGCCTTGGCCGCGCCGTAGGCCACCAGGCTCGGGTCGCCTGTCCGCCCCGCGTCGGAGATAACCGACACCACCCGTCCCCAGCCTTGCGTGACCATGTGCGGCAAGACCGCGCGGGTGGCGTTCAGCACGCCGAACAGGTTGGCGCCGAGCCACCGATGCCAATCCTGCGGTCCGGTTTCCCAGAACGGCGGGCTGGTGAACAGGCTGCCCTCGGACGCCCCGGCGTTGCCGGCGTTGTTGACAAGCACGTCCACGCCGCCGACCCGGTCGGTGATAGCCGCCACCATCGCCCGCACCGCGTTGAAATCGGTCACGTCACAGCCCGCCGCCGATGCCGGGTGCCCCTGACCGGTCAGCTCGGCCGTGGTCCGTTCGGCCCGGTCGCGGTAGAAGTCGTTGACCACGACGGTGGCACCGAGTTGGGCGCAGCGGTGCGCGATCGCGCGTCCCACACCCTGGCCGGCCCCCGTGACCAGCACGACGCGTTCGGCGAGAGCGCAGGGGTCCGCCCCGGTCTGCCGCGTGCTCATCGGCCGGTGAAGACGGGTCGGCGCTTTCCGCTGAACGCTCGCAAGCCCTCGGCGAAGTCCTCGCTCAGCGCGTGCCGCGCGAGGGCGTCGAGTTCCGCCAGACGGGCGGCTGACGGCGCCCGGCCGAGGCCGGAACGGACGAGCTCTTTCATGACCTGGATGCCTTTCGGACTCTTGGCGGCGATGTCGTCGACGCAGGCGTCGACGACGGACCGCAGGTCGGCGTCCGCGCCGGCCAGCACGGTGACCAGGTCGGTGTGGGCGAGGTCGGCGGCGGGCAGGTCGCGGCCGGTGAACATGAGGTACTTCGCGGTGGACTCCCCGACCCGCCGGGCGAGCCGGGCCGAGCCGCCGCCGCCGGGGAGCAGCCCGTAGTTGGCGTGCGCGTCGCCGAAGCGGGCCGCTTCCGTCGCGATCACGATGTCGCAGGCGAGGACGAGTTCCAGGCCGCCGGCCACCGCCAGCCCGTCGACGGCCGCGATGACCGGCTTGCCGAAGGCCTCGATGCGGTCGAACAGTTCCCCGGCCGCGGTGAGGAACTCCAGCAGTCCCGCCGCGGCCTGCTGCGGCGGCAGGGCCGACAGCCCCGCGATGAGCTTGAGATCGGCCCCGGCGCAGAACACCCGGCCCGCCGCGGTGATAACTACGGCGGCCACGTCGGTATCGGTCTCGGCCGCGTCGAGCGCGGCGGCGATGGCCGCGACGAGGCCGGCGTCGATGCCGTTGCGGGCCGCGGGCCGGTTCAGCGTGAGCCACAGCGCGCCCGGGCGGCGCCGGACGTCAAGCGGTTCCCGCAGGCCGCCGTTCACCGGGGCGTCCTGTTCACCGCGGTGGCGCGGGGCCCGGCGCGGAACTCGCGCACGACGTCGGCGACGATGCCGGCGGCGGACTGGACGGCCGCCACGGCCGAGACAGTGTGGCCGGCGCTGAATACCTGCGACCACCGCTTGGGCCCCGGAGCTGGGCTGCCGCCGCCGTAGACGGCGTCGGCGATCTCCGGGGTGACCTCCTCGTCCAGGTTGTCCGGGTCCAGGCCGGCCGCGGCGATGGCCGGGCGCAGGAAGTTCGCCGGCAGGCCGGTGAACGCCCGGGTGAGCAGCACGTCGTCGATGTCGCAGTCGATGAGCATCGTCCGGTAGGCGTCCGACGCCATGCTCTCGGCGGCGGCGATGAACCGTGTTCCCATGTAGCCGAGGTCGGCCCCGAGGGTGACAGCGGCGCGCAGCGCGGCGCCGTCGGCGATGCCGCCGGACAGCAGCACCGGGCCGTCGTAGAAGTCCCGGACCGCGCGCACGAACGCGAACGGGTTGAGCCACCCGGTCTGGCCGCCGGCTCCCGCGGTGAGCAGGACGAGACCGTCCGCCCCGGCCGCGACGGCCTTGCGCGCGTGGGCGAGCGTAGCGACGTCGGCGAACACCAGGCAGCCGGACCGGTGCAGCGCCGGCACTGCAGGGCCTGGGTTCCCGACGCTGGTCACGGCGATCTCGACCCCGTGGTTGACCAGGCAGGCGACATGGTCGCGCCAGTCGGGGCGGCGCATCACGATGTTCACGCAGTGCGGCGCCGCGCCGGTGCCGGTGACGGCCCGCGCGATCTGGTCGAGCCAGGAGTCCAGCCCGTCGGTGGTACGCGCGTTGACAGCCGGGAAGGCGCCGATCGCGCCGGCCTGGCAGGCCGCCACGACGAGGCCGGGACCGGAGATGCGCAGCATCGGCGCCACCAGCAGTGGTACCCGCAGCCGTGCGGCCAGGGACGCGGGCAGCCGTTCGGAAATCGCGTTCGCACTGATCGGATCGGTCACGTTGGGTGCCTCCGGAGAGATCGGCCAGATGAATCGAACTGCCAGGTGGTTGATTTTTAATTAACTAGTAAGTAAAGATAAGACCGTGACGCAGGCCCGTGTCAAGGAGGTGCGGCAGTGACGCCCGACGCTTCGGCTGGTCCCAGTTACCCGAGGGTCATCGTGGAGGCGCTGGCTCGCTTCGGCGACCGCGAGGCTTTCGTCGAGGGCGGCCAGCGGCTCAGCTACGCCCGCTGCGCCGAGATCGTCAGCCAGTTCCAGCAGGTGCTGCGGGAAGAGGGCATCGGCGCCGGCGCCACCGTGGTGGCACTGAGCCCCAACGTTCCCGAGGTGTTCCTGGCCCAGGTGGCGGCCTGGCTGAACGGCGCCCGGTACAGCGGCCTGCACCCGCTGGGGTCGGTCGAGGACCACATCGCCCTGTGCGACGACGCGGGCGCGAGCGTGCTGCTGGCCCACCCCGACTACGCCGAGACGGCGGCCGCGGTGGCCGCGGGGTGCCCGGCCGTGCGCACCGTGCTGTTCCTCGGCGACTGCGACGCCGGCCAGAACCTGCTCACCCGCGCCTCGGCCTTCGCCTCCCGCAGGCTGCGGCCGCCGGCCGCGCGCGCCTCGGACACGGTCTGGATGGTCTACACCGGCGGCACCACCGGCCGGTCCAAGGCCGTGCTGCACGGGCACCGGTCGATGGTGCAGGGAATGCTCGGCCTCGCCTCGGCCTGGGCGCTGCCGCAGACCCCGCGCTACCTGGCCTGCGGGCCGATCACCCACGCCTCGGTGCTACCGGTCGTCCCCACCCTGGCCCGGGGCGGCACGGTCGTGCTGAACCGGGGATTCGACCCCGAACGCTGGCTCGACACCATCACCAGGGAACGCGTCAACTACAGCTTCATCGTGCCCACGATGCTCTACACGCTGCTCGACCGCTGCGACCCCCGGCGTCACGACCTCAGCTCGCTGCGCAGCGTCGTCTACGGCTCAGCCCCGGCGTCCGCGACCCGCGTGGCCGAGGCGCTCGACGCGCTCGGGCCGATCCTCACCCAGGGGTACGGGCAGTCGGAGACGCTCGGGCTGGCGACCGTGCTGCGCGCGGACGAGCATGACCCGGCGGGCCGCCCGGAACTGCTGTCCTCCTGCGGCCGGGCGGTGCCCGGGGCCGACATCGCGATCCTCGACGACGACTGCGACGAGATCGCCGACGGAGAGGTCGGCGAACTGTGCCTGCGCGCGGGCTTCGTCATGGACGGCTACTGGAACCGGCCCGCGCTCACCGAAGAAGCGCTGCGCGGCGGCTGGCTGCACACCGGCGACATGGCCACCCGCCGCGACGACGGGTTCCTCTACATCGTCGACCGCAAGAAGGACATGATCATTTCCGGCGCGTTCAACATCTACCCGCGAGACGTCGAAGAGGTCCTGGCCGCCGATCCGGCCATATCGGCGGCCGCCGTGATCGGCGTGCCCGACCCGAAGTGGGGGGAGGCCGTCACGGCGTTCGTAGTGGCGCGCCCGGGCGCGCACGTCGATGCCGAGCGGCTCCGGGCGGCGGTGCGGGCGCGGAAGGGCGCCCACCAGGTGCCGAAGCAGATCCACGAAGTAGCGGCCCTGCCGGTGACTAACCTGGGCAAGGTCGATAAGAAGGCCCTGCGCGCCCCGTTCTGGCAGGGCCGCACCCGCGCCGTCAACTAGGAAGAGGTGACCGTGGCACGCAGCCCGGCGACGGACAGCGCGGCCCTGATCAGCGCCGCGGCCGCTGTATTCAAGTCCAAGGGCTACCACAACGCCACGATCGATGACATCGCCGACGCCGCCGGCGTCTCTCGGCCCACCGTGTATAAGTACACTCAGAACAAGCGGGCCCTGCTCGACAGCATGCTCGACGCCGTCCTCGACGCGATCACCGCCC
>Ga0302326_10022852_pt1 | contig 12768 bp, 11 predicted proteins | sample Palsa_T0_3_FD_202264 | JGI IMG/M metagenome (GOLD analysis project Ga0302326, IMG submission 202264) | Peat permafrost microbial communities from Stordalen Mire near Abisko, Sweden - Palsa_T0_3 | ecosystem: Environmental > Terrestrial > Soil > Palsa > Peat permafrost | place: Sweden: Abisko... | reverse complement strand
ACGCCTGCTTCGTGTTCTCGCCTCGCATGACTGCGTTAGATCATGCCGAGATCGCCGTGTCGATCCCCCATCGAGGGTTTTTCAGCAGCCTGTTAGTGGTGATGATGGCTGTAATTGGGACTGCACCGAAGCTGGCGCGCCCACGTGTATGCAGACCACCACTTGTGTGAGTTGTGAGCCAGGTGCCCCATTCAACATATGTGATGGCGGGCAAGGCATGTTTGGTACCGGACCAAATTGCCCGGTTCCGACCTGCGCCGGTGTTGTCATGCTACCGTTTCGAGCGGGGATGTTGGGCGGCGATGGCTGCCTCTATACGTGCGATCAAGGCGGGCAGGCGAGCTGCGCTTCGTTCCACGGCATGCCGTGCACGTGCGGGCAACTCGTTTGCGACGGCGGTATGTAGGCGCATCCATACCGCTCCCAAGCGGCGGCACCATGGAAGCCCACACGACATTCGCAAACTGCTTCTGAACGCGGCGCAACACTTCTTCCAGACTCGCGCGAACCTGTACCGCGCGTGTGGCGAGACGACGGCGGACTTCATCGCGCTGACGCGCAAGCGCTTCGACGCCGAGATGCGTACCGGCCGCTTCGTTCGCCGTTGGCTCGCGATCATCGCGGCGTTCTGCCTCCCGTGGTCGGTGTGGATGTACGTCGCTCACGCGAGCATCTACCGCGCCGAGCCGTGGCGAGCGCTCGTGGGCTTCGGAAGCGCGGGGCTCATCCTTGCGGCCCTCACGGTCTATACGAGTCGCAAAGCAAGAAAGCTGGCGAGAGACCGCGCAAGCTTCGAGGTCGAGGTCGACGATTCGAGCGACGACATGGGATGGAAGAGAGAATGAACGCGATGCGGCCGGGCGCTCCCTTTCGAGAGCACCCGACCGCTCGCTACACCGTCCCCACTACTGGACTACAGCCGAGATCGGCTGACTCCAGTCCTGAGGACCTGCTTTGGTGACGGCACAATGGCGGACCATGACGGTGGTCAGCGGCGTGAGGCCGCTGATCATCGTCTTGGCCTGCAGCGACGACGGCAGGGAGATCCAGGTCTTCCCACCATCAATGCTGTATTGCCATTCGTGCGACGCCCTGACGCCTCCGACACGCGCCGAGACGGCTAGGGTGCCGCTCGTCGTGCCCGGTTTGGCGTTCAGGTCGTTTTTGCTTCTCACCGGCGTCTTGCGCAAGTCCATGCCCGCTGAGTGGGCAATGGCGAGTGCGTTCGACGGATCGGCGTCGGCCACCTGCTGCACGTAGCCACGGAGAAGGTCGAGGTCTGCTGAGACCACGACCATCGCCGCGTTACGTGCTTGCACCGCACCCTTCGCGCGCGTGAGCGCGCTGCTCTGGGCGCTGTCGAACGAGCTAATGTCGGTCGTCAGCGTGGCCAAAGAAGGGTTCGGCGTGGGGAACGTCGCCTTTGCGTTGGTGACCGCCTGAAGGATGGCTTTCGCCATCGACAGGAAGGCCGCCACGGGGCGCGGGCGACGTATTACGACGTACACTTTGGTTATTGTCATATTGATTCACCTCCTTTCCGGAGCTTAAATTGAAGAGACCACCCGAGACGCACCGTGCGTCCGGAGTGGCCTCTTTCGGTTCCTATATGAGCTACCCGGCTGGGATGATTTGCTCGGTCACATCAATGTAGATTGGTGGGAGGCGCTCCCACCTTCACCGCACCTTTGTGACGCGAGCTGCTTCTTCGCGAAGGCTCGCGCGCTTTGAACCTCGGGGTTCTTGTCGCCGTCCGGGTCGGCGCGGGCGGCCTCGTCGAGCTTGTCGACGCACGACTGCCACTGCATCTTGCCGCACGCCTCGAACGCCTCGCGGCGAAGCTCGATTGACCGCATCCGGGAACGTCGCGCCGAACGCCGCATAGAGGGTCGTGCGACTCTGCGCTGTCGGAACTCCGATTTCGTATGGCGAGAGGGTTTGTTCGGCGGTCGTCAGCGGCACGAGGACCGACGCATACCCCGCGCGCGTGAGAAGGACGCCGGTCTCGGAGTCCATGGGCAAACCGATGGTGAACGCACCCGACCCATCGCTGGTCGTGCACGGAAGATCCGGGCGAGCGTAGACGCATACCTCGACCTGAGAGAGCACGGTCCCGCTCGGTGAGACGACGGTGGTGCCGCTCAACGAAACCGTCCCGAGGGCGGCATCGGCAACGTCGACGGCCGCCGCGTCGTATGGCTTCACATCAGCAGCGGCGTCCGCGCCTCCGTCCATGGCAGTGACCGTTCCACCGCACGCGATCACCAAGCAACACACGACGGCACGCATGCGATGAGCTTAGCATCCAGGAGCGCGTTCATGGATGGCCGCGCGCTTTGCTGGGTTACCGTGGATAGAGCACGCGTCGACCTTGCACTTTCGCTGCGTGGCCTTGCATCGTCTCGCCGCACGAGCGCCCCATGCCTGCGTCGTCTCGCTACGTGAAGCTGATTTCGCGCATCGTTTTCCGGTGACGCTGCAACGTGACGACGTTTCTCGGTATCGTGACGATGTTTCTCGGCATCGTCACTGGGGAATTCGGTACCGTGACGATGGTTCTCGGTACTGTGCGTGTGTGAGCTCGCATCGTGACGACTTCATTTTGCATCGTCTCTCTGCAACCTCACATCGTCCGTTTTTCACCTGCAATCTCGACGATGTCTCGTCGACCACGCACGATGCGACATGACATCGTGACGATGTGATGTGACATCTTCACGATGTTTCTCGGTAGCGTGACGATGGGACTTGACATCGTGACGATGCAACATGACATTTTCACGATGCAAAGAGACATCGTCACGATGCGACGTCACGCACGCACGATTTCAAATTGAACTCGGACGATTTCACGTTGCATCGTCACGATGCAAAGAGACATCGTCACGATGCGACGTCGCGCACGCACGATTCCACGTCGTATCGTGAAGATGTCAGGTCACATCGTCACGATACCGAGAAACATCGTCACGGTACCGAATCCCCCAGTGAAGATAACGAATCCCCCAGTGACGATTGGGGCTTACATCGTGAAAGTGTGCACGTACGTCGTCGAAAGGATTGATGAACGCGTGATTCGTCGCGCTCGACGCTCGACGTTACCGGCTCTCCCTGACGCCGCGATGAGCGGTTTAGGTGTTCAGCGAATCGGTCGCATGCGCGCTGCTGAACGTGGCGATGCGCAGGCTCATGATCGCGCTGCGCTCACCAGGATCGTCGCTGACGCGACGAAGAACGTCGTGCTTCTGACCGACTCGTAGAGGATGCCGCCAAGGAGCAAGTCAAGCATGCTCGCCGCCCCTCCCGCGCTCCCAGCGAGCCCCTGCACGGCGCCCTGGTGCTCGCTCCCGGCGACGTTGGCGATGACGGCGAGGAGCTGGCGCACCCATCCGATTTTGAGGTCAGCTCACGCTGATCGCGGCCTGTGTCGCGTCGTTGATCAACGTATGGCCGGCGAAAACCACGTGCCGTCTGTCGTTGCCAAGAGCACTGGCGCGCTCGCGAGGCCGCTATCGTCGCCCGTGAACACATGAATGCGCGCACCATCGCCCTCCGTCACGATCACGTCCTGGAACCCATCACCGTTCACGTCGCCGGCATTCGCGACGGCAAACCCAAACCCATAGTCGTCGGTTGTTCCCACGTCGAAAGCGAGACTCGCTGCGGCATTAATACCCGTCGCCGACCCCCAAAATAGCATTGGCCCGGAGCCGACGCCCGGCACGCCGACCAGGAGATCGTCATACCCGTCACCATTCACGTCTCCGGCAAACGACGCACCGGTGCCGATCGTGGGTATGGTGAGCTCTGCCGCGACGGACGACAACGACGGGCTTCCGTAATAGACGGCCACCGTCCCGGTCTGCGAGCCGGGTAAGTCGAAGAGCTCGACGAGGTCAGCGAGACCGTCACCGTCGATGTCGCCAGGGATGGGCGATATCGGCACGACAGCACCGCCAGCGACCGAGCGGAGGTCCAGTGTCACCACAGATGCGTTCGAAGGGCCCGCGGGGCCTCCACGAAATAGACGAAGCCGTATCAACGCGTTGCCGCCTTCGTCGACGCCGGGGTAGTCGAGCACCGTTACATCCGCGTAGCCGTCGCCATCCACGTCGCCTGCCTCGCCGCACCCGCCTCCAGCGCCACCCTTATTGCCATCGAGCGTAATCGACGGACTGGTCGCAGGACCGTTTGCGCCACCAAAGTAGATGTAGGCGTGTCCGTCGGGCAGAGGACCACCTGACGGCGCGCTGACGAGAATATCGGCATATCCGTCGCCGTTCACATCGCCGGCACTCGTCACCGCCAGACCAAATACCTCTTGCGCCGTTGACAGGGGCGCGTGGATCGTCGCGAAGGGCGTCGCACCGACACCCTGCGGACCGCCACGATAGAGATAAACGACATCGTCGTCCGCACCGACCACGAGATCAGCGTAGCCATCGCCATCCACATCACCCGCGGACGCGAGCGCCGTCACGAACGACAACGCCGCCAAGATGGAGCTGCGCGCATTGTTGTCGACGCCAGATGCAGCGCCGGGAAAGATCGTCATGTTGCTGGCGACGACTTGTGTGCTCGCGATCATCACGTCGGCGTACCCATCGCCGTTGAAGTCAGGGAACGTGCTCCAGCTCGTATCGCGAAGCGTGCTGCGGCGTGGCACCGTGATCTCCCACGTGGGACTGACGGCGCTTCCGGCGAGCGCGCCGACCAGCGCACGCAAGCGATAGAAGTGGAGACCTGCGGTGAGGGGGTTCGGTGGCGACCCGGAGTCACCGAGGCCGTCGAACGTCGTCTCGAGCGTCGAGCACGGACGGTCGGCGCAGACCTCGACGCGTGCACCGGTCGCGCCGCTTGGGAGGACCCAACGAAACGTGGGTCGCTGCGTTGTCGTCGTCGATGTCGAGAGCGGTGCGACTGGTCGCGGCGCGGCGACATTTACGGTGAGCGGAGCGTCGGCGAGGGCGTCAGCAGGTGCGTCGATCACGATGCCGCCATCGGAACTGCCGTTGCCCGCGTCGGGTGACGCGAAGCCGTCGAGCGATGACCGCGCACCGCACGCAAGGATACAAAATGCGAGCCCGTACGATCCCCGCACCTCGTCAGAGTATCAGATTCTCCAATAAGCGGCGGCACATGACCGTCGCGCAGATCGACGACGTCGTGCGCCTCTACGGCAAGTTCGAGGAAGGCCCGCGCTCGAAGATCTTCGACAACGCCGACTTCGGCTACACGCGCGTCACCATCGAGCGCCCGCTGCGCCTGCGCTACCAGATGACCGGGGACGACAAGGCGCACTTCCGATGCTTGCCAGTAGGCCACGCCACGACTGCGACGCCGGAGGAAAGACGGTTGGCATGTGGACTCGACGATGCGATGCTGATCATGTGGGGCCACGACATCGAGCGTGCTTCGGCGCGTTGGCGCTGGTGATCGTAGCTACGATCGGCGCCTGCGTAGGAGACACCAGCAACACCAGTGACGGAGGGATCGACGCGAGCACCATCGGAAAGCTCGGTGGTGCCTGCTACGGAAACGGGACGTGCGACTCGCCGTTGGTCTGCGCCGGTGGTCTTGTTTGCATTGAGCCGGCTGACGCCGGCAACGACGCGACGGTGATCGATGGTGATGCCAACGACGTGTCGTCGGACGCGACCGATAGCAGCCATCATTGGCGGCCGTGGGTGAATGGTTTGCCAGTCGGAACGCAGCCAATTAGTTGGATTACGGGACAGTGGGAAAACGGCGTGTATTATTATTACGCGGCCGCCTTCGGGAGAACCGTCTGGAAGCGCGAGGCGCGTGGTGGCGATCTATAGGAATTCAATGCTATTCCGAACATGTTGTGTAGTTGCTCTAGTTGGTTGTGCGCAGACCGCACCGAATGACGTCGCGTTTGCTTGTGGAGATGCAGGCAGCACTTGTCACTCGTTGACGCAGTACTGCGAAGTCGTAACGACTGGGGGTGGCGTTGCAAGCGACAGCGGCTCGTCATCGTCTTCAACTTTCGGTTGCGCCCCGCTTATCGGGGCGTGCACGACGTGCGATTGCCTCCTCGATGCAGGCGCGCTATCTTGCGGACCTGGCGGTTCGCCGCCGTCGTGCATGTCTAACGGCAGCGCGCTGACCGTGCAAATTCGGTGCACGCAGTAATGTGGGTGAGGACCGCTTGCGTAATCAAGTCCCCAACGTAAGACCGCACTCGGCGATGACGGAAGGCGATACCGGTTGGGAAGTGGGCTCTGGTAGGCACACACACGAATCGACGGAAAACGTTTTGTACAGGGTCGTCGTGATCCCGTTGGTGTACGAACAAGTGCACGTAGTCGTCACACAAGAACACTCGACGATGTACTAGTCCTCCAGAGTACCGCAATTTAGATTTTCCGAACATACGCTCGGTCCATCGTCCGACTCGGTCTGCCCAGCAACCACGCACGACATCGCGCTGTCCGTAGCGTCGTCGTTCGACGCATCGTCGCCAACGCTCGACGTGTCAATCCTGCCTCCGCAGGCAACGATGCCGACAACGCTGAGGGCGCGCAATCTCACGCCAGGATCCTACAGTCAGCACGGTTTCGGTGCACGATCGAACCGCGGTTGACCAGCCGTCCAGCTTCACTGTAAGGGTGTTCGCTCGCGAAAAGTCAGGCGAACGCGTGCGGTCGGTGAGCATCGTTACAGATAGTTGTGACGACAGCTCACCCTCGAGTTCGCCCTCAATGTTCCGGATCCGTATCCCATCAAACTTCGAGACCCCGCTCACCAGAGCGCCCTCGCGTCGTCGACGCTCGGCTACTAATGACCCGCGAAGGTCATCCCCAGCTCCCGGATCAGGAAGGCGTAAATGTCGGCGTCCTGTTCGATCTCCGCGTTGAGCGGAGTGCCGATGCCGTGACCAGTGTCGGCGCTCGCGCGGAGGAGGATGGGGTGGTCCGAGCTCGTGGCTGCCTGCAGGCGCGCGGTCATCTTGCGTGAGTTGTAGGGCTCGACGCGCGGATCGTTGGCGCCCGTCACGAAGAGGACTGACGGGTAGGCCGTACCGTCCTTCACGTTGTGCAGGGGGGAGTACGCCAGCAGCGCGCGGAAGAGCTTCTCGTCCTTCACGGTGCCGTACTCGGTCACGTTGAACGCGCCGTTGGGAGTGGTCTCGACGCGGAGCATGTCGTAGATGCCGACGAGCGACACCACCGCGCGGTAGGCCTCGGGGTGCTGGACGAGCGCGGCGCCCATCAGCAGGCCGCCGTTCGAGCCACCGAGGATCGCGAGGTGCTCCGGCTTCGTGTAGCCGCTGGCGACGAGGCTCCTCGCGCACGCATAGAAGTCGTCGAACACGTTCTGCTTGTTCGCGAGATTGCCCGCCAGGTGCCAAGCCTCACCGAACTCGCCGCCTCCTCGCAGGTTCGCCTCGGCGAAGACGCCGCCCTGATCGAGCCAGAGGCGGTTCATCGGTCGAAGCTTCGGCGTCCTCGACACCGAGTAGCCGCCGTATCCGGAGAGAAGCACGGGGTGCGTCCCGTCGAGAGCGAGGCCCTTGCGCCGCAAAACATTGAGCGGCACCTGGGTGCCGTCCTTCGAGAGGCAGGTCTCGCGGACGACCTCGACGTCGTCCATGGCGTACGGCATCGGCTGAACGAGCGCGGTGGGAGCGCTCGTCTTTCCGCTGTACCGAAACCAGCCGGGCGCGTTCGTGTAGCTCTGAGCTCGGTAGAGGATGTCATCGTCGCCGATGCGAACGATTTCGTCGACGGCGGGGACCTTGAAGGGCACCTCCATCTCCCAAGGCGCCTCGACCTTCCCGCCCGTGAGATGGAAGTCGAGCATGCGAGAGGGTCCGCCGAGGAGATCGCCCACGTAAACGTGGTGCTTGGTCACGGCAAAGTGCTCGATCACGCCGTCGCGCTCGGGGATGAGCACCTCCGGCTTGCTGGTCGCAAACGGCTTCTTGAGGCGGAGGATGGCTCCTTTCGGCGCGCCCTTCCTCGAGAGCAGGTAGAGGTTGCCGTCGCCGCCGAAGTCTGCGGCGATGATCTTGTCCTCGAAGCGCGCGATCTGCGACCACGCGCCCTTGTCGTCCCGGACGTGGAACATGTACTCGCCGCCGTCGCCGTTGCTGACGGTCGCGAGCAGCTCCTTGCCGTCGTCGCTCGAGCTGAGGGCGATCTCCGCGATGCGGGGGAAGTCCTTGCCGATGGCGTAGGTGTCGGTCGTGGCCCCGAGCTTGTGGAAGTAGACCTGCTGATAGAAGTCGAGGTCCACCTTGGGTCGCTCGCCCTCGCGCGGGTAGCGCGTGTACCAGAAGCCGGTGCCGTCGGCGTTCCATGCGACGCTGCCTCCGGCGGTGCCGTTGTTCACGTGAAGCACGACGTCGGGGAGGGCCTTGGCGGTGGCGGTGTTGTAGACGTGGACGTCCCCGCTCTCGGAGCCGCCCGACGAGAGGGAGACGGCGACGAGCTTGCCGTCTCGTGACGGAACGAAGAAGTCGATGGCGGTCTTGCCGCTCGGATCGAGTGTGTTGGGATCGAGGACCGTGCGCTCGGTGGCGGCCTTGCTCGCGTCGCTGAACACGACGAGCATCGGCTGCTGCTTGGGAGGCTGGTCCTTGGCGGCGAACACCTGCGTGCCGCGGACGACGATGCCGAGGTAGTTGGGCGGCCGGCTTCCGAGGAGCTCGGCGACGCGCGCGCGAACCTTGCTTCGGTCCACGAGGGCATCGAGGCGAGAGCGGGTGAGGGCGTTCTGGGCTTCCGTCCAGGACGCAACGGCGGGGTCCTTGCCATCCTCGAGCCAGCGGTAGTCGTCAGTGACCTTGGTGCCGAAGTACTCGTCGACGATGGGCTTCTTGGCAGTCGCGGGATAGGGGTTCGTCCTCTGCGTCGCTGTGGCGCTGGCTGCCGGCCTCGCGGAGCTGGTCGCGGGAACGACTTGGGGTGGCTCACCGCATGCGGCGACGAGGAGGAGGAGGTTGACCCAAGAACAATAGGAGCGCCGCGCCATCTCAGACGCTCTTCAGGGTACCTTAGATCGCATGACCTTTCTTCGCGCACTCTCCATGCTCGTCGTCCTGGGCTGCATGCAGCCTGGACCACTCATGGCCTCGGGCGGTTTTCACGTGAGCCAGGAGTGGTTTCGCCAGGACATGGACGCCATCCGTCCGAAGGCAGCGTTCGCGTTCAACTGCCCGGGTGAGCAAATCGAGGGCGTGGTGCTGGCGGTCAACCCCGAGCAATTGGCCGCACCGTCACAGATCGGCGCGAGTGGCTGCGGTCACCGCGCGATCTTCGTCGCGCACAGCTCCGGCTGGACCATCGCGTCCGATACCACCTCGAGCGCCGCTATAACAGCCGCGCCGCGCGTGAGCGGCGTCGCGCGTCAGACGCTCACGGTGAGACCGGTGAGCCTCGAGCAGCTCGAAACCGTCGAGTTCCCCTGTCCCGACGTCGACAAGAACGATCCGGACTACATCCCTTGCGATGGAGGCGCTCGCTGAAATCTCCGTACGCGTACGACAACGTCCTCTCGGACGTCGTTCGACCTGCCTCTCGATGAGCACGCCGCGGACATGGGCCTCCTGACCTTCGCGCTCAACGTGACGCTCGACGGGTGCTGCGACCATCGCGAGATGATCGCGGACGACGAGATGCTCGACCACTTCACGCAGCTGATCGGCGCAGCCGGGGCGATGCTCTACGGGCGCACCACCTACGAGCTCATGGAGGACGCCTGGCCAGCGGTAGCGCGCGACGAGAAGGCGCCACGAGCGACGCGGGAATGGGCGCGCAAGCTGGAGGCCATGCCGAAGTACGTGGTGTCGGCCTCACGCCGCGACTTCCCGTGGAACAACAGCTTCCACGTGGAGGGTGACCTGGGGAAGGCCGTGACGCAGCTCAAGGAGAGGACCCCGCAAGGCGTGCTCGTGGGCAGCCCCATGCTCTCCGCCGCGCTCGAGCGGCTCGGGCTGCTCGACGAGTACCATCTCGTCGTCCACCCGGTTCTCGCGGGCCACGGGCCGAGTTTGTTCCATGGCCTGGTGCGCCCGCGGCACCTCGACCTCGTATCGACGACGCGCCTGAAGTCCGGCGTCGTTGCGATGCATTACCGACGCAAAGAGGGCTGATCCGGACTCTAGTGCGGTGGACGCATGCCGCCCATCCCCTTCATCATGTCTTCCATGCTCGTCGTCTTGTAGCCAGCGGGCACTTCGAACTGGGAGTCGTCGATCGGGGTCTTGTCGATCTTCGTGACCTCCATACGGAGCTTTTCGGCGCCCGCGGGGTCGTGGATGACGGAGCGAAGCGGGAACGAATCGTTGAGCGCGCTCATCCAGCCGCCCGTCGCCCCCATCTTGGGATAGGTAATGCCTTTCGCGATGCACGCTTCGCCCTTGTCGCCGTTCGCTTCCACGATGGTCACGACGTCGCAAGCATAACCCGCGACCGTATCGGTCTTTCCGGTCCGATCGAACGACACTGGCTTCTTGGCGTCGGCCGTCGCGTTGATCTGCCCGCCCATCGGCGAAGCCATGTCCACGACCATCGCCATCTTCTTCGCGTCCATGACCGTCGTCATTTTGTTGCCGGTCGTGTCGACGATGACGTACCCGCCACCGTTACGATCGCTGATGGGCGTGTTGAAGCGCATCTTCGTGCCTTTGATCATGTAGACCATCGTCTGCGGCGGCTTGCCGGCGGCCGTGATCGTCATGGTCATGCTTCCCTGGAACGGGCCTCCCGACAGGAAAGACAGAGCCTTGTCCATGAGCGTTGGCGCCGCCGCCTGCGCGGACCCACTCGACGCGGCCGTGGTGGTGACGCCACCGTCCGCGGCGCTGTCACCCGCCTTCTTCAACAAGTTGCAGTGAGCGAGCGCGACGAACGCAGGAACGAGCACGAGGAGCTTCTTCATGCGGCGAAGCCATATCACACTACCTAACCCATCACTGCCAAAGCACGGCTTCCGGATTGCCCGGGCTCACCATCCCCCCGGCCACCCAGAGCGACAGCGCGACGATCGTCATCGTCGGATTGAACCCCGACGACGTCGGAAAGAGGGCGCCGTCGGCGCAATACAGGTTGCCGATGTCGTGAAACCGTCCCGTCGGATCGCACACGCTCGTCGTCGGGTCCATGCCCATCCGGAGCGTTCCCATGATGTGGTCGGACCCAGGCATCGACGCCGGCCCAAGCGCCGCGTACTTCGCTCCCGATGCGCCCATGAAATCGAGGATCTTCGGCCCGTAGAACGCCGATGCAGACAGCTCGAATTGGCTGTTCGCGTACGTGATCCGCGGTACCGGCAGCCCGTCGATGTCGACGACCGCCGGATCGAGATCCACCTGGTTCGTCAGCTGCGGGGCATCCTCTGCTTGCATCGCGATGGCGAGCACGCGATCACGACCGGGGCTCTGCCGCATCAGGTTCTTCAGGAGCTGCGCGTTGAACCCGAAGACGCCGAAGATCTGCCGGTAGTAGTTCGCCTCGTCCAGCAGGAACTCGCTCCCCGACAGCTCCACGATCCCGCCGAGCGGGTGGTTCGGATCGTTGGGGACCCCGCGGAAATCGGCGAAGCCTGTCGAGACCGTCTTGCCGCGGTGACCGTGAACGCGCTGGGGGAAGATCCCGACAGCCGTGGTCTGCAGGTGGAACATCAGATTGCGCCCGAGCACGCCGCTCGAGTTGCCGAGCCCGGGTCCTCCCTTGTCGGAGAGCAGCAGGAGCCTCGCGTCCTCGATGGGGCTGCACGCGAGCACGTAGCGGTCCGCCGTGTACGTGATCGGCTGGCCCTGCGGATCGAGGCAGTTGACGCCCGTGATGGTGTTGCCCGCTGCATTCGCCGTCAGCGCGATGGCGCGTGTCTGCGTGACGAGCATGCAGTTGCCCGAGAGCAGCGCCTTGCGCAGGAACGTGACCGCGGGCGATCCCTTCGCGTTGTTCGGGCAGCCGTAGCCGCTGCAGTACCCGCAGTCGACGCACGCTGGCCGGCCGTCGTAGACCTGCGAGTTGACCGCCATGGGGTAGGGGAATGCGGTGTAACCGAGCGACCCGAGACCGATGGCCGCGAGCTGCGACACGTACATCGGTACGCCAGGCGGCATCGGAAAGGGGCCGCTGCGCGGGCTCTCGAAGGGGTTCGCGCCCGCGAGGCCCTGCACGCCGAGGCCCCTCTCGCCGAACGCGTAGAACGGCTCGAGCGTCTCGTAGGTGACGGGCCAATCGGCGAAGTTGGCGCCGAAGGTGTTCTGCAAATCCGTCCCCAGCGTGAAGTCCTGCGCCATGAAGCGCGGCATCTTCAAGTCGGCGTGCGCGGCCCCGCCACCGACGGTCTTCGGGAGGCTCTGCACGTCACCGATGTACGTGCGGTCTCCGTCCGACGCGCTCGCCCGGAACGTGCGCGGCTCGACGATGGGATCGGGCGTGATGAAGTTGCGGTAGCCCATCTTGAGCTCGTCGTTCGAGAAGCGCGGTGTCGGCAGCGCGCTCGGGTCGTCGAGCCCATCGAAGCGGTTCATCCCCGCCTCGAGGACGAGCACCTTGAGCCCTGCCTGCGTGAGGACGTACGCCGCGGTCCCGCCGCCCGCTCCGCTACCGATGACGATGACGTCGAACGTGGTGAGTGACGTGTTGCCGAGGATGGTGGAGGTCGTCATGAGAACGTCTTCCCACCGAGCGCCGAAATGACCATGCCGATGAACGCGTCGGTCGTCGCGTCCACGGGCATGGGGTCGGGGTACGGATTGGGCGTAGAGACGGGATGATTCGGGTCTTC
>Ga0302326_10022851_pt1 | contig 12768 bp, 7 predicted proteins | sample Palsa_T0_3_FD_202264 | JGI IMG/M metagenome (GOLD analysis project Ga0302326, IMG submission 202264) | Peat permafrost microbial communities from Stordalen Mire near Abisko, Sweden - Palsa_T0_3 | ecosystem: Environmental > Terrestrial > Soil > Palsa > Peat permafrost | place: Sweden: Abisko... | reverse complement strand
CAGTTCGTCCAGCAGCGAGCTGACGCCGGAGTCCGTCCGCGCCACGCTAGACAAAATCCTCTCCAGTCCAGGCTTCGCCAATGCCGAGCGCCTGACCCGCTTCCTGCGCTACACGGTGGAAGAAACGCTCAATGGACAGACGGACAAGCTAAAAGAATCGCTGCTAGGGATCGACGTTTTTGGGCGAAAGCCGACCTACGATCCTCGGGTGGACGCGGTGGTCCGCACGGAAGCGGTGAAGCTGCGCGCCCGCCTCCGCGACTATTACGAATCGGAGGGGCGCGAAGATGAGATTATCATTGACCTGCCCAAGGGCGGGTACATTCCCGCGTTTCGTTTTCGGGACAAACTTCCTCCAGTTCCAGCGGCGGACGGAATCGAGAAACCTGACAGCGTGGATTGGAAGCCGGCCCTGGCGGGGGCGCTGATTCTGGCGGTACTGGCTGCTTCCATCTATTGGACCACTCGTTCCAGCGCGCGCGCCAGCGATCCCCGTACCGCCGAACTGTCCTCCATCGCCGTTCTGCCTTTCGCGGACTTGAGTCCCGACAAGGATCAGGAATACTTCTGCGACGGCATGACTGAGGAGATCATTGACGCCTTGTCTAAGATTGGCGGCATCCGAGTAGTGGCGCGGACGTCATCCTTCGCCTTCAAGGGCAAGCAGCAGGATATCCGGGAAATCGGGAAAAAGTTGAATGTGGCAGCCGTGCTGGAGGGCAGTGTCCGCAAGGACGGCAATCGGCTGCGAGTGACCGCGCAGTTAAACAGCGTGGCCGACGGCTACCATCTTTGGTCGGAAACCTACGAGCGAGAGTTGAAGGACGTATTCACGGTGCAGGACGAAATTTCGCGCGCCATTGTGAATACGCTGCAGTTGAAACTTTCAGGCCGGAGAATCCAGCCGAATACCTCGCCTGAGAATGTCGAGACGTATGAGCTTTACCTGCAGGGGCGCTATCACTGGAGCCGCTGGCGGACCGAGGGCGCCGAACAAGCCATCCACTATTTTGAAGCGGCCATTCAGAAGGATCCGAAGTACGCGCCGGCCTATGCCGGGGTTGGGTATTCTTACTGCTGGCTGGGATTTTTCGGCGCGCTGCCCCCGAATGAAGCCATGCCCAAGGCCAGGCAGGCAGCCGAAAAAGCGCTCTCGCTGGACGATTCACTGGCCGCCGCCCACACCGCGCTGGCTTATGTGAAGGCGCTGTATGAGTTCGACTGGCCAGGGGCGGAGCGCGAGTTCAAGCGTGCCATCGAACTCAATGCCGGGGATGCGGACGCGCATTTCGCTTATGGCATCGCGTATCTTTCGCCGCAGGGTCGTGCGGACGATGCCCTGCATGAAATGCAGATAGCGCGCGATCTGGATCCGTTATCGCCTGTTGAAGCCAATTATCTTGGATTGGCTCTTCAGTTCAAGGGAAGGCGGGCGGACGCCATCGCTCAATATAAGCGGGCGCTGGATCTGGATCCTAACTTTGTGGAGTCGCGTCTCCACCTGGCCAATGCCTACCTGGAGCCAGGCAAGTTCAAAGAATTTTACGCGGAGCTCGACCGTGCCCAAGCAATATGGGCGGACGCCAGGATCGACCCGACGCGCGCCTTCGGGTTGGCCATGGAAGGCAGGAAGGCTGAAGCGCTGGAGTTGCTCCGCAAATGCGAACACCCTGGCGCCGGAGCATTCATACAGTCCACGTATATCGCCAACGTGTACGCAGTTCTCGGCGACAAGGAACAAATGTATGCGTGGCTCGACAAAGCGTATGCCGACCGGGACGGCATGCTGGTGTATGCGAACAAGCAGGGCTGCTACCGGCCTTACCGGTCTGAAGCGCGGTTCCTGGATTTAGAACGGAAGCTAGGCGTACCGGCCGCGCGCTAATGCGCAAAGGCGGCTCGGTAACACTCTCTCCCTTACCGAGCCGCGACCGTGAGGGAGTCGGGTTCTTCAGAGCGCTGACATCGCGGCCACGCGTCCGGCGCCAAACAAAGCGGTCTTGTCATTGGTAATCACGCGCACCGGAACGTTCGACAACAGTGACTGGAAGCGCCCCTTGGCAGTGAAGGCCTGCATAAACGTGGGACCCTTCAGTTTGGCGACGATCTTGGGGGCAATCCCGCCGCCGATGAATGCGCCGGACGTGGCCACCACTTTCAACGTCAGGTTGCCGGCCTCGGCCCCGTAGATGGAAATGAAAATATCCAGAGCTTGTACGGCAATTTCAGCGCTGCCTGCCAGCGCGGACTTCGCGATGGCAGCCGACGGATCGCCGTGCTTGATTTCCTCCGCCAGCCAGCCGGGCTCCTCGGCGCGCTTGGTATCTCTCAGAAAATCGAAAATATTGTGCAGCCCGGGACCGGAGAGCACCCGCTCGTAGCTGACGTGCGGGAAGCGCCCGAACAGGTACTGCAGCAGATCGATCTGCAGTTCATTGGTGGGCGCGAAATCACAGTGGCCGCCCTCGGAAGGAAATGGCCGGAACCCTCCTCCTGCTTCGGCCAGCAATCCGGCTTCTCCCAATCCGGTACCGGCCGAGCTCGATTTCCGGTGGGACTGGCCGTTCCCTGATTCAGCGCGATGAAGTCGGATTCCTGCAACAGGACAATGCCCTGCGCATTTGCGAACAAGTCGTTGATCAGATCCACCCGCTCCAGGTGCAACTCTTCGGCCAGATGGCGCGAATCCACGATCCATGGCAGGTTGGTGGTTTGGACGCGGCCATCCACCACGGCGCCAGGCAGACCGAACGCCGCAGCTTCAACGGTTTGATTGTGCTTGGACAGATAGATGCGAACGATCTCCGGCAGCCCGGCGAATTGGGGACTGGGAAAAACTTCGATATCCCGCGGTGTCAGGTGATCGGGAGTTCCATCAAACAAAGCCAGCCGCGTATTGGTGCCGCCGATATCGCCGGCCAGTATCATTCGCAATTGCTCCAGTGGCGGCGATCTTTGGTGAGCAGCTCCTCGGCTTCCGCCGGTCCCCAGGTGCCGGCTCCGTAGTTGGGGAAGCGGCGCGGCGGCAAGGCTTCCCAGACATCCAGAATGGGAGCCACTACATGCCAGGCGGCTTCAACCATGTCGGACCGCTGGAACAGCGTGGCGTCGCCCAGCATGCAATCGTACAACAGGCGTTCGTAACCGGTCTGCGGCGTGGCATTGAAGTAGTCGCCGTAATTGAAGTTCATGTTGACGCCGCCGATCTGAACCACCGGCCCTGGGATTTTGGCGCCGAAGCTGAGCGAGATTCCTTCGTCGGGTTGCAGATGCAGCACCAGTCGATTGGGCTCCAGACGGTCCACCGCTGTCCGGCGGAACAACATGAAAGGCGCGCGTTTGAACTGGATCGAAATCTCAGTGGCGCGCTTGGGCAAAGATTTGCCGGTGCGGAGGTAGAAAGGCACGTCCGCCCAGCGCCAGTTATCGATGAACAGTTTCATGGCGACGAACGTTTCGGTGCGGGAATCCGGCGCGACCATCGCTTCGGAGCGATAAGCCGGCACTTTGCCGCCCTTGACCAAGCCTTCCCCGTATTGGCCGCGAACGGTTCGCGACAGCACCTCTTCGTCCGTCATCGGCGTAAGAGCTTTCAAAATCTTGGCCTGCTCGTCGCGAACCACGTCGGCGTCGAAAGAAACGGGCGGCTCCATGGCGGTGAGCGAGATGAGTTGGAAAATGTGATTGGGCACCATGTCGCGCAGCGTTCCAGCTTTGTCGTAGTACATGCCGCGCTGCTCTACCCCCACGGTTTCGGCGACGGTGATTTGGATATGGTCGATATAACGCCGGTTCCAGATGGGTTCAAAGATGCCGTTCGAGAAGCGGAACACCAAGATATTTTGGACGGTCTCCTTGCCCAGGTAATGATCGATGCGGTAAATCTGTTTTTCATCCAGCACCTGGCGGATTTCTTTGTTGAGCGCGCGCGCGGAATCATAATCACGGCCGAACGGCTTCTCGATAATCACACGCCGCCAGCCGTTGTCCTCCTTCACCAGGCCCGCTGCGCCCAACTGCTTCACCACCACCGAGAAGAAGCTGGGTGACGTCGCCAGATAGTAGAAGTAATTGCCGCGCGTGCCGTGATCTTTGTCCACTTGGCCCAGCAGATCGCTCAATTCCTGATAGACTTTGGGGTCGTCGAAATCACCGGTGATGTAATAAATGCGGCGCGCGAACCAGTGCCACAAGTCGGGGTCCACTTTGGTAGTGGCGAAATCGTCGATCTCCTTACTGATCATGTCGCGGAACTGCTCGCTGCTGATCTCGTTCCGCGCGACACCCACCACGGCGAATTCCTTGGAAAGCAGGTTGTCTTTCGCCAGGTTGTAAAGCGCAGGGATGAGCTTGCGCTTGGTGAGATCGCCGGATGCTCCAAAAATGACCATCACACAGGGATCGCTGGGCCGGCCGGCGCCGGTTACAGGTCCTGTCACAATAGGTTCGTCTGCCGCCTGCATGTTCTGGTTCTCCTCGTTTATTAAAACTGCTTGGCAGGCGAAAGCGCCTACCCCACTTGGTGCAAGAAATCAGCCGCCGGAGGCCCGCTCCACGTGGCCTCCGAATTTATTGCGCATTCCCGAAAGCATTTTTTCCGCGAAGGTATGTTCCTGACGCGAACGGAAGCGCGTGTAGAGCGACGACGATAACACATCGCACGGCACCGCTTCTTCGATGGCGGCCATGATGGTCCAGCGTCCCTCGCCCGAATCCTGGACGGTGCCGGTGAAGCGCGAGAGGGCGGGATCTTCGGTAAGGGCCATGGCGGTCAGGTCGAGCAGCCAGGATCCCACCACGCTGCCGCGGCGCCACAGTTTCCGCGATGTCGGGAAAGTCCAGGTTGTAGCGATGATCTTCCGGCAGCTCCTTCGACGTGGCGTTCTTCATGATATCGAAGCCCTCGCCGTAAGCCTGCATCAGGCCGTATTCAATGCCGTTATGTACCATCTTCACGAAGTGGCCGGCGCCGGAAGGACCGCAATAGAGGTAGCCTTGTTCGGCCGTGCTCTTTTTGCCTTCGCGTCCCGGAGTAGGAGCAGTCTCGCCCACGCCGGGCGCCAGCGTCTTAAAGATCGGATCCAAACGATCGGCCGACTCCTTGGAACCGCCCAGCATCATGCAATAGCCTCGTTCGATGCCCCACACGCCGCCGCTGGTGCCGACGTCCATGTAGTGCAATCCACGCTCCTTGGTTATTTTCGCACGGCGAATATCGTCTTTGAAATAGGAGTTCCCGCCGTCGATGATGGTGTCGCCCGGTTCCATCAGGTTGGCAAGTTTCATCACCGTGCCTTCGGTGGCCTCCCCGGCCGGTACCATCACCCAGGCCGCGCGCGGCTTGGTGAGTTTCTTGACGAAGTCCTCCATGGACGTCCCTCCGGCAGCGCCTTCCGATACCAGGCCGCTGACGTTGGCGGGATTCAGGTCGAACACCACGCACTGGTGTCCGCCCCGCATGAGCCGGCGCACCATGTTGGCGCCCATCCTGCCCAGGCCGATCATTCCGAGTTGCATAGTTGCTCCCGTCTTTAAATGCATTCACGAGTGTGAACGCGGCACGCATGAGTGCCTGCGCTACAACAGTTTACTCAAAGTTGCTAAACCGCTTTCGACGTCGTCGAGATGCACTCGCAAGGCGCGGCGATTGCGCTCGGCCAGCACCTGGAAGTCGCCACGGGCCTGTGCTGCTTTCACCACGCCGAACGTGTACTTTTGCCCAGGGACCGGAATATCGGCCTTATCGTTGCAGGTAATCTGCAGGAAGACTCCGGAGTTGGGGCCGCCTTTGTATGCCTGGCCGGTGGAATGCAGGAAGCGCGGTCCAAACCCGAGGCAGGTGGCGACGCGCTTTTTGTCGCGCACCGCGGTACGAATGTCCTGCAAGGTTTTTTCGTGGGCAGCGTTCATTTCCACGTATGCCAGCAGCCCGAAGTAATCGCCCGCCTTGATCCGGCCCAGGTGAGCGCGCAGATATCCCGCCAGCGTTTTATCACTGCCCACCGCCGCCGCGAGCGCTGCCGCATTTTTTTCGTCGGTGAACAAGTGGATGCCGTTTTCGGAAAGAATTGCGGTTTCAGGCGGCAGCGATCCTTTCTTCTCGTACTCCGTGGTGAGCTTCTTGGTCGCGATTTTGCTGGCTTCCACATCCGGCTGATTGAAGGCATTGATGCCCATCACCGAACCTGCCACGGCAATGGCAAATTCCCAGCGGAACATCTCCTGCCCGAGATTATAGCTGTCGCTCAACGCAATCCGGATTACCGGATGGCCGGCTTTGGCCAGCGCGTCGGCTGCGGCGTCTTGCGCCGGGTCCGCGCCATTTTCCAGGCGGATGTAGGCGAACACGCGATCTTTACCATATACTTCCGGCGCGCCCAGGCGCTCGCGGTCTACCGGGATAATCCCCTTACCTTCCTTGCCGCTCGATTCGGCCAACAATTGCTCCAGCCACGCGCCGAAATCGGAAATGCCGGGCGAAGTGATCAGCGTTACTTTATCCCGGCCGCTCTTCGACGCCAGGCCAAGAATCAGCCCGAGCTGCGCGCCGGGATTCTTGTCCACAGGAAGACAGGAAGAGCAGGAAATGGCCATGACATCGGCCTGATCCAGAAATTTCGGAGCGTCAATGCCCATTACCGCCGCCGGGACCATGCCGAAATCCGAAAGCGCCGAATAGCGTCCGCCAATACTCGGGATTCCGTGAAATATGTGGCGGAAACCATCCCCTTGCGCGATCTGTTCGAACTTCGAGCCCGGATCGGTGACGGCGATAAACCGGCTGCCGGCTTTGTCCGCACCCACCACTTGCTTTACCCTCTCGAAGAAATATTGCTTGAAGATGTTCGGTTCCAGCGTAGAACCGGATTTGCTTGAGACGATGAAAATAGTGTTGCCGATGTCAATTTTGTTTTCGAAAGTTTTCACTTGCGCGGGATCGGTGGAGTCCAGCACGAACAGCTCAGGAAAGCCCGCGATCTTGCCAAAGGTCATCTTGAAAACTTCCGGACACAGGCTGGATCCGCCCATTCCGAGCAGCAGGGCGTGCTTGAAACCGGCGGCCTTCACATCGGCGGCTACATCGGCGAAATGTTGTTGATTGGCCAGTTGATCCTCGGTGATGCCAAGCCATCCCAGCCAGTTGCCTTCATCCGATCCGGTCCACAGAGACGCATCGCGAGCCCACAGCCTCCGCACCTTGCCGGCCATTTTCCAATCTTCGAGCGCTTCCTGAAATTGAGTGTTGAGCTCTGTGGGCAGAGTATAGGTCTGCGGATCCACCGCGGCCTGAGACGTGTGCTTGCATTTGGCGTCGACAGTGTTCAGCAATTTGTCGAAGGGCTCGGCGAACAGCCTCACCGCCTGCGTCACCAAGTCATCAGTGACTTTTTTCATGGATATGCCGACCTTCTCCAGCGTTTCCATGGTGTCCTGGGCGGCGTCCAAATCAGCTTCCAGACTCGCCTTCGGTTTACCGTGTTCGCGAAATCCATCGAAGGTGGCCGGCGGAATGGTGTCCACTGTGTCGGGGCCGATCAGTTCCTCGACATACATCACATCCGAGTAACTCGGATCTTTGGTGCTGGTGCTGGCCCACAACAAACGCTGGGTCTGCGCGTGCTTCTTCGCCAGATCCGCCCATTCTGGGCCTGCATAAATTTCCTTGTAACGCTGGTAGGTGAGCTTGGCGTTGGCGATGGCAACTTTGCCCATCAAGCTCTTCAGCAACGCTTGTTCTTTCGGATCGGCGGAGGCCTTGATCTTGGCCTTCACGATGGAATCCACCATGCTGTCGATGCGGCTGATGAAGAAGCTGGCGACGCTGGCCACATGCTGCGGGTCGCCGCCCGACGCGACGTAGGTTTTCAATCCCGCGATGTAGCCTTGCGCGACTTTCTCATACATTTCCTGCGCGAATAGCAGCGTGACGTTGATGTTGATCCCTTCGCTGATGCATTGCTGGATGGCGGGAATTCCCTCAATGGTGGCCGGGATCTTCACCATGAGATTGGGACGATTCACGGCTTTCCACAGCCGCCGGGCATCCTTGATGGTGCCCTGCGTATCCTTGGCCAGAAACGGAGAAACTTCCAGGCTGACGTAACCGTCGCGCTTGTTGGTGCGGTCGTAGACCACCCGCAGCGTGTCGGCGGCGTCCTGGATGTCTTGGATAGCCAGGATCTCGTACACGCCCATGGCGTCCAGATCCTTGCGCTTCTGCAATTCTAAGAGGGCATCGGTATAATCGGTGCTTCCGGTGATGGCTTTTTCGAAAATCGCGGGGTTAGAGGTGACGCCGCCCAGGCCATCTTCGTCAATCAGGCGCTTCAGCTCGCCGCTCGAGATCAAGCTGCGGCGAATATAATCCAGCCACGGGGATTGGCCGTACTTACTCAGTTCCCGAATCGGGTTCATGGTTTTCGGTGGAGTTGCTGTTGGGACGCTCATGCTTTTCTCGTTTCCTGGTTTCTAGTTTCTAGTTTCTGGTTAACAGTACCCGTTTGTATATTGTTCCACGAACCAGGAACCAGAAACCAGAAACCGTTTTGTAATTACCGTGGACGTCCTATCGTCCCACGGCTTTGATGATCTCCTCTTTGGCCGCGGCCACCACGGCATCGGGAGTGAAGCCGAACTTCTTTTGCAATTCTTTTAGCGGCGCCGACGCGCCGAATGTATTCATCCCGATGCTGCGATAGGCGTAGCGCTGCCAACCGAAGGTGGAAGCTTGCTCCACCGATACACGCGCGCGTACATCCGGAGGCAGAACCCGATCCCGATATTCCTTGGGCTGATGATCGAACAATTCCCAGGACGGCATGCTGACCACTCGCGTTTTTATTCCTTCGGCCGTCAATTTTTCGTAGGCGTCCACGCACAGCGACACCTCGCTGCCGGTTCCAATCAGAATAACTTCCGGCTCCCCATCCAACGCGTCCGCCAGGATATAGGCGCCTTTGACCAGGCCTGAAGCGGGTGCATACTTGGTGCGATCCAGCGTGGGCATATTCTGGCGCGAAAGAATCAAGCAAACCGGTTTGTGGCGGAACCCCATGATCAGGCGCCAGGCTTCCGCTACTTCATTGGCATCCCCCGGACGAATTAGGGTGAGGCCCGGGATGGCGCGCAGTGAAATCAGTTGTTCCACCGGCTGATGGGTAGGCCCGTCTTCGCCGACGCCGATGGAATCGTGGGTGAAGATATAAATGACGGGCAGTTCCATCAGAGCGCTCAGACGGATGGGTGCGCGCATGTAATCGCTAAAAATCAGGAAGCCCGAACCGTAGGGACGGATTTTGGATGTCGACATGCCGTTCAGGATGGAACCCATGGCATGTTCGCGAATGCCGAAATGGAAATTGCGTCCGCCGTAGTTCAGCGCCTCAAAATCGCCCGCGCCCTCGAACGTGAGCCGGGTTTTGGTGGACGGCGCCAGGTCCGCGGAACCGCCGATCAGCCAGGGTACGCGCGGGGCAATGACATTCTGCACTTTGGCCGAGGCCTCGCGCCCGGCCAGGCCTTTCGCGTCCGGAGGAAAAAACGGAATATCGCGGTCCCAATCGTCCGGCAGGCGCCGGTGCTGCATTCTGAAGAGTTGGTCGGCCAATTCCGGGAACTCCCGGCTGTATTCGCCGAACTTCGCGATCCAGGCTTCGCGCAGGTTGCGGCCGCGTTGTCCCAGCAGCTCTCCGAAACGCTCATACACTCCATCCGGCACCAGGAACTTAGCGTCTTCCGGCCAGCCGTAATTGCGTTTGGTAAGCCGGATCTCCTGTTCGCCCAGCGGTTCGCCGTGCGCGGCGCTGGTGTCCTGCTTGGTCGGCGCGCCATAAGCGATATGGCTGTCCACGATGATCAGCGTAGGCCGGTCGGTTGCGGCTTTGAACACATGGAATGCGCGCGCCAGCATTTCCTGATCGTTGGCGTCGCCCACCCGCGTGACGTTCCAGCCGTAACTGATAAAGCGCGTGGCCACGTCGTCGCTGAATGACAATGCGGTGTTGCCTTCAATAGAAATGTGGTTGTTGTCGTAAACCCAGCAGAGGTTCGAAAGCTTCAAATGTCCCGCCAGAGAAGCCGCTTCCCCGCTTACGCCCTCCATCATGCAGCCATCGCCTGCCATGGCATAGACGGAATAGTCGAACATGTCGAATCCCGGGCGGTTGAAGTGTTGCGCCATCCATTTGGCCGCGATCGCCATTCCAACGCTGGTGGCCACTCCCTGGCCGAGCGGGCCGGTGGTGGTCTCCACGCCGGACGTCCAGCGGTACTCCGGATGCCCGGGACACTTGCTGTCCAGTTGCCGGAAGTTCTTCAGATCTTCCAGCGGCACACTGACTTCGCCCAAGGCTTCGTACTCGGGGTTGACCGCTTTCACTTTGGCCAGGTGCAGCAATGAGTACAGCAGCATCGACGCGTGTCCAATGGAAAGAACGAAGCGATCTCGATTGGGCCAAATCGGATCGTCGGGATCAAATCTCAGAAACTGTTGCCATAAACAATAAGCCACGGGAGCCATCGCCATGGGCGTCCCGGGATGCCCGGAGTTCGCCTGCTGGACAGCATCCATTGCCAGGGTGCGAATTGTGTTGATCGCAAGCTGATCGAGGTTAGCCGAAGCGGGTTGGGGTTGAGCGGACGTAGACATCACTACCTATGATGCACCTTTTTCGGCGTCATGGAACTTCAGGGAGTTCCGGTGCGCGACAATAAAGTCGGCACCGTTGGTCAATGTCGCGCACCCGTCAGGCGTTTGGGCGCAGCCTTGCCCCAAGCAGCCAGCAGCGCACCCCGCACCTGAACCTTCTTGGCCGCTTTCAGGCGCACAGTAGTAGCGCCCTGGCGTCCCCACCCGCCCTTCACGGGTACAAACACGGCAGGTTCGGCCTTGGACAACATTTCTTGTTGTTCGGGCGGAAGCTTGACCATGGCCCAGTTTTCGTCGGGGTAGCCGAGCGTCGCGAAGATCTTTCCACGGACACGGAAATCCGGGTGCGCCATGTGAGAGCTTTCGGTTGCTTCTGGAAGTTCCAGCGCCATTCGACGAAAATCTTGAGCGGTCATCGGCTGATTGCTCTCCGAACTCAAGAGTAAAATAACACAAGCGGCTATACTTCACAGTGGATGGTGGGAGCCAAAAAACAAATCGTCATCCTGGGCGGCGGCTTCGCCGGGATATACACGGCGCGGACGCTGGAGCGCATGCTGCGTCCCGAAGAGGCCGACATTTGCCTGGTGAACCGCGAGAACTACTGGGTCTATCAGCCGATGCTTCCCGAGGTGATTTCCGGTTCCATCGCCCTGATGAACGTAGTATGTCCGATCCGCCGTCTGTGCCCGCGCACCAACCTGGTGATGCGCGAGGTGGAAGATATCGATTTGACCAACAGGATTGTGACGGTTAGCCCGGGGTTTCGGCCGCGCGCTAAAAAAATCCCCTATGACTATCTGGTGATCGCGCTCGGCGAAGTGACCAATTATTACGGCATGCCCGGGATGCTGGAAAATGCCATGCCCTTCCGCACCCTCGCGGACGCCATCACCATCCGGAATCACGTGATCCATGTGCTGGAAGAGGCAGACTGCGAAGACGATCCGGATTTGCGCAGGAAGCTGCTTACCATTGTGGTGGGCGGCGGTGGATTCTCGGGTGTTGAGGTGGTGGCGGAGCTCAACAACTTCATTCACGAGGTAAAGAAAAACTACCGGCGCTTGCGTGAGGAAAAGGTGCGCTGCGTGCTGGTTCACTCGCGCGGCCGCATACTGCCCGAAATGGCGGAACCACTGGCTCTGTTCGCGCAGAAGATCCTGAAGAAGCGCGGCGTCGAGATCATTTTGAACGACCGTCTGGTAGCGGCCACTTCCGAAAAAGCCATTTTGAAATCCGGGCTTGAGGTTCCGTGCAAGACCATTATTTCGACGGTCCCCTCCGCCAATCCTCCGGTGCTTCAGAAACTGGATTGCGCCAAGGACAAGGGCAGTTTGCTGGTCACCACGGCCCTAGAGCTAGTGGGCCATGAAGGAAGCATCTGGGCGCTGGGAGATTGTGTTTCCCTCAAGACCGTATCGGGAAAAGTGGTTCCACCCACCGCGCAACATGCCACGCGCGAAGCCACTACTTGCGCCGCAAACATCAGCGCTGCCATTCGCGGAGGCAAACCAGCCCAATTCACTTTTGAAGGCTTGGGCACGCTCGGCTCGCTGGGTCACGGTTCCGCGGTGGCTCAGATCCTGGGAGTAAAGATTTCGGGCTGGCTGGCCTGGATGCTGTGGCGCAACCTATACCTGTTCAAGCTGCCCGGCCTCAAGTCGAAAGTCCGCATCGGGATTGACTGGTTCATGCACTTGCTCTTTCCCGCGGATCTGGCCCAGATGCGGTTGGAGCATGAATCGGGAATTAAGAACCAGCATTTCGAGCCCGGCGACATTGTGTTCCATGAGGGCGACTTGGGCGACAGCGTCTATGTGATCGAAAAAGGCGAGTGCGATGTGATCAAGGAAGAAGAGGCAGGGCCGAAGCTCGTGGCAACCCTGCAGGCGGGCAACTACTTCGGCGAGATGGCGCTGCTTTCCGATGTCACCCGCAACGCCACGGTCCGGGCCAGCACGGCGCTGGATGTTCTGCTGATTCCGAAAGGCGATTTCAACCGGCTTCGCCAGAGTGTGCCGGCTTTCGGGGAAGTGTTTAGCGAACTCGCGCGCAAACGCACTGGGCGCGACAACTAACGCATTCGACCGGCCTAGGCAGGCTGCAATGCGCTCGCAATA
>Ga0302326_10022850_pt1 | contig 12768 bp, 10 predicted proteins | sample Palsa_T0_3_FD_202264 | JGI IMG/M metagenome (GOLD analysis project Ga0302326, IMG submission 202264) | Peat permafrost microbial communities from Stordalen Mire near Abisko, Sweden - Palsa_T0_3 | ecosystem: Environmental > Terrestrial > Soil > Palsa > Peat permafrost | place: Sweden: Abisko... | reverse complement strand
CTTCTCGCGAGCGCCGGCGGTCGCGTCACGCCCCTCCAAGAGCGCCTCCCGCGCCTCCGGCCTTAACAGGTTTTCCAAGGCCACCTGCAACTCCGGGTTTCCCGGATAACGGGCCAGCCCGGCGTCGAGTTTGGCGTGCGCAGATTCGAACTGCTTCTGCCGCGCTAGGTCGCCCGCCTCCCGCGCGATGCCCGCGATTTCCGTTCTCCGTTCCCGGCGCGCCAGTTCCTCGCTCAACACCTTCGCCCGTGCGGGGGCGCCCTTCAGGTCGGCACAGGCCGACGCCAGCGAGTCGATTATCGAGCGCGCCCGCGCCAGATCGCCGGAATGCATGGCGGCGCGCGCGGACCTTATGCCTTCGTGGAAGCTTTCCTGCCGCGGGTCGACAAGACCCCGGGAGGCCTCGCCCAGGGAGAGGACGCGCTTAATCTTACGGAGTTCATTATCGCGCTCGCGGAGGGCGTCTTCCAGGCGCGCCCGGACCGTGTCGCTCTCGTCCAGTTGCAGTGCCGACTCAAGCAGCCGGATGGCCTCCGGGAAGCGGCGCTGCGCAAGCTTGCGCTCCGCGTCGGCCAACAGCGAGGCCACAAACGCGCGCCGTCCGCTGTGCTGCCCCACGTCCGCGGAGACGGCCGGAGCGGCCGCCTCCTCCGTTTGCTGCCGCGCGCGTTCGCCAACATCCTCTTGCCGGGCCAATGGAGCACTCGTCGGCAGAGCGCCGGCTATATCCACCAGAACCTCGATGGGTATGGATACCAAAGTTCGCCCAACTGGCATCGTGATCCGTTCCGAACGCTCGGCGTGCGTCTTGATAATCTTCGAAGCAATGTGAACCTCGCCTTGGCTGACTTCGAGCGTCAGCCGCAGCTCGCCAAGATGTTGGGGCGTGAGGAGAAACGTATATGCTTCGGAGTCGCGATCCGGCCGGACCAGGATGACCTTGGATTGCTCTGTGGGCTCAAAATCGGGAGAGGCAACTGTCAACGTCAGATCCAGCGACTGCGCGCGGCCCGCCTGATCCCTGGGAAACTCGACCTGGAATGGCCTCGACCGTACGTCCTTTTCTGCGATGGAGAAATCGGGATCGATTTCGACCAAGGCTTTCAGCCCAGCCGACTCGGTCCGCCGTATCAGCGCCACTAGTTCCGCGGGCTCGTAAATCGGGACTTGCGCCTGCATGCCGACGTCTAGCATGCGGCCTTGCAGTTGAGGATTGCGCGCCTCCGCTTCCGAGCCTGCCGCGCGCGAAGGCTCGGCAATGGCTCCTTCGAACTCGACACCGAATTCTGTCGCGCGCCCGTAACGGCCGACCGCATCAAACGAGAGTGCCTTGAGAATTACGACCGCAGCCGCTGGCGGCAGATCCGGGCGCAGGGCACATGGGCCTTGCTTGGGGCCCTCCCTCTGCTGCTGATACAGCTCCACCGCTGAGCCCGCGCGGAAAGGTCGGCTGCCGGTGACTATCTCGAAGGCGATCACGCCAAGCGCATAGATATCGCTGGCCGCTTCCGGCCTTCCCGCCAACTGCTCCGGTGCCATGTAGTGCCACGACCCGGCGACCATTGTCTCGCTGGAGGGTGGGACCTCCGAATTGAGGACGGTGGCGATGCCGAAATCGATGATGACGGCCAACTCTTGCCCGTCTCCAAGGTCGCGGATCATGATGTTTTCAGGCTTCAGATCTCGATGATGCACGCCAGCATCGTGAGCTGCGCTGAGCGCTCGCGCGATTTGGCGGAGCAGGTCCGCGGCGCGGCGAAGGTCCATCCCGCCCGGGTCCTTCGCCATGACTGAGCGCAGCGTTACGCCGTCGATGAATTCCAGAACCAGGAATAGCCTGCCGTCCGGCATACTTCCGTGGTCCTTTACGCCGACGATGCCAGGATGCTCAATGCGCGCGAGCGCCTCGCATTCCTGGCGGAACTTTTTCTCTACCCATTCCCGTGAATCCTGGCGCTCACGCAAAACCTTGATGACCACGGGACGATCATGTAGTTCATGGTCCCGCGCGAGGTAGACTGCTGCAAATCCTCCGGAGCCGATGGATCTTTCGACTCGATAGCGATCCTTAAGAGGTAGCGCGAGGGGCGGGACAGGTAGAACCAAGGTTTCGGCTTCACTGGGCGGAACGGGAGCCGGATCGTCATTGCGGCCCTGCGGGTGCATAGATCCGTTCAAGTGTATCATGATAACCGATTACCGACTGGCCGATGGACATTGGTAGATAATGATGGCTTCGGTTTCTTCGGTCAGTTAAGCTTCGTGACCCGACCAGACGACCTGATGGCCGGGGTGGATGCCACTATTGCCAAAGGGTTCGTCGACACCACGCACATGGCCGTCTCCGGTTGCAGCGGCGGCGGTGTGCTTTCGAACGGGTGATCGGCCACACGGACCGTTTCGCGGCGGCCGCGGTGCGCTGAGCATGTCCGGCAACACCGACATTCCGCTCTTCACCTACAGCTTCTTCCAGAAGCCGTTCTGGGAAGACCCGAGCGAACGCGGCGCTAGGTTCGCGGCGTGCCGGTAAAACTGTTGCAGTTCGAGGGAGAGTATCACGGGACCGGCTCGAAGCCGTCGAATTTCATCCGCACGCAGCTCTACATGATGAGCTGGTTCAAGAAGTGGACGCGCACGCCCGAGGGCAAGGCGGTCGCAGTATCGGCTGCCGCCGTGAGCCAGGGTGAATAAAAATGATGCAGGCCCTGATGTTCACCGACAACGGCGCCCAAGTCGCCATGCGAGATCGCCCAGACCTCAGGACCGAATGTTCAAGACACTTTTTCGCCTAGCCGAGCACCGCGATTCCTTGGGGCCCTCGCCTTAGCCACGTAAGATTCGGTTTGGGGGACGTCCAAGGACACAAAACCGGCGCGCAACAATTGCTCCAATGCGTTCCAAGCAGGCGCCGGAGGCGTCGCGGTGCTATGCCAAGCCGCCCCATTTGAGATCCACCGCTTTCTCAGTGCTAAGTGGCTCACCGTGCAGTCGTGATAATCGAATTCGGTTCCACAGCATGGACAGATAGCGTGATTGTTCGGCGGTCTACGCAGTTCGACAAATCCGCAGACTGGACAAGTATACACTTCAATACCTCTCGCTCTTACATTCCCAATTGAAATAGTCCATGTTCGTCGGGAGTCCGTGTATCGATGGTTCCGGCTTGAAGTAAGTCCTTATAAATCCTGCCTTCGACAAAATTCCGAACTCGTCCGTAGTGGGATCAAACCTCACCTTGTCGCCCCCACGCCGGACGCATTCGAGCACACCCTGCGGTTTCGGTGCTCCCAAGAACATGTCGGCTCGCTCCTGGTACTCAGCGGGTCCCATTCCCTTAACCCTAAATTCCTCCACATGACTATTATAGTGCTCCATCAGATCCTTGTGATCCGCAAAGCCTCGAGTCCGCACAGTTTTGAGGCTATAGTACCATGACTGGAGCCTAGAAATCGGTTGGCGGGCAAAAAACGTGGATCCAAGCCCGCGCCGGCTCAGTCGCCCTTATTCCTGCCGCAACGCGGTGACCGGATTAATCCGAATCGCCCGCCGCGCGGGAATCCAGCAAGCCAGCGCCGCGATAGCCAGGATCAGGAGCAGCATCGCCAGGGTCAGCGAGCCCGTCGGCCGTGTCGGCGGTGAGCCGATCCTCTGGAAAGCTCTACGTTGCCTGCCCATAAGCCCTCGGTGGGCGGCCGCTTCCGGACCGATCCCCCTTTGACCGTTTGGCCGACCACCCTTGGTTACGCCGTCAGATCGGTGGAAAGTACTTCGCGAGGATGGAGCCGGACCACCCACCCAATCACCACCCAATCAGTGCTCGGAAGACGTACCACGGACCGCGCCCTGTAACACAAATTGACACAGGGCTGCCGGATGTGGCATTGATTGGGTATGCCGATCCGCGCCAGCATGAACGTCTCGCTCACCCCGGAACTGGAACAGTTCGTCCAATCCCGCGTGTCCTCAGGCCGATATCAGACTGCCAGCGAAGTGGTCCGCGAGGGTTTGCGCCTCCTCGAAGAACGCGAGCGGGCGCGCGAAACGGCGCTGGAGGAGCTCCGCGGAAAGCTCCGGCGAGGCATCGAGCAGGCCGACCGTGGCGAACTTCTGGATGGGGACGCCGTGTTTGAGGAGATTCGGCAATTAAGCGCCCGGCGCCGGTCGGCCAGCAAATGAGCCGGCCGCAGCGCTTCGTCCTGACGCCGGAAGCGCGGGCCGACCTCATCGAGATTTGGAACTATATCGCCAACGATATCGCCAAGGATAGCATCGACGCCGCGGACCAAGCTATCGCGCGCCTCGATGATGCGTTCAGGCGCTTGGGGCAGACGCCGGGGATGGGCCACCACCGGGAAGACCTAGCCGGCTCGCGGCACCGTTTTTGGACGGTTTATTCATACGTCGTCGTCTATCGCTGGAAAACGAATCCCGTCCAGATTATCGCCGTGGACGGGGCGCGGCACTTGGAGGCATTCCTTCAGCAGCGGATTCAGTGACGAACGGGTTTGGCGGAATGGAGCGTATTCAAGATGGGACATTCCGACGGGCTATTTCTCGGACGCGAGCAGCGCGTAAGGACCAATTCGATCGGTCTATTCCTGACGCAACGCCGTCACCGGATTAATCCGGATCGCCCGCCGCGCGGGAATCCAGCACGCCAGCGCCGCGATGGCTCCCATCAGCAGCAGCACGATCGCCAAAGTCAGCGGGTCCGTCGGCTGTACGCCGTAGAGAATCTTCTCCAGAAAGCGTCCCGCAACCAAAGCCACGGCGAGCCCCACTAACGTGCCCGAGCCGATCAGCAACAGCGCGCGGCGCGCCACGATGACCAGCACCTGGTTCTGGCTCGCACCGATCGCCATGCGAATGCCGATCTCGCGCGTCCGGCGCGATATGGCGTAGGCCATCACGCCGTAGATGCCGGTGGCCGCCAGGATCAGCGCCAGTACGCCGAAGGCGCCCAGCGCCGACGCGGCCATGCGCGCCGGGAACAGCGGCAGGTCCAGGCGCTGCACCAGCGTGCCGCTGGAATACAGCGGCAGCGACGGGTCCAAATCCCGCGAAGCATCCTGAATCAGGCGAAGCGCCTGGGGCGGATTCAGATTCGTGCGGGCCACCAGCGCGGCGCTGGGGGCGTACCAGATCTCGGATGGACCCCACCAGGCCGGCTTACGCGGCTCCGACAGCGAGAAGTACTTTCCGTCTTCAACCACGCCTACAATTTGAACCGGCTTGCCTTCCGGGCTGTTGGGCCGGAACCACTTGCCGATGGGATCCTGGCCGGGCAGCAACTGATCGACGAACGCTTTGTTGACCACGCCGACGCGCGTACCGCCCTGCTTGTCGCGGGAATCGAATTCGCGCCCCATCAGCAGCTTGGTCCGCATGGTGCGGAAGTAATCGGTACTGACCGAGATACTGTACGCGTTGGGTGCGTCCGTGGGTTTGGGAATGGGTTTGCCGTCGATGTAGATGGAATCCGAAGAAAAATTCATGGAGAGCGGCAGCCAGTCGATGGTCGCCGCCGACTCGATGCCGGGTACGGCGCGGACCTTGTCCAACAACCGCCGCTGGAACTCGCGGCCGCGCGCCTCGCTATATCCCTGGATGTTGAGATCGAAGGAAGCCGACACCGCGCCCTTAGGGTTGTAGCCGATCGGCGCATCGAGCGCGCGTTGCAGGCTGCGCACCACCAGCACGGAGCAGACCAGCAGCACGGCGGACATTCCCACCTGCGTGGCCACCATGTAGTCGCGGAGCTGCCAGTGGCGCAGTTTTTCGGAGAGGGCTTCATTTTTCAGCGCGCCAACCAGGCTCGTCCGGGTGGCCTGCAGCGCGGGCAGGAGTCCGAACAGCAAGGTGGTCAGTATGGAAACCATAAACGTGAACAGAAACACGCGTCCGTCCGGCGCGGCGGCGATCGTAAACGGAAAATCGGACGGCGGATGCCACCCGGCCAGCGCATCGGTAATCGACAGCGCCAGCAGCGCTCCGCCGATCCCGCCGAGAATCGCGATCACCAGGTTCTCGGTCAACAATTGCCGGACCAGCGAACCGCGCGACGCGCCCACGGCCAGGCGCAGGGCAATCTCTTTGCGCCGGTCGGCCGCGCGCGCCATCAGGATGCTGGCTAGGTTGGTGCAGGCCACCAGCAGGACTAGGCAGGAGACGCCGAACAGCGCCGCGGCGAATCCGATCACGGCGCCGCGGATGTAGTTTCCGGCAAGGCCGGGCGGTGTCAGCAGGATCTTCATGCCGCCGTCAAACTTCGGATATTGCTGCGCCAGTCCGCGGGCGACGCTGTTGAGCCCGGCTTGGGCACGGGCCATCGAGACTCCCGGCTTCAGGCGGCCGGCGGAGAAAAAGTTGCCGGCATCGCGGTTTTCCAGGTATCCGCCCCCGCCTTCGAGTTCCTTCTGCATCATGGAGGGGAAGAAAATATCGGGCGCGAAGAAAAGCTCCGTGCCGGCGAAGCCTTGCGGCGCGACGCCCAGGATGATGAAATCCATGCCGTTGATTTTCACCGTGCGGCCCACAACCGTGGGATCGCCGCCGAAATGTTTTTGCCAACAAGGCCAGGACAGCACGGCCACGGGGTGTCCTCCGGGACGCACGTCGTCATCCGGATGCAGCACCCGGCCGCGCGCCGCGCCGACCCCCAGCACATCGAAATAGTTACCGGTGACCAGATAGCCCCACAGCCGCCGGTTGTTGCCGGGCAAGCCCAGGCTGGCGGGCAGGAAGCGGTAGGCCATCAATCCCGACAACACCGTGTTGCGGTCGCGCAGGTCGCGATAGTTTGGATACGAGACTGTCGGCACCGTGCTGCCGCCCATGTTCTGGTTCAGCGAGACGATCTCCCCGGCGTGCGCGACGGGCAACTTGCGCAGCAAAGCCGCGTTAATGATGCTGAAGATGGCGGTGTTGGCGCCGATGCCGAGTGCCAGCGTGAGAACGGCGACCGCCGAGAAAGTCGGATTCTGGCGGAGGCGGCGGACGGCCAAGCGGAGGTCCAGGATAAAGCGGTCCATGGGTTCGCGCTAGAGCAAGTGAATCGCCATCGCGCTTGGTGGGGCGGGCCTCCAGGCCTGCGCGGGTTCTCCAGAACCCGCTCTTCGGCGAGCGCTAGTATTTGGCCTTTCTTGTGGGCAGGTTGCAACCTCCAAGGCCGATTGCCAAATCGGCCTTCGCCGAGCGTAGCTCGCCTCCGCGGCGCTGAATCCCCGCGACCGCCCCCCAGTCATGTTCGGAATCGCAACCGGGCGTCCCGCATGCGGACGCCGCGCGACCTGCGATAATCGGCAGGATGCTGCATTGCCGCGCCGTGAACAAGCGATTTGGGGAGTTTGTGGCTCTCGACGATATCTCCTTCGACCTGCCGGGCGGCATCTGCGCGCTGCTCGGGCCAAATGGCGCGGGCAAATCGACCCTGCTAAAGATCCTCACCGGCCTGCTGGCGCCCGACCGCGGCGAGGTGCTGATCGCCGGGTGCGACGTCGCCAAGGAGCCGTTGCGCGTGAAGCGCATGATCGGCGTGCTGCCGGAAGACCTGGGAGTGTTCGACTCGCTCACTATCGAAGAGCATCTGGAACTGTGCGGCCCGATTTACGGACTCAGCCGCCAGGACACCCAGGAACGCGCGGGCGCGCTCCTGCGCATTCTGGGCCTGGAAAAAGGGCGCCACACATATCTCGACCAGTGTTCGCACGGCATGCGCAAGAAAACGGCGCTGGCCATGGCCTTGCTGCACAATCCGCGCGTGCTGCTGCTCGACGAGCCGTTCGAGGGCATTGATCCGGTCTCGTCGGTGACGATTCGCGACCTGCTGATTGCCGTCTCGGGGCGCGGCATCGCGGTGTTCCTGACGTCGCACGCGTTGGCCATGATTCCCCAGTTGGCGACCCAGGTGATGATGATTCGCGGCGGCCGCATCGTGTTCCATGCCGCGGCGGCGGAACTGGACCGGCCGCTCGAAGAGTTGTACTTCGACCTGGTGGAAACGCCGCCACAGGAGGACCTGCCGTGGCTGCGCTGCGCGCAATCCTAACAGCGCTGCGGCGCGCGGTAGGTCGCGACTTGGCAGGTTCCTTCAAGGCCAACAACCTTCTGTTTCTCGGATTGCTGGGCAAGAGCGCGGCGGCGCTCTTTATACTGCTGGGATTTCTGTTGCTGTTTCCGCTTTCGTCCGATCCGCTGGGCAAAATTCCCGCGGCGCGGCTGGCGCTCTGGCCGCTCTCGCGTTGGCAGCGGCTGGGTCTGCGGCTGGCTAGCCTGGCGCTCAGTCCGGTGCTGTGGATCGGCGCACTGATTCTGCTGAAGACCAAGCGGCCGGGATTGGCGCTGGCGTTTTGCGGACTGGTGGTGGCGATGCAGGGCGCGCTGGTCTTGGGCCGGTACATGGCGAAGCGCGACCGCCACTGGGATCTGTTGCGCGACCTGCCCCGGTTGCCTGGGCGGCTAGGCGGACTGATTCGCAAGAATGTGCGGCAGACGCTCAGCCTGTTGGACCCTTATGCGGCCGCGCTGTTGAGCGTTGGAGGCGCTGCGTACAGGATCTTCGGCGCGCATCCCGATCCGGCGGCATTTACGATTATCGGCCTGCTGGTGGCGTTGGCCCTCAGCACCAGCGCGCAATCCCTGTTCGGCCTGGATGGCGATGCAGGCGTCACGCGCTACCGTTTGCTGCCGGTGAGCGGTTGGGAGATTCTGTTGGCGAAGGATGTGGCGCTCCTGGCGATTCTCTTCGTGCTGCTGTTGCCCTTGGATCCTTGGCCGGGCATGACCTTCGGGCTGGTGGCGCTGGCTTTCGGCCATCATTCTTCCGTGCTGCTGGAGCTGCCGCAACAGCGATGGCGTTTCGCGAGTGGACAGTTGCCGTTCGGCGCGATGCAGACCGCGGCCGGGATGGCAGTCGGATTTGAGGAGCACCAGCAAGGATTGTGGGTGCTGGCGCTGGCCGCGGTGGGCTATGCCGCGTCCGTGTATTATTACGGGCGGCGCTGGGAGCGCGGGTAGATTGCCCTGGTGGGGCGGCCAATCTTGGCCGCAGCCGCCTGTAGAGGCGGCTCGGCGAGCGTAGCTCCCCTGCCTGGTCGCGCGTTGCATTGCTAGAATAATCTGGTTATGGACGGTCTGTCGCTTCTGCTGCGTCTCTTCTTATCGGGAACCTTCGCCGTAGCGGGTATTACGAAACTAACCGACCCCCAGGGGACGCGGCAATCCATTCTCGATTTCGGCGCGCCCGGATGGCTGGCGCGGCCCGCGGCGCGCCTCCTGCCGCTGGCGGAGTTGGCCTGCGCCATCGCCCTGCTGCCCGCCGCTTCGGCCGTTTGGGGAGCGGCCGGAACACTGGCTCTGCTTCTGATATTCATCGCCGCCATCGGCAACAGCCTGGCGCGCGGCCGCCGGCCCGCCTGCCATTGCTTCGGCCAACTGCATTCCGAACCGGTGGGCTTCGCCACCCTTGCGCGCAACGTGGTTCTCTCCGCTTTGGCCGGCGTGGTGATCCTCGCAGCGCGGGAAACGACGTCTCCGGGATACATCGGCTGGCTCGCCGGCCTCGGCCGCTTCGAAGCCGCCGTGCTGGCGTTCTCGATCGCCCTGGCGGCGCTGGCGGCGCTCGGGATCTGGTCCCTGCTGCACCTGCTGCAGCAGAACGGCCGTCTGTTGCTGCGTCTGGAAGCCGTGGAAGCCGAACTCGGCTTGCGTCCGGCGCCGCCGGAGCCGGGGCTGCCGGTGGGCGACCCCGCGCCATCCTTTCGCGTGGCGGCGCTGGACGGGAGTATGGTCACGCTCGACGCGTTGCGCCAGGCCGGTGAGACCATCCTGATCGTCTTCACCGAGCCCGGTTGCGGCGGCTGCGATGCGCTGATGCCGGATGTGGCCCGGTGGCAGCAAACCTACGCGGACCGCTTGTCCATCGTGCCGATCAGCCGCGGCGCCTTGGATGCGAATCGCGCCAAAGCGGCCGAGCATGGGCTCCTCAACTTCCTGTTGCAGGTGGAGGAAGAGACTTCCAGCCTATTTCGGGCCGAGGGAACTCCAACGGCCGTGCTCATCAAGAATGGCCGCATCGCCAGCCCCGTCGCGTCGGGCGCGGATGCCATCCACGCCCTGGTCGCGAAGGCCACCGTGCCGCCGCCCCTGGCGCAGGGGGATCTGGCGCCGGACCTCGCGCTCCCGGATCTGGACGGCGAATCCATCGGCTTGCACAGCCTGCGCGGCCAACGCCATTTGCTGCTTTTCTGGAACCCGGACTGCGGTTTTTGCCAGGAGATGCTCGCGGATATCAAAACGTGGGAGCGCCATCCCATCGAGGACGCGCCGCACTTGCTGGTGGTCTCTACCGGCTTGCCCGATCCCAATCGCGCGCAAGGGTTTCTGGCGTCCGTGGTGTTGGACCAGGGCTTCCGGACCGGCCAGTTGTTCGGCGCGGACGGCACCCCTTCGGCCGTACTGCTCGACGAAGAGTGCCGGGTGGCATCCGGCGTAAAGGTGGGAGCCGCGGAGGTTCTGGCATTGGCGCGTGGGATGGCGGGGCAGGCCGTCGCGCCTGTCGTCTAGCGCTAGACCGGAAACTCACACCTCTTCGTCGTCAAATCGGACTAGAGTTACAGAAGCATTTTCCACCCTGCAAGTAGAACTAAAGTCCCACATTGGGACTAAAGTTCCCCTAACGGGCAGTACTAATTAAATCCATTTTTTTGAATAAGTAGTTGACCTTAGTCGCCGAAGAAACTAGATTACTTAGAGTGGAACAAAGACGAGCCCGGCGCTTCACCCTTCAATTGCCCGTTTCAATCACCCGCAACGGGACCGAACGCATCCCGCAATTCGGGCTGACAAAAAACATCAGTTCGGGCGGCGTGCTGTTCACCGCAGCGAGGGAGCCGGAAATCGGGGCGTCCATCGAATACGTCATCAACCTCGGCGGACAGCCGGACCCGGGTATTAGTTTGCGCTGTATTGGCAAGGTGCTGCGCGCCCACCAGTCCGACTCCGGCGACTCCGCCTTCGACGTCGCCGCTACCTTGGAACGCTATGAGTTCGTCCGCCCCGAAGAGTAGGGCGGCGCCATATGCCCCCAAGCCGCCCTTGCGATCCATCCCGCTTTTCCGCTAATCTAGCAAAGAAAAGGCGAAACTCGATGGACTTGACCCTGTCCTCTCCCAAATCTTCCACGCTCGAAGCGGCCCTCACCCGCTTCCATCATGCGGCCATCCGCCACGACCCCGCCACGGCCGGCACGTATCGAGACGTGCCCGATTCCGTGAACCCCATCCTCCGGCGCGCGCTCGCCGACCGCGGCATCCAGCAGCTTTATTCCCACCAAGCCGAGGCCTTCCAGGCGATCGAGCAAAATAAGGACGTAGTAATCGTCACGCCCACCGCCAGCGGCAAGACGCTGTGCTACAACCTGCCCGTCCTCAACTTGCTGCTGGCCGATCCCGGCGCCCGCGCCATGTACCTTTTCCCCACCAAGGCCCTGGCCGAAGATCAGCTCCACGAACTGCAAACCGCCATCGACCGCATGGGTTCCGAGATTCGCGCCTTCACCTACGATGGCGACACCCCTCAGGACGCCCGCAAGGCCATCCGCCAGCGCGCCAACATCGTGCTCACCAATCCCGATATGCTGCACTCCGGCATCCTGCCGCACCACACCCGCTGGGCCAAGCTGTTCGAGAATCTGCGCTACATCGTCGTCGACGAGCTGCATTACTATCGCGGCGTATACGGCAGCCACCTGGCGAACCTGCTGCGGCGGCTGAAGCGCGTCTGCGAATTTTACGGATCGAAGCCGGTCTTCATCTGCTGCTCGGCTACCATCGCCAATCCGCGCGAGTTGGCCGAAGCCCTCACCGGATTGCCTTTCCACATCGTGGATTCGAACGGCGCGCCCCGCGGCGAGAAATTCTTCGTCTTCTACAATCCACCGGTGGTGAACCGCCAACTGGGAATCCGCCGCAGCTACATCGCCGAGTCGCGGCGTATCGCGCTGGAGTTCATCGAGCACCATTTGCAAACGCTGGTGTTCGCCAACAACCGCCTGGCGACCGAGCTTCTGGTCACTTATCTGAAAGATGCACTAGAGCGCGGCCCTCTCCCCGCCGACACCGTGCGCGGCTATCGCGGCGGATACCTGCCGCGCGAGCGCCGCGAAATCGAGCGCAAGCTGCGCGATGGCGAAATCCGCGCCGTCGTCGCCACCAACGCGCTGGAGCTGGGCATCGACATCGGCTCGCTGGACGCCGTGGTGATGGCGGGCTATCCGGGCACCATCGCCTCCACGTGGCAGCGCGCCGGACGCGCCGGGCGCCGCCAAACCGCCTCGGCCGCCGTGCTGGTGGCTTCCAGCGCGCCGCTCGACCAGTACATCGTCGAGCATCCCGATTACTTCTTCGGCCGCTCGCCCGAGCACGCCTACATCAACCCGGATAATCTGGAGATCCTGCTGGCGCACTTGAAATGCGCGGCATTCGAGCTGCCCATTCAGGACGGCGAAAAATTCGGCGCGCACGATTCCACCGAGCCGTGCCGCTTCCTGGAAGAAGCCGGCTTCCTGCACCACTCCGCGGGCGCTTGGCACTGGACCTCGGATTCCTATCCCGCCGATGCCACCAGCCTGCGATCTATTTCGAGTGACAACTTCGTAGTCGTGGATATTACCGGCGAGCCCGCCATCATCGCCGAGGTGGCTTTCACGGCGGCGCTCACCACGCTGCACGAAAAAGCCATCTATCTGCACGAAGCCCGCCAGTATCATGT
>Ga0302326_10022846_pt1 | contig 12770 bp, 9 predicted proteins | sample Palsa_T0_3_FD_202264 | JGI IMG/M metagenome (GOLD analysis project Ga0302326, IMG submission 202264) | Peat permafrost microbial communities from Stordalen Mire near Abisko, Sweden - Palsa_T0_3 | ecosystem: Environmental > Terrestrial > Soil > Palsa > Peat permafrost | place: Sweden: Abisko... | reverse complement strand
GACGGCGCCCGGGGTGGGGTCGCTGGCTGCATTATGCCTATACCGGTCATGTCGGCGCGGTGGCCGCTCCGCTGCAAGTTCTGTAACGCAGGCGCCAGCGCCGGGAGCCCCATCGCCAGCTTTCAGCTCGTACGAAAACAGGTCAGCACGGCACGCCGCGGGCTGCCTCGATCCCGCCGTCTCCCCGAACCCTGGCCAAGCGTCGAGATGCGTGCTTGTGGCGATTACGAGAGCGTCGCGGGGCATCCCTGCCCGCTTTGTTGGCGCTGCGCGCATGTTGGCGCTGCAGCTTGTAGACCGGAGGTACCGGTTGGTGCGCTTCGGCGGGTACGGGAGGTCGTCAGAGTGGCGTCGCGGTGAGCGGGTCGCTTTCGGCGGTGGCTGTTGTGTCCGGCGGGGGCAGCCAGTCGTTGTCGGTGGCGCATCGCTGTGCGCTGTCGAGGAATCGTGCGGTTGCTGGGGATTGGGCGCGCGCGGGCCAGAGGATCGACCACTCCGCCTGGATTTGTGGATTGACGATTTTTCGGGCGACGACGCCTGGTTCGGCCTGGGCGAGGTGGAAGGCGAACGAGGCCGGGATCAGGCCAACCTCGTGTGCCCCGAGGAGGCGTGCGAGCATTGCGTGGACGGGCGGCTTGGGGAAGGCTGTGACGTGAGGCTGGAAGCCGGCCCGCTCGCATGCCTTGATGATGCGGTCGTAGTAGGCCGGAGCGAGGTCTCGGGGGAACAGAAGGACGGTCTCGCGCTCCAGGTCGGCGAGCGGGATGGAGCTCGCGTGGGCAAGGCGGTGGCGTTTGCTGAGCACCGCGGCGAGCGGCTCGACGCGTAGGGCTTCGGTGTGGATGCCTGTCATCGGCTCGGGATGCAGGGCGAGCCCGATGTCGAGTTCCCCGGCTAGTATGCGGCCGGGGATCTCGGCGCTGAACAGTTCGCTGGGGATGACTGTCATGTTTGGGTTGTCGTTCTCGACGGCTGCGAGGATCGTCCCGAGAGTCTCGAAGCTGGCCGGCGGGGTGTAGCCGAGGCGCACGGTTCCGGTTATGCCCGCGCCGGCAAGGCGCGTGCGCTCAGCGGCGCCCTCGAGCGCCGCGAGCGCGAGCGGTGCCTCCTCGAGGAGCGCCTGCCCCGCGGCGGTGAGCTTCACCTCGCGGCTGGTGCGCACGAACAGCTCTGTGCCGAGGGTGCGTTCGAGCTTGCGGATCTGATTGCTCAGCGACGGCTGGGAGATGTAGAGGCGCGCGGCGGCGCGGCCGAAGTGGAGCTCCTCCGCGACGGCTAGGAAGTAGCGGATCAGGCGTGGCTCGAGATCGATAGCCCAAGCCTATCGATCGCGTGAGAGAGAGGTCTTGGACAGGAAACAAGCTCGGCTTTAGCGTCCGTTGAGAGCACAAATTCCTTCGAGAGGAGCACACGATGGCAAGCCGAACAGCAGTCGAATCGAACATCCAGATCGTCCGTGAGTACGGCGAACGAGTGTTCAACGGGCACAACCCGGAGCTGGCGGCCGAGTACGTCACCCCGGATGTCAAGTGGCACGGCGGGACGCTCGGCACCGTTGAAGGCGTTGAGGGCCTCGTCGGACTGTTGCAGGGTTTCATCGGCGCGTTGCCGGACCTGAACCCACAGGAGCAGGACATCGTCGCCAACGAGGACACGGTCGTAGTGCGGTTCGTCGTCGAGGCGACACATCTGGGTGATCTGCTCGGGATCGCGCCGACCGGTCGCCGGGTGCGCTGGGACGCGGTCGATGTGTACCGGCTCAGGGACGGAAAGATCAGCGAGGAGTGGGCTGCCGACGACCTGACGGCGATCCTGCACCAGGTCGGTGCGTATACGCCGCCGTGGCTCTCCTAGGCACGGCCAGACGACAGATTGGGGAGACAAGACGATGACGATTACGGTGTTTGGCAAGGGCAACGTCGGCGGCGGGCTCGCCGACCTGCGGGAGCGCGCAGGGCATCAGGTGACGCGGCTTGGCCGAGACGGCGGCGACGTCTCGGACGCTGGCGTGGTGCTCGTCGCGGTCCCTGGAGGTTCGATCGCCGAGGCGTTCGACAGGCTGAGCGGGGTGGGGGGTAGGACGGTGATCGACGCGACCAACCGGATCGGTGTTGGCGCGCCGGACGGATTCGCTTCGAATGCCGAGTTCGTGAAGTCCAGCACGGGAGGGCCGACCGCGAAGTCTTTCAACGTCAACTTCGCATCGTTGCTTGGCCGCCTGGGGGAGGCGCGGGTCAGGCCGAGCAACCTTTGGTCCGGCGACGAGGAGGCGCGTGAGGTTGTGGAGCAGCTCAACCGCTACTCGGGTTACGACCCCGTGTACACGGGGCCGCTCGAGAACGCCGCCCGCCAGGAATCGATCATCGACGTGATCTTCGCGATCGGCGAAGGGATGGGTGAATACGTGTACCGGTTCGCGCCGATCGAGCAGCTGTGAGAAGGCACGATGAACGTTGACGGCTTGCATCACGTCACGGCGATCACCGCCGACATCGACGCGAATCTCGAGTTCTACGGCAGGCTGCTCGGCCTGCGGCTGGTGTGGCAGGGAGTCAATGCCGACGACCCCGAGATGCGGCACATCGCCTACGGCGATGAGCGAGGCAGTCCGGGCAGCCTGGTGACGTTCTTCGACATGCCCGGGGTGATGCTCGGCCGTCCGGGCGCGGGCATGGTCCACCGCTTGCTTTTCCGGGTGGCCAGCGAGGAGGCGCTTGACTTCTGGGAGCGCCGTCTCGGTGGTGCCGGGGTGCCGAGCTACCGGCTCGCAGGTCGCCTGGCGTTCTCGGACCCGGAGGGGTTGGGGCTGGAGCTGGTGATCGATGACGGCGAGGATGAGCCGCTCGTTGCGGACGCGCCCGATGTCGATGAGCAGGTCTCCATTCGCGGCATCCACGCGGTGCGCGCGTACAGCGCCGATTCGGCACGCAGCGCGCCGGTGCTCGGCGAGGTGCTCGGGATGGAGCCCGAGGGCGACGGACGCTGGCTGGCGCGGGGTGAGCGTCGCCACGGCCTGATCGTCTACGACGCGGCGCCGGCGGAGCAACGGAGCATGGGCGCGGGCACGATGCACCACATTGCGTTCACCATCCGCGAGGGTGAGCAGAACGCCTGGCGGTCTCGCGTCGCCGCGGCCGGGCTTCGGCCGACACCAATTCTGGATCGCAAGATGTTCAAGTCCGTGTACTTCCGCGAGCCCAGCGGCATTCTGCTGGAGGTCGCCACCGATGAGCCGGGGTTCGTGTTCGAGCCCCCGGACCGCCTCGGCGAATCGCTGGTGCTGATCGGCGACCTCGAGGACCACCGGACCGAGCTCGGGCGACGCTTCCCCCTGCTGACCAATCCGCGGGCATCGAAACAGACGGCTGAACTCACATGATCAGAACGTACTGCTCCGAGGTACTGTCACTCGCCCAGACTCTGAGGGCCCGATCTGAATCCGGAGATCTGTCCGACGTCGAGACTGATCGGCCTCTGCCGCAGGTAAAGGTCCTACTCATTGCCCAGAGGGTGGATGGTTTCTTCCTCGAGCGATTCACCGATCGCGGCGAGCTTGTGGGCGATACGCAGCACGAGACGCTAGATGAGGCGATGCGCCAGGCCTACTCCGAACACGACGCGATCTCCGATTGGAGACTCTGCCCAGATGACGCCGATCCCCTGGAATACATCCAGGCCCAATCCGATCTTTGACAGGGATCCGGCCGATGGCTACATCGCGCGAAAAGCAGCTGACTCTGCTCGCAGCCGTGCTCGGTTCGAGCGTCGTGTTCCTCGACGCGACTGTAACCAGTGTCGCGTTGCCCGCGATTCGAGGCGACCTTGGTGGCGGTCTGGCGGGTCAGCAGTGGGTGACGAACTCGTACCTGCTGGCGCTCGGATCGCTGTTGTTAATCGGCGGCTCGCTCGGAGATGTATTCGGTCAGAAGCGCGTGTTCTTGGTTGGCGTTGCCGGGTTCGGTCTCACTTCGGCTCTCTGCGCGGTCGCGTCGTCGATCCCCGAGCTATGCGTGTTTCGTTCGATGCAGGGGGTGTGCGCGGCCCTGGTGACGCCTGCCGCATTGGCGGTGATCGTCCACGTGTTTCCCGAAGACGAGCGGGCAAGGGCGATTGGGACATGGACCGCGCTCAGCTCGATCGTCGGGGTTATCGGGCCGTTCATCGGGGGAGTGTTGATCGCTGCCGGCTCGTGGCGCCTGATTTTTCTGCTCAATGCGCCGCTCGTACTCGTGACCGTGACGCTGATTGCTCGTGGCGTTCCTCGGGGCGCGAGCGCTGGCACCCCCGGGCGTCTGGACTTCGCTGGGGCCCTCTTGGCGGCGGTCGCGCTCGCGGGTCCGGTGTTCGCCGTCACTGAGGAGCCAACGCGCGGATGGAGCACCCTGGTAGTCGGCGCGCTCGCGGCAGGGATTCTGGGAGCCATCGCGTTTATTACGCGCGAGGCGCGAGCCCGGGCGCCGATGCTCCCACTGAGCCTGTTTCGCGAGCGCAACTTCACGGTCGGAAACCTGGCGACATTGACCACCTACCTCGGGCTAGGGGGCGTGATCTTTCTGCTGCCTGTGTTTCTGCAGGAGGTCAGCGGCTACAGCCCAGTTCACGCAGGCCTTGCGCTTCTGCCGGTCACCTCGCTGATGATCGTGCTCTCCCGACGGTTCGGCGCGCTCGCGGATCGCATCGGGTCGCGGGTCCTGATTAGCCTCGGGGCGCTGGTTGCTGGCTGCGGTCTTTTGCTCTTGGTGCGTGTCGATCAGCGCGCCGATTACGTCAGCGAGGTCCTGCCGGCGCTGCTCGTGTTCGGGTTGGGACTCGCGATGCTTGTCGCGCCGTTGACCGCCACGGTCCTTGGGGGAGTGGAGGAGGATCACGCAGGCGTCGCCGCCGCGGTGAATACGACGCTCTCACGCGTCGCGCAGCTTTTCGCGGTCGCGGTGCTGGGAGCCATCGTCTCTCTTGCGTTTACTAGTCGCGTCGACGCGACGCTACGACGATCCGCGATCGATCTCGCCGGCCGCGCCGCGATCAGCCGCGCCAAGCGGCAGCCTCTCGGCGCGGCGAGCCTGGAGGGAGTACACCCTGGCGAGCGGGTTCTCCTCAGAGCGGCCTTCGATGATGCGTCGGTGCACGCGTTCCACGTGGCGGACGCAATCGCAGCTATCTTCGTCGTGAGCGGGGGTCTGATTGCGCTCGCCGGGGTCCGTAGTCCCCGCCGCACCGTGGCCGCCGAGCTGTGTCCAGGTGGGGCGCTCTGCGGAGCCAGCCAAGAACTCGGCAGTACTGGCCAGTCCCGAATCTAGGACCGGGGCTTCGTCGACCGCGCCGTCGAAACGCCATCACGGCAGGTGGCCCCGTGAGCGAGACGTCGAGCGCCACCAACTGCACCGTGCGTCAGCGTTGTCGTCGCGCGGGCGTTGCTTCCGCTCTTTAGCCAAGCGGCGCGTCGCTGCCTCGTCGACGCTGATTCTCCGGACGACGACCAGCAATCTCATCGCTGTCGGGAGAGTGCTGCTCGAGCCCGACGATCCGGAAGTCTGCGGCCCCCGCCGGGAGCAACGCTACCGCCTGCACCGCAAACGAGCCACGATGTCGGTGCCCTGGCCGTTGCTCAGCGCGACCCCAATCGGACAAACGCGGCCACCACGTCCGCGCCGGCGACGCGACCCGTAGTGGGGCATGCGGACAGCCCGCAGGACGCCAGCGATCACAGCTACCGAGGCCGACTTGCACCACGGCCAGCGACCGGTGCTTTCACAGCGCGAGGCCGACACCGCTCGCTGCTGCCTTCGCGTGATCTCGGCAGGCGCGGACGGGCCCGAAGATCGCCAGGTCCCGCTTCGTGCAGCAGGGGCAGCTCGACCGTGACGACGAGATGACCCAGGCGGTTCAGACGTCTCGAGCGGTGACGGCGAGAGCTCCGCTCCAGGGTCCACGGTCCCGGGCAACAGGCTCCCGAGGCGACGGCGAGCACCTTGCCGCACGCCGGCCACCGGTGCGAGGCGATCCTCAATCTTGCGGTCACACGAGATCACCGGACCAAAAGAACGACGTTCTACTGGATACCCGCTCGTATATAACCGAAAGAAAGTGTGGTTTTCGCAGCAGGTTCCGAAATGGCGAGACCCGGACTCGAACCGGGGACACCACGATTTTCAGTCGTGTGCTCTACCAGCTGAGCTATCTCGCCGTGGTCGGGCGATGCTAGCGGCTTGGTGGTAGAGCACGCGGGCCCGCGGGCCGCCTGAGAGTAGCGCCGGGACCGCTCGACAACCGCTACCCTGCTCCCGTGCTGAGGGAGACCGAAGGGCCGGCCGAGGTTCGGACCGATGGACGCGCCGTTCATTGCCGTTACCTGTTCAAGCGCTACGGCGAGGGTGAGACGAGCGTCGATGCTCTCCGCGGGGTGGCGGTGGAGTTCGAGCGGGGCAGCTTCACCGCGATCATGGGACCGTCGGGATCGGGAAAGTCGACGCTCATGCACATACTCGCCGGGCTCGATCGTCCGACCTCGGGCAACGTCTGGCTCGACGGACGGAGCCTCGACGGGCTCGACGACACCGAGCTCACCCGCCTGCGGCGAACCCGCGTGGGCTTCGTGTTCCAGTCGCTGAACCTCATTCCCGTCCTCACCGCCGAGGAGAACATCGTGCTGCCGCTGCAGATCGCCGGCGAGGAGATCGACCGGGACTGGCTCGAGCGACTGCTCGTAGCGGTCGGCGTCGCGGACCGTCGCCACCACCTTCCCTCCGAGCTCTCGGGCGGCCAGCAGCAGCGCGTCGCGCTCGCGCGCGCGCTGATGTCGCGTCCCTCGGTCGTGTTCGCCGACGAGCCGACGGGGAACCTCGACTCGCACGCAACCGAGGTGATCCTGGCCATGCTGCGACGTGCCGTCGACGACTTCGGTCAGACCGTGGTCATGGTCACCCACGATCCGCTCGCCGCCGCCCACGCCGATCGGGTGCTCTTCCTCCGCGACGGCCTGGTTGTGCGCGAGGCGGAGGAGCTCAGCGCTGGCGAGATCCTCGACGCCATGAAGACCCTGCAGCCGAAGTCGACGTGATCGGCTACACGCTGCGCAATCTCGCCGCTCGCCGGCGACGAGCAGCGATGACGGCGCTCGCGATCCTGCTCGGCGTGTCGATGATCTCCGGCACGTACATCTTCACGGACACGATCCACTCCGCCTTCCGCGAGCTCTTCGGCGGCGCCACTCAGGGGACGTCGGTGATCGTCTCGAGCCGCCAGACCCTCTCTTCCCAGGTCAACGCACCGGCCAAGACTCACATCGGGCTGATCTCGCTGATCCGCCAGCTCCCTGGGGTGGCGGGAGCGGAAGGCGAGATCTCCAACGTGGCCACGATCATCGGCCGCAACGGCCAGCCGATCGAGAACACCTACGCGCCGACACTCGGGCTGTCCTATGTCCCGCGGCAATACGGGCGCTTCACCTTCGTCGCCGGGTCTCCGCCGACCGGTCCCGGACAGGTGGCGATCGACGAGGCGACCGCCGAGCGTCAGGGGCTCCACGTCGGCAGCACGGTCTCGGTCGTCACCGACCAGCCGGCGCAGCGCTTCCGGATCGCTGGGATCGCGCGCCTCGGTGGCGCTTCGCTCGGAAGCGCCACCTTCGCCGTCTTCTCGCTCGCCACCGCGCAGGCGCTCTACCTGGAGACCGGGCGCGTCGACCAGATCCTCGTCCGGGCCACGAAAGGGACGACGGCTTCCGAGCTGACCACCGAGATCGCTCCCTACCTCTCGCCCGAGCTCGTCGTCCGCAGCACCCAGAGCCAAGTCAACGCCGAGGCGGCCGGGATCGCCGATCGCCTGGGGATCCTGACCGACGGACTGTTCGTGTTCGGGTTCATCGCGGTGCTCCTCGGAGGTTTTGCCATCTTCAACACCTTCTCGATGACGATCGCGGAACGGATGGGAGAGTTCTCGCTGCTGCGCGCGCTCGGGGCCACCCGACGCCAGGTTCTCGGCACCGTGCTGCTGGAGGCAGCCACGATCGGGATCGCCGCGTCGCTGGTCGGGCTCCTCGGCGGCTTCGTGGCCGCCACGCTGATCAGGGCCCTGTTCGGCGCCATCGGCCTGAGCCTGCCCTCGGCGGGCATCTCCTTCCAGCTCCGCACGGTGGAGATCGGACTGGGGGTGGGCCTGCTGGTGACGACCGCCGCCGCTCTGATGCCGGCGCTCCGGGCCACGAACGCCGCGCCCCTCCAGGCGATCCGCGACCACCAGGGGCGCCGTTCGGCCAGCAGGCGTACGACCTGGTTACGAGCGGTCCTCGCCCTCGCGCTCTTCGCCGCCGGGCTCGCACTCGCCCTGACCGGCTCGGGGTCGGCGTCACAGCGCCTGGCCAGGAGCGCGGTCGGAGCCGGAGTGATCGTTCTCGCCATCGTCGCGGTCGGCCCCATGGCCATCAGCACCGCGGTCCGGCTCGTGGGCTGGCCGCTCGAGCGCAACGGGCGCATCCTCGGCCGTCTCGCGCGCGAGAACGCGACCCGGAACTCCACGCGCACCGCCGCCACCGCGTCCTCGCTGATGATCGGACTCGCGCTCGTCCTCTTCGTCACCGTCTATGCCAACGGCCTGCGTGCCTCGACCAACCGCATCATCGACCAGACCCTGCTCGCCGACTTCACACTGCAGAGCAAGGACGGTACAAGCCCCGTCCCCGCCGCGACGGTGGAGGCGATCACCGCCGTGCCCCAGATTCAAGCGGTCGCGAGCCTGACGAGCGCCGAAGGGCAACTGGGACACAGTGGCATGGTCACCGCCGAGGGCGTCGACCCGACCACCTTCGGACAGGTCTACCGGTTCGACTGGGTCCATGGGTCGCCCGCTTCGCTCACGGGCCTCGCCTCCGATCAGGTGCTCGTGGAGCAGAACACCGCCCGCTCGGCCCACCTCTCGGTCGGCGATCGCGTGACCATGACGACCGAGACGGGCCTGCAGCGCACGGTCACCGTCGCCGGGATCTACCAGGACCAGGCGCTACTCCAGGGCTTCGTACTGCCGGTCTCGGTCTTCGATCGAGTCTTTCATCAGCCCCGGCTCCAGGCCGTCTTCGTGAGGCTCATGCCCGGCACCGACAAGGCCGCCGCCGCCCACGAGCTCACCGAGGCGCTGCGACCATTCCCCGGCGTCGTAGCGCGGTCCACGCAGCAGGTGAAGACCGTCCTCGCCGGCCATGTGGACAGCGTCCTCGCGCTCTTTTACGCGCTGCTCGCGCTCGTCGTCGGGATGTCGCTCCTCGGCATCGTCAACACGCTGTCGCTATCGCTCCATGAGCGCACCCGCGAGCTGGGGATGCTGCGAGCACTGGGGATGACGCCCGAGCAGACGAGGGTGCTGATCCGCGACGAGAGCATCATCACCGCGGCACTGGGGGCGATCGCCGGGGTGGTCCTGGGAGTCCTGCTCGCGTGGATAGTCACCCTCGCCCTCGCCGGAGACGGAGTTGTGTTCGCGCTACCTGTCGTCCAGGTGCTGGCGCTGCTCGTCCTCGGCCTCGCCGCGGGCGTGGTGGCCTCCGTGCTTCCCGCGCGGCGGGCGGTGCGGCTCGACGTGCTCGACGCGATCGCGCAGGAATAATGTCGGCAGTGCACCCCCGTGCTCTCCTACTCGTGGTAACTGTGTCGTTGACCCTCATCGTGGGCGGCTGCGGCTCCTCGAGCGCGCCCAAGGTCTCGAGCCCGACCGCCACCGAGCTCTCCTACTTCGCCCCCGGGACTCCGTTCGTAGGCGCGTTGCAGACGGACTCGAAGGGCGCCGCAGTCCAAAACGCCGACGGGTTGCTCGGCGCCTTCCCGCTCGGGAAGCTCGCGATCCCCGTGCTCGAGTCCGAGCTGCTTCCGCCCAGCATCAGCTTCCAGTCCGATATCGAGCCCCTGGGTGGGAATCCGATCATGTTCGGCGTCCTCGACGTCTCTGGTCCCTCGTCGCTGACCAAGTCGAGCTTCCTCGCCGTGTGGATCACTCGGAGCGCCTCCAAGCTCGACGCCGTGATCAAAGCCCTCGGCCTGCACGCGACCGGGAGCGACGGGAGCGCGAAGCTGTACCGGACGGGCGGCTCGGTCACCTTCGCCGTCGACGGGGCGACGCTTCTGGTCGCGAGCTCCGCGGCCGACCTCGAGGCAGCGCTGAACCGCCATACCCACGGGGGCGGGATCAGCTCTGCCGACTTCTCGAAGGCGATGGCGGGCCTCCCCGCGAACGCGCTCGTGCAGGCCTTCGGAAGCCTCTCGAATGTGCTCGCGACGCCGGGGGCAGCCACCGCCCGCAAGATTCCCTGGGTGGCGGCGATCCGCAGCTACGGCGCCGCGATCACCGCCGGCAGCACCGGCCTCACGGTTCAGTTCGGACTCGATACATCCGGTGGCTCACTGACCAGCACGGAGCTCCCGATCGCGAGCGGGACGGCGGCGCCGGAGCTCGCCGGCACGCTCCCGATCGTGGTCGGCCTGCGTGACCCGGCCCAGAGCTTGAGCTTCCTCGAGGCGGCCGGGCAGGCCGTGGACCCGGGCACGTTCGGGCAGTTCACGAGCCGGGAGAACGCCGCCAAGCGCAAGACCGGGTACGACCTGGAGACGTTCGCCGCGCTCCTGACCGGCGACCTGATCGTCGAGACCAACCTGAAGACGACGATGGGCAGGGCCGAGGTGAGCGATCCTGCGAGCGCCGCCAGGCAGCTCACGAAGCTCCCGCAAGTCGTGCGCGACATCATCCACACGGCCAAGGGGATCAGGCGCCTGCCGGACGGGTTCTACGCCATCACCGAGGCGCACGGGAAGACCTTCGACCTCGGCCTCGTGGGCAACGAGTTCGTGGCCGGGCTGGCCACGCCGGCGCAGCTGAAAGGCTTCGCCGCCGCTCCCGCCACCTCGGTCCCGGGCGCCCAGGGATCGGTCGCCGTCCGCGTCACCCTGCTAGAGCTGCTGCGGCTCGCGCTCAAGAAGGCCCCGACCGCGCTCGTGCAGTCGGTCCTCTCGACCCTCGGCGACGTCACCGGCTCGGCCTCCGCCACCCCCGGTGCCCTCACCGGGCACGTGACCCTAGGGGTCAGGTAAGTCGCCGCAGGAGTTCGAGCGCGCCGCGCTTGGACAGCGGCTCGTTCAGGTTGCCGCACTTGGGAGACTGCACGCAGGACGGGCATCCCGACGCGCACGGACACTCGGCGATCAGGCGTCGCGCGTCGTTCACCAGCCGCCCGAACTCGTCGAAGCCACGCCGCGTGATCCCGATCCCGCCGGGGTGGCCGTCGTAGATGAAGATCGTCGGGCCTCCCGTCTGCGGGTGAGCGTTGGTCGAGAGGCCGCCGATGTCCCACCGGTCGCACATCGCGATCAAAGGGAGCACGGCGATCTGCGCGTGCTCGAGGGCGTGCAGGGCGCCGAGGAGCAGCTCGGGTGGAAACGGCTCTCCGGCTACAAGCTCGTCGAGCTCGAACCACAGGGCGCGGGTGGAGAACTCGACGGTGGGGAGATCGAGCGCCTTGAAGTCGATCACGGCATGGTCCTGCAGCCCCTTGCGCTGATAGCCGAGCACGGTCTCCGAGACGGCGACGGCGCCGAACGACAGGGTGACGCCGAGGGCGTCACGGCGGTCGTGCAGGCGCTCGACGAGCGTAAAGCTCTCGCGCTTGGCCTGGGTGAAGTAGTCGCCGGTGAACGGTTCGAGCAGCGCTTGGCGCGCGTCGAGATCGAGCGCGAGCACCTCGTAGGAGCGCCCGAGGTGGAGGTAGACGGCACCCTCGTGGACGGTCGAGTAGGCCCGGGCGGCCTCGATCTGGCCGAGGAGCTCGCCCGACTGGACATCGATCAACGCGAACGAGTCCATCGTGGCCGAGCGGAGCGCCACCCGCGCCGCCGGGTAGTCGTCGGCGCGCCGGGGGACGAAGCCGGTCACGCGCTCGCGGAGCATCCCGGCGGCCGTGAGCTCCTCGGCATATCCCCGCCATCCGCTCCCGAGCACGCCCGCGTCCTCGTCGTTCAGCGGCGCCTCGTGGGCGGCGCACAGCAGGTGCTCGGCGTAGATCTGAGGGCTCTCGTGGTCGAGGATCGCCGCCTCCACCGGACGGCCCAGGAACTCATCGGGATGGCGGCAGAAGAACTGGTCGAGCGCATCCTCACCCGCGAGAAAGACGGCCAGGCCGCGTCCGCGCCGGCCCGCGCGACCCCACATCTGGCGCAGGCTCGAGACGGTCCCGGGAAAGGTGACGCAGATTGCCGCGTCGAGCGAGCCAATGTCGATCCCGAGCTCGAGCGCGTCGGTGGCAACCACGGCGAGGACCTCGCCCGCGGTCAGCCGCCGCTCGAGCTCCCGGCGCTGCTGGGGCGTGTAGCCGGCGCGGTAGGGGACGACGAGCTCGGCGAGCTCGGGACGGTCCGAGCTCGCCAGGCGGTCCACGGTGAGGCGGAGGATGAGCTCCACACCGCGCCGTGACTTCATGAAGCAGATCGTGCGGGCGCCCTCGAGCACGAGGCCCTCGAGCAGCTCTGCCGCCTCGGCGAGCACCGAGGCGCGGGTGCCGAGGAGCTCGTCAGTGAGCGGCGGGTTCCACATCGCCACCGTGCGCTGCGCCGCCGGCGCGCCGTCGACGTCGACCAGCGTCATCTGATCGAGGCCGGTCAGGCGCTCGGCGAGCTCGAGCGGGTTGGCGATGGTCGCGCTCGCGAGCAGGAAGCGGGGCTCGGTGCCGTAGCGGGCGGCCACGCGCCGCAGCCGGCGCATGACGTTGGCGACGTGCGAGCCGAACACGCCCCGGTAGA
>Ga0302326_10022845_pt1 | contig 12770 bp, 11 predicted proteins | sample Palsa_T0_3_FD_202264 | JGI IMG/M metagenome (GOLD analysis project Ga0302326, IMG submission 202264) | Peat permafrost microbial communities from Stordalen Mire near Abisko, Sweden - Palsa_T0_3 | ecosystem: Environmental > Terrestrial > Soil > Palsa > Peat permafrost | place: Sweden: Abisko... | reverse complement strand
CGCGAGCACGGACACGTCGGCGCCCAGGCGCCTGAAGCTCTCGGGCGCCACCTGGTAGGTGGCGCCATTGGCGCAGTCCAGGAGCACGTCCACACCGTGCAGGTCCAGCTCGGCGAAGCGGACGTGCAGCTCACGCAGGTAGTCCTCGGGCGCGCCCCGCAACTCACGAATGCGCCCAATTGTCGCCGGTGCGATGTCGGCCGCGATCCCGGTGGGACCGTCTGCTCCTTGATGCTCGCGCGCAGCCGAAGCTCGTGCCAGCTCATGCTCGATCGCCAGCTCGGACTCGTCGGAGAGCTTGTAGCCATCACCGGCGAAGAACTTGATCCCGTTGTCCTGGTAGGAGTTGTGCGAGGCCGACAACACAACCGCGAGGTCAAAGCCATAGCGTGCGATCAGCAGCGGCGCCGCCGGCGTCGGCAGCACGCCGCCCAGCAGCGCGTCCCCTCCGGCCGCGCTCACCCCCGCTGCGAGCGCCGCCTGGAGCATCTCGCCCGACTCGCGCGTGTCGCGCACAATTAGCACCTGGGGACGCTCTGCGCCGGTCTGGCTTGTAGCCGCGCGTCCGAGCGCGAGCGCCAGCTCAGCTGACAGGAAGTGGCCGGCGACACCACGAACGCCATCGGTCCCGAACAGCTTGCGGGTCATGCGGGTGGGTGGATCACCTAGCGCTGGGCGCTAGCGCTTGGAGAACTGCGGCTTCTTGCGCGCCTTCTTCAGGCCGGCCTTCTTGCGCTCCTTGGCGCGCGAGTCACGCGTGAGGAAGCCCCTGCGCTTGAGCTCGCCGCGCAGATTCGGGTCAGCCTCGAGCAGCGCGCGAGAGACTCCGTGGCGCAGCGCGCCAGCCTGAGCTGAGATACCCCCGCCGTGTAGCCGCGCGACCACATCCATACGATCCTCGTACCCGACCGTCTCGAGTGGCTGGCGAATGTTGCGCTGCAGTGTCAGCCGTGGGAAGTGCTCCTCCAGGGTGCGACCGTTAACGAGGTAGCTGCCGCTGCCAGGGCGCAAGGTGACTCGCGCGATCGCCGACTTGCGCTTGCCTGTGGCGCGGTAGCGAGCGCCTGAGGCCAGGTCGATCGCGGCCGTGGAGATCGGCTCGGTGAGCGTCTCCTCCTGCTCCTCCTCGCCATCCTGCTTCTGGTCAGCGTCATCGTCGATCGCGTACGGGTCAACGGCATAAGCGTCCTCGTAGCCCTCGCTGCGGCCGAGCGGGTCCACGCCCTCCGGAACGATGTCGACCTCCAGATGGGCACCCGGCACCGATGGCTTCTCGCGCGGCGCAGGCTCCTCCTCCTCGTCGTCCTCCAGCTCCTCGGAAGCGGCGTCCGCGGCCACTGCCGGCGCCGGGACCTCAGCTGCTGCTGGCTCCTCCGCTGCGACGGGTGCCTCGGCGGCCGCTGACTCCTCGGCTACAGGCTGCTCCGCTGTCGCTGGAGCATCCGCGACCGGCTGCTCAACCTCGGTGGTGGCGTCCTCGGCGACGCTGTTCGCGGTGTCCGTCGCCTCCTCCTCGGTGCTCTCGGGGTGCTCCTCGTCTGCCATCAGGCCTCGATCTCCAGCGGTTGCGGTTTCTGGGCAATGTGCGGGTGCTCGGGCCCGGCATAGATCTTGAGCTTCGTTATCTGCTTACGCGCAAGGCGGTTGCGCGGCATCATGCCCTTGACGGCCAGCCTGATGATGTCCTCCGGGCGCCTGGCCAGCATTTCCTCGAATGTGCGCGAGCGCAGACCGCCGGGGTAGCCGGAGTGGCGGTAGTAGCGCTTGTCCTTGCGCTTGTTGCCGCTGACGTGGATCTTCTCCGCGTTCACCACCACAACGAAATCACCGGTGTCAATGTGCGGCGTGTACTCCGGCTTGCGCTTACCGCGCAGCAAATCCGCGATCTGCGTCGCCAGACGGCCCAACGTCTTACCGTTGGCGTCAACGATCAACCAATTGCGCTCGCGATCGGTCGGCTTCGCTACGTAGGTTCGTGTCGAGGGAGCCATAGGCGTGAAAAAGGCCACGCGTCACCGCGCGGCGGAGCGGACATCATAGCTAACGCCCGAACTCAGTGATCGAGGACGCAGCCGGCGGGCGCCCGCCTGAGTCACTCCCACTCGATCGTGCCGGGCGGCTTGGACGTGATATCCAGTACCACCCGGTTGACCTCGCGCAGCTCGTTGATCATGCGCGAGGCGATCGTCTCGAGCAGGTCGTATGGCAGCCTTGCCCAGTCGGCGGTCATGGCGTCGTCGCTGGTGACCGCGCGCACGACCACCACGTAGCCGTATGTGCGCTCATCGCCCTGTACGCCAACGGTGCGCACGTCGGGGAGCACGCAGAAGGACTGCCATAGCTCGCGGTAGAGGCCTGCCTTACGGATCTCCTCCTGCAGGATGTGGTCAGCCTCACGCAGCACGTCCAGGCGCTCCTTCGTCGCTTCGCCACCAACCACCCGGATCGCCAGGCCCGGGCCGGGGAAGGGCTGGCGCCATACCAAGCGCTCGGGTAGGCCCAGCTCGGCTCCGACCGCACGGACCTCGTCCTTGAACAGCGCGCGTAGCGGCTCCACGAGCTCGAACTGCAGGTCATCCGGCAGGCCGCCCACGTTGTGGTGGGACTTGATCGTCGCTGCCCCTGTGCCGCCGCCGGACTCGATCACGTCGGAGTAGAGGGTGCCCTGCACTAGGAAGTGCGCTCCAGGGCCGCCCGCCGCATCTGCGAGCTTCTCGGCCTCCTCCTCGAACACCCTGATGAACTCCGCGCCGATTGCCTTGCGCTTGGCCTCGGGCTCTGTGACGCCCTTGAGCTTGTCCAGGAACCGTGTCTCCGCGTCGACCGCCACCAGCGGGACCTTGAACGTGTCGCGGAACGTCTTGACGACCTGCTCGCCCTCTTCCTTACGCATCAGGCCGTGGTCGACGAACACGCATGTCAGCTGTGAGCCGATCGCGCGGTGCACGAGCAAAGCCGCCACCGAGGAGTCAACGCCTCCCGATAGGCCGCAGATGACGCTGCCGTCGCCCACCTGCTCGCGGATCCGCCGCACCTGTTCCTCCACGATCGACGCCGCCGACCATGTCGGCTCACAGCCGCATACCTCCGTAAGGAAGCGTGTGAGGATCTCCTGGCCGTAGGGGGTGTGCACGACCTCCGGGTGAAACTGGATGCCGTAGATGCCGCGGTGGGGCTCCTCGACCGCGGCCACCGGCGAGCTGCTCGAGGAGGCCAGCGCGGTGAAGCCTGGCGGCGGCTCGAACACCGTGTCACGATGGGACATCCAGCACGTCTGCTCGCGCGGCATCCCTTTCAGCAGCACTCCTGGCTCGGCTACGTGCAACTCCGAGCGACCGAACTCTCCGACCTCGGCCTCCTCGACCTTGCCGCCCAGCGTGTGCACGAGCAGCTGCATCCCGTAACAGATCCCCATCACAGGTACACCAAGCTCGAGCAGGCCACGATCAAGCGGCGGGGCACCCTGCGCGTACACCGACGCCGGCCCGCCCGACAGGATGATCCCACGCGGTTTGCGTCTGGCGATCTCCTCCAGCGGGACGTGGTGGGGCAGCAGCTCGCTGAACACGCCGCAGTCGCGCACCCTGCGCGCGATCAGCTGCGAGTACTGCCCGCCGTAGTCGAGTACCACCACCTCCTCGGCGGCTGGCGCGAGGGCGGGGGGCGTTATCTGCGTTGTATCCGCTGTATAGCCATCGCTATACGTGCTCGCGGACGTGGGAGCCGGCTGCAGCGACGTCGCCGCCCCGTCAGTCATTTACTAGCGCGGCTACCTTCCCGTTGGTGGCACCCATGCCGACCTGTTGGTCGCGCTGCAGCGACTTGCCCTCGGTCTGCAGTGACGGGGCCACGACCACCTCTGCACGGTTGAACTCCGCTAGGTCCTTGTGGCCACATGTCGCCATCGACGTGCGCAGGCCACCGAACAGGTTGAACGTGCCGTCGTTCTCACGTGCTGGTCCGGTGAGGATCTCTTCGAGCGTGCCGTTCTGCGCCGTTGCGACGCGCGCGCCGCGCGGGAGCGTTGGGTGGAACGTCGCCATGCCCCAGTGAAAGCCACGCCCCGGTGCCTCGTACGCACGCGCAAGCGGCGAGCCGATCATTACCGCGTCCGCACCCAGCGCGATCGCCTTCGACACGTCACCGCCATTGCGCATGCCGCCGTCGGCGATCACCTGGCAGTACTCGCCAGTCTCCAGCATGTGCGTAGAGCGAGCATGGGCAACGTCCGCGATCGCAGTCGCCTGCGGCACGCCGATGCCTAGCACGCCACGTGTCGTGCACGCTGCACCCGGCCCCACACCGACCAGCACGCCCGCCGCGCCCGTGCGCATCAGGTGCAGGCCCGTGTGGTAGGAGGCACAACCCCCGACCACGACCGGCACGTCGAGGCTGGGGATGAATTCCTTGAGGTTCAGCGGCTCGGAGACCGTCGAGACATGTTCGCCAGAGACGACCGTCCCCTGGATCACCAGCACATCTAGGCCAGCGTCCATCGCGATCTCGTGATAGTCCAGCACCCGCTGCGGGGTCAGTGACGCCGCGACCACGACTTTCTGTTCCTTGATCTCGCGGATCCGCTGCGCGATCAGCTCAGGCTTGACCGGCTCTGCGTAGATCTCCTGCATCTCGCGCGTCGCCAGCTCCTTGGGCAGCAGGGCGATCCGCTCGAGCTGCTCCTCCGCGTCCTCATAGCGAGTGAAGATCCCCTCGAGGTTGAGTACTGCCAGCCCACCAAGACGGCCGATGATGCCGGCGGTTTCCGGCGAGACCACGCCGTCCATCGCGGAGGCCAGCATCGGTAGCTCAAACTGGTAGGGACCGAGCTTCCACGAGATGTCGATGTCGTCGGGGTCGCGTGTGCGCCTGGACGGCACGATCGCGATGTCGTCGAATCCATAGGCCCGGCGGCCGCTCTTGCCGCGTCCAATCTCTATCTCCATCGGAGCATCCTCGCAGTAGTGGCGGACGAAAAGACCCCGCGCGCGGCGGGGCCAAAGAGGGGGCGCCGGTGCGCCGTACGTGCCTTGTTGGTCACGGCAGCCAAGTGGATTTGAGCATAGCAATGGTCCCGCTCACATGAGGGCCCTTGGATATGCTCGATCGTATGGGCGAGACGAGCCGACCACGGTATGACGCGCACGCTGTCGAGGCACGCCGCCAGGCGGCCTGGCGCGAGCGTGACGCGTTCAGGACGCCCCCGCTGGCAGAGGACCAGCCGCACCTTTACATCAAGCCCTCCGCCCCGTTCACATCGGGCAACGTCCACATCGGCCATGTCCGCAGCTACTCGATCGGCGATGCCTACGCACGCTACCGCCGTGCGCGCGGGGATGCGGTGCTGTTCGCGTTCGGCTTCGACGCCTTCGGCCTGCCTGCCGAGCTCGGCGCGATCGCCGGCGGCGAGCCCCCCAGCGACTGGGTAGCGCGCTGCGCCGAGCATATGACCGGGCAACTCGATCGGCTCGGCTTCTCCTTCGACTGGGAGCGCTCGTTCATCAGCTCTGATGAGCTCATGTACCGCTGGTCGCAGTGGCTATTTCTTGCGCTGCTCGACGCCGGACTGATCTATCACGGCAGCGGCAACGTCGACTGGTGCGACAATTGCCAGACGACGCTCGCCTCGATCCAGGTCGAGCCGGGCGGCACCTGCTGGCGCTGCCACGGCCCCGTCAGGCTGATCGAGCTGCCGCAGTGGTACTTGAAGGTCAGCGCCTACGTGGCCGAGAATGACCTACGTCTCTCAGAGCTGCAGGCGAGCGGTATCTGGGATGAGGTCTCGCTCGCCTCCCAGCAGATCGTGCTCGGGCGCATCGACGGTGTCGAGCTGGATCTGCGGGGCCCCGATGGCTCCCAGCTGAGCGTCTTCAGCCCCTACCCAGACGCCGTTGGCGACGCGCGCTTCGTGCTGATGTCCCCCCGTCATCCCGACGCTGACGTCTGGGCAGCTGATCAGGCCGTGCGCGAGCAGCTTGAGCAGCTGCGATCAGGCGGCTGGGAGCGCAGCTCGCGCGAGGCGGAGACGATCCCGGTGATCGACACCGGGCGCGTAGTCCTCAGCGCGGCCGGGTCGCCGCTGCCGGTGCTCGTCTCACCACTGGTCGACTCGCGTTTTGGCCCGACGATCGTGCTTGGCGTGCCGACCCTTGACCGCACCGATGAGGTGATCGCCAGGCGGCTCGGCATCGAGCTGCCCGACGTCGAGGCCGAGGGCTCAGCAGAGACTCAAGCTGGCGACATAGACGATGTCGCGCCCACGCTTGACGGATCGGCAGGCGCTCGCCAGGCGGTGCGCTATCGCGCCTCTGATTTCGTCATCTCCCGCCAACGCTCCTGGGGAACGCCAATCCCGATCGTCTACTGCGATCAGTGCGGCACGGTGCCAGTCCCACGCGAGCAGCTGCCGGTGGTCCTGCCGCTTGACCTGCGCCCGACGGGCGCAGGCAACCCGCTGGCCGAGCTCGAGGAGTTCGTGCAGACCACCTGCCCCGGTTGCGGCGGACCGGCGCGGCGCGAGACCGACACGCTGGACTGCCACTTCGACGCGCTGTGGCTGTGGGTACCCGCGTGCGTGCCACCGGAGGCGCGCGAGCAGCCCCTGGAGGAGATCTTTGCACTGGCCGATCTGCGCCATTGGCTTCCATCCGAGCGTCTGGTCGCGGGCTCCGACAGCGGCAACTTCGTGTTCGATCAACGGATCGTCACCAAGGCGCTGCGCGACATCGGGCCGCTGGCGTTCCTCGGCGACGGCGAGCCGTTTGCAGGCTGCCTGTTTCACGAGATGGTCACCGCCGACGGACGCAAGATGAGCAAGCATCTCGGGAATGTCGTGGACCCGGACGAGCTGGTCGAGCGCTACGGTGCTGACACCGTCCGCTTGGCTGTCCTGTACGCCGCGCGTCCGCAGAAGGCGCTGAACTGGGATGACTCGGCGGTACTGCGCTGCCACAGGTTCCTGACGCAGGTATGGGAGTTCTCCAACGCCAAGCTCGCCCAGGCGCAGCAGCGTCGCGAGCAGGGCGCTGCGGAGGCGGACATCGGTGCCGACGGCGAGCAGATCAGAGACACCACCGAGCACCTGAGGCTGAAACTCTCACAATGGTGCACAGCAGCTGTTGAGAAGGTCACCGAGGACATGGATAGCCTGGAGATGCACACTGCGGTGCGTAATGTCATGCGCCTGTTCGACCGCATCAAGGACTTCGAGAAACGCGTGCTCGCCCGACAACCAGAGCTTGGCGGTGCCAACGCCGACACGCTGTTGGAGGCGCTGACGGTGCTCGCGCAGATGCTCGGGCCGCTGGCACCCCATCTGGCCGAGGAGCTGTGGATTTCATTCGGTCACGAGGAGCACGGCACACAGACGCCGTGGCCAGGCGTATCGTTGCAGGTACCCGCATGAGCCCACAGACCGCACAGAGTCTTGGTTCGGGCCCGCCCGCACCCCGGCAGCGGACGCGCTCCTGCGCGACCGGCCTTGCCTGCCACCGCTGTGGCAGCCACTACCCGCTCGAGCAGGCGATCTTTGCGTGTCCCGACTGCGGCAAGGGACTTGACGTGGTCTATGACTATGAGCATGCCGCCAGCCACTTCAGGGACGTGCCAAGCTCCGAGCGCCCGCACAACATCTGGCACTTCGAGGAGCTGCTGCCGATCGTCGACGCCGCCGCCCAGGCTCGGGTGGGGCAACACTCCGGCTACACGCCGCTGATCCGCGCCGACCGGCTCGGGGCTGAGCTGGGACTCAGCAACCTGTACCTCAAGGACGACTCCAGCAATCGACCGAGCCTCTCCTACAAGGACCGCGTCGTCTCGATGTCGGTCGCGAGGCTGCTCGAGCGTGGCGGCACCGAGATCGGCTGCGTGTCAACGGGCAACGTCGGCACCGCCGTCGCCTCAATGGCCGCCAAGGCAGGCGTGGACGCTTACGTCTTCTACCCCAATCGCCTCGAGGACACGAAGGCGCGCGCCTGCATGGCGCTCGGCGCAAAGGTCTGTCAGGTGGAGGGCAACTACGACGAAGCCAACCGCCGCTGCCGCGAGCTCGCCGAAAGCACGGGCATGGATTTCGCCAACATCACGCTGCGACCGTTCTACGCCGAGGGCGCGAAGACCGCGGCGTTCGAGATCGTCGAGCAGCTGGAGTGGCAGGCACCGGACCACATCATCACGGCGGCCGCCGGCGGCACGCTGTCCTCGCGCCTGCACAAGGGACTCGTCGAGCTGCAGCTATTGGAGCTGGCGGAGACGGACTCAACGCGCATCCACATCGCCCAGCCGAGCGGCTGCAACCCGATCGCCACAGCGATCGTCGCAGAGGAGGCCGAGATCCGTGCCGTTACGCCGGAGACCGCTGCGCATTCCCTGGCGATCGGCAATCCCGGTGACGGCTATCTGGTGATCGATGCGGTGCTCAAACGCGGCGGCACCGGCGGCTTTGCCAGTGATCCGGAAATCTTCGCCGGCATCGACCTACTCGCTGCCACCGAGGGCTTGCTCACCGAGCCTGCCGGCGGCACCACGATCGCCGTCCTTGAGAAACTCGCCGCCGCTGGACGCTTCGCGCCCGACGACACGGTCGTCGCGATCATCACTGGCAATGGCCTGAAGACACTCGATGACCACCCGGCCAAGTCATGGCCAGACAAGATCGAGTGCGAGCTCGATGCCATGCTCGCCGCGCTGAGCGAGCTCAAGAGCAGCGGCACGCTCGTGGACAGCGCACGCCGACAGCTGCATCCCTAGCGGTGAGAGCAAACCTTGTGTAGGCAGCCACAGCACGGGTAGGAGCAAGCTTGATGGCAAGCCCATTCTTATCGGCACGGGAGTTTCGCGATGTGCTCGATCGGGTTTTGCAGATGATGAGCGAGGACCCCGAGATGGGGCCAAGGCTGCGTGACGCCGACGTGCCGCAACGCTTCGAGTTCGAGGACTTCGATCTGGTGATGAACGTGCGCGCGGGCCGATCTGGTGAGCAGGCAAACCTCGCATGGGAGTGGACGGACGAGGTCGACTGGTCGCCAAAGGTGCGGATGACGATGTCCTCAGAGGTTGCCAACCGCTACTTCCAAGGCCGGGAGAACATCGTGTACTCGATCGCCAGGCGCCGCATCAAGACCGGTGGCGACATCAGGGCAGCACTTGAGCTAATCCCGATCACCAAGCCGGTGTATGTGCTCTATCGAGATCTGATCGCCGCGGAGTACCCTCACCTGCAACTCTGAGGCACGGCCAGCAGCTAGCTAAAGGACCTTCGAGAGGAACGCCCGCGTGCGCTCATGTTGCGGGTTGGCGAGTACCGCGGCGGGCTTGCCGCACTCGACCACGATTCCGCCGTCCATGAACACGACCTCGTCGGCGACCTCGCGTGCGAAGCCCATCTCGTGGGTGACCACGATCATCGTCATGCCGTCACTGGCTAGCTGCTTCATCACCTGCAGGACCTCCCCAACGAGCTCGGGGTCGAGCGCTGAGGTGGGCTCGTCAAAGAGCATCAGCTTGGGCTCCATCGCCAGCGCGCGCGCGATCGCCACGCGTTGCTGCTGGCCTCCCGAGAGCTGCGCAGGGTACGCAGCCAGCTTGTCCGCCAGGCCCACACGGCCGAGCAGCTCGCACGCATGCGCACGCGCCTGCTCCCGTGCAACCTTCTTGACGCGGATCGGCGCGCAGGCAACGTTCTCCAGCGCAGTCATGTGAGGGAAGAGGTTGAAGTGCTGGAAGACCATGCCGATGTGAGCGCGCTTGCGCGCAACCTCAGACTCGCGCAGCTCGTGCAGCTTCTCCCCTACCTGGCGGTAGCCGACGAGCTCGCCGTCGACGAACAGACGCCCAGCGTTGATCTTCTCGAGATGATTGATGCAGCGCAGGAAAGTCGACTTGCCCGATCCGGAAGGACCGAGCAGGCACATCACCTCGCCCGGCTGCACCGCGAGCGTGATCCCCTGCAAGACCTCCTGGCGACCGAAGCGCTTGTGCACGCCCTGCGCGTTGACCATCGGCGTGCTCATCGGCCACCCTCCTCATACGGAGATGTGAGCGCCTCCATGCGCAGTGATTGTCTCGCGTTCGCCTCGCGCGAGGAGCCGCGCCCGTAATAGCGCTCAAGGTAATGCTGGCCCACATAGAGCACGCTGGTGCACACGATGTACCAGAAGCTCGCGACAATTAGCAGCTGGATTGTCTTGTAGTTGACAGCGAAGATCTGTTCGGAGGAATACAGCAGCTCGGTAACAGTGATGACGCTGGCCAACGAGGTGGTCTTAAGCATCGAGATCGTCTCGTTGCCAGTCGGCGGGATAATCACGCGCATCGCCTGTGGCAGCACGATCCGACGCAGCGTCTGTACCCGGGTCATGCCGAGCGACTGCGCCGCATCGGTCTGGCCCTCATCAACAGAGATCATCCCAGCCCTAACGATCTCCGCCATGTAAGCGCCCTCATTCAGCCCGAGGCCAAGCACGGCTGCCCTAAACGCCGTGATCAGCGTGTTCACATCCGGGTGCACCAGCGCCGGACCGAACGGGACTCCCAGCGCAAGCTTTGGATACAGCGCGGCGATGTTGTACCAGAACAACAGCTGGACGAGGACGGGCGTGCCCCTGAAAAACCATATGTACAGCCAACTTGCTCGCGAGACAAGCGGGTTACTCGACACTCGCATCACCGCAAGCAGCACACCGAGCGCGACACCGATCGCCATCGAGATGACGGTCAGCTCGATCGTTACGAGGAGCCCTTCGAGGATGCGATGGTCAAACAGATATTCGCCAACCACGCTCCATTCAAACCGCGGGTTCGTCACCACAGAACGGACCAGTGCGGCTGCGATCACCAAAATGATCGCAGCCGCGATCCAGCGCCCGGGGCGCCGGACGGGGACGGCCACTATGTCATCGGGCCGCCCCGTCCCGCTGGTGACCTCTGGAGAGGACACCGACCTACTCGATCAGCTCTTCGCCCCGTTGATCGCTGGCGTGGCTAGAGCTCCAGACTGCACGCCCCACTTTTCGAGGATTTTCATGTAGGTGCCGTTTGCAATCAGCACCTTCAGGGCCGCCAGCACTGGCGTTGTCATGCCGCTGCCCTTGGGGATCGCGAGCCCGTAGGGCGCCGACCCATAGGTCCCGTACAGCTTGAACGTGCCGCTGGACTGCTTTACCTGATAGGCAGCCACCGGCGAATCTGCCATTCCCAGTTCTGCCCGCCCGCTCGAGATCGCCAGGTTGGCGCCGTTCTGGGTGGGATAGACGAGCACAGTGACTGACTTCTTGCCAGCTTTTGTGCACTTCCCGCTCTGTTCTGTGGCTTCTTCTTCCTCAGTTGTCCCCTTCTCTACAGAGACAGTCTTGCCACACAGGTTTTCGAGCGTGCTCACACCGGGGTTCGAGGACGCCTTGGCATAAAACGACGTGCCCGCAGTGAAGTAGTCGACGAAGTCGACTGTTTTCTCGCGTTCCTTCGTGTCAGTGAAGGAAGAAGCACCGATGTCGTACTTGCCAGCAGCGAGACCGGGAATGATCGTGTCGAACGTCGCATTGACGATGTCGACCTTCAGCCCCATCACCACCCCAAGCGCGTTCATCAGGTCAGCGTCCATACCGATCACCGTGTGACCGTCAGGGGCGATGAACTCATTGGGGGCATATGTGGCGTCCGCCGCAACTGTCAGTTTCCCCGTGGATTTGATCGCGGCAGGTACTTGTGCGGCGATTGCCGCGTTAGCGCTGCTCGACCCCGCCGTTGTAGTCGTCGTGGTCGTCGAGCTCGTGCTGCTACCGCAGGCGGCGAGCACAAGAACGGTGAGCGCGGGCACGCCTAGTCGGGCGACCAGCTTGCTCATCGGAACCCCCTTCGTGGGTGTTGACAGTTGTACCCCGACGCTGCCGAGGCCGCGCAAGTATAGGACGCGGTGAGTTCGCGGCGCAGTGCGACTTCGCTGGCCCTCTCAGCCGCTGCTTGTTCGCGAGACAGCGTGCTTCGTCGCGGCTTGTCCGATTGCAACCCGACTCGCAAGGATGTGGCGTTGCGCTATCTAAAGGGCGCAGGCATCGAGATTGGAGCGCTCGACTATCCGCTGAGGTGCCATGCAGCGCACGGGTTTCGCTACGTCGATTATCTCGATGAGTTAGGCCTGCGCCAAGTTCACAACGTCACTTTGCAAGAAGGCCGGCCACTGGTGGTTCCAGATGTTGTGGACGACGGTGCGCGTCTGGAATTGTTCTCAGGATCCTTCGCTAATTTTTTCAGTCGCTAACCATATGCTTGAGCGTGTAGAGGACCCGATTGCAGCACTTCACCATCAGCCCCGTGTGCTCAAATCAGGCGGCATCGCGAAGGGCCAGAGCTGTCGCGCCAGCAGCATTACGAAGAATGCGCGTTGCACATTGAGGGCCACGGTGGCGAGTCGCTCAGGTGCGCGTACGCGAGATGGAGTGGGAAGATCGTAGGAGAGTTTTTCTTGTAGTGCTTAGGAAGCGGTGAGCACGCATAGAAAAACCCCGCCGTAGCGGGGCTTTCCCTTAGCAGATCGATAAGCCGGATCCTGTCGTTGAGCAGCCATCCATCTGAGCGGCCTACCTGGACCTCGGCGGGCACCTACAAACGGTCCTGTTTGGCCTTGCATCGGGTGGGGTTTGCCCAGCCGTCGCGTCACCGCGACGCTGGTGCGCTCTTACCGCACCATTTCACCCTTGCCGGCCCGCCGTTCACGTGGGACGGCGGACGTAGGCGGTTTGTTTCTGTGGCACTTTCCCGCGGGTTTCCCCGGGTCG
>Ga0302326_10022844_pt1 | contig 12770 bp, 12 predicted proteins | sample Palsa_T0_3_FD_202264 | JGI IMG/M metagenome (GOLD analysis project Ga0302326, IMG submission 202264) | Peat permafrost microbial communities from Stordalen Mire near Abisko, Sweden - Palsa_T0_3 | ecosystem: Environmental > Terrestrial > Soil > Palsa > Peat permafrost | place: Sweden: Abisko... | reverse complement strand
AGCATGCGATGCGCGACCAGCTTGCGACGCTGATCATGTTCTGCGCCATCGCTGTTCAATGTCGTGCCACGGGATAGCCGGTTGGCGACCCGGTTGAGCGCCACTCCGTTTCCGGAGATGAATGTCGTGTCGTCGCGAAGCACGGTCTTGCATTCGGCGAATCGCGGTAGCGCATAAACCCGCTGCTTCGACAGCCACACCACCGAACCCAGCTGGCGCAGACGCGCATAATGCGGATACGGGTCGACGATGGCGTCGTTGGCGTAGATGTCGGGCTGGTATGCGGGAACCCCGCTGGGCGGCTTACGCATTGGCGAACTTTACCGTATTGCGTTGCTCGCCCAGGTCGATGGCGCCGTCGTCGGTTGCAATAGCGGTCTCGACCACGTCCCCATCGTGGAGGTACTTGGTGTTCTTGGCTTGCCGGTGGAAGAACGCCTTCCACTTCACCGCGGGCGGAAGCAGCGAGCCGATGATCTCGACCGGCTTGGGTGGAGCGCTCAGCGCGGTGCCGACCGGGGTTCCGGTCAGCACCACATCACCGGGGGCCAGGTGCTGGAATCGAGCCAATGCCTGCAACGCCTGCAACGGCGGATAGATCATGTCGCCTTGGACGGTCGCGTTCTGACGGATCTCACCGTTGACCCGCAACCGAAGGCGCAACTCGCCGAAGCGCTTGAGTTCATCGGCATCCAGCAGCACCAGCAGCGGACCTGCCGGAGTGAAAGTCGGATACGACTTGGCCTCGTAGAACTGGGTTTTCGGAAGCTGGACATCCCGCGCGGAGACATCGTTGGTCACCACCAGGCCGGCGATGTGATCCGCCAGATTTGCATCGGTGAGCTCGGTGCCGACCGGGATCTGTCGACCGATGACCAGTCCGATCTCCACTTCATAGTCCAGAAAGCGGACATGGGCGGGCCTGACGATGTCGTCGAACGGGCCCGTGATCGAGCCCGATGCCTTGCGGAAGAAGGTCAGCGGAACGGTTTTCGGATCCATGCCGGCGTCTTTGACGTGTGAGGTGAAGTTGGTCATCTGCGCCACCACTCGACACGGCGCGGTCAGCGGAGAGACCAGTGTCAGGCTGTCGAGAGGAACGGCGTCCGTGCCGCCGGCCGTCGCATCTATCGCCGCGCGATCGGCCAATAGCTCTGCGGTGGTGCCGGCGTCGGAGTTGATCTGCACTGCCCCGGTTGCGGTGACGACCCACCAGGAGTCGGCGGTGCGCGCGATGGAAACGGTCACGAGGCGGCTACTTTCATCAGGCCGATCAGGCGGCGGAAATCGAATTCGTTGTCCGCCCGAAGAGCACTGATCATCGAGCGTGCCTCGTGCGGCAGGGATCTCGGGTTGGTGCCGAGAAAGTCTTTGCTGACGGGCGGACCCCACTGGGCCAGTCCGGACCCGGTGAAAGGCGCCCACCCCGGCTCCAGCGTGCAGTCGAACACGTCGCCATCGCTGAAGTGCTCGACCAGAAAGCCGTCGGGATCGCGCCAGTAGTCGAAGATCTGGCTGCCCTGGATGTGCCGACCGATCCCCCAGCTGCGTTGGTAACCGAGGTCTTTCAAGTACTCTCCACCTGCGGCCAGCGCGTCGAGATCGCACACCTGATATGCCGAATGGATGTAGCGGTTCGTCGGGCCCAATGCAAGGGCGACGGTGTGATGGTCGGCAGGAGTTTGGCCGCGGTCACAGCGGATAAAGCTCATCGTCGGGCCGCGGTCGCGCTGGCCGGGAAAGAACAGGAAGTCGCTGACGATCATCCCGAGCTGATCCAGATACCAGTTCAGCGATTCGAGATACTTCGTCCTCTGCAAGACGACATGCCCCACGCGTTGCACGCGGGCGGGCTGCCGGGGTGGCCGCTGTACCGCGTTGGCGCGCCGCAGTTCTGTCCCGAAGTTCAACGGCTGCGCCGGCTGAGCCGGTAGCGCGTCGAGTTGGCGAGTCCCTGCAACGACGCGGACCGGCATACCGCCGGGATCCACCAGATCGACGGCGAGGCCACCGAGCGTCTCGGGCAGGGCGCGCGTCGCGACGCCGCTGGCCTTGGCCAAGCGCCGTAAGTCGGATTCGTCCGCCGCCGTGAAAGCTGCGCCGACGAATCGCGAAGTCGGGCCGCGGCGGATGATCACACAGGGTGCGCTCGCATCGTTACCACGCAGTCGCAGCTCGTCACCGGCCCGCGACACCGTCGTGAAGCCGAACGCGCACGAAAACGCCTCGGCGCGAACCAGGTCCGGCTTCTGGAACTCCAACCAGGCCAGATCGTGAACCTTGATCACCGGATTTCGCGACCGGCCAGGGCGCTCTCCGCGTCGGGCACCCTGCTCACTGTGCAGATCGGTGTGGCTTGTCACGGTTCTCCCTAAGCGCCTTCCGAGATGAGGCGCACGGCGGTGTCGTACAACGCCCGGGCGTGCAGCTCGAACAATGCGATCAGATCCACAGCGTCGCCGCCGATTTCCTTGGCAATGAACAATCCGTCGGCACCGGCCATCGCGTACGTGACCAGTAGTTGAATCTGAGCTTCGGAGAGATCGGGTGCGAACCCGCGCATGGTTTCGACCAGTTGGTTGCAGGTCTGGGCGCGAGTCTGAAGGAACATCGCACGTGCTCGCGGCTCGACCGGGCGGCGCTCCAGCGCCAGCATCAGCCCGAGCCGAATGAAGTCGGGCGAATCCAGCAGAGCTTTCGCGATCTGCATCGCCAAGCCCACCAGTCGATCTCGCGGCTCGCCCTCATCGGGCACCTGCCACGCCGCGAGCCAGTCGGCGAAGCTGCGCTCGATCACCGCCGCAATCAGGTCGTCCTTATTGGTGAAATGCCAGTAGATAGAACTGGCCGGCAGTCCGCACTTGGCGCTGACCAGTGCGATGCTGGCACCCTCGTAACCGCGTTCGGCGGCGATCTCGGCGGCAGCGTCGAGTATGCGTTCGCGCGACAGTTCGCCGTCGGCGCGTTTCCGCCGCCTCGGCTGCAGCTTCTCTGCCACCGCACGCTCCCCGTTCGTCCTTGACTCTGTAGTGATCGCTACATTAGCGTAGCGATCACTATAGAACAAGCCTTCGACGGCGAGGGGCAGTCATGACCACTTCAGACACCTATGACGTAGCGGTGATCGGCTATGGGCCGACCGGCGCGACCGCCGCAAACCTGCTGGGCCAACTTGGCTTGAAAGTGCTTGTCATCGAGCGTGATCCGGATGTCTACAGTCGCGCCAGGGCGATCTCCACCGACGAAGAAGTCATGCGGATCTGGCAGTCGGTCGGGCTGGACGAACGGCTACAGCGCGACATGCTGCCCGACCGTCCGCTGACCTTCGTCGACGCCGACGGTGTGTCGTTCATCGACCTCAAGATCGAACCGCGAGGCACAGGGCATCCGCCGCAGCAGTTCCTGTATCAGCCCGCGGTCGACCGCGTCCTGCGTGAGGGTGTCGCGCGCTTCGCCTGCGTCGACGTGCTGCTGGAATACGAATGCCTACGGGTGCATCCCCACGACGACTGGGTCGAACTGATGCTCGCCGATCTGCGGACCGACACGTTGAAGCGGGTGCACGCGCGCTATGTGATCGCCGCCGACGGCGGCTCGTCTCCGACCCGGGGCCAACTGGGAGTCGGCTACACCGGGCGGACCTATAGCGAGCGCTGGGTCGTCATCGACACCAAGGTGCTACGGGAGTGGGAAGGCCACGACCGGTTGCGCTTTCACTGCAACCCGGACCGACCAACCGTCGACTGTCCGACTCCCCTGGGCCACCACCGCTGGGAATACCCGGCGTGCACAGGCGAACTCGAGCAGGACCTGCTCCGTCGCGGGGCGATTTGGAAGGTGTTGAACGATCAGGGCATCACCGATGACAACGTCGAGATTTTGCGGGCGGTGATCTACAGCCACCACGTCCGGGTTGCCGACCGGTGGCGGGTAGGCCGGATTTTTTTGGCCGGCGACGCCGCGCACGCGATGCCGCCTTGGATCGGCCAAGGCATGTCGGCCGGGGTTCGCGATGCCGCCAACCTGTGCTGGAAGCTTGCCGCCGTCCTGAAAGGACAAGCGCAGGAGTCGCTGCTCGACAGCTACCAAGCCGAACGCAAACCGCACGTCACCGAGTTGACGCGGCGCGCCTGTCGCACGGGGCGAATCATCACCGAACGCAGCCGTGCTATTGCTGTGGTCCGGAATCATCTGCTGCGCAACATTTTGCGGGTGCCCAGAGTGCACGCGGTGCTGGACAAGTTCGCCTGGCTACCCGACGCACGATACCGGCGGGGCTTCCTGAGTTCGGTCAAGCAGCGCGCGGTGGGATGGCAGATACCCCAACCCTGGGTGACTTCCGCCGACGGCGCGCGGGTCCGCTTCGACGACACCCTCGGCGGGAAATGGGCCGTCGTGCACGTCGGACCGGCACCCCGCGGCAGTGAGGCCTGGACGGCGCTCGGTGTCGCGACGATCCCAGTCGTCGAGCCCACCCTCGTCCGCTGGCTACGACTCAGGAAGGCGGCAGCCGTGGTATTGCGTCCCGACGCATTCGTGTATGCCGCAGCCGGATCCGGTGCGCCGTTGCCACCACCGCCGATCGGCTACACCTTCTCCGCGTTGACCACAACTAAGCCCACCGCATGACCACCCTCGCGTTACGCGAGCACACTGTCACAGTCGCAGGCAAGCCGATGTTCGTGGCCGAAGCAGGTTTCGGGCCACCCGTCGTCATACTGCGCGGCGGCGGGCCCGGCGCCTCCGGCGTCTCCAACTATTCGCGCAACATCGACGCGCTCGCAGATCATTTCCGGGTCCTCGTTCCCGATATGCCCGGCTACGGCCGCTCAGCCAAGGGCGTCGACCAGTCCGATCCGTTCGGCTACCTCGCCGAGATGATCCGCGGCCTGCTCGATGAACTCGGCATCGATACAGCTCATCTGGTCGGCAAACCGCCGCCGGGAAACTGTTCGCGGCCGGGCTGGAGACCTATTCCGGAGTCGACGCCAGCGCTCGCGCCGCTATCGAGCGGACCAACGCTCTGGCACTGTTCCCCCGGCTCGGCGCTGCGCCACAACCCATCCGCAGTCACCGACGCAAAGGATCCGTCATGTCGTCAGCCGGTCTGTCATCCGCGGCGTCGCCCGCCTGACGAACACCGGGTGAGGGCTGATCAGGATCCCAGCTGATCGACTGACTGACGCACGCGACGCAACGCGCAACCTAAACGGGACCGACCGGGATGGACTCCGTTGCACGGGGCTAACGTCAAGACGTTCAGCCTGACAATGGAGGCGGCATGCGCGCGGCACAGTTGACACGACTCGATGGTCCGGATGGCATCGAGGTTGGCGAGACCGATGAACCCAGCGGCGATGGAGTTGTCGTCGACGTCCACGCCGCGGGAGCAGCTTTCCCCGATGCGCTGCTGACTCGGGGCCTCTACCAGTACCGGCCGGATCCGCCGTTCGTCTTGGGCGCCGAGATCGCCGGCGTGGTCCGGTCGGCTCCGTCGGATGCGCATGTGCAACCCGGCGACCGAGTCGTCGGCCTCACCATGCTCACCGGGGGCATGGCCGAAGTCGCAGTGCTGCAACCCGACCGGGTGTTCAAGCTGCCGGACAACGTGAGCTTCCCCGAGGGCGCGGGTCTGCTGTTCAACGACCTGACGGTGTATTTCGCGCTGACCGTCCGCGGGCGACTGCAATCCGGTGAGGCCGTGCTCGTACACGGGGCGGCCGGCGGGATCGGCACGTCGGCGCTGCGCTTGGCACCGGTGCTCGGAGCGTCGCGGGTCATCGCGGTGGTGAGCACGCAGGATAAGGCCGAGATCGCGAAGGCAGCGGGGGCGACTGACGTGGTGCTGGCCGAGGGATTCAAAGACGCGGTCAAAGAGCTGACCGACGGCCGCGGCGTCGACGTGGTGGTCGACCCGGTGGGTGGTGACCGGTTCACCGACTCGTTGCGTTCGCTGGCTCCGGCAGGCCGGCTGCTGGTGATCGGCTTCACCGGCGGTGAAATCCCCACGGTCAAGGTAAACCGGCTGCTGCTGAACAACGTTGACGTGGTCGGTGTCGGTTGGGGCGCCTGGGCAGGAACGCATCCCGGCGCGCTGGCCGAGCAGTGGGCCGCGCTCGAACAGCTACTCGCCTCTGGCAAGCTGCCGCCACCCAAGCCGGTGGTCTACCCGCTCGACGAGGCCGCAGCCGCGATCGCATCGCTGGAAAATCGCACCGCAAAAGGAAAAGTCGTCATACGCATCCGGGACTGATCGGCTCGGCAGACAATTCAGGTCGCGGCCAGATCAGACAGGTGCTGGAGCGAATTCTCGAGGTGCGCGTCATCGAACGGCGGGAATTGAATGTGCTCACGGAGTTCCGCGGGTACTGCCGACCAGTCGTATGTCAGCGTGACGTGTGCTTCAGACGGTCCGACACCCGTGATGTCATAGCGCCAGATCCAACCGCCGAATGACAGCGTCCCGTCTGCCGCTACGTCTTGGCCTGGTTGCCAGCCAATGGCCTGGGGGCGATCGAACACGACCACCTTGTTGGCCACCTCGTAGTTCTTGTTCGGGTGGTTGTCGTGGTGCATCGCAATGCGGAAAATCTGGCCGGTGTGCGTGAGAGACTCGCCGTCGAGAGATTCGCGAACCCAACCGGTCCCGTCGATGGATTCATGAGTCGTGGGGTCCGCGAGTATGCCGAACACTTTCTCGGCCGATGCGGGGATCGTGATGGTGGCGGTGCTGGTGTCGTTGGTCATGTCCATACAGACTGCGCCAGGCCACAGAAATCATCTCGACTGCCCTTGTAGGAGTTGGGAAGAAAAAGTAATGTCACTTTTAGTTTCTGCCCGCACCACAGCCCGGGAGCTGCTATGGAATCGTTCATCCACCTGCGTAAAGGCAAGACACCGCGTCGCTTGCACGCCGACCTCGACGGGCTCAAAGACGACGAGTTGGGCCGCGGCGGGTTCACCGGTCGCACCGCGAACCTGTACCGCCGCCACGACCCCACCGCGTATCGGTCGGAGGGTCCACTGCGCCCCGTCGACGTGCTGTCCAGCGAGCTGAAGCCGAGCGACGCGACCGACGCCCACGGCGGGCCGCTGTTGATGTTCACCAACCAGGACTGCCGGATATCGCTGTCCCGCCGCGATCAGCCGATGCCGTTCTACGTCCGCCATGTCGACGGCGACCTGCTGTGCTTCGTGCATCAAGGGACCGGCCTGCTGGAGACCGAGTTCGGGCCGTTGCGTTACCGCGACGGCGACTGGGTGTACCTCCCGAAGGCCTGCACCTGGCGCCAGATTCCCGACTCCTCAAAAAACGGGGCCACCACAATGCTGATGATCGAGGCCGGCGACGAGTTCCGCGTTCCTCCCCCGGGCCAACTCGGCCGGCATTTCCCCTTCGACCCCTCGCAAGTCGTCATCCCGGAACCGAACCCCTCCGACGCCGATCCACGAACGGCAGGGTGCGACGAGTACGAGGTCCGGCTCATCCACGACGGCGGCCCGACAACGCTGTACTACCAACACAATCCGCTCGACGTCGAAGGCTGGCGCGGTGACAACTTCGCATTCACCTTCAACATCGCCGACTACAACGTGGTCACCTCCGACAGCGTCCACCTGCCACCGACCGTGCATCTGTTCATGCAGGCCAATGGCGTCTACGTGATGAACTTCCTGCCCAAACCGGCCGAAGGCGTCGCGGGCACCGAACGGACCCCGTGGTATCACCGCAACGTCGACTACGACGAGATCGCGTTCTTCCACGGCGGCTCGCTCTACGGCATCCCGATGCCTCCCGGATTGATTTCCCATGCGCCACAGGGTGTTCACCACGGCGCGCCGGAGAAGGCCCGCGAACGCACCCGCCGCAAATTCGATGACTACATCCGCGTCGACTGGCAGGTCATCGCGATCGACACCCGCATGCGGCTGACGCCGTCGGCGGAGGTGCTGGCCCACAACCTAGGACAACACTGATGCAGACGACAGCCGTGAAGCACGAGTACGACCGGATCCCCTATTTGGTTGCCTTCCAGAACAATTCCGGCGTCCGAGACGTCTACGGCGGACTGGCCGAGATCACCGTGCTGGAGAGCTATCTACTCAAGCCTGAAGACAACCCGTCAGACACCGTGCTGGTGTTCATGCACCCGATCGGGGGTGGCGCATACCTGCCGATGATCAACGCGCTGGCCCGGGCCGGCCACCACGTCATCTACTGCAACAGCCGGTTCCGCGGCACCGACTCGGCGCTGTTGATGGAAAAGGTCATCGAAGATCTCGGCGCCGCCATCAAAGACGCCAAAGACCGGCTCGGCTATCAGAGAGTGGTGCTGGCCGGCTGGAGCGGCGGCGGATCGCTGTCGGTGTTCTATCAGCAGCAGGCCCAGCACGCGACCATCACCGCCAGCCCGTCTGGCGACGGGCCCGACCTGACCAAGCTCGACCTGCCCGCCGCCGACGGCATCATGCTGCTGGCCGCCCACATCAGCCGGCACGGCACGTTGACCGAGTGGCTGGACGGGTCGATTCTCGAGGAGTCCGATCCCACCAAACGCGACCCGGATCTCGACCTGTACAACCCGGACAATCCCAATCAGCCGCCCTACAGCGAGGAGTTCCTGGCCCGCTACCGGCAGGCGCAGATCGACCGCAATCGCCGAATCACCGCCTGGGTTAAGGACAAACTGGCTGAGCTCAAAGCCGCCGGTCGCCCTGACGACGAATTCGGATTCGTCGTCCACGGCACCATGGCCGACCCGCGGTGGCTCGACCCGACCGTCGATCCGAACGAACGGGTCCCGGGAACCTGCTATCTGGGCGATCCTCAAGTGGTGAACATGAGCCCGGTCGGCCTGGCCCGATTCTCGACCTTGCGCAGTTGGCTCTCGCAGTGGAGCTACGACGACGCGAACGGCGACGGGGTGGACTGCGGGCGTGACATCGCGGTACCCGCGCTGGTGATCGGCAACCTCGCCGACGACGCATGCACACCCAGTCATACGCGGCGTCTCTTCGAGGCCATCGGCCATCCCGATAAGGAGATGCACGAAATCCGCGGAGCCACCCACTATTACGCCGGTCCCGATCAACGTAGCCAGCTGCGCGAGGCCGTCGCCGTGCTGAGCGACTGGCTGGTGCGCCACAAGTTCGTGGGGACGGTGTGACGCCTACTCCTCCTACCGCCCGCGACGATGCAGAGCGAAGCGATGAGGAGGAGCGGCGCATGGTTACCGGTCCGCTGGACGGCATTCGGGTGCTGGAGTTGGGCACTCTGATCGCCGGACCGTTCGCCGGCCGACTGCTCGGTGACATGGGCGCCGACGTCATCAAGGTCGAACCGCCTGGAGCACCAGACCCGTTGCGCACCTGGGGACAGGCCGAAGTCGACGGGCACCACGTCTTTTGGACCGTGCACGCGCGCAACAAACGCGCCATCACGCTAAACCTGCGCCGACCCCGCGGCCGCGAGTTGTTCCTTGACCTCGTCGAGAAGTCCGACATCGTGGTCGAGAATTTCCGGCCCGGCACACTGGAGAAGTGGGATCTGGGTTACGACGTTCTCCGTCAACGCAATTCAGGCATCATCTTGGTGAGAGTGTCCGGCTACGGCCAGACGGGCCCCGACGCACACAAGGCCGGATACGCCTCGGTCGCGGAAGCCGCCAGCGGTCTGCGGCACCTCAACGGCTTTCCGGGCGGGCCGCCACCACGGCTGGCGCTGTCGCTGGGTGACAGCCTGGCCGGCATGTTCGGCGCGCAGGGCGCGCTGGCCGCGCTGTATCGCCGCAGCGTCACTGGGCACGGCCAGGTCGTCGATGTGGCGCTCACCGAATCATGTTTGGCGGTGCAGGAATCCACAATTGCGGACTACGACGTCGGCGGCGTCGTGCGCGGCCCGTCGGGCACCCGCCTGGAAGGCATCGCGCCGTCGAACATCTACCGCAGCGCCGACCGCTCCTGGGTGGTGATCGCGGCCAACCAAGACACCGTATTCGCCCGGCTTTGCCAGGCGATGGGACACCCGGAGTTGACCACCGACGACCGCTTCGTCAACCATGGGGCCCGCGGCCGCAACCAAGACGAACTCGACAAGATCATCGGCAACTGGGCCGCCGAACGACAACCGGACGACATCATCGAAATCCTCAGCGCCGCTGGGGTGATCGCCGGCCCGATCAATACCGTCGCCGAGGTGGTCAACGATCCGCAGCTGCGAGCCCGCGGGATGCTGGTGGAGCACTACGACGAGACACTCGGCCGCCCCGTGCTGGGGCCGGGGGTTACGCCGGTGCTCTCGGAAACGCCCGGGACTGTCCGCAACGCCGGCTCAGCGCGTCCCGGACAGCACAACGTCGACGTCTACATCGGCCTGCTCGGCAAGACCGCCGAAGAACTGGACGAATTGCGCACAGAGGAGGTGATCTAATGCCGCACGTCGAGATCCGCGAGGTGGCTCTGCGCGACGGGTTGCAGATCGAGAAGCCAATCCCGTTGTCGGCCAAGCTCGAATTGCTGGCCGCCGTCGCCGCCACCGGGGTGCGCGAAGTAGAGGCCACCGCATTCGTATCGCGAAAGAAAGTGCCGTCGATGGCCGACGCCGCGGAGCTTGCCGCGCATCTGCACGACTACCCCGACATCGAATTCTCCGCGCTGGTCGCCAGCCCCAACGGCGCCAAGCGCGCCGTGGCCGCAGGGCTCCGCTCGATCGAATATGTGGTCGCGGCCAGCGACACCTTCAGCCACACCAACGTCGGGCGTAGCAGCGCCGAAGCCACCGATCAGATCGGCGACATCGTCGCCATCGCCCATGACAGTGACGTCACCGTCGAGGTGATCGTCGCTACCGCGTGGGACTGCCCGTTCGAGGGGCCCACGCCGCCCCAGCGTGTCCTCGACATCGCCACGTCCGCGCGGGATCACGGCGTCGACCGGTTCTCCATCGCCGACACCATTGGCACGACCACGCCGGGGCGGGTCCGCTCGCTCATCGCGCAGCTGCGCCCCGTCATCGGCGAACTGCCGCTGGGCGGACACTTCCACAACACCCGCGGTGCCGGGCTGGCCAGCGCGTATGCCGCGGTCGAAGCGGGTGTCACCCGACTGGACGCGTCGGTCGGCGGGCTGGGCGGTTGCCCGTTCGCACCGGGCGCCACCGGCAACATCGCCACCGAGGACCTGGTGTACCTGCTGCGTGACAGCGGCGTCGATGTCGACGTCGATCTGCAGGCCGCGATCGCCGCAGCCGAGGTGGCGAGATCTGTTGTCGGCCACGACTTGCCGAGCGCGCTGCTCCGCGCCGGAGACCGGATACAGCGCTGATGCCAAGCGCCGGAACATCACCGGCGGCGCTGACCGCAAAAGGCCGCCAAACGCGGGCTGCCATCGAGCAGGCCGCCCGTAAACTGTTCGCCGAGCGCGGTTTCCACGGCACGACGCTGGCCGACATTACCTCCGCTGCCGGCAAGTCTGCCGCGGTGTTCTACCGGTACTTCGTCGACAAAGAAGATCTACTCGCCGCCCTGGCGGAGTCGTTCCTGCACGACGTCGTGACACCATCCGGTTTGAGCCTTCACCTGCCGGACGCGCCGGACGACGACGCATTCTTCACCTCGGTGGTGACCGGGTACTGGAACATGTTCAAGCAGAACATCGGCATCATGATCGCGGTCGCTCAGCTGGCGGCGACGCAGCAGCGATTCGCGGCCGTTCAGAACGAGTTTCGGCGCTTCGGCATGGATATCGTCGCCGCTTCGGTGCGGCATGCTCAGGAGCACGGCCACGCAGGCGAACTCAACCCCGAACACATCGCGGCGGCCATCGCCCTGTTGTTCGAGGGCTTCACCACCGTGTTTGTCGGACCGCCCGGGCCCGGCAGGCTGGGGTTGGAGATCAGCGACGAGGATGCGATCGCGACGCTGTCGACGATCTGGAAGAAGACCCTGTACGGCACCATAGGAGACCGGTAATGGATTTCACGCTGCCCGAACATCTTCCCGGGCTGCTCGACGACATGGACGCCTTCATCGACCGCGAGATCGCGCCGCTGCAGGCCGACAATATCCAGTACTTCGACAAGCGTCGGGAACATGCTCGCACCGACTGGGACAACGACGGCATCCCGACCCGGGAGTGGGAGGACCTACTCTTCGAAATGCGCCGACGGGCCGACAACGCCGGCTGGCTGCGGTACGGGTTGCCGGCGTCGCTCGGCGGCCGGGACGGCTCCAACCTGGACATGGCGGTCATCCGGGAGCACTTGGCGCACAAGGGCCTTGGACTGCACAACGACCTGCAGAACGAGTCGTCCATCGTCGGGAATTTTCCGCAGGTGATCATGATGGAGCGGTTCGGCACCGACGATCAACGGGCCGCGTGGTCCGAGGCGCTGATCACCGGAGAACGCTCGATGGCCTTCGGGCTGACCGAGCCGCTGCACGGATCGGATGCGACCTGGCTGGAGACGCACGCCAAGTCCGACGGTGACGACTGGATCATCAACGGCTCCAAGCGTTTCAACACCGGCGTACACCGCGCCACCCATGACTTGATCTTCGCCCGCACGTCCGGCGAACCGGGCCAGGCCCAGGGCATCACCGCGTTCCTGGTGCCCACGGATTCTCCCGGCTTCGAGATTCCGTACTACTGGTGGACGTTCAACATGCCCACCGACCACGCCGAGGTCGAATTGACCGACGTCCGGGTGCCCGGCGACGCGATACTCGGCGAGGTGGATCGCGGCCTCGAGGTCGCGCAGACGTTCCTGCACG
>Ga0302326_10022842_pt1 | contig 12772 bp, 12 predicted proteins | sample Palsa_T0_3_FD_202264 | JGI IMG/M metagenome (GOLD analysis project Ga0302326, IMG submission 202264) | Peat permafrost microbial communities from Stordalen Mire near Abisko, Sweden - Palsa_T0_3 | ecosystem: Environmental > Terrestrial > Soil > Palsa > Peat permafrost | place: Sweden: Abisko... | reverse complement strand
CGGGGTCAGGGTTAACACCGCAGTTAGGAAATTGGCCGAATGTGCCCCTGCAGGTGCCGCGCGAAGATTGTGGACAGACGTTGTGCTGATCGTTGAGGAGACAGGGAGCCTAGGTATTGCGTTCAAACGTTTCCCGAAGGTGTTTAATGAGCTCATAATCGGCGTGATATTGGCTCATGAGGCAGCTGGAAGCCTCGTTGACGGAATTAAAACGGTGCGGAACTACGTTTCGCAAATGCACGAAATAAAGCGTGAGTCTGTCCGCGGCGCGGCATATCCGGCACTTGTGTGTGCTATCGGCGTAATAGCTTCGAGCATACTGTGCGCATTTACGCTGCCCAGGTTCTCAAAGATGTTGTTTGATATAGGAGTTACTAAGACAAATAGACTAACTCAATTTTTCTTTCTGTTGAGCAAGCTCGTGGTGGGAAACCCGGGCTATTCGGTCCTCGCTCTATGTCTTCCATTTGTTGGATTGTGGATAGTCCTCAGGCCGCGATTCAAACCTGCATTCGATCATATTGCGCTTCGTCTGCCAATCTTGCGAGAAGCGATCGAAGCTTTGGTAATGGCGAGAGTATGCGTTACATTTCGAGCACTAAGTCAATCAGGCGTCCGAGTAGTAGATGCTCTTGAAACATGTGCAGCCGCGGCAGGGAACGCTGCATTCGCGGGCGGCATATGGCGGGTAGTGGCTGCATTGCGCGAAAATGCCTCCATGGGGACTGGATTTGAGCGAGCCGGCATTTTTTCGCCTGAAGTGGTATTGGCGGTCAAGAGTGGTGAGGGATGTCTGCAGGAGGTGTTTGGCCGTTTGGCCGATTATTACAGAGATGAGTCGAAACACCGCGTCGCACTTGTACTTCGCTTGCTCGAACCGTTCATGCTGATATTTGTGCTGGCATGGGTATTCGGCATTTCCCTAGCCGTAATACTTCCAGTCATCGAGATTATCAATGGCATCCACTAATTCGAGCGACTCGGGTGGTGAGTTCCTTTTGATGCTACTCGTCGCAGTTGCTATCATTGGCGTTCTTGCTGGGATGCTCGCTCCTGTTCTAGCGAACAAACTGGACGATGCGCAAATCCGATCGGAGCGAGAGGTACTTAAGTCTCTTCGAACGGATTTCGAGGCGACTTTTGATTCTACTGACTTTGATAACTTGAACGAGGCTTCCGTGGCGGGAAGTGGTCTTCCTTTGGGAACGACCTTTACAACCTTTGACGTTGGAACCGCTATCGGGTCGAGAATATATGGACAAAGCGTTATCGTAGATCCTGCCGGATGGGTAACAAAACTCGCGCAGAAGCGCGGCGTGACATCTTACCAAGATGGCGCCAGCTATACAGCGCAGACGCAAAACCAATACGCAGCAATCTCGTTCAATGCCTACAACGTGCAAAGGTGCCTAGTTGTGGGTCCTACCGGAGAGGCCGGCCAGCAGCGCTACATGTTGATTTCGATGATGGTTCCTCCGTATCGAATTTTGGTATTTCCAACTACGGACTCAACTCAAACGTTTAATTCGATTTGGGATCAGAGTTGGGAGTCGACTGAGGCCCAAGCGCCTTCGTTATGGAGTTCGCTTCTTTCTGCGAACCAAGTTCGAGATTGGAATACAGCATCGTCGAACAATCGAACAAATGCCTCCCGTTTGTTGATTGAGCGGATTGTCCAACCAAAATTCACGCTTACATTGGCCAATAATAGCCAGACTGACACAGCCTGGGTCGATATCGGTCCGACAACAGACGCGATCGTAGCGTCTCCGAATTCTGGAACAGTTCAAAGCAGTTCACTAGCCGGCTTTACTGCAGGAGTTTTGTGCGGACGTTTGATAGTCGTACGGCGTGGACCAGCCGCGGCGAGCGCATATGAAGTCCAGCGATTTTTCCTATATTCGGATGTTAATCTGACAATTCAATGAGGAGCTAGACTCTTGGACGTACATCGGATCCCATTGTAGAATTTTAGGGCCGAAGATTTAATGCGGTCTTGAGCAAGATGCTCGCTGGCTCAACAGTGGGACACGATGAGGCTCTATTTTATGGGTGTGTGTGGAACGGCGATGGGCAATGCTGCATTGCTTGCCCGTACTGCAGGAAATGAAGTAATAGGCTCGGATGTTGGGGTTTATCCGCCGATGAGCACCGTGCTTTCGGAGGCTGGAATAAGCGTGAATGAAGGCTATGATCCAGGGCGCCTCGCTTCATTGAAGCCGGATTTGGTCGTGATCGGAAATGCGATGATGCGCGGCAATCCGGAGGTCGAATGGCTATTGGACACGAGGGCGTATCCGTTCACCTCGCTTCCCGCTATGCTGCACGATCAAGTGCTTCGCCACCGCAAGAACATTGTGATCGCGGGCACCCATGGAAAGACAACGACGACGGCGCTTGCGGCATTCTTGCTGCGCGAGAACGGCAAGGACCCTGGATACCTGATCGGAGGCGTTCCCCAGGACCCTCCGAACGGCAGCCACCTTGGGTCTGCGAGAGACCCGTTTGTGATCGAGGGCGACGAGTACGACAGCGCTTTCTTCGACAAGCGCAGCAAATTTATCCACTATTCCCCGCACGTCGCAGTCTTCAATAACCTGGAATTCGACCATGCGGATATCTTCCGGGACCTCGCGGACGTGCAGAAGACGTTCATCCATTTCTCCCGAATCGTCCCGAGGAACGGGTATGCGGTCCTTAACGGGGATGATGCCAACCTCAGGGCACTTGGGACGATGCCATGGACCCGAGTCATCCGCGTGGGACTTGACGAGTCGAATGATGCAAGGATCGTCGACTTCTCGGATCGCCCCGGCGGGTCGAGTTTCGGGCTTCTCTGGCGTGGTGCGGAGTGGGGGAGGATTAGTTGGCCCCTGCCCGGGATCTTCAATGCGCGAAATGCGGCGATGGCCGCCACGGCCGCCGGCCTCGCGATTGCGGGCGATCCGCCCACGAGCCTATCGCTCGACGCTCTAACCCGGTTTCGCGGAGTGCGGAGGCGGCAGGAGGTTCTCGTTGATGTGCCGGGGCTTACCGTAATCGAGGATTTCGGCCACCACCCGACGGCCCTTGCGGAGACGCTCCAATCCTTCCGAGCGCGATATCCCGGCGCGCTCCTCACTGCGGTTTTCGAGCCCCGGAGCAACACGGCCCGCTTGAGGACGCTTCAGGCCGGGTTTGAGCGCGCGCTCTCCCACGCGGACGAAGTCTACCTGGGGGCCGTCAGCCGCGCCGAAACGTTGCGCGAGGAGGAGCGTTTCGACTCCGAGGCTGTTGCCGAGAACCTTGAGGCCCAGGGCCTCCATGCCCGGAAATTCGATTCAAACTCCGCGCTTCACGACGCGCTGTCGGAGGACACGCTTCCTCTCCGGGGCACGCCTCGGGTGGTCATCTTCTTCACAAACGGTTCCTTTGACGGGATCATCGGCCGGTATTCGGCCGCCGCAAGGGGCTGAACCCGCGGACCTACTGGGCCTGCTTTGCCACCTTGAATTCGACCGGACTCTCGCCGGTTGGAAGGGCAAGAAGGTCGTACTCGTGGTGGCCATTGATCGTCACCCGGGCAAAGGATCCGACGGAAAGGTCTCGCGGAACGTAAACCCTGCCGTCGATGTCAGGGGCGTCGGCCTCGCCGCGGGCGACCCCGGGCTCGTCCACAAGGACCTTGATGGACGCTCCGACGCTCTTGGCGCTCACCGACGCGGCTATTTCCCTTTGAAGCGCCATGAGCCGGTGCCAGCGACGTTCCTTCTCCTTTGCGGGGACCTGCGAGGGCATCCTGGCCGCGCGTGTCCCTTCCTCCTGTGAATAGCGGAAGACCCCCATGCGCTCGAATCTAGCCTCACTGATGAACTCGCAGAGTTGGTCGACATCCGCCTCGGTCTCTCCAGGGAATCCCACGATGAACGTGGTCCTAAGTGCGATGCCGGGAATCCCAGAGCGGATTCTCCTAACGAGCCCCCGGATATACTCGCCTCCGGTCTCGCGCTGCATCGCCGAAAGCATCGGATCGCTGATGTGCTGGAGGGGCATGTCGACGTAGCGGGCGACCTTCGGACACTCGGCGATCGTGCGAATGAGCTCGTCGCTCCAGTGCGCGGGATGCGTGTAGAGGATTCGGATCCAGAAGTCTCCCTCGATGGCGTCGAGCTCGCGAAGGAGCGATGTCAGCGCGGTTCCGCGCGACGAATCGACGGGCGTCCGCGGATTCGGGCGCTGCTCCCAAGTGTCCATCCCGAAGAACGTGGTGTCCTGGGAGATGAGATTGACCTCCTTGACTCCCTCCGAGACGAGCTGGCGCACCTCCGCGACGACGCTCCCCACGGTCCGGCTCCGGTGCCTTCCGCGGATCTGAGGGATGATGCAGAAGGTGCAGGGATGATTGCAGCCCTCGGCGATCTTGACGTAAGCGAAATGAGAGGGTGTAAGCCGGAACCTGGGTGTGTCGAAATCCGGGATGAACGTGGAGCGAGGCGTTACAAAGCTCGCGGGCGGGGTGGTTGCGCCGCGCTCCCGCGCAAAGATGTCCTCGATGATCGGGGCAACCTGGGTGATCTGGTCGAGCCCGATAAAGGCGTCGACCTCGGGCATCGAACTCGGCAGGTCCTTCGAGAAGCGCTGCGACATGCAGCCGGCGACGATCAGCTTCTGGCCCTGGCGCCGCTTGCGCATCCCGCGTTTCTCGTGGGCCTCTAGGATGTGGCCAATTGATTCCTCCTTTGATGAATCGATGAACGAGCAGGTGTTGACGATGACGACATCGGCATTCTCCGAATCGGGAACGACCTGCATTCCGGCCTTATGGAGGTGGCCAACCATTATCTCGCTGTCTACGAGGTTCTTGGCACAGCCCAGCGATATGAGGCTGACCTTAATCATGCCAGGAAAGAGCAACCAGCGGCGCCTTGACTAGCGCCCCTACTTCTTCTTCGCAGCCGCGGCCTTAGCCTTCTTGCGCTTCAAGTAAGCGGCGCGGCGTTTGCGTTTGATGATCTTGTTTAGCTGCTGGCCCATGGTGTTGTGACGAAGGAAAGGAACCATCACACCGAAAGGAGAAAGTTGAGTCAAGAACTACGGTTTGAACGCGGATCCTCCGGTGATCGTCTTGCCCGCGCGCTCCCACTTGTAGACGAGGGGTTTCCTCGTCCGCTCCAGTTCCTTGAATAGCACGGGATTCCCGCGCTTCATGACCGTCAACTCCGCAAGACCCCCCGCGTCGCAATTGAGCAGGCGAACATAGGGCTTGAAATGCTCCGGCCTCCCGATGACCCGGGACAGTCCGAAATCCTTCGATGCCGGGCCTCGATCAAGGGCAAAGAACGAGTAGGGAAGGCTTCGCAGATCGACACCGGCACGCTGACCGAATTTGACCCAGTTCGCGTCGGCAAAGATTGCCGGAGGCGGCGCCGCGAAGTGGTGGCACCAATGGCGTTCGTTTCCCGGAGCGAGGATCGGGCACGCATTCGAGTGGGTGCAGGGCGCTACAACATTGAACTCGCTCCGCAGCTCGTCCCTGAGCGACGAGAGGGCGCGGCCTGACTCATGAGTGCCGGGCTCAATCCAGATGACGGCTGATGACCGCGCGGCAAGGGACCGAATCGCGTCGATACCCGCCGGGGCGAGCTCATTGAGGACGTGGCTCACGACCAGAAGTCCGATGGGGTCGCTTCCCCCTAGAAAACCAGGCGTCGCCTCGGACACGGGAAGGCTGGGAAAATCACGCCGGGCCGAGTCACTCGCGAATTCGTTTGCGAGCGGAGAATGGTCCCAGACAAGAAGCGAGGAGAAGGCGCCCGGACCGAATCGCCCGACAACCCGCCGCCCCGCAACTCCGCTGCCGCAGCCCCAGTCCAGCAGGGTGCCCCCGTTGGGCGACCAGCCCCGCAGCCTGAGCTCGTCGAGGACCGCGTCCCATTTCCATCCGATCCGTTCCCCGAACGTCAGGTCGTAGTGGGAGAGCTCCTCTCTGGAGGTCCAATAGGGAATGTCGCTCGGCTTCGCCTCCAGGAATCGTGCCCTGAGGCCGTCGAGGCGCTTCCAGTCGAGCTCCGTCCAGGTCATTTGAGCGCGAATCCAAGCTGCCTTGCCAGCGCCTGCCTGCCGATCCCGTAGAATTCGGCCAGCTCCCTGATCCGGCCGGCGGTTGCCGGGTCGCCTTTCTTGCCTGCCTTGACCGCGGTAATCATCAGGTTCTTTGCCGTGTGCTCCGTCGATATGAACTCCATTACCCGGGTCCGGTAGCCGGACCACTCGAGGAGAAGCGCCCGCAGCGCGTCGGTCACAAACTCCGCCTGGCGCTCCTCGAATATCCCATGCCGGAGCGCCGCCGACAGGACGGGCGGCGCGACGAGCTGCTGGCGGATTTCCTTTTGGCAGCATGGGGCAACAACGATGAGCGCCGTGCCAGCCGCAATCGCCTTTGCGAGCGCGTCGTCGGTGGCCGTGTCGCAGGCATGGAGCGCCATGAGGATGTCTGCTCGCTCAATGTCCGTGTCTGCAATTGAGCCTTGGCGGAACGAGAGGCGGGGGGCGAGACCCTCGTTCGCGGCGGTCCGGTTGCAGAGGTCGACGAGATCACCTCGCGCCTCTACGCCCACTACGTCAGCCCTCTCCCCGAGCATCTCGCACGCAGCAAACGTGAGGTAGCCCTTTCCGCAACCCATGTCGAACACGCGGATGCGCCGGTCGTTCGGCAAGGGCGCCTCGCTGATCAGGTGCCCGAGGATATCGGCGAAATTCTCGATCTGCCTGAACTTGTCCGCCATCGGGGCGATGGGACGGCCATGGCTCCCCGTGACACCGAGCGCCCGGAGCCAGGATGCGTCTGGCCTTATGGCACGGCGCTTCACGCGGTCGTTTCCCGAGGGGCCAGACGCCGCTCGTTCCGCGGAATTGACCCGCAACCTTGCCCTCCCGTTTCCGGTCTCGAGCTGCGCGCTTTGCGTCGTCGTGAACAGGTGGGCATCCAGGAATCCGGCGCCGATCAGGGTTTCCAGGAGGCTGAGGGCCTCTTGGGCGCAGAGATTCTTCGTGACGTCCCTTGTCGAGTGGCGCCAAACGAGAGCAAAACGGGGCCCCGATTTGAGCACGACCGGGCGCACGAACAGGTTGAGGAGCGTGGGATCGCTGCCGGTCGGCCTGGCCAGCGTGAGCTTGACCAGGGATCCGCCGGTGACCGCGTCGCGCAGCAGGCCGGAAAACTGTTCGCGGCCCTGAGGCTTCATCTTATGTCGGAGAGGGACACCGCAGGGATATAAAAATCAATGGGCGTCCGGCGCCACCAATTTCCGGTCGTTGCCCTCTCGGCGTAACTCGTGAACTCATACTGGTAGCGCACGACCCGGACAAGATGCGGCGCATGATCCGGAAACGGGTTTGTGGAGAAGAGCCCAAGAATGTCGCGGTCGTTTTGCAGTATTCGTGCGCAAACGGTTCCGACCCACGGGTTGTTCTCGGGGGATTCGAGCGCGGCAAACCAAAGCTGCCAGTCAAGGCGCGGCTGGTAGGGCGCCACCCAGCGGGGCCGATGCGCGAGGTCCCCGGGCTTGAATGGGAGCCTATATTCGCGCCAGTCGTTCCCGTCCTCGCTCCCCTCGAAGACGAGTTCGGGGCGCTCCGTCGTCATGACCGCGAAAAGGCCGTAGTCATTGAAGCTGCGAAAAGGACCGACCGCCGAGGCGACCGCGCGCACGAGGGGCGAGCTGGCAGCGCCCCTGGACACGGCGGCGGCCGACTCGAAGAACGTGACGCCGACGGAAAGAGCCGCGAACCAGCGGAGCAGCGTTGGCCACGGCCGGAAGGCCGGGACTGGGTTGCGGCCCCCGTTGTCCGGTGTGCCGCCAGCTCTCCACCGCATGCGAAGCCACCAAGCGTCATCGATGCATGCCAGGCAGAGCCCAATGGAGAGGAGGTTGAAATACGCATAGTTGCCGGTGAGGGCGATCAGGACCTGCAGGGCGATCAGGGAGGCCATCGCGGCGTGGCGCACCGCCCTGGGGCCGGGTATGCAAAGCGGGGCAAGGAGCTCGACGGCGAACATGACCGCGCAGGACAGCTTCTGAAGCCACTGCGGGAATTGCTGGAAATACCAGGCAAGCGGCGAGGGCAGGGGCTGCGTCTGGTAGTGGAAGGCGAGGGCGGTCAGGTTCCTCCATGTGGGGTCGCCGCTCGTCAGCTTCACCAGGCCGGAAAGAAACATGAGGCGAAAGAGCAGCCACCAGGCGAGATAGCGCGCCAGCTTGGGGGGATCGTGCGGTCCCCGGGGGCGGCCCAGCGTCCAGGGGACGAGCCAGATTGAAATGAGGGTGCTCTCCAGTAGCAGGGCGTCCCATTGGAAATCAAAGAATATCTGGCCGACGGACACCAACGAGAGATGAAACGCCCAGATCAGCCCGAGGCAGGCGGCCGGCGCGAATCCGGCAAGGAGCAGCAGCGAGAGGCAGATCCCCAGCAGGCAGAGAACTTCGACGAATCGGCCTGCGCCAAACAGCCAGCAGAGCGTCGGCACGTCGAACAGGGCGCGCCCGCCAAGCTGCCCGCGGGCGGCCGCCAGAAACTGGCCGGCTGGCAGGATTCCCGAGGGTCCGATGAGGCCTCGCCATTGGACCCAGATTGAGGCGAACGCCACCGCGTTTGAAACTGCAACGGTGCCCACAAACATCCGCGTCCCAACGGCAAACGACTCGTCGCGGGCCGCGGCTATAGGTTCCATGGAAACCTAATAGTCGGTATAAGGGCCGCGTCGAGGGAATCCCCGAGTCGCGCTATATTGTCGTCAGACTCGAATATCAAAGCATCCCACTTGCTATATTGTGACTGAGGTGAGAACATTGTCGGACTATGGTTACTAAACAGATTAAGGAACTCGAGGCCACCAAGGCCAAGATTGTCACCCTAGAGAAATCGATCGCACGGCGCCTCAAGAGGGAACTGGCCTCGCTGCACGGCAATTACGGTTTCGCCACGCTCGGCGAGTTCGTGAAGGCCCTGAAGGGGGCGTCCGGATCCAAGGGGCGAAGGGCCAAGCCCGCGAAGGCCGCCGCAAAGGCGAAGCGCCACAAGCGCTCCGTCATCACCGAGGGCACGCGAGCGAGCGTCAAGAAGCTCGTCGAGGCCGGCAAGACCGGCTCCGAGATCGCCAAGTCGCTCGGAATCTCGCTGCCCAGCGTCCAGAACATCAAGAAGGCTCTGGGCTTGGTCAAGGCGCGCGCCTAGACGGGCCGCTAAGTCTTGCCAGAACCCGGCGGCCCCCGCTTCCTTTGCGGGGGCCGCCTCTTTTCGAACGTCCACGACCATGCCGACGCACTTTGTTCAGGCCAACACGAACGGGCGCCTGCACCCGGCGAGCGAGCCCTCGATCTCGCCGCTGAACCGGGGATTCCTCTATGGGGACGCTATCTACGAGGTATGGCGGACCTATAAGGGCGTTATATTCGCCTGGGAAGAGCACTGGAGGAGGCTGCGCGCCTCCGCACGGGCCCTACATATGGATCTGGCGGTCACACCCGAGCGGCTGCTGCCGGAGATCCGGCGGACAGTGAGCGCCTACCGGGCGGCTGTCTCCGGCTCGGGCGAGCTCTATATACGCCTCCAGATTACCCGAGGCGCCGGATCGATCGGCTTGGATATAGCGCTCGCCGACAAGCCGGATTTCGTCCTCTTGGTCCAGCCCTGCCCGGAGACCCCCGCCGCGAAGCTCCGCACGGGCCTGCGGCTCTCGTTGGCGACGTCGCTCCGCCGAAACCCGACGCAAAGCCTGGACCCCGCCTGGAAGAGCGGCAACTACCTCAACAACCTGCTTTGCCTGCGCGAGGCCCGCTCGCGAGGCGCCGACGAGGTCGTCATGCTGAACCTTGCGGGGGAACTCACCGAGGCCGCGGTTTCGAACATCGCCTTCGTCCGAAACGGAACCCTGGTCACCCCGCCGCTTGCGGCGGGCCTGCTCGAGGGAATCACCCGCGGCCTTGTCCTGGGGGGAATCGCGGACTCCGCCGGCGTCGCCACAAGCGAAGAGAGGATCCTACCGGGGGATCTCGGCTCCTTTGGCGAGTGCCTCCTGCTTTCGACGACCAAGGACATCACGCCCGTCTGCGAGATTGACGCTGTTTCCTTCAAGGTGGGGGCGGATTCGGTGGCCATGCGTCTCAAGGCGGCCTTTGGCAGATTTTCGGACGGCTACGCCGCGTCCCACCCGGAGCTGGCGGTCTAGAACTCCCCGGAAATGCGCTGCCTCGGCATAGACCACGGAACGCGCAGGATAGGGCTTTCCTACGGGGACGAGATAGGGGTGGCCACGCCTCTCCCCGCCCTCGTCTTCGCGGATGCATCGAAGCAGTGGGCGGGAATCGCCGCGATGCTCAAGGATCGCAAGATCACCGACATCGTCCTCGGTCATCCGCTCAACATGGACGGCTCGTCGGGGCCGAAGGCGCAGGAGGTTGAGGAATTCGCCCGCAGGCTCCGCTCCGATTTCAACCTCCCCGTCCATCTCGTCGATGAGCGCCTGACCAGCCATGAGGCCGAGTCGTCAATCCCGCCGGCGAAGCGGAGGTCGGTCCGAAAGACCGGCCTCATCGACTCTAGGGCCGCCACCCTCATCCTCCAGGACTTCCTCGACGGACGCCTGTTGGGCGGCGCGGGCGAGGGGGGTGCGGCGTGAAGCGGTGGAAATGTGTCTGCGCCTATGACGGAGGCGGGTTCTCGGGCTGGCAGAGCCAGCCCAAGGGAACGGCCGTCCAGGACGTCATTGAGGCCCGACTTGCCGATGTCCTAGGGATCCGCACCCGAATCCATGGCAGCGGCAGGACCGACTCGGGCGTCCACGCGGTCGGACAGGTGTTTCATTTCGACGCCGATTGGACGCACGGGCCCGAGAAGCTGGCCGCCGCCCTCAGGCACAGGCTCCCGAGGGAGATCCAGATCGTGTCGGTCCGGCCCGCCGCAGCGGGTTTCCACGCGCGCTTTTCTGCAAAGGGGAAGATCTATGCGTACAAGATCCACCTGGGCGACGCCGACCCCTTTACCCGGCCGTATTGCTGGACGATCCTGAAGCCGCTGGACCTTGGCGCCCTGCGCGCCGCAGCCGCGGTCCTGGAGGGTCGGCACGACTTCAAGGCGTTCTCCGCGCTCAACGGACGGGATCCCAGCGACGAGTCGGGCACAGTGAGGAACCTGCGACGCCTTGAGGTCAACGTGCGGGGAAGGAGGCTGCGCGTGATCGCGGAGGCGGACGGATTTCTTTACAAGATGGTCCGGAGCCTGGTCGGGGCGATCGTCGCTGCGGGCGAGGGAAAACTGACGGCCGGGAACGTCCGGGCAATCCTGTCATCGGGCGTGCGCACCGCGCCGATCCAGACCGCGCCGGCGCAGGGCCTTTTCCTCCAGCGGGTCCTCTACCGCTGACGGCCCGAATTCGGTTGCCTCCCCATCCGGGCGGTCGCACCGTTCCCACCCCGCAAGCTTCATGCATTTCGACAAACCGACCTACTCGGTCCGCAAGACGAGGAAGAAGGAAATTCCCGAGGGCCTTTACACGAAGGACCCGGTGACCGGAGAGATCCTCTTCAACAAGGAAATAGAGGACAATCAGATGGTTGTCCCCAAGAGCGGGCATCATTTCCCGATCGGGGCCCGCCAGCGGATAGCCCGGCTCCTCGACGCCGACTCGTTCACTGAGATGCACGCGGAAGTCCGATCCAGCGACCCCCTCAATTTCGTGGATTCCCAGCCCTATCCCGAGCGCATCAAGCGCTACCAGAGGGAGAGCGGCCTCACCGAAGCCGTTGTCTGCGGTATCGGCGCCATCCACGGAATACCGGTTGCGCTCGCGGTCATGGACTTCCGATTCTGCGGGGGAGCCATGGGCGCCGCCGCAGGCGAGAAGATCACCCGCACGATCGAGGATGCCCTCTCCAGGAGAATCCCCTGCATCATCATCAGCGCGTCCGGGGGCGCGAGGATGCAGGAGGGCATTTTCTCCCTGATGCAGATGGCGAAGACGAGCGCGGCCCTCGGAAGGCTCTCCCAGGGCGGCCTCCCGTATATTTCCGTCCTGACACACCCGACCATGGGCGGCGTCACGGCCAGCTTTGCGACCCTGGGCGACGTGATCCTCGCGGAGCCCGGCGCGCTGATAGGATTCGCGGGCGCACGGGTCATCAAGGACACGACCAAGCAGACGCTGCCCGCGGGCTTCCAGACGTCGGAATTTCTGCTCAAGCACGGCCTTGTCGACCAGATCGTGAGCCGGATCGACATGCGCGACCGCCTGCGGGACCTGCTGTCCGCGCTCTTTCTGAAGAAGGAGCCGGTAGCCGCGGGCGCCTGAGGCCCCCGGAAATGACGTCCGAGCTTCAGCTGGCCGGATATCCGGCGATCCAGGAGTATCTGTTCGGACTGAAGACGGCCGGCGTGAAGTTCGGAGTGGACCGGATGGGGCTCCTCTCGGCGGCCATCGGCAATCCAGAGAAGGCGGTTCCGTGCATCCACGTGGCCGGCACAAACGGCAAGGGATCCGTCTCGGCGATGCTCGAGGCGATCCTGCGGGCGTCCGGCAAGCGGACCGGCCTCTATACCTCTCCGCACCTCGTCCGCCTGGGGGAGCGGGTGCAGGTCGACCGAAGGCTCCTCTCTGAGGGCGAGATAACGGCCTTCGTGGGCGAACTAAGGCCCGTCGCCGACCGGATCGCGGCCCGCGGCGGCCTGGATGACCGCCCAAGCTTCTTTGAGTTCATGACGGCGATGGCGTTCCTCCAGTTTGCGAGGAAACGCTGCG
>Ga0302326_10022840_pt1 | contig 12772 bp, 10 predicted proteins | sample Palsa_T0_3_FD_202264 | JGI IMG/M metagenome (GOLD analysis project Ga0302326, IMG submission 202264) | Peat permafrost microbial communities from Stordalen Mire near Abisko, Sweden - Palsa_T0_3 | ecosystem: Environmental > Terrestrial > Soil > Palsa > Peat permafrost | place: Sweden: Abisko... | reverse complement strand
AAAGGGAATAAGATACCCGACGACGCCGCCGCCGAGCGCATGCAGGTGCGACAGAAAATAGGACCCCATGACGTTGCCCACCCCGCCCCTTATTCCCCGGCCAGCTTCCTAGGATGCCATTGCGGCAATTTCGGGCAAGAGGTCGGCCGCTAACCTTCTTGCATTATGGTCAATGGCGACCGCGTCCTCGACCGATTGCGGCTCGGCCATTGCGCCACGCCGCTCCGCGGCATCGAGCGTAGCCTCGACCAGCGCGGAAATACCGCTAAATCCCAGGCGCCGGCCGATGAACTCGCGCACGGCGACTTCATTGGCGGCGTTGAGGACGGTCGGGGCGGCACCGCCTGCGGCGAGCGCGCGCCGCGCCAGCGCCAGCGCCGGAAAGCGTATCGGATCGGGCTCCTCGAAGGTTAGTGTCGCCAGCCGCGCCAAATCGAGCCGCGCCGCCGGCGTGCCCATGCGCACCGGCCACGCCAGACAATGGGCGATCGGAATACGCATGTCCGGCGAACCGAGCTGGGCGACCACTGAGCCGTCGCGGAATTCGACCATTCCGTGCACCACCGACTGCGGATGCACGACCACGTCGAGCGCGTCCGGTCCCAGCGCGAAAAGGTGATGCGCCTCGATGAGTTCGAGGCCCTTATTCATCAGCGTTGCCGAATCGATGGTGACTTTCGGTCCCATCGTCCAGGTCGGGTGCTTGAGCGCCTGCTCGAGCGTCACTTTGCGGATGGCCTCGATCGGCCAGGTGCGGAACGGACCGCCCGAGGCGGTCAACACAATGCGGCGCACGTCCTCGCGCCGGCCAGCGCCGAGCGCCTGGAAAATCGCGTTGTGCTCGGAGTCGACGGGGAGGATTCTGGCGCCGGCGGCGGCGGCGCGGCGCATGAACAATGCGCCGGCGCAAACCAGACATTCCTTATTGGCGAGCGCAACAGTAGCGCCGCGTTCGGCCGCCGCCAGCGTCGGTTGAAGGCTCGTCGCGCCGGTGATCGCGGCCATTACCCAATCGGCCGGCCGCTGCGCGGCCTCGACCACGGCGGCGGGACCGGCGGCCGCCTCGATGCCGGAGCCGGAAAGCTCGGCTTTGAGCTCGGCATAAGCATCCGGATCGGCGACGGCGGCGAAGCTTGCGCCGAGTTCGCGAGCGAGCCGCGCCAGCGCCGCCGCATTGCGACGCGCGGTCACCGCCTCGACGCGGTAGCGGGCGGCCTCCTGGCGGAGCAGATCGACGGTGCTTGTGCCGATCGAGCCGGTGGCGCCAAGCAGCGTCACCGTGCGCGGCACCGGCGCCAGTTCCACCCGCGCCAAAGGCTGCTTTTGCTTCATCGACTTACCATACCAGCAAGCCCCGCGCCGGCGAACCAATTCCCTGGCGAAGGATGCCGATGACGAGGGCGGCAAGGGCGGCGACCAGGAAGCCGTCGAGCCGGTCCATCAAGCCGCCATGACCGGGGATGAGCCGGCTTGCGTCTTTGGCCCCAAAGCGCCTTTTAACCGCGGATTCGAACAGGTCGCCAGCCTGCGCCAGGATGGAAAGCAACAGCGCCATGACCCAGATCATCCCCAGCTTGGCGACCCCGGTCGCATAGGCGACGGCGATGCCGGCGGCAACCCCCCCAATCAGCCCCCCAAACACCCCGGACCAGGTCTTGTTCGGACTGACTTCGGGCCATAACCGAGGTCCGCCGATAAAGCGGCCGCAGAGATAGGCAAAAATGTCGGTAATCCAAACGGTTGCGAAGAGGAATAAAAGTGCCGTGAGACCCCATTCCGGGTCGCTCCGCAAGAGCGCCGGGCCGAGCAGGCCGACGCCGGCATAGACCACCCCGGCCGCAGCCCAGGCCGCAGCGCTTGGCGCGACCTCATCGGGCGGCAACGCGACCAGCACCAGGCCCGCAAGCGCCGCCCCGATGGCGATCATGCCAAAGGAGGCGCCAGGCAGGCCAAGACCGACGAAAGTCCCGGCGAAGAGCAATGCCACCCATCCCGGCGTTAGAATCCGGGCGTCGGCCCGACGCGCGACGAGCGACGTCCATTCCCAGAGGATGCCTCCGGCCGCGACGGTGCACAGTGCGAAAAAAACCCAGCCGCCGACATAGGTGATCGCCAGTACAATCGGCGCGAGCACGGCCGCGGAAGCAATGCGAAGCTTTAGGTTGCTGCTGCCGCTCGTCCCCTCGCCGGTCGTGCCGGCGCCATGGTCAGGCTCGGTCACGATCCGGTATTGGCGACCAGTCCGCCGAAGCGGCGCTCGCGGCGGCGGTATTCCGCGATCGCGCCTTCGAGCGCGGCGCGGTCGAAATCGGGCCAGTTGATCGGGACGAAAACGAGCTCGCTATAGGCCGCCTGCCAGAGCAGAAAGTTGGACAGGCGCTGCTCGCCGCTGGTGCGGATGATCACCTCGGGATCGGGGATATCGGGAGCGTGCAGATAGCTGCCGAGGCGCTCCGGCGAGACCTCGTCGGCCGACAGGCGCCCCTCCGCCACCTCGATCGCCAGACGCCGCGCGGCGCGGGCGATTTCCTGGCGGGCGCCGTAATTGAAGGCCACGACCAGCGTGAGGCCGTCGTTGCCGCGCGTTAAGTCTTCCGCCTCTTGCAGCAACAGGCAGATGTCGCGTTCGAGCCCTTCGCGTTCGCCGATGATGCGCACGCGCACATTGCTCTCGTGCAGTTCGGCAAGGTCCTTGCGGATGAAGCGACGCAGCAGCGCCATGAGGTCGCCGACCTCCGACTGCGGTCGCGACCAGTTTTCCGAGCTGAAAGAAAAGATAGTCAGCACCGAAATACCGAGATCGGCCGCCGCGCGCACGGTGCGGCGCAAGGCCTCCACGCCGCGGCGGTGGCCCTCGACGCGGGGCAAGCCGCGCGCGGCCGCCCAGCGGCCATTGCCATCCATGATGATGGCGACGTGCCGCGGCACTTCGAAGCTGTCGCTTCCTTCCGGAAGCGGCGCCTGCGCCTTCGCTCTCGATCTGGCTGCGTCACTCAAACCGTCATGATCTCCTTTTCCTTGCCGGCGAGGAGCTTCTCGACCTCGGCGATGGTCGCGTCGGTGGCCTTCTGCACGTCGCCGGCCTGCCGATCGTGATCGTCCTCGCTGATGTTGTGCTCCTTCTCCAGCTTCCTGAGAAGATCGAGGCCGTCGCGACGGACGTGGCGAACCGCCACGCGCGCGGCCTCGGAATATTTATGGGCGAGTTTGACGATTTCACGCCGCCGATCTTCGTTCATCTCGGGGACACGCAGTTTGATCACCTGCCCGTCCGTCGAGGGAGTTAATCCGAGGTTGGCAGCCGAAATCGCCTTCTCGACGGGATGGATCATCGAACGGTCCCACACCTGGACGCTGAGCAGCCGCGGCTCCGGCACGCTGATCGTGGCGAGCTGGTTGAGCGGCATGTTATTGTCGTAGGCCTCAACCTGCACATGTTCGAGCAACGCGGTCGAAGCGCGGCCGGTGCGCAAGCCCGAAAGCTCTTGTTTGAGTGAAGCGATTGCGCCCTGCATGCGGCGCTTGAGGTCATTCATGTCGAACGTGGTCGTTGCCATGGCGCCCTCCGCGATCCCGGCGGCCGTTTCGCCTGCTGACGCGAACCGTCAACCGACGGTGGTGAAGTGACCTTTTCCGCGCAAGACAGTCTCGATCGCACCTTGCCCCCGGATCGAAAAAACGATGATAGGCATCCGGTTCTCCCGGGCAAGCGCGAACGCCGTCGCATCCATGATCTTGAGATTGCGGTCGAGCGCTTCCTGATGGTCGAGGCGCTCGTAGCGTTTCGCCTTCGGATCGCGCTTGGGGTCGGCGGTATAGACCCCATCCACGTCGGTTGCCTTGAGCACGGCGTCGCAGCCCATTTCGGCGGCGCGTAAAACGGCGGTGGTATCGGTGGTGAAGTACGGATTACCGGTGCCGCCGGCGAACACGATGATGCGCTGATCCTCAAGATGCCGCAGCGCGCGCTGGCGCTCGTAAGTCTCGCAGACTTGCGGCATGGCCAGCGCCGACATGGTGCGGGCGCCCACGCCGGAGCGCTCGATGGCCGTCTCCAGGACGAGAGCATTCATGACCGTCGCCAGCATTCCCATCGAATCTGCCGTCGGCCGCGACAGCCCATCCTGGGAAATCTGCGCCCCGCGCAGGATGTTGCCGCCGCCGACCACGACGCCGAGTCCAATTCCGAGCTTATGGGCGGCGACGAGATCGGCGGCAAAGCCGTCGATGGTTGCCTGGTGGATGCCGAAAGACTCCGGCCCACTCAAGGCTTCGCCCGAGAGCTTGACGATTACCCGGCGGTAATTCGACTTCGCCATCGCCACGTTTCGCCCCTCGCCCCGCTACCGGCGCGCCGGTCATACGGCTATCGCATCCGCACGCGAAACAACAGGGGCGCGTCGGCTTCAACAGGCCTAGTGGGTGCCGGCCAGCGCCGCTACTTCGCCGCCGAAATCTCCCTCGGGCCGCTCGATGCCTTCGCCGAGCGCGTAACGGACGAAGCCGCCGATCTTGATCGGCGCGCCGGCCTTCGCCTCGGTCTCCTTGAGCGCCTGCGCCAAGCTCTTTTTATCGTCGAAGATGAAGCCCTGGTCGAGCAGGCAGACCTCCTTGTAGAAGGTCTTGAGACCGGATTCGACGATCTTGTCGATGACGTTGGCCGGCTTGCCCTGCGCCTTGAACTTCTCCGCCAGAACATTCTTCTCCCGCGCTATGGTCGCTGCCGCCAGGCCGGAAGCATCGATCGCCTGCGGATTGGCCGAGGCCACGTGCATCGCCACCATGCGGCCGAAGGCTTTAAGCTCGTCGGCATTGCCGGTGGATTCGAGCGCAACGATGACGCCGATCCGGCCCAATCCATCGGCGACGGAATTGTGCACGTAGCTCGCCACGATGCCTTTGCCGACGGACAGCGCGGCGGCGCGGCGCAGCGTCATGTTCTCGCCGACCTTGGCGATGGTCTCGCTGATGGCATCGGCGACGCTGCGGCTGCCGACGCGCGCGGCGAGGATTTTCTCCACGTTGGCACCGGAATCCAGCGCGACGTCGGCGATGATCTTCACCAGACCTTGGAACAGGTCGTTGCGCGCCACAAAGTCGGTTTCGGAATTCACCTCGACCACGATTGCCTTATTCGCCGAGAGCGCGACGCCGATCAAACCCTCGGCTGCGATCCGTCCGGCTTTCTTCGCCGCCTTGGCCAATCCCTTCTTGCGCAGCCAATCGACCGCGGCTTCGAGATCGCCGTCGCTCTCGCCGAGCGCCGCCTTGCAATCCATCATGCCGGCTCCGGTCTTGTCGCGGAGCTCTTTCACCATGCTCGCGGTGATATTCGCCATTGGTATTGTCCTTCGTTATTCCGGGGCCGAGCAAAGCGAGGAGCCCGGAATCCATAAACACAGCACTACGAAATAAGCACTCGGAGCTGAAAAACCACGCGTCGCGGTTATGGATTCCGGGGCTCGCCGCTGCGCGGCGCCCCGGAATGACATCTCACTCGGCCTCGGTCGCCACCTGTTCTTTCGCCCGGGCGATCCAGCCTTCGACGCGGCCGGGCAGCCCGACCTCCTCGCCGATTTTATGCGCGGCAACCGAAGGCAGTTCGGCGATCTGCCAGACGTGAAAAATGCCGAGATCGTTGAGCTGCTTCTCGATGGCCGGCGACACGCCGGGGAACTTCTTGAGGTCGTCGGCCACCCCGCGCGGCCCGGACAGAGGTTGGAAGCCGAGCTTGTCGCTTTCGGTCGGCAATTCCTCGATCACCTTCGGCTCGGCCAGCGCGCCGACGTCGATGCGCTCGCCTTGCGCGCGCGAAATGCCGTCGATCACCGCCTTGGCGACAAGATCGCAGTACAGCGTGACGGCGCGGCTGGCGTCGTCATTGCCGGGCACGACAAAGGTGATGCCGTCCGGATCGCAATTGGTGTCGACGATGGCGGCGACCGGCACGCCGAGCCGGCGCGCTTCCTTGATCGCGATGTCTTCCTTGTTGGTGTCGATCACGAACACCAAATCGGGAAGTCCGCCCATGTCCTTGATGCCGCCGAGCGAGCGATCGAGCTTGTCGCGCTCGCGTTGCAGCGTCAGCCGTTCTTTCTTGGTGTAACCCTGCGCCTCGTTGGAAGCGAGCATTTCTTCCAGCGTCCGCAGCCGCTTGATCGAGTTGGAGACGGTCTTCCAGTTGGTGAGCGTGCCGCCGAGCCAGCGCGAATTGACGTAATATTGCGCCGACCTCTTGGCGGCCTCGGCAATCGCGTCCTGCGCCTGCCGCTTGGTGCCGACGAACAGGATGCGTCCGCCGCGCGCCACCGTGTCGCTGACCGCCTGTAAGGCGCGGTGCAGCATCGGCACGGTTTGCGTGAGATCGATGATGTGGATGTTGTTGCGGGTGCCGAAGATGTACTCCGCCATCTTCGGATTCCAGCGGTGGGATTGGTGGCCGAAATGAACGCCAGCTTCCAAAAGCTGGCGCATACTGTAATCGGGCAGCGCCATGTCATTCTCCGGTTGATCCGCCGCGGACCGATGAGCCGCCCCCTCTATCGCCTCCCCCGCTTGCGGGGGAGGTAGGGTGGGGGCAAGGCACCGGACGGCTTTTTAGGCCAAGGTCCGCGTGTGAAGTTGCCGCGCTTATATAGGGTTATCCCCCTACGACGCAACTTGAACCTTGCGGATCGGAGGGATCGCCGCGATGAAGCTCAATAGCCGCGCCGCCGGCGCTTCTTCGCGGCCTTTTTGGCGGCGAACCGGGCGGCGGCCGCCGCGTCGATGACTGCCGTCCGATCGGGCATGGCGCCTTGACCATCGATCGGCTGCGAAGGCGATACCGCTGATTTGGCGCGATCGAGGACGAAGCGGGCGTAATCGTCCATATCGCCCTCAAATGGCTTGATGCGGCCGTCGGCCGTCAGCCACAGCCGGTCGGCGACCAGATCAATCAGCGAGCGGTCGTGGGTGATCAGGATAACCGCTCCTTCATAGTCGTTGAGCGCATCGAGGAGCGCGCGCCGGCTGTCGATATCGAGATGGTTGGTCGGCTCGTCGAGGATGAGAAGGTGCGGCCCCGCCATCGCGACGAGGTTGAGGAGGAGCCGCGCGCGCTCGCCGCCGGAAAGATTGGCGACCGTGGTCTCCTGCTTGTCGAACGACAGCCCGAACTGCGCCAGCCGCGACCGGCGCGAAGACTCGCTGTCGTCCGGCCGCTCGCGGCGAATAATGTCCAACGGCGTGTCGTCCGGATCGAGCGCCTCGATCTGATGCTGGTGAAACCAGCCGACCCGGATGCGCCCTTCGCGTTTCATCTCGCCCGCCTGAAGCGGCAGCGCGCCGGCCAGCATTTTCGCGAAAGTAGATTTGCCGGCACCGTTCACGCCCAGTAGCCCGATCCGGTCGTCGACGTCCACCCGCAGATTGAGATTGCGCAGCACCGGCGCGCCGTTGTAGCCGACCGTGGCATTGTCGAGCTGGATCAGCGGCGGCGCCAGCGGCCGCCTTGGCGAAGGCAGCGTGAACGGCGTCACGCGCTCTTCGACCACCTCCGCGATCGGCTCGAGCTTGGCCAGGCGCTTGATGCGCGATTGCGCCTGCGTCGCCTTGCTGGCTTTCGCCCGAAACCGGTCGATGAAGCGTTGCAAATGCGCGCGTTCGGCGTCCTGCTTGGCCTTGGTCGCCGCTTGCAGCCGCGTTTTCTCGGCGCGCCGCGTCTCGAAATCGTTGTAGCCGCCGGTATAGAGTTCGAGCTTGCCGGCGCTCAGATGCAGGATGGCGTCGACTGAGTTGTTCAAGAGCTCGCGGTCGTGGCTGACGATGATAGCGGTATTCGGGTATTTCTTGAGCCGCGCCTCCAGCCACAGCGCGCCTTCCAGATCGAGGTAGTTGGTGGGTTCGTCGAGCAACAGCAAATCGGGCTGCGCGAACAGCGCCGCCGCCAGCGCCACGCGCATGCGCCAGCCGCCGGAAAATTCCGCCATCGGTCGATCGAGATCGGCATTGGCGAAGCCTAATCCGCTGAGAATCTCCGCCGCGCGCGCCGGTGCGCGATCGGCATCGATGGCGTTGAGCCGCTGGTAGATTTCCGCGAGCTGTTCGGGTTCGGCGACTTCCAGCTCGGCATTAAGCGCTTCGCGCTGCGTATCCGCGGCCAGGATCGTGTCCAGGAGACTCGTTGCCGTGGCGGGATGCTCCTGATCGACTGAACCGATGCGGGCTGATTTCGGCAAGACGATCTCGCCGCTCTGCGCGGCGAGATCGCCGAGGATCAGCCGAAACAGCGTCGACTTGCCGACGCCGTTGCGTCCGACCAAACCGACTTTCGTGCCGGACGGTATGGCGACGCTTGCGGAATCAAAAAATCGCCGGCCCCAGGCGTCAAAGACAAGGTTCTCGATCCGAAGCATATCGCGGAGGCCACAAATTGGAGGAGAGACGGGAAGGAAGCGGAACCGCTCCTTATCGCACGCTGCTTCAGATAGCGATGGAAGATGCCATCAGCAACGGTGGGATAGCCGTCATCGCGAGGAGTGCAGCGAAGTAATCCTCACAGCGCTTCGACGGTGACCACGCCCGACACCGCCTTGATGGCGCCGGCGATCTGCGGGGAAACCTTGAAACGGCCGGGCAACTTGACCTCGACCTCGTTGCCATTGCCGAGCATCAGCACCACGCTGACTTCGCCATCGCCGCCTTCCCCGCCGTTGCGGCCGGAGGAAAGCTTGATCGGCTCGAGGCGGCGGGCCACGCCTTCGATCGGTGCGTCGTCGCGCAGGAATACACGCAAGCCTTTCTGTGTCTTTGCCGCCGCCTCGTCGAGCGGCTCGACCGACTGGATGCGGGCGCGCACCTCGTCGCCTTGCACCTCGGCGGTGAGGAACAAAAGCACCGCCGTGCCAGGCTCGAGCAGGTCGCGATACTGCGCCAAGCCTTCGGCGAACAGCACCGCCTCGTATTGGCCGCTCGGATCGGAGAGGCCGATGATGCCCATCTTGGAGCCGTTCTTGGTGCGCCGCTCGGTGCGCGCGACGACAGTGCCGGCGACGCGGCCGGCGCCGGCGCCGGCCTTCACCGCTCGGCTGAACTCAGACCAGGATTGCACCCGCAGTCGTTTCAGCGCCGCGGTATAATCGTCGAGCGGATGGCCGGAGAGGAAGAAGCCGACCGCTTCGTATTCGCGTTGCAGGCGCTCGGCCGCCAGCCACGGCTCGATCGCGGGCAACGCGATCGGTGCCGGCGCCGCGCCGCCGCCGAACAGCTCCGATTGACCGATGGCGGCATCCTCGTGCGCGCGTTGCGCGGTGCCGAGCATGGCATCGACGGCGGCAAACGCGCTTGCGCGGTTTGCCTCGATGGTGTCGAAGGCGCCAGCGGCGACCAGGCTCTCCAGCACGCGCTTATTGACCGCGCGCGGATTGATGCGGCGGGCAAAATCGACAAGCCCCGCGAAGGGACGCTCGCCGCGCGCGGCGAGAATGCTGTCGACGGCTTGCCGGCCGACGCCGCGCAAAGCCGCCAGCGCGTAATAAATAGTATTGCCGGCAACGTCGAATTCGACGCCGGAGCGATTGATCGACGGCGATTCGACTTTGATGCCAAGCCGCTCGGCCTCGGTGCGGAATTCGGCGAGCTTGTCGGTGTTGCTCATGTCGAGCGTCATCGAGGCGGCGAGGAACTCGACCGGGTAATTGGCCTTCATGTAGGCGGTCTGATAGGCGACCAGCGCGTAGGCGGCGGCGTGGCTTTTGTTGAAGCCGTAATCGGCAAAGCGCGCGAGCAATTCGAAGATCGCCTCGGCCTGCCCCGGCTCGACGCCGCCCTTGACGCTGCCGGAAACGAAACCCTTGCGCTGCGCCTCCATCTCCTTCCGGATCTTTTTGCCCATGGCGCGGCGCAGTTGGTCGGCTTGCGCGAGCGAATAGCCGGCCAGCAACTGCGCGATCTGCATCACCTGTTCCTGGTAGATGATGACGCCGTAGGTCTCGCGCAGGATCGGTTCGAGCTTCGGATGGATGAAATCGGGCTGCTCGACGCCGTGCTTGCGCGCGCAATAGGTCGGGATGTTCGCCATCGGCCCCGGCCGGTAGAGCGCGACCAGCGCGATGATGTCCTCGAAGCGGTCCGGGCGCATGTCGATCAGCGCCCGCCGCATGCCCGCGCTTTCCACCTGGAACACCCCGACCGTCTCGCCGCGCGCCATCATCTCGTAGGATCTGGCATCGTCGAGCGGCAAATTGGTCAGATCGAGATCGACGCCGCGCCGTTTGACCAGCTTGACGGCGAGATCGAGTACGGTGAGCGTTTTCAGTCCGAGGAAATCGAACTTCACGAGGCCCGCCGGCTCGACCCATTTCATGTTGAACTGCGTCACCGGCATCAGCGATTTGGGATCGCGATAGAGCGGCACCAGCTCTGTCAGCGGCCGGTCGCCGATGACGATGCCGGCGGCATGGGTGGAGGCGTGGCGAGTGAGCCCTTCGAGCTTCTGCGCGATGTGGAAGGCGCGGCGCACCACCGGATCGCGATCGCGCTCGGCCTGCAGCCGCGGCTCGTCGTCGATGGCGCGCGCCAGCGTGACGGGATTGAGCGCGTTCTGCGGCACGAGCTTGCAGAGCTTGTCGACTTGGCCGTAGGGCATTTGCAGCACGCGGCCGACGTCGCGCAGCACGCCGCGCGCCTGCAAGGTGCCGAAGGTGATGATCTGGGCGACCTGCTCACGGCCGTATTTCTCCTGCACGTAATGGATCACCTCGTCGCGCCGCTCCTGGCAAAAGTCGATATCGAAATCCGGCATGGAGATGCGCTCGGGATTGAGGAAGCGCTCGAACAGCAGCCCGAAGCGGATCGGATCGAGATCGGTGATGGTGAGCGCATAGGCAACGAGCGAGCCGGCGCCGGAGCCGCGGCCCGGGCCGACCGGAATGCCTTGCGCTTTCGCCCACTGGATGAAGTCGGCGACGATCAGGAAGTAGCCGGCGTATTTCATGCTCTCGATAACGCCGAGCTCGAAGGCGAGCCGGTCATGGTAATCCTCGGCGGTATGGCCCGGCGCCAGCGGGTGCCGCGCCAGGCGGCGCTCTAATCCGGCAAGCGCGGCGCGGCGCAGCTCTTCCGCCTCGTTGCCTGCTTGCGTGGAGAAGCGCGGCAGGATCGGCGCCAGCGTGAGCGGGCGGAACGCGCAGCGCTCGGCAACTTCGACGGTCGCCGCCAGCGCTTCGGGCAGATCGGCGAACAGGGCCGCCATTTCCGCGCGGGTCTTGAAGCGATGCTCGGGCGTGAGCTGGCGGCGCTCGCCGTCGGCGATGAGCTTGCCCTCGGCAATGCAGAGCAGCGCGTCGTGGGCCTCGTAATCCTCACGCGTGGCGAAGAACGGCTCGTTGCTGGCGACGAGTGGGATGCCGCGGGCATAGGCAAGCTCGATCAGCGCCGGCTCGGCAATGCGGTCGGCCGCCAGGCCGTGGCGCTGGAGTTCGATGTAGAGGCGATCGCCGAACAGGCGCCGCAAGTGTTCGCAGCGCATTAAGGCAAGCGCGCTCTGCCCCGCCCCGATCGCGGCGTCGAGCGGCCCGCCGGGGCCGCCGCTGAGCGCGATCAATCCGCTTGTCTCGCCTTCAAGCCAGTCGAGTTTGAGGTGCGGCCGTTCGGTCGGCGCCGTATCGAGATAGGCACGCGAGCAAAGCCGCATGAGGCTTCGATAACCGTCCTCGCGCGCGGCCAAGATCACAAGGCGGGAAAAATCCTCCCCGGGCGTCCCACTGCGATTTTCGTGATCGCCGAAATCGACGGCCAGCGCGCAGCCGACGATCGGCTGGATGCCTGCGCTCGCCATCTTCTCGGAGAATTCGAGCGCGCCGAACATGTTGTCGGTATCGGTCAGCGCCAGCGCCGGCTGCCGGTCTTTTTTGGCAAGCTCCGCCAGCCGCGCGATGGTCAGCGCGCCTTCCAGGAGCGAGTAGGACGAATGGACGTGCAGATGCACGAAACCGGGGGACGCGGCGGTCGCGGGGGGCGCAGCGGGCATATTGCTAGATACTCGCGGATGACGATTCTGCGAGAGGCGAGCATGCGGGATCGCGCGCAATGCTGTCCATCATCCGGCGCACGTCATACATCGCCGCGCACAGAAAGTTTCATGCCCGCGGCATGGGCGAGCAAAGCGACGCCGTTCTTCGAACGGCTAGGCGCGGACATGCACGCCTTCTCAAACGACCCCGAGCACCTGCACCCACACGGCAACCATGGCCAGGAACAGGGTGATCGAGGTGAGCGCCAAGGCTTCTTCGGCGACCGCGCGAACCATGTTGTCTCTCCCCTTCGCAAGAACGAATAGGGAACATAGTTCTCTTATTGTTCTGGAGTCAAGGGTTGGGCGACGTTACACTTGACAGCCCCAAACGCTAGGCATAGTATTGAGGCCATAGGAGATTCCCGATGGCTAAGCCCATTTTGACCGCCCCCCACTTTCACAATGAGGAAGCCGCTTTTGCGTATGTCGAGGCTCACCTGTGGCCGGAAGGCCCGGTTTGCCCCCATTGTGGCAACGTCGATCAAAAGGCCATCGGCCGCCTGACCGGCAAAAGCAGCCGTCCGGGCCTGCGGAAGTGCTACGCCTGCCGCAAGACCTTCACCGTGCGGATCGGCAGCATTTTTGAAGACAGCCACTTCCCGCTGCATCTGTGGCTGCAAGCGATCCAACTCATCAACGCCAGCAAGAAGGGCATTAGCACCCGCCAGATTCAGCGGACCTTCAATTGCAGCATGAAGACCGCATGGTTTCTCACCC
>Ga0302326_10022836_pt1 | contig 12773 bp, 14 predicted proteins | sample Palsa_T0_3_FD_202264 | JGI IMG/M metagenome (GOLD analysis project Ga0302326, IMG submission 202264) | Peat permafrost microbial communities from Stordalen Mire near Abisko, Sweden - Palsa_T0_3 | ecosystem: Environmental > Terrestrial > Soil > Palsa > Peat permafrost | place: Sweden: Abisko... | reverse complement strand
GGCTACTTCGCCGATCGCCTCGCGAGCGCGATCGAAGTAGTGCGGGTACACGAAGAATCCGTGGACCATGCCATCATAGTGGAGGAAGCGCACCGGAACGCCGGCGGCACGCAGTGCCTCGCCGTACGCGTTCCCGGAATCCTGCAGCGGATCGAAGCCGGCCGTAATCACGAGCGCCGGCGGCAAGCCCGCGAGCGAGGGCGCGCGCAGCGGCCAGGCATAGTCGTCGCCGTCCGGCGGCCGGCCGCCGAAGTACTGCGCGCGAAACCAGCGGATCGTCTCGGCCGAGATCAGATAGCCTTCGGCATACTCGCGCATCGAGGGGTAGTCGCGTTCGACATCGCCCGCGGCGTAGACGAGTGCCTGAAACACGATGGGCGGGCCCCCGCGATCGCGCGACAAGCGGCACACGAGCGCCGACAAGGTGCCGCCGGCGCTATCGCCCCCGACGGCGATGCGCGTGCCGTCGCCGCCGATTTCGGCTGCGTGCTCGGCGACCCACAAGACCGCGGCGTAAGCGTCCTCGAGCGCGGCCGGGTAAGGATGCTCGGGCGCGAGCCGGTAATCGACGTTCAGCACGACGCAGTCCGCCTCGCGCGCGAGGGCACGGCAGGTCGCATCGGTCATCTCGAGATCGCCGACGACGTTGCCGCCTCCGTGAAAATATACAAGCACGGGAGCCGGCTCGGTTACGCGAGCGGGCGCATACAGCCGAATCGGAAGGGCGCCCCCGGGCCCAGGGATCTCGAAGTCACGCTCGAGCTCCACCGGCATCGCCGGCCCCGCCAGCATGCGTACGAGGGCGGCGTGCATCTTGCGGGCTACCGTGGGCCCGACCGCGCTGAACGGCGGGGCATTCCCGGCGGCGAGCAGAGCGAGCAGCTTGCGGGCCTGATGGTCGAGGTGCGCGTCGCGCTCGGTATTCGCCATCGCCGGCGATTTCGATGTGATTCTCGGAAGCCTTGCAACGAAAGTCGAAGCATTGTACACTTGCTGCGTTAACCACATGGATAACCACAAGGAACGTAGACATGACTTTTGATCAATGGATCGACGCGGTAAACGCGCAGGTCCACACCCGCCTCGGCACCCAGGTGCGGACGGAAGAGCTCTCCTGGGACTCGGCGATGTGGGTCAGCACGACGGGCACCGCCGTTGCCTCCCTTGCCGACGACGAACAGACCGCGAAGCTCTTTTTCGACGGCGGCGATAAGATGTCGCTTAGGTTCCACAATCCCGAAGCATCGCCCGAAATCGTCAGCGAGACGATCGCCCAGCGCCTGCGCCACTAGCGGCAACTCCGCGTCGAATGCGTCCCGTCCGGTCTTAGCCGCATGTCTAATGCGCTTGCGACCGGACGGAGGTACGCTTGCCGGATGGAGAGCCAAGATTCCATCCGGTGCCTGGCCGACACGATTTCACCGCTTTTTTCGAAATTCGGCGACCGCCTGACGCTCGCTCGCGAGCGCAACTGCGTGCAATGGTCCTACGAGGGGCACGCCGCGATCGTGGAGTTCCATCCGGGCGACGAACTCCGGGCGACCTTCGTTGCGGCGCCCGTGATCGACGGCGTTTCTTCGCGTCCCGTTTCGGCGGTGTACCGGCCGCGCCAGTCGTGCTATCGGTTGACGCCCCAAGGCGGCGAGCGCATGGTCTCGGATATGATCGCCTTCTTCTCCGGCGTTCGCGAACCGCGCTTTTCGTTCGTCAACGCGTACACGCCGTAACGGCGTGGGGCGTCCTGCGCTCTAGGGCTTGAGGACGAGTCGGCCGGTCACCCGCCCGGCCCGCAAATCGGAGAGCGCCGCGTCAGCGGCATCGAGCGGCCGCGTTTCGATCGGTGTCGGGCGTAGCTTACCATCCTTTGCGAGTTTGACGACCTCCCGCAGATCGCCGACGCTGCCGACGTAGGAGCCCGCGATCGTGAGCCCCCGCAGGGCGAGCAGCGGCAACGGTACTTCGAACGCGCCGCCCAGCAGGCCGATGCTGATGATTCTCCCGCCCATCGTGAGATTTTCGAAGGCCAGCGCCGCGGTTGTTCCGGCGCCGACGAAATCGACCGCGGCGGTGAGCCGGCCGCCGCAGCGTGCCGCAAAGGCGCGGGAATCCGTGAGCGACGCCGGGTCGATCGCATCCTGCGCGCCTGCCGCGAGGGCCGCTTCGCGTCGCGCGGCATTGGTTTCGACGACGATCGCCTTGACGCCGAGTACCTGCTCCGCAAGTGAAATTGCGATCAAGCCGACGCCGCCGGCACCAAAAATGGCCAGGCGCTCGTCCGAAGCCAGTGGCCCGGCTTTGAGGAGCCCAGCGTATGCGGTGAGACCGGCGCACGCGAGCGTGCAGGCGAATTCTTCGGGCAGATGACCGACGTCGACGAGGTACCGTGCCTGCGGGACGATCACGTGATCCGCATAGCCGCCGAGCGCCGAGATGCCGAGCGCGCGTGGGCGCGTGCACAACTGCTCGTCGCCGCGCAGGCAGATGGCACACGAGCCGCAGCCGATCCAGGGGTATGCGATACAGCGCGAGCCGAGCTCGATCGTCGCCTCGGGGCCGCAAGCGACCACTTCACCGACGATCTCGTGGCCGAGAATGTGCGGGAACGTCGCGACGCCGCGCGGCATCGGAAGTTTCTTGCCTCCACCGAGATCGTAGTACCCGTCAGCGAGATGCACGTCGGAGTGGCATACGCCGCACGACGTGACGCGCAGCAAGACTTCCGCGCCGTGCGGAACGGGCGTCTCGCGCGTCGCGCGCTCCAAGGGCGCGCCGAAGGCCCTAAGCTCGTAGGCTACCATGGCTCGAGTGCAGTCGGACGAGACGTTTAGGGCGCTGACGAAATCCGGCGGTACAGCGACATGAGCGGAAACTCGACGATCTTCGCGAGTGCCACGAATGGCCGCTGAAACGGGGTCGGCGGCTTGTAGCCTTCATCGAGGTCCCAGAGCGAAATGAGGCCGGCGTAGCGCTTCGAAAACTCGCTCGACCAGTTCCGGACGCGAGCTTCGTCGAAGCCGCGAGCGCGCAGTGCGCCGAGCAGGGATGCGTCGTCGGGCTGCTGATTCGCCAGTTCGACGAACTCCTCGGTCGTCGTACCGAGGCGAATCAAGAGCGCCTTATCGACCGGCGAATGGCCCATCAGATAGGCCCCGAGTTTGCCGTTCGCGCTCATGCGCGCCTTGTCGGCCATCCGTGGGAGCCAGCAGATGCCATCGATATCGACGTTCCAGCGTCTGGGTCGCGCGGGTGCTGCGGGTGCTGCGGTTGCCATGCCGGTCCTTTCAAGAGAGGCCTCGCGTTGTCCCATGTGTCCCGGCAGCGCATGCCGCAATGCCCACTCCGCGTTAGTCCGAAGGTCACGTTTGGTGCAGAACCTATTTGCGGAACAATCAGGCAAATGATCGCGAACGTGCGGCTCTCGAGCTTCACTCGGCCACCGTTGAGTCCGGCGGCGGTAGTGTTGTGCTGCCTCGCGATCCTCATCGTGGCCTTCCGGATCTTCGAAAGCCCTGCCAACCCGGCGACCGCGTTTCGGGTCCTCATGTCCGTGCTCGCGCTCGGCTTCGTGCTGTTCGCGCGACAGAGGTCGATGATGCAGCGTGCCGGCATGTTCGTCTGCCTCGAGGCGCTCGGCGGCGTGGTCGCGTTCGCCTACATCGACGCTCCGTTCGTCGTGAGCCACCAGCCTCAGATCAACGCGCTCGTCCTATCGCTGTACCACGGTATCGCCGCGGCGCATTAGAGGACAAGGCCAACCCGGGGGCGCGCGCAAACTCGGCAAGCTTATGCGTCGTCTGCCGCGGCTCGCCCGCGCGCTCGCCTTCTTCATTCCGCTCTCGCTTGCCGCCGCGACAGCAGCGGCCGAGAATGAGACCGTCGGACCCGAATGGTCCGCTTTCGGAAAGATCGCGGAGCATTTTAGCAACGCGAAATTCGACGTTGCGAGCCACATCGTGAATGCGACCGGCGTGCACGACAACGTCTTGCGCATCTCGTTTCGCAAGCCGCGCTTCGCGCGCTGCGAAGTGATCGACGGAAACGGCGCTGGCGGAGTAGCGGTGTGGCGCGGCGGCCCCGAAGTGCTCGTCCGCCCGCCCGGCATCCTCTCTCGTTTTTCGCTTGCGCTGGGCCGTTCGGACGCTCATGTGGTCGACTCGCGCGGACGCGGGTGCGGCCAGACGACGCTCGACAATTTCGCGACGGAATATGCAGCCAACGGGTCGCTCGAAGAGACGTCGGGTCCGACGATCGATGGTGCTGCTACCGACGCGATCGCTTGGAAGCGAACTGCGGACGATCCCAGCGGCGACACCAAGCGGCTGCTCTTCATTTCGAAGACGACCCATCTGCCCGTCGAACTCAAGTGCTATCACGATTCGACGCTGGTGGAAGATTCGCATTACCGCAACATTCAACTCGACATCGATATGCCGTTTAGTACGTTCGAGTTGTAACGGTCCCGGCCAGACTTCCGGGGACCTCGTCGAAAATGCGTCGCCGGCCTTCCGCCGAACGTCGGCGCGCATGGAGCAGCATCGGATCAACGCAGGCCCTCTTACCGTCACGATAAAGGCGTCTGGTGCCGAGCCGACATCGATCGCGCATGCCACCGCGGGTGAGGTGCTCTGGCAGGCCGGGCCCGCGTGGCCGAGGCACGCGCCCGTGCTCTTTCCGATCGTCGGCGCACTCGCGCACGACGAATACCGGCACGGCGCGCGCAGTTTCAAGCTCGGGCGCCATGGGTTCGCGCGCGACCTCGACTTCGCGTGGACGGACGTCGCGAGCGATGCGTGCACGCTGACGCTCGTTGACGACGATCGTACCTTCGCGCTTTTTCCTTTTCGTTTCCGGCTCGACATTCGCTATTCGTTCGCTGCGGATACGCTCGCGGTTGCGCACACGGTACATAATCCCGGCATCGAAACGTTGCCGGCGTCGCTTGGCGCGCATCCGGCGTTTCGGTGGCCGCTCGCCGACGGCGTCCCGAAGGAAGCGCACGTGTTGACGTTCGCGCACGAGGAGCCGGAGCCAATACGCCGGCTCGCGGGCGCATTGCTTGATCCCACGCCGTTTCCGACTCCAATCCGCGGCCGCGAATTGACGCTCGATCCGTCGCTGTTCGATGCCGACGCGATCATTCTCGCCCGGCCGCGCAGCACGTCCGTGACGTATTCGGCGTCGGGGACACCCAGGCTTCATTTTTCCTGGACGGGCTTCGAACAGCTCGGCTTGTGGTCGAATCTGGGCGGCGATTTCGTTTGCATCGAACCATGGTACGGGTATGCGAGTCCGGTCGAGTTCGACGGCGACTTCGCGGAGAAGCCGGGACTCATGCACCTGCCCCCCGGCGCGTCGATGGACTTCGAATGGCGCGTTCGCATCGCGGAGCCAGGCGGTTAATCGTCGATCGAAGACGCGCCCCCCACATGTAGTGCTTACGTGAACGGATCACCACGAACGCCTGTTTGTATTGCGGCGCGCGGCGGACCCCGATAGCGTACCGTATATGCTTTCCGGTATCGAGGAGCTGCTCGACTACGATTTGCAACCACGCTCGGAAGTGCTTGAAGAAGTGCGCAACAGTTCGCATTGCGCGATTTGTGGTGCCGAGCCGTTAACGCTCTCCGCTAGCTATGGCCGAGACGCTTGCGTGGCTCGAACATTGGGACCCACTTGCCGCAGACGAGATGCGGCGGCTGACCGGTGAAGAGGCGAAAGAAATCGCAGGCGAGGTGCGCGGCTGGATGGATACTCGCAACACATACGCGGTCGACTCGAAGATCTTGCCGGGTTATGCGCTCTCCGAGGGCACGCTTGGGATCGCCATGGCGCGCATGGCACCCGCTCTTGCAGAGCTCTTTGTCGACACGTTTCTCGCTGCGATCTGCGACGTCTGTGCGAATCCCGCGGCAACGCAAAGGAGTGAGGGCTCGCTCCTTCTGCAGAGCTACATCAATCAATGGGCTGACGGCAACGCTGCGATCGCGCGGGCGCAACCTTCGTGGGAGATGGTCGAAACCATCGCCGTCATCGTCGACGCTGCGGCCGGAGTTTCCACCCGCTCGATGGGCGTGCGCCCATCGAGCGGGTGACGTACGAGTCGCGGACTCCGATTTACGTGCAGGCGGCGGCGCTCGGTTTGTAGGCGCGCAGCCATTGAGCGTAGAGGTACTTTGGCCAGACGTCGTTCTTTTCTTGTCCGTTCGGATCGAGCCACGTACCGGGTGCCCCAATTTGGAACATCAACATGATCTCTTTATCGGGCGAATCCTGCGTGAGATCGGGCGCTCCGATATGTCCCCCCACGGGGACGCCGTCGATGAAGAACGTCGTGCCGATGTACGGCGAGTTCTCGGCGGTATACGTGCCGCCTAGCGAACCCGAGTAGTTGGTTGGGAAGGCCGGACCGCCCGGAGAAACGAGCACGCCGTAGTCGTGGTATCCCGAGTTATAGTCTCCGCTCGAGGGCCACGGATAGACGCCCGTGGCCCCGCTCGCATCCCGTCCGTTCGCGCCACAGCTTATGCCGCAGCCGTACGAGTACCATTTCCCGGTGTCGCCGCTGTTCCAGAGGATGTTGCCGGCATTGAGGTCGTAGCCGTAGTCGGCGGCAAACTGCTCTTCGATATCCCATTCGCTGCGCATGAGCTGTCCCTGGTTTGACTTCACGCCCCCGGTTTCGAGCATCCAAAAGGCGGGAGAAATTCCGGCCGCCGGTTGCGGCAGCCGCAGTCGTGCGACGAAGAAGCCGTACTCTTGGTTGATGTTGGCGTCGAGCGTTCCGGAATAGTAGGCCGGGAAATTGTACGACCGGAGCGCGTTGTTGTTCGGATTCTGCGAAGGCGTGAGTACGGTTCCCGGTGTGCCCGAATACACGTGGATGTTGGTGATCGTCCACGGATTCGATCCGCCCGTCCCATTTCCGGAAGGCGTCGCGCCGCCGGATGTGAGCGTGCCGATGAACGTATCTGCCGCGCCGCCGAATCCTACGCCCACCTTCCAGCCATTTTGGGCGCCGTTCGGGTTGTCGACGTTGACGGTGAGGGTGCCGCGTTCTTGCGGGACGGCGTAGCTGCTCTTCGCATTCGCGACGATGTACTGATCGTTTTGCATCAGATCGAGCGACGTGGCGATCGGGGCGGGTACGGGATACGCGGCAATTTGTAGTGCCTGCGTCCCCTGGTCGTTGACGACGGCGAAGGGATCGGGGAATCCGGGGCCTTGGCTCGGGTCGCCCATGTTCGTGTCGTATTGATGGCGGCCCCACGACTGGTAGAATCCGGTACCCCAGCTTGCAGTGGGACTCTCCGTGCGCGACTTCGTACCGCCCCAGAAATTCCTATCGAAACCGCTGGTCGCAAATTCGCCGACGTTGGCAGGCAACACGTTGTTCGTGAACAGCTTGTGATTGATACATGCCGAGGCCGAGTTATACGAGATCGGGGTGCCGCTCACCGGAGTTGGAGTAGGGCCGGGAGCAGCCGTGGGTTTGCCCGTCGGCGCGGGGCTCGCCGTGGGTGGCGGCGTCGGCTTTACCGGCGTGCTCACCTTCGCGGCGTCTTCCAACTTGCTGACCTGATCGCTCGTCAGCGCTTTGGGTACCAGGAAGATGCTCGACATCGTACACGCGCAGTTGAACGTCGGGCTATCCGTTGCCGAGTTGCCGAACGCGAGGTTCTCACGGCCGCCGTGAATTTGGAACGGTTGGGAATACGACGTGTTCGCGACTTGTGCGCCGTCGAGATAGAGCGAGATGGTCGACGACGTTACGTTGATGACCCACTGATGGTTCCCGGTGAGCAACGTATGCTCGTACAGCAGGTTAAAGCGTCCGCCGTATCCCCAGTTGAGGTTGTAGCCGGCGACTCGGCGCAAGTTATTGTTGCCGTAGTTGAAATCCCATCCGTTGCCGGTGCCGTTCTCGGTGTTGTCGGTTCCCGCGTACCAGTACGTCCCATAACCGGGATAAGATTGAACGGCTGGAGCGATCGATACGCCGACTGCGAAAGGAGCGGCGAACATCGAACTCTCGCCGCTGACCGGCGATTGAACCTGTGGGTTTGCATCACTCGGCGAGACGCTTCCCTTGGTGATCGAAACGCCGAGGTTTCCGCAGCACCCTAACGCCGCAAGCGAAACGGGCGTGACGTATACGCCATTGCGTCTGTTGGCCGACGAGTCGAGCGCGACCCATCCTGAGGTTTCGTTCGTTTCGTAATAGAACTCTGGATACAGCGCCAGAATGGCGTCGTTGTACGCTTGGTTTCCGGGTTGCGCTTCCTTATACGTGTCTACATTAACGTCAGGCCGCGCTTGCGAAGCGAGAGATGCGCTCGGAACGTTCGTCACCGGCTCCCCGGCCGAGGGGATCGCACTTCCGGAGCAAGCCGAAATGCTGAAAGTGAGTGTCAATAGCGCTAGTTTCCGATGGTCGAGAAGCCGCATGTTTGGATCGTTGTCTCCTGGAAATCTCAGCGCACGGCATATTTTTTGCACGCCAATACTCGGCAATCGGTAAAGAAATACGAACGAATGAGCGCAGGAAAACGGCCGCGCTTGTGCTTGCTCAGAGATTCGACCAAGAAGTGATATGCGTCACGCGATCGCGATGGGAAGCAACTTCGCAACGAAGTTGCCCCGAGCGCGTCGAGCGAGGGTCCGCGGCGCCACGCGGTATTCACGAAAATCTTATGACCCATTCCTAACCGAAATTGACGGATCGTTGGCTGATTAGTTATGGTTACCTGTGTTGAAAAGAGCGACGTCGCAGGCGGGTGCGGCACCAGATAGAAGCGACCGTCGCCTAGGGCCAGGGGTAGCCCTTCGCTCGATCAACGTTCGGATTGGAAACAACCCGTAGGCTTTATAACAGATGTGGCCGCTTTTGCCAACCCTCATTTGTCAAGCCGTTTGAAAAATGTGTGAGCCGTGAGCCTTGCTCGGTTGTGTTGTCTGACGTGCGATAGGCCTCGTCAGCACGTATGACGGCCTAGCGCACCTCGGAGCGCATTCGTGCTCCGATTCGACTGACATTCGCGGGCATCGCCTCTTGCAGCGGGTTCGACGTGAGCGCAACGACGTGATGAACGGCGATCGTCGTCATCCTCGAACTGCAGACGCCGAACGGATCGAGCAGGACATCGACCGTCGCTGCCTTGGCTGCCAGCGCCATCTTGATATCTGCCGCGGAATCGGCCGAAATGACATGCATGCCTTTGGTGAGGATCAACGTGAACGTCTGGGCCATTGTATCGTGCCCTTCGATGTCGCCATTGTGAAAAGACTTGCGCATATCGGGTGAAGAGCGCAATTTTCTTGTATAACGGCGAACGGTGCAGGTTGTGCACGAGTGTGAACATCGGGGATATCAGCCAAGCGGGCCTGTTTTTGCCCGACGAGCCGGCCGCTCGTCGCATTTTGGCGCGACCGGCTCACCTAAACGTGCGCTCGTCTCCCCACGGATAGAAGTCCGGCATATCGCGCGAAACCGTATCCGGAAAGAGCGCCGCGCGTTTTTCGAGAAACGCGCCAACGCCTTCGCGGCTATCCGCCGAGGCGCCGCGCGATTGGATGGCGCGGCTGTCGATCTTGTGGGCTTCCATCGGGTGGCCGGCTGCCTGCAGTTTCCACATCATTTGGCGCGTAAGCGCGACCGATACGGGCGCGGAATTTTCCGTCAACTCGCGAGCGAGCGTCCGCGCCGCCGCGAGCAGTTGATCCGGCTCGTGAACCGAGCGCACGAGGCCACGCTCCTTCGCTTCCTCGGCGTTAAAGATGCGTCCGGAGTAACACCATTCGAGCGCCGTCGAGATTCCCACGAGCCGCGGCAAGAACCACGACGATGCCGCCTCCGGCGTGATGCCGCGGCGTGAAAACACGAACCCGATCCGCGCGCTGCTCGACGCGAGGCGGATATCCATCGGCAGCAACATCGTCGCCCCGATACCGACCGCCGGTCCGTTGATCGCGGCGATAACGGGTTTGAGGCTATCGAAGATGCGCAATGTCACGCGGCCGCCGCCGTCGCGGTAGATATCGCCGACACGGGCTTCGTTGCGCGCTTCCTCGGCTCGTTTGGCGTAATCGAACGTTGCGCCGCCGGCGTTGCCGAGATCCGCGCCGGCGCAGAACGCGCGGCCCGAGCCCGTGACGATCACGGCGCGGACGGCGTCGTCGGCGTCGGTGGCGTCGAAGGCGGCGATGAGGTCGAGCATCATCGCGCTTGTGAAGGCGTTGAGTTTTTCCGGGCGGTCGAGAGCGATCGTTGCGATCCCGTCGTCGACGGCGTAGAGCAGCGTTTCGAAATCACGAGCGACCATAGTCGCATACGTTCATGCGCCCTCTTGTACGCTTCCTTTGTGAAGCGCCGGCGGAGACGCTACGGCGTGGCGCGCGTTCGGTCGGCTGCGCCCGGTTCGGCGACCTTCGCCGTCAAGGCTGCGGCGGCTTGCGCCGATGCGTAACCGAATGCAGCGCCGATCACGAGCGAGAGTCCGACCACGATGGGCGCGTTGCCGAGACCGAACGAGGTTAGGTTCGCAAGCGTGAGTTTACCCGGCGTCTGCAAGAGAAACGCGAAGGTACCGGCATAACCATAGAAGCTCGCGGGAATCGACGAAAGCTCGCCGACGTTGGCAGCGAAACATACGACGAACACGGTGACGCCGACCACGATTGCGGCCCACAGCGGCAGACCGATGCTGGCGGTAAGCGGGATAGCGAGAATCGCCACGGCCGCGACCCAGCCCATAACGCAGCCGAAAATGTTGCACACGACAGTCTTGCGCAGCGCGGCCACGTCGCCACCGTTCGCGTAGAAGCACGCCCATGCGAGGAAGGCCGCCCAAATGAGAATCGTTCCGACCGATAGGAACAGCCAGGTGGCTAGAAACGCCAACACGGCAATGCTCAGTGACAGAGCAGTCAGTTGTTTCATTGTGGTTCCTCCAAACAAAAGGTTCAAGGTAGATTGAGCGCGGCTCCGGCCCGTGACGAAACGGACACGCCTCAACCCGCCGGTAAAGTTATCTTTCGCAAGTGTGCCGATGGTAAACCGCCATTGCACCGTCCGCAACGATACGAAAGTACAATACTTTCCTACCCGTCGCGCGACCACGCCGTCGCTCGCGCGCTTGTTTTACTAGGCGCCCAAGCGCCAGCTGCCACCGCAGAAGCAAAAACGCGATACTCATCGCGGAACAACGGTGTGCGACACCTCGAATAGGGCTGCCTTGGGTGGGGCCGCACGGAAATGGGTACGAACGCGGCGATGGGTGCCGACGACCTTCATCCGCGGAATAGAGTTCGAGTGCTCGACTCGGAGATGAGCTACGTTGATGCAGGGCATGGCCGGCCGATCGTGTTTCTGCACGGAAATCCGACCTCGTCGTATTTGTGGCGCAACATCATTGCGTACACGACCGATCTGGGTCACTGCCTCGCTCCCGATCTCATTGGGATGGGCCGCTCCGGCAAGTCGCCGGGAGAGACGTATCGGTTCGTCGATCACGCGCGCTATCTCGACGCATGGTTCGAGGCACTCGACCTGCGCAGCGATATCATCCTCGTCGTGCACGACTGGGGATCGGCCTTGGGCTTCTACCGAGCCTTTCGGTTCCCCGAACAGATCAAGGCGATCTGCTACATGGAGGCGATTGTGTTACCGCGCCGCTGGGAAGACTTCGGGGAGTCCCGCGACCAATTCCGCGCGCTGCGATCGGAGGCAGGCGAAGAGCTGGTTCTCGACCGGAACGTCTTTATCGAGGAAGTGTTGCCGCAGGGGATCATCCGGAAACTCAGCGATGAGGAAATGGCGGCGTACCGCGAGCCCTTTTTGGAGCGGAGCGCGCGTCTGCCGACGCTCGTCTGGCCGCGGGAGATGCCGATCGACGGTGAACCGGCCGAGGTCGCGGCGATTGTAGAAAACTACGGCCGGTGGCTTGCTGAGAGCACATTCCCGAAACTCCTCGTTCTCGCTGAGCCGGGACGGCTCATCACCGGCACCGCGCGCGAGTTCTGTCGCGGCTGGCCGAATCAACGCGAAGTCGTCATCGCGGGGAAGCACTTCGTGCAGGAGGACTCGCCCGGCGAAATTGGCGCGGCATTGCGAGAATTCATCCGCTCCCTGTGACCATGGCGAGTTGACATTTGGTTCGTGTAGCTGTATATACATCGATGTGTCGGCCTCAGACTCTCTCCTCCAACTTCCCTGCGTCTGCGCTTCAATGCGGCGCGCTACCCGAGCCGTTACGCGGCTGTACGACCACGAACTGCGTGAGGTGGGCTTGCGCTCGACACAGTTCACGCTACTCCAAGCGCTCCATCAAGCCGGCACGATCACGCAGGGTGTCCTCGACTCCGTGCTGTCCCTCGACAGCACGACCCTCTCGCGCAGCCTCCAACCTCTCGTCGACGCCGGCTGGGTGAAAAGCGAACGCGGCCACGACCGGCGGGAACGTCATTTGCGGCTAACGGCTTCAGGCGAGCGCAAGTATCAAGAAGCTCTCCCATCGTGGCGCCGCGCCCAAAACCGGTTTACGAAGACCATCGGGCGCGATTGGGATCGATTGGAACGCGATCTGCGCCAGATCGCGGGCTCCCTCACGTAACTTTCTTTGAGGTGATATATGTATATACAAGTGCCAAGTGACGAGCGCTTAACGCGCAGCGACCGACATCGAGAGGCGTCTTCCCAGCCGGAACTCGACTATCTGAAGGCCGTGAACGGCGCGGCACCTCCACAGGATCCGCAATTACTGTTTCTTCTGATGGGC
>Ga0302326_10022835_pt1 | contig 12773 bp, 9 predicted proteins | sample Palsa_T0_3_FD_202264 | JGI IMG/M metagenome (GOLD analysis project Ga0302326, IMG submission 202264) | Peat permafrost microbial communities from Stordalen Mire near Abisko, Sweden - Palsa_T0_3 | ecosystem: Environmental > Terrestrial > Soil > Palsa > Peat permafrost | place: Sweden: Abisko... | reverse complement strand
CCGCAAACGCGAAACCCTGGACAGAGCAGTAATCCGCTTCTGCGGAGACTCCGGCGACGGAATGCAGATCACCGGAAGCCAGTTCACCAATACGGTCGCTCTGTATGGCAACGATCTGGCTACCCTTCCCGACTTCCCTGCCGAAATTCGCGCCCCTGCGGGCACGCTGCCGGGCGTTAGCGGGTTCCAGGTTCATTTTTCTTCGAACGACGTGTTTACGCCCGGCGATACGGTGGATGCGCTTGTGGCGATGAACCCCGCTGCGCTGAAGATGAACCTCGCGGACCTGAAGCCGAACGGTATTTTGATCGTGAATCTGAATGACTTCGGCGAAGTGGATCTCCGCAAAGCCCAGATAGCCGTAAGTCCCCTGGAAGACCACTCGCTCGACGGTTACCGTCTTTTCTCCGTGGAGCTCACCAAGCTCACGCGCGCCGCACTGCGGGACCTGGGGCTCGATAACAAGAGCGTAGACCGCTGCAAAAATTTCTTCGCGCTCGGCATGTGTTACTGGCTCTACAACCGGTCGATGGAGACTTCGGAGCGCTGGATTGAAGCGAAATTCAAAGGCAAGCCGCAGCTCGTGCAGGCGAACCGCCTGGCCATGCAAGCTGGATACAGCTATTGCGAGGCCACGGAAGCCTTCCAGATCAGCTACGAGATTCCGCCTGCGAAGCTCTCGCCCGGCGTGTACCGGAACATGAGCGGTAATACCGCTCTGGCGATGGGATTTGTGGCCGCTTCGCAGAAAGCGGGACGTCCGCTCTTCCTCGGGTCGTATCCGATTACGCCAGCCTCCGATATTTTGCACGAGCTTTCGAGCTACAAGGATTTCGGCGTGATCACGTTTCAAGCGGAAGACGAAATCGCCGCGGTTACGTCCGCGATCGGCGCGGCATATGGCGGCGCCATCGGCATCACCACCACTTCCGGCCCCGGCATGGCGCTGAAAACGGAAGCAATGGGGCTTGCCGTCGCGGTGGAACTGCCGCTCGTGATTTGTGATATTCAGCGCGGCGGCCCATCCACTGGCCTTCCTACCAAGACCGAACAGGCCGATCTGCTGCAGGCCCTATACGGGCGTAACTCGGAAGCGCCCATCCCAGTGTTGGCTCCGGCAACTCCCGGCGATTGCTTCTGGATCGCGCTTGAAGCCACGCGGATCGCGATCAAGTATATGGTGCCCGTCATCATTCTGTCGGATGGCTATTTGGCCAACGGCGCGGAACCGTGGAAGATTCCCGATCTCTCGCAGCTTCCCGAAATTCCCGTGCACTTCGAGACCAACCCGGAGAATTTCCAGCCTTACCGGCGCGATCCTCAAACGCTCGCGCGGCCGTGGGCGATTCCTGGCACACCGGGGCTTGAGCACCGGATCGGCGGCCTTGAAAAACAGGACGTGACCGGCAATGTGAACTACGAGCCTCTGAACCACGAGCATATGGTTCGGCTGCGCGCGGAAAAAGTGGCGGCCATCGTCCAGGACGTTCCGGATGTTGTCCCGGTGGGTGCGGACTCAGGCGACTTGGTGATCGTATCGTGGGGCTCGACCAAGGGCCCAATCACGGCTGCTCTGCAGTCCGAGAAATTCAAGCAGTACCGCATCGGCCACGTGCATCTGCGCCATTTGAATCCTTTCCCCGCTAATTTGGGCGACGTGCTCATGCGTTATGACAAAGTGCTCGTGCCCGAAATGAATATGGGACAACTCGTGCTCGTGCTTCGAGCGAAGTATTTGGTGGATGCGCAGGGATATAACAAGATTCAGGGCAAGCCGTTCAAGACTTCGGAAATCGAGCGGAAGATCGAGCAGATTCTCGGCCAGGCATAAGTTTCGCTGGAATTTGTGGACGAGGGAGAGCAGCGATGGCTACGGAAACTTTACCGGTTTACACAAAAAAAGATTTTCAGACGGACCAGGAAGTCCGCTGGTGCCCTGGCTGCGGTGACTACGCAATTCTTTCCGCGGTGCAATCCGCATTTGCGGAGCTTGGCGTGCGACGCGAGAATTTCGTCTTCATCTCCGGGATTGGATGCTCGAGCCGCTTTCCTTATTACATGAAGACGTTCGGCTTTCACACCATTCACGGACGCGCCCCAGCGGTTGCCACCGGCCTCAAAATTTCCCGGCCGGAGTTGGACGTATGGGTCGTGACGGGCGACGGGGACTCTCTCTCCATCGGCGGCAATCATACGATTCACATGCTGCGGCGGAATGTCGGATTGAAGGTGCTGCTTTTCAACAACAAGATCTATGGCTTGACCAAAGGTCAATATTCTCCGACGTCAGAAATCGGAAAGAAGACTAAGTCGACTCCCTTCGGCACCACGGACCGCCCGTTCAATCCAATTTCTCTCGCGATCGGCGCCGGGGCGACCTTCGTGGCGCGCTCAGTGGATGTTTTTCAACAGCATTTGAAGGAGACTTTGAAAAAAGCGTCTGCCCACCAGGGTTCGGCTTATGTCGAAATCTTGCAGAACTGCAACATCTATAATGACGGCGCGTGGGAAGACATCACGGAAAAAGATGCACGAAGCGAGCACGTGGTCCAGCTCGAACACGGCAAGCCGCTCATCTTCGGAAAAAATCGCGACAAGGGTATTCGCCTCAATGGGCTCGACCTCGAAGTCGTGCAGCTTGGCAACGGCATTTCCGAGAAGGACCTTCTGGTGCATGACGAAAAGGATCCTCGCCCGGCGTACGCGTTTCTGCTCTCGCAGATGGAAGCCAAGCCTGGGTTCCCCACACCTATCGGCGTGGTGCGTTCCTGGGAAGGCTACCCGCGCTATGAGGATCTAATCACGAATCAGATCCGTGAAGTGCAGCAGAAGCGCGGTCTGGGAGATTTGTCGAAGCTGCTGAACGCTGGCGACACCTGGGAAGTACGTCCTTAATATTTCGGCGTTTGCGTTATCCCACTATCGGCGCAATTTTCGGGCAGTCCGTGCCTGCTGCTATCCTTGCCGTCCTCTAGAGCCGACCCACCGCACATCGGTTTCGCTAGCGGGTGAATCTGCCCTCGCCTGAAAAATCTCGTACGTAACGCCACCTCAAGGCTGAGCACCCATACTCGGCTGGTCATCGGCGAGTGCTTGCAGCGAGATTTCTGTGCCGTTGGCGAAACGAGTCGCATCGCGATCAGCGAGAACGGCCGATCGTCTAATCGCCGAGGCAAATTCTTTAGAATCAGTTGGTAGTTAACTTTCTACGCGATGAGTACCATAACGCTGAAAAACATTCTCTTGACATCTCACCGGTTCTAAACGATAAATCCGGACAACAGTAAATGTCAGCGTGAACGCTACGATTCCGCTGGCGGTTTTATTTTAGGGGTTGGGAGGGTGGTCTTGGGTCCGTGTTTCGGCCGAGGACAGTCTTGTTGGGTCCATTGTGCCTGCCGCAGCGTTCCTTTTTCTTCCAGCACTGTCCGAATCAACTCGACTCCTAAACGATAAGTCTGGGCACAGTAAGCATCAGCGTGAACGCTACAATTTCCGCTGATAGAAACTATTTCAAGGGATGGGGAGGGTCGGGTGACTATCTGTTCGGCCATGCACAGTCGTATTGTGTCCGTATTATCTGCGGCAACATTGGTTTTTCTTCTAGCACTATCTGTTTCAGCTCAGCTTCCGACTGGAACATTCCTGGGTGTCGTTAAGGATTCGACAGGCGCCGTTGTGCCTGACGCAACCGTTACCATCGTTTCCGCCGAAACGGCTCAAAGTCGCAAAGTCGTAAGCGATTCCAACGGCGCCTACCGCGTCCCTGCTCTACCCGTTGGGCACTATGACATCAAGGTCGAGCACGGCGGATTTAAGACCGAAACCCAGACCGGCTTGAACCTCGAAGTCGGCCAGGAAGCCGTCGTCGATTTCACCCTGCAAGTAGGCGCTTCTGAGCAAACGGTGCAAGTCACGGGCGAAGCCCAGCAGGTGAACACAACCAACAGCACCTTGGGCAGCGTGGTGGGCGAGCAAACGATTTCAGACCTGCCTCTCAACGGTCGCAACTACGTCGATTTGACTTTGCTGCAGCCCGGTATCACACAGCATAAAGGTTTGACGAACAGCGGGGGTAACCAACCGGGCGTGGTTTTCAGCAGCAACGGCGCTCCTTTGCAGTCAAATAGCTACATGCTGGATGGCGCATCTTTGATCAATACGTACTCGATCAGCGCCGCTTCCGGAACCGGCACCACTTTGGGCGTCGACGGCATCCGCGAATATAAAGTCGTAACCAGCAACTTCAGCGCGGAATACGGCATGACCATGGGCAGCCAGACCGTTCTCGTCAGCAAGAGCGGCACGAACAATTTCCACGGCGACGGCTTCGAATTCCTCCGCAACTCTGTGTTGGACGCGGCGAACTTTTTTGACGCGCCGACCCAGGCAAACAATGAGGAGCGTACCCCGCCCTTCCGCCGCAACAATTTTGGCGGCAGCGTCGGCGGCCCCGTCCAGAAGGACAAAACCTTCTTTTTCGCGGCCTATGAAGCGCTTCGGGAAGCTGTCGGGCAAACGACACAAACCGGTACCATCCCGGCCACCTGCTTTGTCGCCACGAACAATCCTTGCGCCACAGGCTCAACGGCCAAGACTCTAATACACACGGTGAACTCGGAGATCTTCCCGCTTCTGCAATTGTTCCCGAAACCCACGGCGAGTCTGAGCCTTGCCAACACGTACGCTTACACCTTTAACGAGCCAGTGACCGAAAATTGGGGACAGGCCAGGGTCGATCACACTTTTTCGGCTTCCGATACAGCGTTCGCGCGATACACGATTGACGATTCTTATTTCGCCAACGCACTCGAATTCCAGCCGTTCACGCAAACGCAGTCGACGCGGAATCAGTTTGTAACTCTTTCGGAGAACCATATCTTCTCGGCGGCTTTGCTCAATACCGCTCGATTCTCTTTCAGTCGAACGGCAACGACGATCAATTCTCAGTCGAATTTTGGTCCTGATTACCCGAACCTGTTTCAGGGACAGCAGGTTACTGGCTTAGGCACCTTTATTATCAGCAATGTCACGTCCACTGCTCAAGGCGGCGGCTTCGGACCAACCTCCACTCTGCCGAACTATCCCAACCAGAACATCTTCACGTGGAGCGATGACCTCTTCTACGAGCACGGTAAACATTCGTTGAAGTTTGGCACTTTGATCAACTACTACCAGCAGGACATGTACAATCGTTCTCAATCGAGAGGCGCAATTAGCGTTTCGAGCTTGGCCAACTTCCTTGCTGGAAATTTGACTTCGGCGCAGATCGAAATCTATCCCGCCAGCAATTTCGACCTATCGCGACGCCACTATCGCAACGAAACCTACGGCTTCTACGCACAGGATGATTACAAGGTGCTGCCAAACCTCACGTTGAATTTAGGTTTGCGGTATGAGTTTGCGACGGTCATATCGGACCGCGACGGGCTGAACTCATCCTCGACTCCCACCTGCGTGTATCCGTGTGCTCAGCTTGGCCCGCTTTACCAGAACCCTTCCCTGCACAACTTCGGTCCGCGTATCGGATTTGCCTGGGATGTGTTTGGCAACGGAAAGACAAGCGTAAGAGGCGGCGCTTCTCTCATGTATGACCTCGAAACTCTCGGTGCTGTGCTCTCCGGTAGCCTTGGCAAGACGCCACCGTTTGGACAGAACTCGATTCTGAGCAATGTGGTTCTGGCCAATGGACCCGGAGTTACCTTCAACAACACCCCAATTCCAGTGGCCGTAGGAGCGACAGCTTCAGCGGAAAGTGTGCCGATATCCGGCGTCGCCTATAACCAGAGAGAACCCAAGATGTACGTCTACAACTTGACCGTGGAGCGTCAACTGCCTTTTTCGACTGCCCTGCAGGTCTCGTATGTAGGCTCGCGCGGAATCCATCTGATTCAATCCGCGGATGGCAATCCCACACAGTTCACCATTCAAAACGGCCAACCCTTCTGGGCAGCCAACGCTCCGCGCACCGTCAATCCTACGTTCGGTGCTTTCTCGGTGGCAACGGGCAACGGCGACTCGTATTACAACTCGCTCGAAGTCAGTGTCACCAAGCGTGTCAGCCACGGCTTGCAATTCCAGAGCGAATACACGTACTCAAAGCTGCTGGACGACAACGAGGGAGACGTTCCGTCGCAGAGCACCGGTACCTACTATCAGCCGGTTACTCTGCTCGATACGCGACTCGATCGTGGTCTTGCGCCGTTTGACATCCGAAGCAACTATCGCTTCAACGCAATCTACAACCTTCCCACTTTCAGCCCGTCGAACAGCTTTGTAAAAGGGCTGGTAAATGGGTGGTGGACTTCCCTTATTCTCTCCGCTCAAAACGGATACCCGTTCAGCCCAGTGATATCCTCGAATCGGTCCCGCTCGCGCACTGGCAGCAGCAGTCCGAGCGGTATCGACCGGCCGGACTGGGCTCCGGGACGCAATCCTTATAACGCCACACACGGCGTTAGCTCGGGTTGCGCGGCTACGGGAGGGAACATTCCTGCAGGAACGCCGCTTGGGGGAACTACTCTTTATTTCGATCCTTGCGCGTTCGTGCTTGAGCCCGTGGGTTACGAAGGAAACGTGGGCCGCAATAGCTTGACCGGTCCTGGATTCTTCGATCTCGACTATTCGCTCGTGAAGGATACTTCGGTGAAGTGGCTGGGTGAAGCTGGGAAAGCGGAATTCCGCGCGGAATTCTTCAATATTCTCAACCATCCCAACTTTGCTTTGCCGAACCGAACCGTGTTCGCGGGTAACGTGAATACAACCGCGGCGTGCCCGATTACCGGTTGCCCTGTGGGAACGGAAACTCAGAACCTGAACGCTGGTCAGATTCTGACCACGGCCGCGGGGACTACGCTTCTCCAGGCTAGCGGAAACTCACGACAGATTCAGTTCGGGTTGAAGATCATTTTCTAATCTCAACTTGTAACGGCTTCAGACGATTCGGGCGGGTAGTTCGCGATTTACTGCGAGTTACCCGCCCTTCGTATTTTCAGGCGCGTTTCCATCGACCTTTGCCACTGCTCACCAAGCGCGTGATCAACCGGTGCGGCAAAGTGAGCAGGGATCTCTCTTCATACGTCATGAGGTCTGACGCGTTGCGGTTAGCTAGTGGATAAGAACGGGATGCTCTGCTTTCGTGGACTCGGCTGTAAGCTTTTAGATTGCGCAGCGCGGAATGGCTTTCGTGCTGATCACAGGCCTTTGGAGGTATTCCGCGCTACGCTGACCAATCCCTAGCGCCGGCTGGCAATCGATGCACCTAAATCGAAGTGGATGGTCAGTCTCTTACTTGGCGCGCATCAGGAGGCCCACAATGCAGGCCACCGCGTAGACCGTCACAAGAGCCGACAGCACGTAAAAAATTAAGTCTTCCTTGTTCGACTGGGTCGTATTCATTCGCGCCTCCGCAGCGAAGATATCATTCTCGGCAGCCGATCCGCATATCACACTCAATGCCCCAGCGGATCAGTCAGGCCAAGAGGAATGCCTCGCTCAATATTGGGATGTTGGACGGCGAGTAGATTCTTTCACGAGTCCGGCTTTCAACTCCACCTGGAAATCGCCAGCTTCTGAAAGTTTTTGGCCACTGCACTTAACATCAATTTTACGTGACAAAACTGGCAGGCCTATATAGCATGCAGCGGCGTAACCGGCCGACGAGGCGAAATCTGCGATGCCTGGGCTGGGTAAATGCTTGCGCGGAAAAGTCATAATTACTTTTTCCGCAAAGTGACTTTGTTGGGTGTTCGCGAAGCCGCTTTGCCTAGAGGATCTGATGTTCGACGCATACCTCCGCTTCTGTGGCCAGGTTGAGACTTGGCCGGTTGTCGTCTGGTTCACCAATTCCCTCTTGGTGTCGATTTTGATCTGGCTCTGCCATTATTTCAGTCTGTTCCTCACAATCGGCTCCATGGCCGTGCTGAACTTGAGAGTCTTGGGCGTTGCGGGCCGCAGCCAAACCATGGCCCAAATTGCGGATATCTATGCCCGGTGGATGTGGATTGGGCTAGCGGTGCTCTTCGTATCGGGAACGCTGATGCTCGCCGGAGACTCTGTTCTGTTCTGCACGAACAACGTGTTCTTCATCAAATTGGGGCTGATCGTTTTGGCGGCGATATCCGGTGTCATCGTTCAGCGAAATGTAAGAAAGTGGGACCAAGCGCCGAAGATTCCGGTTGGAGCGAGAATCCTGGCCTCCATTTCATTGATCTTGTGGATTGGGACAATACTATCGGCAGTCGATATTCCCGCTTTGACCAACGTGCCGTAGCACGATCCGCTCTGCGCCGCTCGTTGTCGTTGTGTTCGATGGAAAATGGCGTGTGCGGCTGCGTCCAGTAGCGAAGCGTGGGTCAATCAAAGCGTGCATCGAAGGCGCAACAGTTCGATTGAGTGAGCCGAGGGAGCAGAACTACATGTTGCCGACCGCCCAAGCAGCGATTTGGTTCCAGCAAACGCCCGGCAGCGGCCTGCTGTGGGAGTTCGCGAATTGGCTGGAAAATACTCAGATCGGATCCGGAATCGCAGGTTCCACGTGGGCTTATCCCTATGTACAGCTGACCCATTTCACTGGCTTATCCCTGTGGATGGGGACGACCTTTGCAGTCGATCTCCATCTCTTGGGCGTTGTGAAAAGAGAACAGACAACCGCTCAGCTTCAGAAGGCGCTCATCGTCTGGAACTGGATCGGATTCGCGATTCTGATTACCGGCGGCGGGCTATTGTTCTCTACCGCGGCAACCACATTCATCGCCAATCCGGCTATCGAAGTGAAACTTGGCTTGCTGCTGCCCGTGGCTCTGATCTGGCACATCCTCGTACAGATGAAAATACGCACTTGGGGCCAGACGATGGATCCGCCAAAAGTGGCTAAAGTTGTCGGCCTCGTTGAGATCCTGCTGTGGCTTTCGGTTGCGACCGCTGCGACCACCATTCCCTATTTTTAAAGCTATTTTTGAAGAAAAGCGGATCGGCAGTCTGCCGAGTATCGCTGGAATTTGCTCGCTTCCTGTAGTAGCATTTGCCCGACAGTGTGGGAGAGCAAATGTCTATTTTAAGTATTTGCCAATACATTGACAGTACAGCTACTTCTACCGCTTTTCGGGAATCTCTCTACGTCTTTCCGATTGTGGAAGGAACGCATGTTGTCTCGCTCGCAATTTCGGTCGGGCTTATAATTTGGTTCGATTTGAGGCTCGCCGGTCTTATTCTGACGAAGCAGCCAGTTTCCGCCGTATTTCGACCCATCCGGCCATTCATGCTGATTGGGTTTGGTGTCATGTTTATCACTGGCGGCATTCTCTTCTGGGGGCTTGCGCTGCGCTGTTATGGAAGCCCGTTCTTCTGGGCGAAGATGATCATGTTGATACTGGCGGGCATCAATATCTCTGTCTACCATTTGACCATTGATCGCCGGCGCGCGGAATGGGACGATCAGCCCATTCCTCCTCTTCAAGCACGTATCGCAGGCTTTGCGTCTCTCATCTTGTGGGCCTTGATTATTACCGTGGGTCGCATGATGGCATATTTTCTATAGGGGTCAATCGATGTGGGACTATATCTATCCGTTTTTTGGCTGGGCTGAACAGAGTTGGTTGGGACACGCGATTCGCGAATCCAAGTGGGTTTTTGCGATCACTGAGGTCCTCCACCTCTTCGGACTCACTGTGCTGATAGGCACTACTTTGCTTCTTGCGTTGCGCCTATTGGGATGGGCGCTGCAAGAAAGACCCGCCAGGGAGCTTGCTCGTGAGCTTACCCCTTGGGTTTACACCGCCCTGACAACGGTTCTCACTACTGGCATACTTCTCTTCGTTTCGGAGGCGGTAAAGTGCTGGAGAAACCCCGCCTTCCGATACAAGATGCTGTTCCTTTTTCTAGCGCTCATCTTCCAATTCACGGTACTTAGAGTACTTAGCCGCTCTGATGAGGAAAGATTTCCTGCATTGACTCGCGCCCTCACAGGTATCGTCGCTGTCGTTTTGTGGTTTGGTGTTGCAGTCGCAGGCCGTGCAATCGCCTTCTTCTAGAAAGGCGCCGAGGCGGCCCAGCATTCACTAAAGAAGCCACAGGCATTCCGTCGCGGAATGCGCCGTTCTGCGCTCCCAAGTTCTTGAGGCCTGACGGTTGTTCGGTCCGGCTTTCTTCACTCGCCGAATTCCTCCATTCCCTCAACCGGAAATAAGAGCCAACACTCTCGGCTTACCGCACAATCTGTTCCCCGCGTCTCGCGCCTCCGTAATTGTTGAGCATCTCCCAGAGTGAAACGCTTCCGTTATACAGGGTTCTAAAATTAGGCCGTTGCGGGCTCCTGTTTGAGGGTGCTACGAATCGTGGAGAAAATCTTGGGGGGTACCAGAAAGAAAAACGGGTGGAGCATCGACTCCACCCGTTTTTAAGTGCCTGAACTGAATCACTAAAGCTGCTTCTATTCCGGAACTTCGATCTGCCCGGAGCCTTGCCGCGGATTCTCGGCAGGCGTTTCTTCCTTTTCCCTGTCGCCCGGCTTCTCGACCTTGCGAAGGTGCCCATACATGAGCTCTTCGACAAACGGAACGCAATTGTATTCCAACAGCTGCATGTTCTTATCCACGCGCCGATAGAGAGGCATGCTCATCTTCCACGGCCGAGTGTAAACCTGTGGGTCGTCGATAGTGACTTCGTAGAGCATCGTGTTCGGGCTGGTGGGAGTGTAGCGCTCGGTCACATGGAGATCCTCGCTGTGGTAATCCCCTGCTCTATCAAACCATGTATCTTCGACCATACCGGTGACATCCACGACCAGCGTATCCCCGTCCCACGAGCCGCTCGACCAACCCATCCACGAATCGATCGGAGCCTTGCTCTTCATCCCGATATTCACGACCCGCGAAGCGAATTCGTATTCGTAGTTGAATGAAATGTACTGCGGAGACTGCACAATCTCGAAAGGAAAAGGCATATAGGTAGCGCGCGGGATGCCCGGCAAGTAGCACTTCACCTCCGGATCGCGAGCAAGCCAATTCTTTTCGTTCTCTTCTTTCTGCTTCAGCGCTTCCGGCTTATACGGCAGAGGACCATCTTCCACCACGCCCAAGCCCGCTGGAACTCCGCCCACCGCGCCCATCACTACGATCGGGCCGGCCTTCGCGTCGTGAGGCTGAATATCCCATTCCGCAGCATTGAGCGCCTCCCAGATTCCGTTCAAATTCGGATGCCCATCCGCTGTTCGCGGCGCCCTATATGTTGTCGCCGCAGCCCGCGCTGCCTGCCCAGCCCCGGGTGCCGCAGGGCGCGCCGTCTGCCCCGTCGCCTGCGCCGATAATGGAGACGCGCTTAAACCCACCAATGCCAAAACTCCCACCACCAGACCTGTTATCGCCATACCTTTTCCAGACTGTCGCACTAAAGCCTCCCCACGAGCCAAGAATTATTGTTACTGAAAGATGCCGACAGCAGTCGCAATCAATCTTCCAGCGCATGCCGTGAAACTTCTGCGGATGTAAATCCTCTTCCTGACAGCAACTATTTTTTCGCTGGCGCCGTTGGCTCCAAAGTGCCCCGCTGCCAGCAGCTCCTTGAAAGATACAGGAGCGAGTCCACCTTCATTTTTGCCGGAGTGGACCCATTCGCTAGTTCCGTAACCGCCCCGGTGATTTGCACTTCATGGCCGACCTGAAAATTCAGCATATCCTTATCGCCGTCGAGCCTGAACACCAGCTCCGGAGTTGCGGCAAAAGGCGGTGCGCCGGCAGGTCCCTGCAGCGCAGCGCCCCTCCAATCGGAGATCGTGAATTGGCCATCGCCTGTCTTGCTCACGCAACCGACTGCCACATAGGCTTCTTTGTTCATCGAGCTTGGATAGATTGACGTACCGCCCGGAATGCCAGGAATGTGCACTCTCTGCGTGGGGGCGCCCGCCTGCCCCATCGCCATTCCTGCCGAACAAACTACCGCAGCCAACAAGCCAATTGCCGAAATGCCTTTTCTCATTCGTTTCCCCAAGGCGAAGAAGATCAAACCTATTTCTTTACACGCACCAACCGAAATCCAACATCGTTAAAATCGTATTCCTCTGGAAAATAGGCGCGGACCGAAACCGTCGTCAGCCAGGGATACACATGGTAGGACCCGCCGCGGACTACGCGACCATCGCCGCTTGAGGGCCCTTGAGGATCAGCCGCAGGACTGTTCCTATAGTAGGTGGGATCGTACCAATCCTGCACCCACTCCTGCACGTTTCCACGCATGTCGTAAATGCCCCAAGCATTCGGTTTTTTGCTTGCGCCAGGGTGAGTGGTCGCCACCGAAAAACCATCCGGAGAATTCGTATTCTGAAAGCTCCCGGTTCCCCTAGCAGCTGCTTGCCCGTCGTTATACCAAGCCGACTCATGGATTGGCCCGGCGTATGGGTCCTTGGTACCCGCTCGGGCGGCGTACTCCCACTCCGCCTCCGTCGGCAACCGATAGGTGTAACCATCGTTTGCCTTGGCGTTGAGCTTCGTAATGTAATCCTGCACTTGTGTGAAGGTCACCTGCTCGACTGGAAGGTCCTCGCCCTCATGGGCACTCGGATTGTTGCCTGAGCCCATCACTGCCTGCCACTGCTTTTGCGTCAGTTCCGTCTTTTGAATTTCAAACGGCTTGGTGATTTGCACCATGTGAGCGGGTTTCTCTTCCTTGCCGCAACTCGTCGGAAAGGGAAGCTTTTCCGATGGAGGTTCCGCTGAACATCCCATCATAAACTCGCCGGCGGGAACCTCAACGAAATCCATACCCAAGGCGTTCGTGTC
>Ga0302326_10022834_pt1 | contig 12774 bp, 17 predicted proteins | sample Palsa_T0_3_FD_202264 | JGI IMG/M metagenome (GOLD analysis project Ga0302326, IMG submission 202264) | Peat permafrost microbial communities from Stordalen Mire near Abisko, Sweden - Palsa_T0_3 | ecosystem: Environmental > Terrestrial > Soil > Palsa > Peat permafrost | place: Sweden: Abisko... | reverse complement strand
ACCTGCGCCTGGAGCCCGGTGGCTCGCTGTTCATCACCGGCAGCACCGGCAGCGGGAAGACCACTCTGCTTCGCAGCCTTGCCCTGCTGTGGCCGTTCGCGTCGGGCACACTACGCCGCCCGGTCGACGAGCGCGAGACGATGTTTTTGTCCCAGCTACCATATGTCCCGCTGGGGGACCTGCGCGCAGTGGTGTCCTATCCGGCTGGCGTCGGTGAGTTTCCCGACGCCGAGCTGCGGCGCGCACTGGAGAAGGTCGTGCTCGGGCACCTCGGTCAGCGTCTCGACGAGATCCAGGACTGGGCCAAAGTGCTACCTCCCGGTGAGCAACAACGCGTCGCGTTCGCCCGCGTCCTGCTCACCAAGCCCAAGGCCGTGTTTCTCGACGAAGCCACCTCGGCGCTAGACGAGGAACTGGAATACGACCTGTACGACAAGCTGCGCAGCGAGTGTCCGAACACGATTGTGGTAAGCGTGCGCCCGCGCCACACCGTCGAGCAGCACCACGAGCAGCAGCTGCAATTGCTTGGCGAGGGCGCCTGGCGGCTGGGCCGGGCCGGCGACCTGCCCGCGCTCGTCTGACCGCATCACGCCCGTGGTGAGACGAAAAGCCTTGTGGCGATGTCGTTATTTGGGTTCGCCACGGCCACGTTGCGCGTAGGCGATCGCCTCTTCGGTCGACATCGAAGCGCCCTCGGCCCATGCTGCTTCAAAGTCGTACTTGCCCAACGTGTTTCGCAGCGCGGCTATCTAGCCTTCGTAATCGGTGTCGTAGACCTCGAAGCGGATGCGCTGGCGGATGGTCTCCCTCGCGCCGAAGAGGCGGGCGGCTTCGCGGTGACGGCCGGCCTGGCCAGCGAGAACGGCCACGCGTTCGAGGATGTCGGAGATTTGCGGATACGCCTTAAGTTCGGCGGCACATGCGAGCGCGTCGTGGGCGTCGCGTTCGCCTTGTTCTGGCTCACCGTGCGCGATCGCCACGCGGGAGCGCCTGGTCAGCTGCCGCCGCCAAGTAATGGCCGACGGCGATCGCGCCTGCCGGTCCACGCTGCATCGCGCTTCGCCAGCGCTCCGTTAAGTCGTCTGCCTGCCGACTCATTGATGGATCCGGGATCGCCGCCGCAGCGGCCGGGTCTCTTCCGAGGAAGGCGAGCACCCGCCCGACCTAGCCACGACGGTCGCTGATCAGTTCCTCGTATTCCACAGTCAACGCGGTGATCCCACGCTCGTCGAAGTAGCGCAACTATTCCCTCTGCTGGCGGTCAATCTCGACCCGAGGGCACAGACCCTGTCCGGGTCCAGGCGCGGGGGCTTGACGCGAGGAGCACCAGTCCGGCGCCACCACTCGTTGGTCTCGAGCGCTCGAAACGAGGAGAGCGCCTGCGCTAGACGATCCCGTCGGAAGATGTTTAAGAACAGTGCCCCAGGAAACAGGTGTTCGAGCACATCCTCGCGCCGACCGCGAAAACCGTTGTGTGGGCAAGCGTTGCCACATCCATCCAATGGATCTTCACTCCGTACACGTGGTCACGGGTGCCGTGGCGTTTAGCGGCTTCTACGAAGTGCCCATAACTCTCGCCCACCGACACCCCGGTTTCTGCGCGCCACTCAGCCTCGGAACCCGGTGCGAATATCTCTGCGGATTACCCGCAACTCGGCTTGCGATGAGCCCTCTGCACAGGAAACTGCTGCCAGTACTCGGCGACGATGTAAGAGGTGACGGTCGGTTCACTCAATCCGGGGCCCGATCTGAGGTCGACCAGGTCGCCAAGGCGGAGCGCGGTCTCAGTCTTGCGCAACGTGATGAAGCTAGGCGGGGTGCATCGCTGCCGGGTGGGCTGGCTAGGCCGGGTGGTGGCTGAGCATTAAACAGCTCAGACATTGGTCTGATCCTTTCAAATGCCCGCGGCGAAGATACGAACGACCGCAAAGCCTAGCCGACCTCTTGTCGTGGAACTTGATGTTACAGAGATTAATTGGGGCATCTTCTGGCCGCGTGTTCCAGTGTGTGCCGCCGAGACGGTTCGCCAAAACTACAAAGGACGGGTCGCCAAGTAGTGCAGCGACTCTCATTGCCGATGCACCCCGGCCGCGGTCTGCAGAACCGCCGCAACGGCATCCATACGGAAATTTCGTGGCATTCGCCTTCGCACAGCACCACCTCGCCGAGCCGCGCCCGGTCGGGCAAGCACTCATCTCGACGGCGAGAGTAGTTCTACAAACGGAAACCCGCGGGCGCCTGCGGATGGAGACTGCTGACAGACGGGCTGCAGAAGCTGGACAGCGGGCCAACGAGAGCCGCGACGAGCCCATCGGCGCATTGGCGGTGGTCCGGTGATCGCTACATACTCGCGCGTTGGGTAGCAGATCGGGCGTGAGAAACGCCGGCGGACGGTACTCTAGCGCCCAACGGAGGAAGCCCGCTGACCCAAAAAGGGGAGCCGAGTGAAGGCGCTTATAACCGGTTCGGCTGGTCTTATTGGGTCGGCGTGTGTAGGCGCTCTGATCTCCCGTGGGTGGGAAGTCATCGGCATCGACAACGACATGCGTCAGCAATTCTTCGGCCCGGCCGGCTCGACCGCGGCGGTAGTTGCCAGCCTGAAGGACCAATTTCGCCGCTACCATCATCTTCATGCCGACATACGTGATCGGCAGCTGATCAGAGACATCATCGGCGAGCATCGTCCGGATTTCATCATTCACGCGGCGGCCCAACCGTCCCACGACCTGGCTGCAAAAATTCCGTATGATGATTTTGACGTTAACGCGGTGGGGACCCTGAATGTCCTAGTCGCGGCTCGCGATTTTTGCCCTGAATCTCCGTTTTGCTTCACGAGCACCAACAAGGTTTATGGCGACCGCCCGAACTGGTTGCCGATGGTCGAGCACGCCACCCGCTACGACTACGCCGATGGCCTGCTGGCGATCGACGAATCGATGTCAATCGATGCGTGCCTACATTCGCTGTTTGGCGCCTCGAAGGTCGCGGCAGACGTGCTGGCACAGGAATTCGGACGTTATTTCAACATGCCGATCGGCATCTTCCGCTCCGGATGCCTGACCGGTCCCCAGCACGCCGCGGTTGAGCTGCATGGCTACCTGGCCTACATCGTCGCCTGCGCCCTCAGCGGACGTGATTACACTATTTTTGGCTACAAAGGAAAACAGGTCAGAGATCAAATTCACTGCGACGACGTAGCAAGGCTGTTCCTGGATTTCTTCTCAAACCCACGAAACGGCGAGGTGTACAACCTTGGCGGCGGTCGAGAGAATAGCGTGTCAATTCTCGAGACAATCGACATCCTCGACCGGATGGGCCATCCTCTGAAATACCAGCTGGATGACAACAATAGAACGGGCGATCATATTTGCTACATTTCGGATCTGGGAAAGATTCAGTCACATTTTCCGGAATGGAAGATAGAATATAATCTACAACGGTGCATAGATGAGATCGTTAGGCTGCAAGACGGCCTGCTTCGCGGCGAGAAATATGACTTCAAACCGGCTACATCTATTTAAGGAGCTCGTGAAATGATTGGCAGCCCATTGCTCATTGCCCAAAAGGCGCGAGCGCGGATGCAGGCCATCCTCTCCGGGGAGGTGGACGCGGCGGAAAGTATCGAAGACGTGGACCTGTCTAGCCTGCCCGACTCCACGGACCTCCTGATCACCGCGGTCGAGGTCAACTCCCTGCATGGTACCGGCACGTTGTTGCTGAGAATGTTTCCCGACCAGAAATCGATCATCTCGCTCCGCACTGAGGATTTCTATGACGGCGTAACGGATTTCGGCTGCGTCAGGCTGCGGCTTCCGCTGGCTCAGGCGACGAGACCAGCGATATCGGCCTGGCTTAAGTCGAGCCTGGTGGACGTGAATGTCAGGCGCATACTTTGCGTGCCCTACACGCCCGCGGAAGCGAACGTGGCGCTGGCCGCCCAGGACTTGCTCGCCGCGCCGCTGTGCGTATACGTCATGGACGACAAGAACGTCTGCGCGGATGGAATCACCGACGACCTAATGCGCGAGCTTCTGTCCAGGTCGACGTTGCGGCTGGTAATCGGCCCCGAGATGCGCGAAGTCTACGAAGAGAAGTACGGCATGCCGTTCTGGGTCATGCCTCCGGTCGTGGCCGACCACATCATCAAACGTGAGGCGGCGCCGGCGCCCGGCATTGATCCGCCCCGCGGCGTTCTGCTCGGCAATATCTGGGGGCAGCGGTGGCTGGACATGCTGCGGCAGATCTTCCGGGACTCCGGCGTGACGATCGACTGGTACTGCAACCAGATCAATCCGCCAGGGCTGGAGTACGACCGCGACGAACTTGCCGCGGACGGGATCTTGCAACGGAATCCAATCGCCGAGGACGACCTGCCGAAGGTACTCGGCGACTATGCATTCGCCGTCGTTCCCACCGACACGCTCGACGGCCTGAGCCCGCCTTCCGTGCGCGCCATCGCCGAGCTGAGCCTGCCCAGCCGCATGGTCACCATGATGGCGACCTCGCATCTGCCGATGCTGGTGATCGGTAGTCCCGCCACCTCTGCGGCGGGCTTTGTTGAGCGCTTCGACCTCGGCGCCATCGCGCCGTATGGTCGCGCCGAGGTGCTCGCGTCCATCGAGGCCCTGACAACCCCGGACCGCCAGGCCGACATTCGCGCGCGCGCCGCGCGATTGAGCGGGCATTTCACGGCGGCCGGTGCAGGCGACTGGATATGGCGCTCGCTTCGTGCGGGGCAGCCGATCACCTCGGTGTATGAGGACCTGATGCCCAGGCACAGCGCGAACGCGCGGGCCGTCCGGTCATGACCGAGCGCGAAGAGGTCGTCGTCGGACAAGATCACTTCTTCACCTTTCGGGATGAGCTCGAGCAGTACATCGAGACACTGGTGCTGAACGACAGCACGATCATCGACGCGCTGGCCCGCATGCTTGGCCTGATCGCCAAGCTGGACGCGCAGGCCCAGCAACACCAGGCGTTTCTGAGCGCGGAAATCCGTTCGCTGACCGCGATCGTCGTCGACCAGACCTCCACGACCGGTCAGAGCGCACCGGTCGTGGTGCCGGCTGCCGACGCATTCTCTGCCCTAAATCCCGAAATCAGTCTGTTGCAATATGTTTCGTCGTACATCGACAACCGGACAGCAGTCGACGTAGGCGCCAATGTCGGCGACGTCGCCGAACGTCTCCTCGACTCTGGTTGCCAGGTCTACGCGTTCGAGCCCTTTCCGGCGAGCTTCGCGGCTCTTCAAGATCGGCTCGGCGGCAGGACGGACTTCACCGCATCGCCGCTCGCGATCGGCGCGGCCAATGCCGACGGCCAGCTCAACGTCGCGGTGGCGACGACCGAAGCTGAGGCTCTGGACGCCTCACAATTCCACAGCCTGATCGATCACCCCCTGGGCACAAGCGTCCGGTTCGCCGACGCCCTTCCGGTGCAAGTTCGGAGCCTTGCCAGCCTTCGGCAGACCGGCGAGATACCCAAACAGATCGGCCTGCTCAAGATCGACACCGAGGGCGCGGACATCGACGTCATCAAAGGCCTCGGCGAGCCCGATATTCCGGTCGTGATGACCGAATACTGGGATTCTGAGCATGCATTCGGAAAGGGCGCGCACGGACATTTGGCGCCGACCGTGCAGCTTATGCGATCAATGGGATATGTTTGGCACGTGGTGGTCTATCACATCGATAAAACTGAGACCATCTCCTATTACTTCAATCACGCGCATACGATGCCGGAGTCCTGGGGCAACGCGATCTTTTTCAAAGAGCGCTCGCTTTTCGCCCGTGCGGCGCAATGGTGTGAAGCTGCGCTGCGACCCACCCTGCATCAGTAGGAACCGCGCATCTGTGGCTCAGATTACGAAACGCTAATTTTTCCGTCTTCCGGGCATTCGCCTCGGTGGATGTGGCAGCACCATGTTGGCTTGGGTAATAGCTGCATTGCCTGAGGTCGTTCTTCTCAGTGAGACCAACCCGCGCTCAGCGGTTCTTTACAGCCTGTACATAAATTCGGTTGTCCAAGTTACGGAATGGTTGCCCGAGCTAGCTTCAAGCATATCAACCTTTGATGAACATCACCTGGAGTTTCATTTCAAAGTCTGGTCTGCGACAGGGTTGTCCGACCCGGCTGCGTTTAGAACTCCGGGTTTTATGAATACGACGTCAAGACCATAAAGCCGGCCGTCGTCGTCGTGGAATTCCTCACCGAACTTAAAAAGAATAAATCCGAGCGAGCTGGCGACAGTGATTATGTTCGTCAGTAGCGGAGTTGAAGGGCCATATTCCCGATAGAGCCACGTTTCAATCATCAAGACCTGCGCCGCCGCGATCGTACGGCGGCCCCTGGACAAAATAAGATGCTCACTTGCCTGAGTGTCTATCTTGACCAAATCTGTTACGGCAAATGGTTTGTGGCTACATAATCATCCAGTCGCCATTGTGGAACTTCGACGCGATCATAGAAAAGCGCCGGGTGAGACCTCATGTCGATCAGCGTGCTATTCGCCGCGTTCCTGCCGATGCTGATTGTGCAAGTGCCGTTGCTGTCGCCGAGCGCGATTGGATGGATCACCCATTCGGCATGTCTCTGTAATCGGGCCTGCAGCTTTTCGTGGTATTGAGAGTGATCATTGAGCGGCTCAAATAGATGATGCTCAGCGGGCGCGAAACCCGCACTGACGACTCCTGACCAGCCGCCGCCGCCAGCGCCAATGTCGTATACGACACGGGGCGCTTTATTTTCCCGGGTCAACTGAAGGAAGACCTGACGGTCTTTGACGAAGAAATCATTGATCAGCAGTTCATCAGGATTATCCATCATAGCTCTTTCAGAATATGGTTGTATCATGATATCACTTCCAGAATTTGCCACGGACTACAAACGCCTCGAGAAGTTGCGTGAGTATGATTTCGCGCCAACCTCGATTTTGGATGTGGGCGCTTCAGGCGGCGTCTGGTCTGGAACTTGTTCCATGATCTTCCCGGAAGCCGAATATTTTCTGATAGAGCCGCTGATTTATCCTGAGGAATACTGGCCGGTGCCCGGCGTAAACCATCATTGGATTCGGAAAACCGTAGGATCGCGGAACGACAATGTCGAAATGATAGTGCCGTAAATGGGAAAGCGATCACGTTACAATGCCCATGTGCTTCCGCCTACCGCGGGGAGTCTTCGCGCCAGCGCCCCTGTCCAGAAAATCGTGGAGTCACAGACAACAATAGATCATTTGCTAGAGACTGGCGAAATTCATCCTCCTCAGTTGGTCAAGCTGGACGTGCAGGGTATGAACTAGAGGTGCTGCGCGGGGCGAGCGGCTTATAGGAAAGCGCAGAAGTCTTTTTGTCGAAACGAGCCTCTATCGCTATTGGGAAGAGGCGCCGGTTCTGTCGGAGGTTGTGGCGTATTTCGCCGCATATGGTTTCCAGTTTTATGACTTTCCCACTGAACACCGCATGGGTCCGGAGCTGCTGTCCCAACTGGATATAATTTTCGTTTCCGAGAACTGCCAGATGGATAATGTGATGCAACCATCTGGAATGAAACGGGCGCTGTGGGTATGACAGCTAGGCGAGCCAGAGCCTGGATCACCTGACGGGATTGGGTTTATCGGGGTCTTCGCAATGAAATGTGGCCGTGGTCAGGGGACACGGTTGTCTGCCTGACTGTGGGGATGGGCCTGGGACTTCATGATTCGTGGTGTCCCGAACACGGACAAAAAGCCCCAGGTGATTGAGGGCAGTAGCGCCGCGGCAATGCTTGGGGTGGAAGGTTCCACGACCGGATCCTGCCCACCAGTCTGGCCCAGATCACCGCACCTGACCCCGCATCAGGGCGCCTCAAAGCAGCCGCCACCGCCCATCACAGAGCCGTCAACACCCTCACCGCCACAACACAATTCAACGCACGAACAGAACTCGACACCAACCGCCAACTTAACTCAGAATTCCGGCTTCGCCGGCCCTAGCTGCGCTGGGGTTTGGTAGGCTTCCCTCGAAAAGGTTTCGCTCGAATGACGAGACCGGGAGATCACACACAATGCTTTGCCGGCCAAGGGATCGCGATGCTCGTTCTCTGCAATGGAATGCCACGTAGCGCCTCAACGTGGTCGTACAACGTCGCGATGGCCCTCCTGCGAAATAGTGGGCCGGAGGTATTCGGCGGCTACGACGAGAACCTGCATCGCTTCCTGTGTGGCCTACCGGCGTCCTGTGTGCATGCAGTGCTCAAATGTCATTCGCTTGACGCCGCCGGACTGGGTCTTGCGCAAGTGCACGCTGCCAAGGTCATCTACACGTGGCGCGATCTGGCCGATGCGACCGCATCTTTCATGACTATGTTCGACGTCGACTTCGAGCACGTTGTCGCTGTTATGTCGAGCTCGCTCGACCTTTATCGGCGCCATCGAAGGAACGGGGCGCTCATTTTGAGCTACGAGGCGATCACGCACAAACCGACGGATTCGGTGGCCGCAATCGCCGCTCATCTGAATGTCGCTGCGCACCAAGAGCTGATCGCCCAGATCGCCGAGGCGAACTCATTCGGCAGAATGCGCGAGAAGGTGGAAGAGATCAGCACGCTCGATTACGCCGAGCGCTTGGTTCGCCACGACCGAACTTCGTATACCGATGCCGCGCGCTGCGACCGCAGCTATGTCTACGATCCCGAAACCCTATACCAGCTCAATCATATTCGTGACGGCAGTACCGGCTACGGCGCAAGCCGATTGAGCCAGGACCAGCTCCGCCGGCTCGAAGAATTGCTGCGCGAAAAGGGTGACCTTGGCATCGCCGCCCTGTCAGGCACGCCAGACGCTTAACATGTCCGTCAGCGACTGGCCAAGGGGCACGTCACGTTGGACCTTAGGCTGAATTCGCCCGTGCGCCTTTCGGAATCGTCAGTTCGCGGGCCAGCCACCCGCGAGAGGGCCTCTTGACGAACCCACCGCAGCCCTCGATGCGGAGTCCGAACATCTGGTGATTGAAGCCCTGCAACGACTGATGAAGGGCCGCACCGTTCTTTGCATCGCCCATCGATTGAGCACCATCCGCAACGCCAACAAGATCATCGTGATCAAAGACGGTGTGGTCGAAGAACAAGGCACCCACCACGAGTTGATGACCCTCAACGGGCTGTACGCGGAGTTGCACCGCATCCAGTACGGGGACGACTCGGCGCAAACCAATCCTCCAGGCGACCTCAGCACTGTCTGACCGCTTGGAGTACTCGGGTGGCCGCAACCCCACCGCCGACTACGATGCAAGGTTCGCCCGGAGTTTCTTTGCATACCACTCGATAGTCCGTGCAATCCCTTCACGTACCGAAACCTGAGGGCTCCATCCCAGCCGATCACGCGCTTTTGTGATATCGGGCCGCCGGCGGGTTGGATCATCTTGCGGCAGCGGATTCAGCTCTGATTGGGAAGGTGACCCAACTAGATCGAGCACCAATGCAGCGATCTCGAGAACGCTGAGTTCCGCTGGGTTGCCGAGGTTAATCGGTCCAGGTTCATCGGAATTCAGCATCGCCAGGATGCCATGAACCAAGTCGTCCACGTAGCAAAGGCTTCTCGTTTGGGTCCCGTCCCCGAAAACGGTCAGCGGCTCGGAATTCAGGGCCTGGTGAATGAAAGTTGACACAACACGTCCGTCGTCGGGACGCATCCGTGGCCCGTAGGTGTTGAAGATGCGGACTATTCCTGTGTCTACGCCACACGAGGTGCGGTAAGCCGTTGTCAACGCTTCTGCATAACGTTTGGCCTCGTCATAGACGCTTCGAGGCCCGACAGGATTGACGTTCCCCCAATATTCCTCTGGCTGCGGGTGAACGAGTGGTTCACCATAAACCTCGCTAGTCGAAGCGAGAATAAAGCGTGTGGATTTGACCTTGGCGAAATCGAGCACATTCCGTGTTCCTTCCGACCCGGTCCGTAGCGTGACGATCGGCCTGTCCAGGTACGCGAACGGCGATGCTGGGCTGGCGAGGTGAATCACACCATCGAATCTGCCGTCGATATCAACCGTCTCCAGGACGCTCGCCTCGATGAATGAGAATTTCGGCGACGTGCCGAGATGCTCGATGTTGGTGCGGCAGCCGGTTGAGAGATCGTCAAGGCATACAACAGTATGGTCCCTGGCGATCAGCAGATCGCAGAGATGTGATCCGACAAACCCAGCTCCACCGGTGACGAGGACCCTCACAACTCTTCTCCCTGTGCCTGTACCTGACTTCTTTGTGGCAACATCATGGACGCCCGAACCCCCGGTAATTCCAGCCGGCAGCACGCCAGGACTGCGGGTCCAGACAATTACGAGCATCGACGATGCGCTTCGATCTAGTTACCGCTTCAAGTTTTTCTGGTTGCAGTTTCCGAAATTCATCCCACTCGGTAAGAATCAGAACCACATCGGCACCCTTGCATGCATCGAGGGTTGACAACGAATAATTTAGCGTCGGGAATAAATGTCGGGCATTGTCCATGGCTTTAGGGTCGAACACGCTCACAAGGGCTCCTTGCAGCTGTAATTGTCCCGCCACATCTAGTGCTGGTGAGTCACGAATATCGTCTGAGTTCGGCTTGAAGGCAACGCCAAGAACCGCCACTCTCGCCCCAACCAGGGATCCACAAATTTCACGAGTGGCTTCGAGCACACGTCGGCGTTGTGTCATATTGATGTTGTCGACGACCTGCAAAAACATGACGACATCACCGAGCCCCAACTCGTCGGCGCGCGCCCTGAAGGCACGTATGTCTTTCGGAAGGCATCCACCGCCAAATCCCAGCCCGGCTTCGAGGAATTCCCGCCCGATGCGCTTGTCAGCCCCGATTGCGCCGGCGAGCATCGTCACATCGGCGGATGTAGCTTCGCACACTTCAGAAATCGCGTTGATGAACGAGATTTTTGTGGCGAGAAAAGCGTTCGCGGCCACTTTGACCAACTCGGCGGTCGCCAAACTTGTGACCAAGAACGGAATATCGTCATTGATCGTTAACGGGCTGTATAGTTCTGCCAGCTTTTGCGTCGCCCGCTCGTCGTGGGGATGTTCCACACCTACGACGATGCGATCCGGGTGCAGAGTATCGTGCACGGCAAAACCTTCGCGGAGGAACTCCGGGCTCCAGGCGAATTTTATGTTGTCACCAGCAGGCGCAATGCTCCGCGTACGTCTTGCCAAACGCTCCGCCGTGCCCACCGGTACGGTCGACTTCCCCACGATGAGAGCCGGTCTATTTAAGTGCGGAGACAGAGCATCGATCGCCGCATTTAAGTACGATAGGTTCGCGCCCAAACCCGTTTCGCTTTGTGGCGTGCCTACCGTAAGAAAGTGGACGTCCGCGAAATCTGCCGCTGCCACGTAAGAGTCGGTAAAGCGGAGGCGCCCGGATGCCAGGTTGTCTCTGACGAGGTTGTCGATGCCGGGTTCAAAGAAAGGCACCTCACCGGACTGGAGCTTGGCCACCTTACCCGGGTCGATATCCACGCCCAGCACATCATGGCCAATTTCTGCCATGCAAGCAGCATGGGTTGTACCCAGATAACCGGTTCCAATCACTGCTATCCGCATCTCAAATCCGCTCGCGCTCACTCGACATTGTTGTCTTGTTGCAAACTCCGCTTATGTGCGGATAGTGTTGTCATCTTTGCCTGTGCCACTTTACGTTTCACATCTTCGGCTCTTCGGGAGAGCTCAAGCAGGCATGGCGAGACATTTTCCAAGGCGCGCGAGTTGACCCGTGTGGTCGAAGGTGATGCGAAATTCCGGTAGTTGGCCGACCAATATGGAGCAGTTGGCAAGCCTATGCTTGCCGCTAAGCGTGCCTTGCCGATCCAGCAAGCGGGCTCCATGCCCCATGCTCTCATCTGGGTCGCAGTCTTGTGCGTCATTACGCAATCTCGATCGACGACCGATTGGGCAGCAATGTGATCCGGTTCTGGTCACCCACCCAGATGGCGCAGCCTTTGCCGGACGAATACTTTTATGTTACCGACCGGACACACAAGCACATTGTGACCTTCGACCCGAACAGCACACAATTACGGGCGATCCGATAGGCCGCACGGTCCGCGGCTGTCAGCCAATCAACATCAAGACCACGACCGCACGCCCGGGCAGGTATCGGCAGACCCGCAAGCCGCTGTAGTCGATCAGGTGCTGAGCGGCGTCGGCGTGCACCGAGAACATCGCCATGTGCTGTGTTGCCTTGCGGATCTGCACCGGCATGGTGATCACCGTGCAGGCGATGGTCTGCTCGATCCGGGAAACCGAGGGCATGCACGAGAACGAGGCGTTCAAGATCGACACCCAACTCGGCGTCGCGGTGTTCCTGTACGACGGCGCCAAGGAAGGCCCTCGCACGTTTGCCGAGAAGCGCACTCCGCAGTTCAACGGGAGCTGAGGTACCTGATTGCGTCGAAAGTGAAACTGTTGAGAATTTTTCGCCGCTTTCTGTCAGCAGTTTCATGTTCGATGCACTGTCGGTCCCGCGCGGCAAGCTCCTGTCCGTGGGGGCACCATTCATCTAGCTCGGTCTGTCATTCATGGTCTTTCCTCTCACCGCCGGCGAATGGTTTATATCCGTACTCCGTCAGGAAAGATAGGACTTGCTCGGCCGATACTTCGACGTATTCAGGCGTCAGCTTTTCTTCCCATTCGTGGACTAGGCATTTATCAGACCAGATTGATGAATAATCACGCCCGTCTATCCTGATAGCGCGAACGGGATTATGGTGTGTACAATGAATGTTATCTCGACCCTATAATTCAACTCTG
>Ga0302326_10022831_pt1 | contig 12774 bp, 10 predicted proteins | sample Palsa_T0_3_FD_202264 | JGI IMG/M metagenome (GOLD analysis project Ga0302326, IMG submission 202264) | Peat permafrost microbial communities from Stordalen Mire near Abisko, Sweden - Palsa_T0_3 | ecosystem: Environmental > Terrestrial > Soil > Palsa > Peat permafrost | place: Sweden: Abisko... | reverse complement strand
TGATCGACCACCTCGTCTCGCAGTGCGCCGTCGAGGCGCCGACGCACGCTGTCCGCGTTGCGGGCCACATGGGTCAGGACGTGGCCCACCGTCCAACCAGGCAACAACGACGGCCGTCCCGCCACCTCGTCGGTGACCGTTTCCAGGGTGACCAGCAATCGGGCGTGTGCCGCTCGGCACCCATCGATGGCGGTGGCCAGTTTGTCATTCACCGTGACTCCTCCCAACCTTCGGCCTCCAGCATGGCGGCCCGCAGTGTTGCCAAGGCGGCGGGCGAGGGAGCAGCCCACAGCCCCCGGTCGATCGCCTCCAGTAGCCGTTCGCTCATCGATCGCAGGGCCCACGGGTTGGACTCCTCGAGGAACTTGCGCACCGCCGGGTCACCCACGTAGGCCGCCGTGACCTGTTCGTACATCCAATCCTCGACCACGTGAGCCGTGGCGTCGTAGCCGTACAGGTAGTCGACCGTCGCGGCCAGCTCGAACGCCCCCTTGTACCCGTGGCGGGTCATGGCGGCGATCCACTTGGGGTTGACCACCCGGCTGCGCACCACCCGGGCCGCCTCCTCGGCCAACGACCGCACCCGAGGCCGCGCCGGGTCGGCCGAGTCACCGAAAAAGGCCTTGGGTTGGCGTCCGGTCAAGGCGCGGATGGTGGCGATCATCCCCCCGTGATCCTGCAGGTAGTCGTCCGAGTCGAAGATGTCGTGCTCGCGGTTGTCCTGGTTCTTGACCGCGATGTCGATGGCGGCAAAGCGGCGCACCATGGCCTCGCCCGCCGGTAGGCCCATCCCGGCGCGTCCGTAGGAATAGCCACCCCACGCCTGGTACACCGCCGCCAGGTCGTCGTCCGAGCGCCAATTCCGGCTCTCCAGCAAGCCCAGGATGCCCGACCCGTAGGCGCCCGGCTTGGCCCCGAAGATCCTGGCGTCGCCGTCCGCCCCGAAGCCGGCCAGCCGCACTGCGTCGTCGAACAGGGCGATGAGGTGGGGAAAAGCATCCCGAAAGAAGCCGGAGATCCGCAGCACCACGTCCACCCGGGGTCGCGCCAACTCGTCGTCGGGGATAAGCGCCACGCCGGTGACCCGACCGTTCTCGGCCGCCCACACCGGGCGCACGCCGATCAGCGCCAGCGCCATGGCGATGTCGTCGCCCCCCGTGCGCATGGCGGCCGTGCCCCACACCACCAGACCAACCGATCCGGGGTATGCCCCTTCCTCGGCCAGGTGGCGTTCAAGCAGTGCCGTGGCCAGGCGGCAGCCAACGTCCCAGGCCAACGGCGAGGGCAGGGCCTTGGGGTCGACCGAGTAGAAGTTGCGCCCCGTGGGCAGGACGTGGGCCATGCCCCGGGTCGGCGCGCCGCTGGGCCCCGCCGGGGTGTAGCGACCGTCCAGGGCGCGGAGCACGTTGGCCAGCTCGTCGGGGGTGCGGCGCAGCGCGGGCAGCAAAGTCGAGCACACCCAACGCACGGTGGTGTCCTCGCCCTCGTATGACCACCCGTCCGCCTGGCACAAGCTCAGCAGCGACCGACACTCGGCCTCCACCGCATCAACCTCCGCCCGTCCCCCGGGGGTCGATGTCAGCCCCAGCTGCGCCGCCACGGTCTCCCGCAACGACGGCACCCCCCCTTGAGGTAGGCGTGTCAGGGCCAGCACCATGTCCAGCTCCCCCTCCCCCGCGGGTGGCTGACCGAGCACGTGGAGGCCACCGCGGATCTGGGCGTCCTTCAGCTCGCACAGGTACCCGTCCACGTGCAGGATCAACTCGTCGAACGCCTCGCCCTCGGGCGCAGCCGAGACGCCCAGATCCTGGTTGAGCGACGCCGAGACCAGCAGCTCCCACACCTGACGGCGGATGGCGGGCAGCTTTGAGGGGTCGAGCGACGCCACCTGGGCGTAGGCGTCGAGCAGGCCCTCCAGCCGGGCCAGGTCGTCGTATGTCTCGGCCCTGGTCATGGGCGGCAACAGATGGTCGATGATGACGGCGTGGGCCCGGCGCTTGGCCTGAGTGCCCTCCCCCGGGTCGTTGACCACGAAGGGGTAGATGAGGGGGATGTCGCCCAGGGCGGCGTCGGGGAAACAGGACGACGAGAGCCCCACGCCCTTGCCCGGGAGCCACTCCAAGGTGCCGTGCTTTCCTGCATGGACTATGGCGTCGGCCCCCCAGCCCTCATCCAGCCAGCGGTAAAAGCCCAGGTAGTGGTGGGTGGGCGGCAAGTCTGGCGAGTGGTACACGGCAATGGGGTCCTCGCCGAAGCCGCGGGGCGGCTGCACCGCAATGATGACGTGACCGAGGTCCAGGCCGGCGAACACCAACTCCCCGCTCGATTGGTCGAGATAGACCGTGCCCGGCGCCGCGCCCCACTTTTTTCCCACCTCTTCTTGCATTTCGCCTGGCAGCGTGGCGAACCACTCCCGGTAGGCGGCGCCCGGCCAACGCCCCACCGCCCGCGCCAACTGCGCCCGGGTAAGCGTCTCACGCTCGTAGGAGAATGTGTCGATGAGCTCGGCCATCAGGGCGTCACCGCTGTCGGGGATGCGATCGACCCGATAGCCGGCGTGGCGCAGCCGGTGCAGCAGGGCGATGACCGACGCCGGGGTGTCGAGGGCCACGGCGTTGCCGATGCGGCTGCGCTTGGTCGGGTAGGCCGACAGCACGATGGCGACGCGCCGCTCCCCCACGGGCACCGCTCGCAGGCCGGCCAGGCGCGTGGCGATCCCGGCTACCCGGCGCACCCGGTCACCCACGGTGCGATAGGCGCTAACCGCCGTGCCCAGCGTGTCGCCGTCGTCCACGATCTCCTTGAAAGAAAACGGCACGGTGATGATGCGCCCGTCGAACTCCGGAATGGCCACGCCCATGGCCACATCCACGGGGAAAAGGCCCCCCGGGTTGGCCTCCCAGTCGGCGCGGGGGCAAGTGGCCGCTGTGGCCTGGACCACTGGCACGCCCAGGCTGGCCAACCAAGCGGCGTCCCAGTCGCCGCCATCGGGATCGGCCGACCCCGAGGCCAGCACGGTGGTGATGACGGCGTCGGGTCGGTGCTCGGCCAGGAGGTCGATGGCCGGGATGCGCCCGCCCCCGCCGGGGCGGAGGGAGTAGCACCACAGCGCCAACGCCCGTGCCCCCCGGGCCTCAAGGGCGTCGCATAGGTCGTCCACGAAGCCGGTGTTCCCCGCGATCACATGGGCCCGGTAGAACACCACCGCGACCAGCGGACCAGGACCTGCGGCCGAGGATCGGTAGACGCCAGTAGCGGGCACCTCGACCGGCGCCTCGAAGCCAAACCCCTGGTAGCAGACGGTGTCGGCCACAAAGCGCAGCAGATTCTCGGTGTTGGCCAAGCCCCCGTGGACCAGGTACTCGAACGCCTGGGCCACGGTGGCGCTGGCGACGGTGGACAACGCCGTCAGTTCGGCATCGGCCGCCGCCTCGCCCCCGAAGGCGAGCAATGCCACGCCCCGCTCAGCACAGCCCCGCCGGAGTCGGTCAAAACCATCCGGCCACGCCCGCCGTCCTCCCAATAGGCGCACCAGCACCACCTCGACCCCCTCGAGGTCGATCTGCTCGCCATTCATCGGGTTGGCCGCCCGCACTGGCGGGAAACCCTCGGGCAACGCCTCGAGCACCGACCGAAGGGCCAGGATCTCAGTGTCGGCGGTGGTGAGAACCAGGATCACGTGAGCATCGCCTGCAGCGCGCCCAGATCGAGATGGGCTTCCAGCAGGTCGGCCAACCGGTCGATCTGCGCCTCCCGGGCGGCGGCGAAGGACACGCCGGCACCGTTGTGCTCCTTGCCCCGCCGCCGAGCAACCTCGGACAGAAAGGCGGTGCGGAAGCCGTCTTCCTCGAACAGCCCGTGCAGGCTCGTTCCCTTGACCGCGCCGTCGCGGGCAACCGCGCCCTCGCCCCCCGTGCCGTAGGCGTCGTCCAGGGTCAGCCACCGGGCGTCCTGGCCTCCGACGGGCGTGGTGCGCCCGTGATGGATTTGGTAGCCACTGACCCGGTAGGCGGGCGAGTCGACCGTTCGGCCCCGACGCTGGCGGGTCACCTTCGAGGGTTGGAATGTGGTCTCGGCCGCCAACCACCCGAGCCCCGCCACCGGGTCGGGTCGGGCCGCCTCGACCGGGTCGAGAATGCTGCGCCCCAGCATCTGGTAGCCGCCGCAGATGCCCAGCACCGTGGCGCGGCGACGCAGCGCTTCTTCCAGCACGTTGGGGAAACCCCGCCCCCGGAGCCAGTCGAGGTCGGACAGGGTGGCCTTTGTTCCCGGCAGGATTATCAGGTCGGGGTCACCCAGGGCGCCGCTGGTCTCGACCAGCCGGACGCTCACGCCGGGCTCGATGGCCAGGGCGTCCAGGTCGGTGAAGTTGGCGATGCGGGGGAAGCGGATGGCGGCCACGTCGATCTGACCTTGTGTGGCGCAGGCTCCGGCTTCGAGCGGGCGGGGGCGGCGGCCGTTGAGGGCGAGCGAGTCTTCGGCGTCGAGGGCCACATCATGGAGGTAGGGCAACACGCCGATGGTGGGCACGCCGGTGCGCCGTTCCAGCTCGGCCGGCCCGTCGGCCAGCAACGCCGGATCGCCCCGCAGTTTGTTGATGATGAAGCCCCGGACCAGCGGCCGGAGATCGTCGGGCAGGAGGGCGACGGTACCAAACAGGGCGGCAAACACCCCGCCCCGGTCGATGTCGCCCACCACCAGGGCTCCGAAGCCTGCCGCCTGAGCCACCCGCAGGTTGACAATGTCGTGATCCAGCAAGTTGATCTCGGCCGGGCTTCCCGCGCCCTCGCACACGATCACGTCGAAGCGGGACCGCAGGTCGTCCAGCGCATCGAGGACGTAGCGGAACAGTCGGGGCTTGGCCTGCTGGTAGGCAGCGGCGTCGAGATGGTCCCACGGCTGGCCCATGAGGACCACCTGGCTGGTGCGTTCCCCGGTCGGCTTGAGCAGAATCGGGTTCATGGCCACCTCCGGCGTCACCCGCGCCGCCAGAGCCTGGATGCCCTGGGCCCGCCCGATCTCGTGGCCCGAGGGAGTGACGTAGGAGTTCAGGGCCATGTTCTGCGCCTTGAACGGCGCCACTTTGACGCCGCGACGGGCCAGCAGCCGGCACAACCCGGTCACCACCGTCGACTTGCCGGCGTCGCTGCTGGTGCCGCACACCATCAGGCCGGGCACGTGGGCTCCTTCTGCAACCGCCTGAGGGCCTCGGCCAGGCGGCCGAGCCCTCGCTCGTCGGGGACGGCGATGCGCATGGTGCCGGGGAGGCCGAAGCTGGCGCAGTCGCGGACCAGGACCGCGTGACGGGTCAGCCGCTCTCGTAGCGCCGGGGCGTCGACCAGCAGCCAATTGGCGTCCGACGGTGCAGGCGTGAGGCCGTGGTCGATGAGGACGGTGGCGAGGTCGTGGCGCAGGCGGGCCGTTTCCTTCGACCAACGTTCGAGGTCGACGGTGGCGAGGAGGTCGGGCAGGGCGGCACACACCAAGCCGTTGACCGACCAGCGCGGTTGGCGGGCGACCAGGCGCTCAATCAGGTCGGAGGCAGCGAGGACATATCCCACCCGAAGGCCGGGGCAGGCGAGCAGCTTGGTCAGCGAGCCCAGCACCACCGCGCCGCGCTCCGCATCGCCCCGGGTCCAGGTGCCCGTGGCCAGCGGCCAGAACGCCTCGTCCCACACCTCGGCCTCTCGGTCGGGCGAGGCCAGGGCGCCGCTCGGATTGTGGGGGTTGGAGCGCCACCGCGCCCCGTCTCGGTTGAGGCTCGGCAGGTGGCGGCGGTACAGCGAGAAGTCGGGCTCTTCGACCCAACCGGGACCAAGCTCGGCCGCCACCAGGGCGATCGCCTCGGACCCACCGTTGGTCAGCAGGAGACGGTCGGAGGCCACGCCCATGGCGGCGGCCAGCGCGTCGGTGGCCGCGTCCGGGTCGGGGTAGCGGGCAATGGCGCCCAGATGGGAGCGCAGGATGGGCGTCGGGTCAGGGGCGACCGGGTTCAGGCTGGCCGACAGGTCGAGCACCTGATCCGGTGCCACGCTGAGCGCTGCCGCCAACCGAGCGCCGTCGCCGCCATGGCTCCCCGCGGGGATCATGAGACCGCCTGTACTTCGGTGATTCCAGCGAACGAAATCGCCACCGGATGGGCGGTCATCGACGCCTACCACTGGTGAGCCGCGAACCCAGGAGGCCGGCTGCAGCCAACGTCGCCGCCAACGCCAACTGGACGTCTCGCAACAGCTCGATGGCACTCGCAATGTCCGCCGGCTCGGGGGGCCGCCCGGCTCCGAGCGTGGGACGCAACTCGACCCGGTCGCCGTAGCGGTTGGCACCCCCCAGACGCAGGCCCAAGGCGGCGGCGAAGGCGGCCTCGGCCACCCCGCTGTTGGGCGACGGGTGGGCGGCCGCATCGCGCCGCACGGTGCGCCACACATCCCGGGCAGCCGAGGGACGCACCACGGCGACCAGCGCCGCCGTGACCCGAGCGGGCACCCAGCCGGCGACGTCGTCCAGCCGGGCGCTGGCCCAGCCGTAGCGCAGGTAGCGGGGCGAACGGTGGCCGACCATGGCGTCGAGGGTATTGACGGCGCGATAGCCCAGTGCCCCCGGCCCTCCCGCCAGTGCCGCCCATAAGGCGGGCGCGACCACGGCGTCGACGGTGTTCTCGGCCACCGACTCGACCACCGCTCGGGCGATCTCCTTTTCGTCCAGGTCGCTCGGGTCCCGCCCCACCAGGTGGGGAAGCAGCTGGCGGGCCCGGTCGAGGTCGCCCAGCCCGAGTGCATCGGACACCTGCGCCGCCGCCTCGCCCAACGCCCGCCCCGCCACCGCCACATATGTGGCAACGGCGGTCGATCCCACCGCCGCCCCGGCGGCCACGCCAGCCGCCACCCCGACGGTGGCGTGCACCACGCCGGGGCCTCGCAGATCGGCGTACCACTGACGCTCGACCGCCCGCATACCCCGCCCGAACAACGCCACCGGATGGGGTGAGAGCGGGGGTTCGCCCCAGGCGCGGTCGGCCAGCAGCCCCACGGCAGCGGGCAGCGCAAAGCGCACGTGCGAACAACCAGGGCGACCCGCCGGACTCACCACTTGGCCGACGCCACGAGCAGCCCGACCGTCTCGGCCACCAACCCGGCCGCCCCCAGCACGTCGCCCGTGAAGCCCCCCAGCTTGCGCCGCGCCAGGAGCACCACGCCGAATCCCGCCCCGACGCCGGCCACCACCGCGATCGGCCCGGCAACAAGCTGCCACCCCGCGGCCAGGGCCAAGGCCCCGGCACCCCCGAGGACCAGGGAGATCGTGCCCGCCGGCCCGATGAAAGCCGTGGCCAGACCGCCGCTCGGCCTGGCGTAGGGCACCAGCCGCATGACCACCGCCATCAGCGTCCGCGAGGCACACCACAGACCGGCGACGAGCAGCGGCGCAGGACGCAACGAGGCAATCGACGCGTAGCGCGCCAACAGCACCGCCCCGCCCACGGCTACGGCGAATGCCCCCACATCGGGACTGGCCATGACCTCCAAGCGCCGCGCCCGGTCCAGATGCGACAACAGGCCGTCGGCGCTGTCCAGCAGGCCGTCGAAGTGCAACATCCCGGTCAGGCCAAGGTCGAGGGCGACCACCAACACCGCCACCACCACAGCGGGCCACGCTTTCGCCGCGGCCCACCACAAACCGCCCACGGCCAGTCCCATGAGGGCGCCCACCACGGGGAACCACCGCAGCGCCCCCGGGGTCGGCCGGGCCGCTCCCCCGAACGGTGTAAGAAAGGCCACCGCCCCCCGCAGGCCGCGGCCGGGCAGGCTCGATTCGAGGGCCGACGGGTCGCCCCGGCTCACTGGCCGAGCCCGTCGATCCGGGGGTCGAGCCGGTCGATCCGCGGGTCGAGCTTCAGGGTGCGGCCCGCGATCACCAGCAGGACATCGTCCGCGACGGCCGCCACCGCCTGGTTCAACTCGCCCAACGCGTCCCGGAAGCGCCGGCCGGAGTCGCTCGACGGGTGAACGCCCAGCCCCACCTCCTCCGACACCACCACGGTGTCGCCGCCCCGACCGGTCAACGCCTGGCACAACCCGGCCACGTCAACCGCGAAGTCGGGACCGGCTGCCACCCACGGGCCCAGGGCATCGAGCAGCACGGTCCCATCCGAGCCGGCAACGGCATCGCACAGCTGGTCCCCCGGCTCGATGGTCCGCCAGCTGGCCGGGCGACGGGCCTGGTGGGCGGCCACGCGGGCCGAGAGGGCGGCGTCGCCCGCCAGCGATTCCGACGCCACGGTGGCGACATAGGTGACGGGCTCCGGCAGGCGGGCCGTCAACGCTTCGGCCACCGCTGACTTGCCACTGCGCGCCCCGCCCAGCACCAACGTGATCACCCCGCGGCCGAGATCCCGCCGTCACGGCGCGACCGAAGCTGGTTGGTGATCCTGGAAGTACTCATCACGTCCGCGCGTTCCTCCGAGTGGTCCCGGGCAGACAGGTCTCCTGGCTCCCGGATCCACTGGCCCCCGCCTTCCCGCCCAGTTGGGCCGTGGCTGTTGGAGGTTTGCTCCCCGGTGACAGTTGCGGGACAGCCCCGGATTCACACCGGGTTCCCTGTGCTGCTGCGCCAACGATATCCCCCCGGCGCCCCCGTCCCGGGAGGGCGCAAACCTGTCCATTCGGATAATGGTGGGGCAACAAAGCGCTGTAGTCGTGCAACGATGTCTTAACTGCACTCAGGTCCCCATCCTGCCGATCTAAATGGCACACGAACGGCTGGCACACGAACGGATAGGCACACGAACGGACAGGGAGGTGGAGATGCCGGGCAAACGGCGTGGCTCCAGGGTCACCAAGGCGACAGGCCAACCACGGAGGGTCACCTCGACCGGCATGGCTGTCGGCCTGAGCGGACTGGCGGTGGTCGCCATGGTCGGGGTCTCCGTGCTCGTTGCCCGCTCCGTCAACCCCTACACCGCTGGCCTGATGCTCGGGATAGGCGTGGCCACAACCGCCTCGATCCTGTACGCCCGCCGCCGCCTGGCCCGTCGTCCCCGTCGAGCACCTGGTGTGAGTCGGACTCGGGACTGCCGCCAGGCCCGATGGTCTGCCCCCTCCAAACCGTTCGGAGCGCCCCATGTCCCTACCGCGGCCCAGCGCCGCGTTCGCCCCTGCCCGGGCTCGCGTCGCATCTGATCCCGCTCTGCCGCGCCAACGCCGCACGCCAAGAGGTGAGGCCGAGCGTTAGAGCCGAGCGGTAGAGTCCCGCGCCCATGGCCCGCGCCGGCTCGATCGTGCTGCTCAACACCGGGCATGGCAAAGGAAAATCGTCAGCCGCCTTCGGCGTGATGGGTCGGGGCTGGGCCCGGGGCTGGACGGTCGGTGTCGTCCAGTTCGTGAAAAGCGGGAAATGGAAGACGGGCGAGCGCAAGCTGGCCGACCACCTGGGAATCGAGTGGCACACGCTGGGCGACGGCTTCACCTGGGAGTCGACCAACCTCGACGAGACGGCAGCCAAGGGCCGCCACGCCTGGGACGTGGCCCGCCAGAAGCTGGCCAGCGGGGACTACGACCTGCTGATCCTGGACGAGCTGACCTATGCCGTGAAGTACGGATGGGTCGACGTGGCCGACGTGGTGTCCGGCATTGAGGCGAGGGCACCCAAGACCAACGTCGTCATCACCGGGCGGGATGCCGCGCCGGAGCTGATCGAAGTAGCCGACACCGTCACCGAGATGCGCAAGGTCAAGCACGCCTACGACCAGGGCATCGGAGCCAAGAAGGGGATCGAGTACTGAACCAGCTGGGACCCCGGCTGGTGGTGGCGGGCAGCTGGTCGGGGGTGGGCAAGACCACCGTCGCCACCGGCCTCATGGCGGCACTGCGTCGCCGGGGCACCCGCGTGGCGGCGGCCAAGGTCGGCCCCGACTTCATCGATCCCGGGTACCACGCCCTGGCCACGGGCCGCCCCGGTCGCAACCTGGACCCGTGGATGTGCGGCGACGAGACCGTTGTCGCCCTGGCCGCTTGGGGGGCTCGGGACAGCGACCTGCTGATCGTCGAAGGGGTGATGGGGCTGTTCGACGGGGCGGGCACCACCTCGGTGTCCAGCACGGCGCACGTGGCCACCCTGCTCCAGGCCCCCGTCGTGCTGGTCGTCGACGCCGCCGCCATGAGCAGCTCGGTGGCGGCGGTGGTCCACGGCTTCGCCACCATCGACGCCGGGGTCACGGTGTCCGGTGTCGTGCTGAACCGAGTGGGCAGCGACCGCCACGAAGCGCTGCTGCGCGCCGCACTGGAGCCGCTCGACATTCCCGTCCTCGGCACCCTGCGCCGGGACGACCAGCTGGCGTGGCGGGATCGCCATCTCGGACTGGTCCCGGTGGTGGAGCATCCGGCCGAGGTGGCCGCCGCACTCGACCGGCTGGCCGACGCCATAGCGGCGCAGGTCGACCTGGACCTGGTGTGCCGGCTGGCGCAGCGTGCACCCCGGCTGGCCGTGGCCGAGCCACCGACGGCAGCCCCGGGTGGGCGTTGCCGGATCGCAGTGGCCGGTGGCCCGGCCTTCTCGTTCGGCTATCCCGACAACCTCGAGCTGTTGGCCCAGGCCGGGGCCGAGCTGGTGCCCTTCGATCCGACGCGCGACCCCGTCTTGCCCGAAGGCGTTGGCGGGCTCATCGCCGGTGGCGGCTTTCCCGAGGTGTTCGCAGCCGCTCTGGCCGACAACAAGCCGTTGCTGGCGGACACGCGGGCAAGGGTGGAAAAGGGGCTGGTCGTCTGGGCCGAGTGCGGTGGCCTGCTTTGGCTCGGACGCCAGCTGGACGGGCACCGGTTGTGCGGCGTCGTCAACGCCGATGGACGGATGACCGACCGCCTGACCCTCGGGTACCGAACGGCGACGTTCCGCCAGGCCACGCCCCTCGGACCCGCCGACACCGTGGTCCGGGGACACGAGTTCCACTATTCCTCGCTCGAACCACCGGGTGAGGCCCTGGCGCTGGTCGGGTCATCGGGCCACGCCATGGGGGGTCATGCGGCAGTGGGGGGTTGGGCGTCGCCCACCATGCTCGCCTCCTACCTCCACATCCACCTGGGCGGGGCGCCGCACCTGGCCACCCAACTGGTCCGCACCATAACCCAGGCTGCCGAGGGGTCAGGCCAGGAGACGGCGTAGGTGCACCACCGTGGCCGACCACGCCTGCGACGCCGGGTCGATCAGCTCCATGTGGCCCACCCCGGGCAACTCGACCAGCGTCGCCGGATCGCCCGCCGCCATTGCCCGCTCCACGTAGCCCCGGCTGACCGAGAGGGGAACGGCCCCGTCGTTGTCGCCGTGAACCAGCACCTGGGGTACGCCCATGGGCAGCAACTTTGCCGGGTCGCCCACGGCGTAACGCTCGGGGTGCTGCTCCGGGGTGCCTCCCATCAGCCGCGGCACGACCCCTCCGCCCAGTCCCAAGCGGTTGGCTTCCACCAGGTCAGCCACCGGAGCCAGTCCCACCGCTCCTCGAAGCAACAAATTTCCTGCGCCCGGGGCGTCCGCCGCCAGCTTGGCGCGGCCGGCCGCCCACAGCGCCAGGTGACCGCCGGCCGAGTGGCCCACCGTGACCACCCGGCCCAGATCGAGGCGGTGCTCGCCCGCCATGGTGGCCAGGTGGTCGATCCCCGCCCCCACATCGTCGAACGTGCCCGGCCACCCACCGCTCGGGATGGTCCCGATGCGGCGGTACTCCAGGTTCCACGCCGCCCAGCCCCGGTCGATCATGTCGGCCGACATGGGCGTCATCAGGCTCTTGGTGTACATGGCCCGCCAGAAGCCGCCGTGCAGGACCACCACCACCGGCCATCCAAGCTCGGGGGCCGGGCCGTCGGGCACCCACAGATCGCCGTGCTGGCCGTGACGACGGCCGTAGTCGACTCGCTCCCGGGACACGGGGCACGGTATCCCAGCGCCCCCGTTACCCCGTCGCATATCGAGGGCGGGTTACATTTGCCAGCGCCGTGTTCGCTCCCTCCGATCTGCGTCCGCGGGCCCGCAGCCTGGCCACTGCCGCCATCCACCGGTCCTGGAGTTGGCTGGCCGCGGCGGGGTGCGTGGGCCCGGGAGACGCCCGGGGCCGGCGTTTCCATGCCATGGGTGACAACAGCTGCATCTGTTTTCCCCCCGGCTCGGTGTTCGGTGAGGCCGGCATCGAGATCGGGAGCCAGACCCTCATCGGGCCGTATGTCAGCATGTCGGCGGGGATGCCGGGCGATGCGCCCCGGGGCCGCAACGAACGGCCCATCGTGGTCATCGGCGACCGGTGCAGCATCGGACGGGGCACCTCGATCGTGGGCCTACGGGACATCGCGATCGGCGACGACGTGGCCATCGGCCCCAACGTGTACATCACCGATCACAACCACAGCTACGGCGATGTCACCACTCCCATCGCCGGGCAGTGGCCCACCGACGAGCCGGTGCGCATCGGTGCGGGCAGCTGGCTGGGTACCGGGGTGATTGTGCTCCCGGGCAGCAACATCGGGTGCCACGTGGCAGTGGCGGCAGGCTCGGTGGTGCTCGGACCGGTGCCCGACCGATGCGTCATCGCCGGTGCGCCGGCCCGTGTCGTGCGCCGCTACTCACCCGAACAAGGATGGGACCCACCGTTACGATCAGCGACAGAGCGATCAGCGACAGTGCGGAGGCCGCAATGACAGACCAGTCCGACCACAGCGACGAATCCCCCGCCAGCCTGCTGACCGAGCCGGTGCGCCGCGCTCTCACCTCAGGCCATCTGGCCCATCTGGTTAC
>Ga0302326_10022830_pt1 | contig 12775 bp, 10 predicted proteins | sample Palsa_T0_3_FD_202264 | JGI IMG/M metagenome (GOLD analysis project Ga0302326, IMG submission 202264) | Peat permafrost microbial communities from Stordalen Mire near Abisko, Sweden - Palsa_T0_3 | ecosystem: Environmental > Terrestrial > Soil > Palsa > Peat permafrost | place: Sweden: Abisko... | reverse complement strand
GCTATCGTCAACGTCGCCTCGACGCTGGGTCTGCGCGGCGCCGCGCACGCCTCGGCCTACAGCGCCTCCAAGCACGCCGTGCTCGGCATCACGCGCACAGCCGCGATCGAGTACGCACCCCAGCGCATCCGCGTCAATGCCGTCTGCCCGGGCGTGATCGACACGCCGATGATGGACGAGACGTTCGAGCGCCACCCCGGCTTTCGCGAGGCTCTGACCGGCTTCGTCCCGCTCGGCCGGATGGGACGGCCCGACGAGGTGGCAGGGCCGATCGCCTGGTTGCTGTCCGACGCCGCGTCGTTCGTCACGGGCGAGGCGCTGGCGGTCGAGGGCGGCCTCCTGTCGCGGTGAGCTCGTCCGATCCCATTCTCGGCGCGCTGGAGCGATTTCCGCCTGTCCGCGGGCACCTCGACGCCGCCACCAGCGGCGTGCCACCGCTGTGCGCCGCAGCCGCCGTCCGTGAGGCGGTGGCTGCGTGGGCCGAGGGCCGGATCGACGGGCCGGCGTTCGACGTCGACGTGGGGCGTTCGCGTGAGGCGTTCGCGCGGATCGTCGGGGTGCCGGCTGATGACGTCGCCTGCGGCGGCTCCGCGTCGGTATTCGCGGGTCTGGTCGCGGCGGCGATACCGGCCGGCGGCGAGGTGCTGTTCGCGGCCGGCGACTTCACGTCGGTCGTGTTCCCGATGCTGGCGCAGGAGCCGCGCGGCGTTCGCGTCCGTGAGGTGCCGCTGGAGCGGATCCCCGAGGCGATCGACGGACGCACCTCGCTGGTCGCGGTCTCGGCGGTGCAGTCGGCCGACGGTCGCTTGGTCGACCTGGAAGCGCTCGCGCGCGCCGCCGAGCACTACGGCGCCGACGTGTACCTCGATGTCACCCAGGCCGCGGGCTGGCTGCCGATCGACGCCTCACGGTTCACCTTCGTCTGCGCCGGTGCCTACAAATGGCTGCTCTCGCCCCGTGGCACCGCGCTGATGGCCGTCCGCGCCGAGGCCGTCGAGCGGGTCGCCCCCCACACCGCCGGCTGGTACGCCGGTCAGGACCCGTGGTCCTGCATCTACGGCGGCCCGCTGCGCCTCCCCGCGACCGCCAAGCGCTTCGACGTCTCGCCGGCCTGGATCTGCTGGGCCGGCACCGCGCCCTCGCTGGAGCTGATCGACGAGCTCGGTCCGGCCGCGATCGGCGCCTATGACCTGGCCCTCGCCGACCGCCTGCGCCGCGGCCTGGGCATGCCCCCATCCGACAGCGCGATCGTGATCGCCGACCGTCCGGACGCCGAGGCGCGCCTACGGCGGGCCGGCGTCAGGGCGTCGGTGCGCGCCGGCCGAGTCCGCCTCAGCTGCCACCTGCCGGCCACGGTCAACGACATCGACCTCGCGCTCACCGCGCTGGCCTGACCGGCGTCGCCGAGTCCGGCCGAGCCGGTTGGCACGGCGATCAGGAGCGCTCGGCGGGTCGAATCCGGGTCGCAGCGACGCGATCAGGCGCGGAACCCGGATCCGGCCCGCCCAGCGGGCTTACGCTCACGAACCATGGCGAGTTGCTGCGGACTATCCGCACCAACTCGCCACGGTTCGCGGGAGTTCCGCGAGGGCGGCGGCAGCGCAGATGCAGGGAGAACGGCGTATCACGGGCTGACGCCAGTCAGGCCGTCACGCGCGACGATCGCGCCGCCGCGCAGCTCGTCGAAATATCGCCTCAGACTTGTCCGCGAGGCAAACGCTCAGCGCGGACGGGCCACGATCAGGACTTGTAGTAGTCCGAGTTCAGCTTGGCGTACTTCTGCCACTCGTCGGGCAGCTGGTCCTCGGCGAAGCAGGCGTCGACCGGACAGGCCTCGACGCACGCGTCGCAGTCGATGCACTCTTCGGGGTCGATGTAGAGCATCTCGACTTTTCCGTAGTCGGGCTCGTCGGGCGTGGGATGGATGCAGTCGACCGGGCAGACCTCGACGCACGAGTTGTCCTTGGTGCCGATGCACGGCTCTGCAATCACGTAGGCCATGTTTGTTCGATTCCTTCGCGTCTGGGTTCGCTCAAAAAAGGCCGGCCCACAACCGGCGAGGCGCCCATTCTACGGACCGCGCCCGGATGGGTACGCTGCGCCCGATGCTGCTGCTGACCGGTGCCACCGGAACTGTCGGGCGCGCGCTGCTGCGGCGGCTGCTGGCCGAGGGTCGGTCCGTCCGCTGCCTGGTGCGTGACCCGCGCCGGCTCGGCCCCGAGCGAGTCCGCGTCCAGATCGCGCTCGGCGACCTCGGCGATCCCGACTCGTTCCGTCACGCGCTGCGCGACGTCGACACCGTGATCCACCTCGCCAGCGTGATCCGTGACCAGCGCGCCGGCTCGATCGAGGAGCTCGCCGGCTTTGCCACCGTGCGGCTGCTGGAGGCCGCCGAAGAGGCCGGCGCCAGCCGCTTTCTGTTCTTCTCGACGCTCAACGCCGACACGCAGAGCCCGGCGCGGTTCATGCGCGCCAAGGCCGTCGCCGAGCGGGCCGTCGTCCAGTCCCGGCTGGCGAGCACGGTGTTCGCTCCGTCGATCATCTACGCCCCCAACGATCCGTACGTGACGTTGCTGGAACGGATGTCGCTGCTGCCGGTGATGCCGATCCCCGGCGACGGCGCCGCGCGCTTTGAGCCGATCTGGTCAGAGGACGTGGCCGATTGCGTGCTCGCGACACTACCCGGCGGCCGCGCCGAGCACGAGGCCGTCGGCGCCCGCTATGAGCTGGCCGGCCCGGACGTCCTCACCCACCGTCAGATCGTCGAGCTCGTGCTCGCCTCGACGCACCGGCGGCGGCGGATCGTCGCGATCTCGCCGAGCCTGACCCGCCGCGTGCTGAAGGCCGTCGAGCGGATCAGCGGTCCCGACGCGTTCGCCACCTGGGACGAGGCCGAGCTGCTCGACGTGCCGTTGCTGGCGACCAACGGGAACGCGGACTGCAACCGGCTCGGCGTCAACCCGCGGTCGATGGTCGCGGTGCTGGGCGTCTGAGCGGCCCCGAAACGTCTCAGCTCAGTCCCGCGGGCGTCCGCTGCGCCCACGGCAGCGCCGCCTCGAGCTGCGCCGCCAGCGCCAGCAGCACGTCCTCACGCACCGGCTGCGCGATCAACTGGACCGCCAGCGGCAGCCCGTCCTCGCCCTGGTAGAGCGGCAGCGAGACGGCCGGCTGGCCGGTGACGTTCATCATCGCGGTGTACGGCGTGAACGCGCCCGAGCGCTGGTAGTTGCCCCACGGATCGGGACCGCGGCCGTGGACCTCGCCGGTCCGCAGCGGCCGCGTTGCCAGCGCTGGAGTCACCAGCACGTCGAGCGGCGCCGCGAGCATCCACGACACGAGCGAGCGGGCGACCGCCTCCAGCCGGGTCTGCGCGATCAGGTGATCGAGCACGTTCAACTGGCGTGCGCGCTCGTACATCGCCCACGTCAGAGGCTCGACATCGTCCTCGACGACTTCGCGGCCGGCGAGCCGTCCGCCGGCGGCGGTGGTCAGCGAGATCGCGGGCCCGAACGCGCGCGTGAAGTCCGGCAGCAGCCCCAGCTCCGACCACGGCGGCGTCACCTCGTCGACGACGTGTCCGAGCGACGACAGCAGCGCCGCCGCGTCCCGCGCCGCCGCGATGCAGACCGGATCGACGTCGGCCCCGTCCAACGGCGCGTTCAACGCCAGGCCGATCCGCAGCGGCGCGCCGAAGAACGCACCGCCGGCGGCCGCTGCCGCCGCGAACGCGCTCGGCGCCGCCGGCGGCGCCCAATTCGCATCGCCGGGCTCGTACCCGACGAGCACGTCGAGCGCGGCCGCGGTATCGGCCACAGTGTGCGTCAGCACGCCATCGCCGACAAGGAAGCTCTGCCCGGCGTCGGGTCCGACCGACACCCGGCCGCGGGCCGGCTTGAGCCCGACCAGCCCGCAGCACGCCGCCGGGATTCGGATCGAACCGCCGCCGTCGTTGCCATGCGCGATCGGGACCATCCCCGCCGCCACCGCCGCGGCCGAGCCGCCGCTCGAGCCCCCGGGCGTGCGATCGAGCGCCCACGGGTTCGCCGTCGGCCCGAACCGCCGCGGCTCGGTCGTCGGCAGGATCCCGTTCTCGGGCATGTTCGTCTTGCCGACGATCACGAACCCCGCGGCGCGGAGTCGCGCCACGCAGAACGCGTCGACCGGAGAGACGACATCAACCCACAGATCCGATCCCATCGTGATCGGCATCCCGGCGACCGCGCGGTTGTCCTTGATCGCGATCGGGACCCCCGCGAACGGCCGCGGATCACCGGGCTCGATCGCAGCGGCCGCCGCGCGGGCGCCATCCGGATCGACGAACGTGAACGCGTTGACGCGGGGATTGAGTCGCTCGATCGCGTCCAACGACGCGTCGACGAGCTCCCCCGCCGAGATCTCGCCGGCGCGCACCGAAGCGGCCAACTGCACCGCTGGACGTCTGAGCAGCTCGGTCACGAGCCGCGAAAGATAGCCTTCACGCCGGTTTCTCGATCAATCCGGACGCCGAGCCGGGAGGCACAACCGCAGATGAGCGTCACCACAGACGTACAGTCAGGCCTCGAGGGCGTCGTCGCCTTCGCCACCGAGATCGCCGAGCCCGACCGTGACGGCGGCGCGCTGCGCTACCGCGGCGTCGACATCGAGGAGCTCGTTGGGACGGTTCCGTTCGAGCAGGTCTGGGGGCTGCTCGTCGACGGCACGCTGAAGCCCGGTCTCCCGCCCGCCGAGCCGTTCTCGCTCGGCATCCGCTCCGGCGATCCCCGTGTCGACGTGCAATCCGCGTTGGCGACGCTGGCGCCGCAATGGGGCTTTCGGCAGCTGATCGACATCGACGACGCGGAGGCCCGTGACAACCTTGCGCGCGCCTCGGTGATGGCGCTCTCGTTCGTCGCCCAGTCGGCTCGCGGGATCGGGCGCCCGCCGGTCTCCCAGCGCCAGATCGACACCGCCCGGTCGATCCCTGAGCGCTTCCTGATCCGCTGGCGCGGCGAGGCCGACCCCCGCCACGTCAAGGCAATCGACGCCTACTGGTGCAGCGCTGCCGAGCACGGAATGAACGCCTCGACGTTCACCGCCCGGGTGGTCGCGTCGACCGGCGCCGACGTCGCGGCCGCGCTCAGCGCCGCCGTCGGCGCGCTGTCCGGCCCGCTGCACGGCGGCGCCCCGAGCCGCGTGCTACAGATGCTTGACGATGTCGCGGCCTCCGGCGACGCCGAGCGCTATGTGAAGGACGTGCTCGACTCCGGCCAGCGGCTGATGGGCTTCGGTCACCGCGTCTACCGCGCCGAGGACCCTCGCGCCCGGGTGCTGCGCCGCACTGCCAAGGAGATCGATGCGCCTCGTGTTGAGGTCGCCGAGGCGCTCGAGCAGGCCGCCCTGGCCGAGCTGGCGGTCCGCCGACCCGACCGTGTCCTCGCGACCAACGTCGAGTTCTGGTCGGCGGTCGTGCTCGACTTCGCCGAGGTCCCGCCGCAACTGTTCACGCCGATGTTCACGTGCGCGCGGACGGCCGGCTGGTCGGCGCACATCTTGAAGCAGAAGCGTGAGGGCCGGCTGATCCGCCCGACCGCGAAATACATCGGGCCGCCGCCGCGGCCGCTGTCTGACCTGCTCTAACCGCTGGCTTTAGCCCGAGTATGGGCCGGCGACGTACTCGGCCAGCATCCGCGTCGCCGAGAACCGCGGCCCGAGCGTTCGCAGCGAATGGCAGACCATCTCCAGCCACCGCTGCGGCAGGCCCGATTCGTCGCGGTCGTAGAACGCCGGCACGACCTCGTGCTCCAGCAGCCGGTGCAGCGACGCCGCGTGGCGCTCATCCTGCGCCTGGTGGTCTGGGTCGACCTCGCCGGCGATCGCCCAGCCGTTGCCGGGCTCGTACGCCTCCGCCCACCAGCCGTCGAGGACGCTCAGCTGGAGGCCGCCGTTGAACACCGACTTCATGCCGCTGGTGCCGCTGGCCTCCAGGGGTGGGCGCGGGACGTTGAGCCAGACGTCGCAGCCGCGGACCAGTCGTGAGGCCGAGTACAGGTCGTAGTCGTCGAGGAACACGACCCGCTCGCCGATCACCTTCGCCGCTTTGAGCCCGAACAGCCGCTGCAGCGAACGCTTGGCCTCCTCGTCACGCGGGTGAGCCTTGCCGGCCAGCACCACCTGGACGGGCCGGTCGCCGGCCAGCAGCGCCAGGGTCCATTCTGGATCTCGGATCAGCAGCTCGAGCCGTTTGTAGGTGGCCACCCGCCGGGCGAACCCCACCGTCAGGACATCGGGGTCGAACGCACCCGCCGCCAAGCTCACGTACTCGGCCAGATCGTCGCGGGCCAGGCGGTCGACGACGCTGCGCTCCCGGATGAACTCGACCAGCTCGAAGCGCTGCCGGCAGCGGGTCTCCCACAGCTCGACCGGCGGGATCCGCTGCACGCGGGCCCACATCTCGGGGTCGGATGCGTGCTGGCACCAGCCCTCGGGGAGATGGCGATCGAGCAGCTCGCGCATCGGCGTCCCGATCCACGTAGGGACGTGGACGCCGTTGGTGACGAAGCCGATCGGGACGTCGTGGCGCTCACGGTCAGGCCAGAGCGGCTGCCACATCTCACGCGCCACCTCGCCGTGGCGGCGGCTGACGCCGTTGGCTGAGCGGCTGGCGCGCAACGCCGCCTGAGTGACGCCGAACGGGTCGCCCGGCTGGGCCCCGTGGTCATGTCCGAGCGCGATCAACTCCTCGATCGGCGCGCCCCACTCGACGGCCAGGCGGCCGACGCCCTCCTCGATCTCACGGGCCTGATAGGTGTCGTTGCCCGCCGGCACCGGCGTGTGCGTCGTGAACACCGTCCGGGTGCGGGCCCGCTGGAGCGCGTCGTGCAGCGATTCGTCGCCGCTGCGGCGCTCCAGCTCCAGCGGCGCCAGCGCCGCGTGTCCCTCGTTGAGATGGATCACGCCGGGCTCGTAGCCCATCGCACGCAGCGCCCGGATCCCGCCGACGCCGAGCAGCGTGTACTGCGACAGCCGCGTCTGCGGGTCCCCGACGTACAGCCGGCCGGTGATCCAGCGATCGAGCGGATCGTTCTCGGGACAGTCGGTGTCCAGCAGGTACAGCGGCACGCGGCCGACGTCGACCCGCCAGATGCGGGCGGTGACGTCGGTTGCGCCGATCGCGACCGTGACCGTCAGCGGCGTCCCGTCCTCGCCGGTCACGCGCGCCGCGGGAAGCCGCTCGGGATCGGTCTCGAGCCAGTACTCGTGCTGCCAGCCGGAAGCGTCGATCCGCTGACGGAAATAGCCCTTGCGGTACATCAGCCCGACCGCGACCATCGGCAGCGCTCGGTCCGACGCCTCCTTGAGCAGGTCCCCGGCCAGCGCTCCGAGCCCACCGGAGTAGACCGGCAGCGACACATGCACGCCGTATTCGGCGCAGACGAACGCGACCGGCCGGTGAGTGCTGACCGCGACCTCGGAGTACGGCCGTTCCAGATCTGACCGCAGTCGCGAGGCGAGCTCGTCGACCCGCGCGACGAGCGCTTGGTCATCGGCCGCCACCCGCAACGTGGCCGCCGGGCTCTCCTGCAGCAGGCGGACCGGGTTGCGGCCGGACAGCTCGAAGCGCTCGGCATCGATCGCCTCGAACAGCTGCGGGCCTCCCGGCAGCCACGACCAGCGGTAGTTGTAGGCGAGCGTTGCCAACGGGACGAGCGGCTCCGGCAGCCGGTGGGCGAGCTCGTCCACGGCCGCGCGTATGTCGCGCCGGCCGTCGATCTGGGTGGATGACAGGTCGGTCAAGCTTCGCAATGAAAGCAAGACCGGCAGCCGACGTCTGTGACGACGGCCCGAGTACCGCCCATCTGTACGATCGCCGCGATGAACGAGCGCCTCGGCGTGCTCGCGTTCGGCGACTCGATCACCAACGGCGGCGGCGAGCTGCAGTGGGGTGTCGCGCTGCAGTCCTGGGCGCTGTGGACGGCGCGCTGTCTGGCGCTTCCCTACAGCGGCTACGCGGTCGATGGGGCGCGCGTGCACGACCTCGTGACCGAGCAACTGCCGGCGTTCACCATGCGGACTGGGGGCGACGGGCGCTACGACGTGGGCTGCGTGTATATCGGCGTCAACGACGTCCGCGCGGTCGACTGGGATCCTGATGCGTTCGCCGCCGATCACACTCGCGCGCTGACCGCCCTGACGTTGTGCTGTGACCGGGTGCTGGCGCTCACCGCGCCGCTGCGGCTGGGCCGGCCGCCGGCCGACGCCAAAGTTCCGTCGCTCAACGCGATCATCACCCGCAACGCGGCGGCCCACGGGGCCCTCATCGTCGACCTGAGCGACTTCGGTGCCCGCAACCACGTGATGGTCGACTACGTCCACCCGACCGCATTCGGCCAGATCGAGATCGCCGAGCGTGCACTGGCGGTCCTCGCCGCCGACGGGCTGCCGGCGCGGATCTCGCCGGCGTCGTTGATCTCCTACCGGACCACCCGTTGGCAGCGGCTCCGCGGGGATCTGACCTACGTCTACCGCGATCTCAAGCAGCGCCCGCGGGCGGCGGCGCTGCAACGCGCGGCGCGGCGGCGTTGAGCGGACGCCCGGACCCGGCTACCGGACCCGGGCACCGCACCCGGCCCCGGACCCCCGATCGGCGGCCGCCGGAATTGAATCTTCACCAAACTGATGGTAAAACTCGGTCATGGTCTCGCTGGCTTCGCTTCGCCCCGCCGCCCAGCCGCCCCGCGTCCCGGCGCAATCGGCTGCTGACCGTCCGAGCGCCGACCGCCTGCGGGCGGCGACAGAGCTGCTCACGCGGGGTTTCACCGTGGTCACGACCCATGATGGACGTGGTGCGCCGCTGGGTACGGCCGCCGATTCGGCTGGTGCGGTGTCGCTGACTCCCGCGTTGGTGCTCGCATGCATCGATGAGGAGTCAGCGACACTCGCCGCCGTGCTCCACAACCGCCGGTTCGCGCTCAACGTGCTGCCAACGTCGATGACCGACGTCGCGCTGCGCTTCTCCGGTCATCCCGCCCCGGATCTGTGGGACGACGTGGCCCATCACACGGTCGACGGGGTCCCGGTGCTCGACGACGCCGCGACGACGCTGCGCTGCGAGGTCCACGACATCGCCGACGGCGGGCCGTTGACGGTCGTGATCGGTCGGGTCGTCGGCGTCTTCGACGGCCGCTAGCCACGCCGCCGCCGCTCGCAACGACGCTTCCGCCCGACGCCGGATTGCGTCGGCGCGGCATCTGGAACCGGTGGCGCGACGGCCCTTGACATGCCTGCCCTCGCGGGCATAGTGTCATTTCGGCGGACCCGCCACACGGGACCGATCGACTGACGACGGCCTGGTCCGCGCGCCGCGGAGCGCTCGACGCTCAAAAGCGCTGTCAGTCATTTCAATCGTTTTGACAGGGAGGTCAAGATGCGAGTCGCAAAAATGGCACTCGGAGTCGCCGCGACCCTGAGCCTGAGCCTGCTGATTCCGGCGACGGTCGCGTTGGGGGCGAGCACCCCGGCGGGCGGCAAGGTGAACGTGTTCGTGACGCCCTCCTCAGCGAACGGGCCGAAGGGCACGATCGTCGTGACCGGCGCGATCGGTGACTACGGCAAGACGCTCAACGTCACCAAGAGCGGCAAGCCCGATGCCAACGGCGCATACGTCAAGATCACTTTGCAGCAGGGTTCGTTCTTGGTCAACGCGACGAAGCTCGATGCCAAGACCAATCACCTGCAGCCGACGGTCAACAAGGCGACCTGCTCGGTCTCGGCCTCGGGGACCGGACCGGTGACACTGTCCAACGGCGCTGGTCTCTACGCGGGCATCAGCGGCACTCTGCAGATCACCGTCAAGTTCGCCTTCATCGGGCCCCGGTTCTCGAGCGGCCCGCACAAAGGGCAGTGCAACGAAAGCAACAACGCCCCGGCGCTCGCTCAATATGAGTCGATCACCGGCTCAGGGACGGTGAGCTTTTAGCGAAGGACGAACGTTCAGCCCGCGAGCCGGCCCGCCTCGGCGGTCGCCTCGCGGAGCTGCGTCGCCAACGCCGGGGTCAACGCGCCCGGGGCCATCCGCCAGCGCCAACTGCCGGTGGCCGAGCCCGGCAGGTTCATCCGCGCCTCCGACCCGAGCCCGAGCACATCCTGGGCCTGCACGATCGCGACCCGCGCCGGCGACGAGAACGCCAACCGGATCAGCCCCCACCACGGCTCACGCTCGTCGGAGAAGCGGTGGCGGGCAAGCTCAGCGTCCACGAACGCCCGCTGCGCCGCCGGGATCGACTCCAGCCAGCCGCGAGTGGTGTCCTGATCGTGCGTGGCCGTGTAGACGATCCGATCCGGCATGTGGTTCTCCAGGCGGTGCGGGCTGCTCGGTTCGTCGGGGTCCAGGCCGAACTGGATCACGAGCATCCCCAGCATGCCCAGTGACCGGCGCAACCGCTCGACCGGCTCGGTGATCACGCCCAAGTCCTCGGCGACCAGTGGCAGTGACAACGGCCCCGACCAATCCGGGCCGACACCGTCGCCCGAACCCAGCGAACGCTCGATCGCCCGGAACAGCCCGAGCCCCGGCCCGCGCTGCCAGGTTCCGTCAACGGCGGTGCGCGCGCCCTTGGAGACCGACCAGTAGGACACCAACCCGCGGAAGTGGTCGATCCGCGCCATGTCGAACAGCGACAGCGTTCGCCGGATCCGCTCCACCCACCAGCGGTAGCGGCGCCGGCGCAGCGCCGGCCAGTCGTACAGCGGATTGCCCCACAGCTGCCCGACGTCGGAGTAGGCGTCGGGCGGCGCCCCCGCGACGCGGTCGTCGATGAACAGTTCGGGCCAGAACTGGTCGTCGGCCCCGCCCGGCGACACGTAGATCGCGATGTCGCCGAACAGCCGGACGCCGCGTTGGGATGCGTACGCGCGCAGCGCGCTCCACTCGCGTTCGAACCGAACCTGGTCGAGCACCGCCCCGCGCGCCGAGTAGCGCTCCCACGACGGCAGCCAGAACGCGTGACGCTCACGGAAATCCAACACCTCGGTGGCGGTCACGGGCGCGCGCCGGTCGTCCAGCAGCCCCGGCCAGGCCGCGAACGCCGAGCTGGACTTGTACGGCGACCGGTAGCGGTCGGGCGGTCCCAGCGGCAGCACCTGCCACCAGCGCTGCCCCGCGTCGGCCAGCCAATCGACAAACCGGTAGGCCTCGGGACCGAGCGTGGCGCCCGGCAGCGAGGTGATGTGCAGCTGTACGCCGCTCGTTCGCACCGGCTCGTTCACCGATCGGTGTTTAGCGCGTCGCCCGACCTGGGATAAGTTGTCTCAGAGATCGTGACCATCCGCGCCGACGAGACCCACAGCCCGCCGGAGCCCGGCGCGCAGCCCGCGACCGCGGCCCAACCCGCCCGGATCGTGATCCAATTTCCGAAGCCGGCGGTCGACGGCGGCGCCTATCCGATCAAGCGCTGCGTCGGCGACACGATCGAGGTCTCAGCCGACGTGTTCCGCGACGGTCACGAGTTGCTGCGCGCGATCGTGCGCCACACCGCTCCCGACGGGACCAGCAGTGAGTCGGAGCTCGAACGGATCGACGCTCACCTCGGCGGCGTGCGCTGGGCGGGCCGCTTCACGGTCGACCGGCCGGGCGTCTGGCAGTACACGATCGAGGCCTGGACCGACCAGTTCGCCACCTGGCGTGACGAGCTCGCTCGCAAGGTCGCCGGCGGTCAGGCGGACCTCTCGGGCGAGCTCTCGGAGGGCGTCGTGCTGCTCGAAGCCGCGGCCGAACACAACTGCGATCCCGGCGACACCGCACTGATCGCGCACGCGATCGCCGAGCTGCGCGCGCCGGAGATCCCCGAGACCGCGAAGCACGACACGGCCCTCGGCGAGGCGCTCGCCGCCGCGATCGAGCGTGACCCGATCCGCCACGGCGCGACCCGCCTGCAGCAGCCGCTGATCGCCCACGTCGATCGGCTGCGGGCGCGGTTCGGCGCCTGGTATGAGCTGTTCCCCCGCTCCTGGGGCGGCCTGAGCGGGGTGCAGCGCCAACTGCCGCAGCTGGCCGAGCTCGGCTTCGACGTGATCTACCTGCCGCCGATCCACCCGATCGGGCTGACCAACCGCAAGGGCCGCGACAACGCGCTGACCGCCGCCCCGGGCGATCCCGGCTCGCCGTGGGCGATCGGCGACGCCTCCGGCGGCCACGACGCGATCCACGCAGAGCTCGGGACCGAGGCCGACCTGCGGGCGCTGACCGCGACCGCCGCCGCGCACGGGCTCGAGATCGCGCTCGACTTCGCGATCCAGTGCTCGGCCGACCACCCATGGCTGACCGAACACCCGGAATGGTTTCACCGCCGCCCCGATGGCACGCTCAAGTACGCCGAGAATCCGCCCAAGCGCTACCAGGACATCTACAACGTCAACTGGGAGTCGCCGGACTGGCGATCGCTGTGGGACGCGCTGCTGGCAGTGGTGCTGCACTGGGTCGACTGCGGCGTGACCGTGTTCCGAGTCGACAACCCGCACACCAAGCCGTTTGCGTTCTGGGCGTGGCTGATCGAGCATGTGCACGCGGTCGACCCTGACGTGCTGTTCCTCGCCGAGGCGTTCACCAAACGCTCGGTGATGCGCCATCTCGGCAAGATCGGCTTCAGCCAGTCCTACACGTACTTCACCTGGAAGAACTCGCGCTGGGAGCTGACCGAGTACGTCTCGGAGCTGGCCTACTCGGGCGAGCAGGACTACTTCCGGCCGAACTTCTTCGCCAACACGCCCGACATCCTGCACGAGTATCTCCAGCACGGCG
>Ga0302326_10022828_pt1 | contig 12776 bp, 8 predicted proteins | sample Palsa_T0_3_FD_202264 | JGI IMG/M metagenome (GOLD analysis project Ga0302326, IMG submission 202264) | Peat permafrost microbial communities from Stordalen Mire near Abisko, Sweden - Palsa_T0_3 | ecosystem: Environmental > Terrestrial > Soil > Palsa > Peat permafrost | place: Sweden: Abisko... | reverse complement strand
CGCGGCCCCTGTTCCGGGACCAGATCGTGCGGGTGCGCAACCGGGTGGCCGGTCGGCCCGGAGACTGGACATACGTCCTGCGCGACGTGAACATCCACATCGAGCCCGGTGAATCGGTGGCCCTGGTCGGGCTGAACGGCTCGGGGAAGTCGACGCTCCTCAAGACGCTCAGCCGGGTGATGTACCCGACCGCCGGATCCGTGGAGGTCTCGGGCCGGGTCGGCGCCCTCATCGAGGTCCGCGCCGGGATCCACCCCGATCTCACCGGACGGGAGAACATCTTCTTCTACGGGATCGTGCTCGGACTCACCCGGCGCGAGGTCTCCGCCCGGTTCGATGACATCGTCGAGTTCGCCGAACTGGAAGACGCCGTCGACCGGCAGGTGAAGTGGTACTCGAGCGGGATGCAAATGCGTCTCGGATTCGGGATCGCCGCCTTCCTCGAGCCTGATGTCCTGCTCGTCGACGAGGTGCTGGCCGTAGGAGACGTCGGCTTCCAGCAGCGCTGCTTGGAACGTATGAGCATCGTCCTCCAGCAGGGCACCACGCTGGTCTTCGTATCTCATGACACGGCCGCCGTGCAGTCCATGTGCAACCGGGCCGTTTGGTTGGACGACTCCCTTGTCCGCGCTGACGGGCCGGTCTCGGAGGTCCTCGACAGCTACCGCATGGGCATGGAGGAACGGGCGGTCCGCTACGCCGACAGGCTCGCCAGCGACCCGGTTCAGGTCACGAGGACGGCCGTCACGGGGCGCGGTGATGACGCCCCGTTCGCCGGCGGGCCCACGCTGATCACCCTCGACGTCGAGGCCGAAAAGTCTGAGGAGCTCAACCTCTGTGTCGGAGTGACGCAGGGTCCGGCCGCCACCATCTTCATGCTCCAGCACCGCATATCCGTCCCCGCCGGCCACAGCGAGTTGCACTGCACCATCCCCTCGATGCCGCTGCCCTACGGCCGCTACTTCCTGTGGGGCGGCGCCTTCGACGACCGCGGCAACCCGCGGATGAGATGGCATCCGCTCGCACCATTCGACGTCGAGGGCGCGCAACGGCAGGACACCCCCAAGGGGGTGATGCTCCTCTCCCCCGTCTACGTCTCCGCGGAATGGGAAACCCGACGCACGCTGACGGTGGCCGACCGATCGACCCCTGGCTCCCCACCGGACTCCTTGACGACGCCCGAAGACCAGGCGAATGGGACGGCGCCCCACGCGGCCGGGGCGCTGTCGCGGAGCCACGCGTCCGCTCCCACCCTTGCCGCCTGGCTCGACAGGGTCTCTGACAGCGCCGCTCCGTTCACGTTTGTCGACAATGCCAACGGAACCTCGCTGACGATCGCCGAGTTGGTCGAACGTTCCCGCCGGGTGGCGGCCGGGCTGCGCCAGGACGGGGTCCGACAAGGCCAGCGATTGCTGATCGCCACCGGCGACCAGCAGGAGTTCATGGAAGTGTTCCTGGCGTGCCTGTGGGCCGGGGTCACCGCAGTGCCGTTGGCAGTTCCGCACATGGCTTCGAACCAGGCGGCCTACCTGGATAACCTCCGGCGATTCGCACGAGTCAGTGAAGCCGATGCCCTCTGCGCCAACCGACGGGTCGCCGAGATGGCTGATGCTGACCCGCTCGGGATCAGACTGGTGACCGCCGACCCGGAAGGGCCCTCGCCTCTCGGTCTCTCAGCCCTGTCGCCCACCGACGTTGCGCTCATCCAGTTCACGTCCGGCAGTACCTCGCTTCCGAAAGGCGTGGTCGTCACCCACGACAACCTGGTGGCCAACATCACCGCCATCGGTCGAGATTCGTTGCACCTCGACGCCACCGTCGACCGTGCCGTCACCTGGCTGCCGCTGCACCATGACATGGGTCTGATCGGGATGTTCCTGACGGGCCTCTTCTATGAGATCCCCTCCTGGTATCTCCGCCCTCTCCAGTTCCTCCGTTCCCCGCTGGCGTGGTGCAAGGTGATCAGCGAGGTGCGGGGCTCCATCAGCTTCGCTCCGGACTTCGCCTACCGCCAGGTGGCCAAGAAGGTCACCCCTGAGGTCGCCGCCGGACTCGACCTCTCATCATGGAGGATCGCCGGCTGCGGTGCCGAACCTGTCCAGCCGTCGACCATCCGGGCCTTCACAGAAGCGTTCGAGGCAGCCCGCTTCGACAAGAAGGCATTCATCACCGCCTACGGCGCCGCTGAGAACACCCTGGCCATCACCCTGGCCCTTGACGGCCCTCACATTCTCCCGGTCGACGCTGAAACATTCCGCTCACAAGGAAAGGCCACCGCGGTCGCTCCGGGTCGATCGGCGCTCGAATTCAGCTCGTGTGGGCCGCCGATCTTCAGTGTGGAGCTGGATATCCAGGATGGCGATGGCGCCCCGGTGCCCGACGGTGAGGAGGGGGAGATCATCGTGCGCGGACCAAGCGTGTGCGGCGGCTACCTCAACAACGCCGACGAGACGTCGCGTACCTTCAGGGCCGATGGCCTGCATACCGGGGATCGGGGATTCATGCTCGACGGCGAGCTGTATGTCAGCGGTCGGTCCAAGGACGTCATCATCCTGAACGGAAAGAATGTCCACGCCCATGACGTCGAATGGGCGGTGGCGACCGCCGTCGGAGTCGACGCCGTGGTCGCCTTCGGTTGCCCCTCTGAGGCGGGCGAGCAGCTGGTGGTGGGCGTCGAGGACCGTGGTCAGCTCCCGGACGACGTGGAGGCCCGGATTCGGAGCGCAGTGCGGAGCTACCTCGACGTGCTGCCTGACACTGTGGTGCGCCTCCCCGCCAAGGACTTTTTGCGGACCACGAGCGGCAAGGTGCAACGGACCGCTATCCGACGGAACTTCATCGACGGTGCGCGTTCGCCCGGCGCCCGAACTGAGGCCGCGGCCGGATAAAGCTGACCGGGCAGCGATGCCGGTGCCGTCAGTCGGCCGGTCCCGTACCGGCCAGTTCGGCCGGCGGTGGCTCAAGGCCTGGCATCGAATGGAACGTCAGCTGCCCGTCGACCAGGTCCACCAGGATGATCTCGCCGGCCCGGAACTCCTTGGTGAGGATGCGCTCCGACAGCGGGTCGTCGATGAACGACTGGATGGCCCGGCGCAGCGGCCGCGCTCCGAGCTCGGGCTGGTAGCCCTTGTCGGACAGGAAGTACTTGGCCTCCTGGGTCAGCTCCAGGCCGAGGCCCTGGGATTCGAGCTGCGCCCGGGTGCGGGCGATCATCAGGTCGACGATCTCGGTGACCTCGTCCTTGGTCAACTCGTGGAAGACGATGACGTCGTCGATGCGGTTGAGGAACTCAGGCTTGAAGTGGTTCTTCAGCGCCTCGTTGACCTTCTCCTTCATCCGATCGTAGGTCAGCTCCTCGCTCGACTTGGAGAAGCCCACCGACGCCTTGCGCAGGTCGGCCGTCCCCAGGTTGGACGTCATGATGAGCACGGTGTTCTTGAAGTCGACCGTGCGGCCCTGGGAGTCGGTGAGCCGACCTTCCTCCAGGATCTGGAGCAGGGCGTTGAACACGTCGGGGTGGGCCTTCTCGATCTCGTCGAAGAGGACCACGCTGAACGGCTTGCGGCGCACGGCCTCGGTGAGCTGACCGCCCTCCTCGTAGCCCACGTAGCCCGGGGGCGAGCCGACGAGGCGGGACACCGTGTGCTTCTCCATGTACTCGCTCATGTCGAGCTGGATCATGGCGTCGGAGTCGCCGAAGAGGAACTCGGTCACGGCCTTGGCCAACTCGGTCTTCCCGACACCGGTCGGGCCCAGGAAGATGAACGAACCGCTGGGCCGCTTCGGGTCCTTGAGACCGGCCCGGGTGCGACGGATGGAGCGGGCGAGGGCGGCGATGGCGTCCTGCTGCCCGATGACCCGCTTGTGCAGCTCGTCCTCCATGCGTAGGAGCTTGGCCGTCTCCTCCTCGGTCAGCTTGTAGACCGGGATGCCGGTCGACATCGACAAGACCTCGGCGATGACCTCCTCGTCGACGACATCGAACAGATCGACGCCCTCGGCCTTCCACTCGGCCTCCTTGGCCGTCTTGCGCTCGAGGAACGCCTTCTCCTGGTCGGCCAGCTTCTTGGCCAGGTCGAACTGCTCGCGGCCGACGGCGGCTTCCTTCTCCTTGCGGATCCGGATGATCTCGTTCTCAAGGTCCTTGTAGTCGGGCGGCACCGTCATGCGCCGGATGCGCAGCTTGGAGCCGGCCTCGTCGATGAGGTCGATCGCCTTGTCCGGGAGGTGGCGGTCGGCGATGTAGCGGTCGGCCAGGTTGGCCGCGGCCACGAGCGCCTGGTCGGTGATGGTCACCGAGTGGTGGGCCTCGTACCGGTCGCGGAGGCCCTTCAGGATCTCGATGGTCATGGCGACCGTCGGCTCCTCGACCTTGATGGGCTGGAACCGGCGCTCGAGGGCGGCGTCCTTCTCGAGGTGCTTGCGGTACTCATCGAGCGTGGTCGCGCCGATCGTCTGGAGCTCACCGCGGGCCAGCATCGGCTTCAAAATCGAAGCGGCGTCGATGGCGCCCTCGGCGGCACCGGCACCCACCAGGGTGTGGAGCTCGTCGATGAACAAGATGATGTCGCCGCGGGTGCGGATCTCCTTGAGGACCTTCTTGAGGCGCTCCTCGAAGTCGCCGCGGTAGCGGGACCCGGCCACCAGGGCGCCAAGGTCGAGCGTGTAGAGCTGCTTCCCGCGCAGCGTCTCCGGCACGTCGTTGGCCACGATCTTTTGCGACAGGCCCTCGACGATGGCGGTCTTGCCCACGCCGGGCTCGCCGATGAGAACCGGGTTGTTCTTGGTCCGGCGCGACAGGACCTGCATGACCCGCTCGATCTCGCGTTCTCGGCCGATGACGGGGTCGAGCTTCTTGTCGCGCGCCAGCTGCGTCAGGTTGCGACCGAACTGGTCGAGGACGAGCGACCCCGAAGGCGCCTCCTGTCCGCCGGCAGCAGCGGGACCGGCGGCCGTGCCTTCCTTGCCACCCTGGGAGCCGTAGCCCGACAGGAGCTGGATGACCTGCTGGCGGACCCGAGATAGGTCGGCGCCGAGGTCGACCAGCACGCGGGCGGCGACGCCCTCGCCCTCGCGGACCAGGCCCAGCAGGATGTGCTCAGTGCCGATGTAGTTGTGGCCGAGCTGGAGGGCCTCTCGGAGCGAGAGCTCGAGGACCTTCTTGGCGCGGGGCGTGAACGGCGGTGAGCCGCCCGCCGCCGTCGAGGGCGCGCCCATTGTCTCTTCGACCTTCTCGCGGACAGCCTCGAGCGAGATGCCCAGCTGCTCCAGGGCTTTGGCGGCAACGCCTTCGCCTTCGTGAATGAGGCCCAACAGCAGGTGCTCTGTGCCAATGAAGTTGTGGTTGAGCAGGCGCGCTTCTTCTTGCGCAAGGACCATGACCCGGCGGGCCCGCTCGGTGAACCTTTCGAACAAGTGATCGCCTCCTTGGAGGGCGTTCTCGGTGCCCCCAATCCTACCGGGAGGCTGGCTCTAGCGCGACGCCATGAGCGTGACGCTGTCCACCCATCGGCCGCATTGTGCCTAGGCAGGAGTCGTGACCTAGCCTCACGACGGTGAACGTGGCCGTGCTGCTGCCGCTCCCGGGGCTCGACGTAACCCGTTCGCGCGTGGAAGAAGAGCTCAGGCGATCGGTGTCGGGAGAGAATCCATTCCTGACCGAGGTGGCTGGCCACCTGATCACGGCGGGTGGCGCGCGGTGGCGACCCACGCTCGCGGTCGCCGCTGCCCTGGCCGGTGGCGCTGCCGCAACCCATGAGGTGATCAGGGGCGCCTGCTCGGTCGAGCTCGTGCACCTGGGCACGCTCTACCACGACGACGTCATCGACGAGGCGACGACACGGCGTCAGGTGCAGAGCGTCAACGCCCGGTGGGGAAACAACGTCGCCATCCTGGGCGGAGACTTCCTGCTGGCCCGGGCCTCGGAGATCGCTGCGTCGCTGGGCACGGAGGTGGCCGCCCTTCTCGCCGCGACGATCGGCCGCCTCTGCGAGGGTGAGATCAGCGAGTTGCAGACCGCGTTCGCCGTCGGTCGCCCCGAGGACGCGTACTTCGGCTCGATCGCCGACAAAACTTCGTCGCTGTTCTCGGCGGCGTGTCGGATCGGCGGGATCGTCGGCGGCCTGCCCCGCGCCCAGATCGACGCCCTGACGGGGTACGGCGAGGCGTTTGGGACCGTGTTCCAGATCGTGGACGACATCAAGGACTTGGTCCTGTCCGAGGGGGAACTGGGGAAGCCCTCGGGCCACGATCTTGTCGAAGGCGTCTACACGCTGCCCGTGCTCAGGGCGCTGGCTATGCCGGGCGTCGGCGAGGAGCTGGCCGCCCTGCTTGGTGGTCCCATCGCCCGGCCCGAGGCCGAGAAGGCCCGGGCCATGGTGGTGTCGAGCGGCGGCATCGAGTCGGCCGTGTCCACCGCCCGTCAGTGGGCCGATCGCGCCGCCGTGGCCGTGGAGGACCTCGAAGGCCCCGCGGCGGCTGACCTGGCCGGGCTGGGCCACACCCTGCTCGACCAGCTGCCCATCTGAGCCGCGACCCCGCGACCCCGCGACCGTGCGTCGCCGCGGAAATCTCAGCTCCAGGGCCAGCGGGGTGGGAAGGCCTCGTCGAGGAGCGCTTGTATGGCCTGCTGGGTGGCATCGGCGGCGTCGGCAAGCGCCAGCGGGCCCCGCGACCTCGGCGGTGGCACCGGCGGGCCGATGTGCACAGCCCAACGTCCGGTCACCTCTCCGCCGATGACGGCCACGGGCAGGATCGGGGCGCCGACCTCGAGTGCCGGCCCGACGTCCTCGGGGCCGAGGTTGCCGGCGCGCAGCCGGGAGTTGAGCTGCATGGCAAGCGGGAGGCCCACCAGGTGCCCGGACCGGAGGAGGCTCGCCACCTCGGCGGGACGGTTGACGACGGTGCCGAGCCGTCGCAGCGGCGTGCCGAACGGCGCGACGTCAACCAACCCGGTGAACCGCATCCGCCGCCCGGCTACCTGGCGCACGGCCCGGCCGACGGCGACGGGTTCGAGGACCCCGAACCGGCGATTGGCGACCACGAGGGCAGCGCCCTTCTTCGGTACGTGGTCGCCCCCAGAGACGGACACGCGGATGACTTGGCGCAGCACGGCGTCGACCAGATCCTGAGCGCCGGCGTCGCATCCCCACGGGTCGATCTCCAGGTCACCGCGGGCTCTGCGGCCGAGGGCCTCGGCGACACTCACGCGGCCGACCTCTCCACGACGCGCAGCGGCACCGTGTCGGACCGCTGCGCCGCCTCAACGGAGGCCCGGGTGGTCCGGCGAGGTTCGACGCCGAGGATCTCACGGGCCCGGCCGCCATCGGCGGTCCTTCCACGGTGGATCAGCTCGAGCAGGTGGTCAGGCACCGGCGCACCGGCCAGGTCGGCGAGATAGCGCACCAGGCGCCACTCCGGCCCGAGGAGCGGGACAGGCACGCGCCCGCCAAGGCGAGCCGCTTGCCAGACGGACACGGCACCGGGGGCGACGACGTTGACGGTGTCGTCCGGGCCGGCGAGCAAGGCCGCCACGACGGCCTTGGCCGCGTCCTCGACATGCAGCACGGAGAAGGTCGGGTCGGCGAGCGCGCTGACCGGCACCACCGGCAGGCGCAGGTACCGGGCGAGGGGGCTCGGGACGCGAGCGCCGATGTAGGGCGCCATCCGGAGGGTGCAGACGGGGACATCCGCGGCGGCACCTGCCTCCGCTGCCAGCCGTTCGACCTCGAGGAGCGAACGGGCGAAGGGCGTCGTCGGGTCCGGCGGTACCGACTCATCGGGGACGGTCGCCGAGCCGCGCGCCCGGCCGTAGACCTCGATGCCGGACCGGACGACGATGCGGTCGAGGCTGCCGAGATCGGCGGCGGCGCCGAGGACCGTCCTGGTGTTGGCGCTGGTCCGCTCCCGCGCCACCCGCGGCGAGGACCGGGCGTCAGGCTCGTAGACGCCGAGGTGGACGATCGCCGTGGGTTCGATCTCCCGAACGGGCGCCAGCAGGCGGCGCCGATCGCGGGGATCGACCTCGGTGAAATGCAGCGATGCGATGGACCGGCGGGGCGGCACCAGATCGATGCCAGCGAGGACGTCGACTCGCCGGTCGGCATCGAGGAGCATCGCCACTCTGGTGCCGAGCTCTCCACCGACGCCGGTGACGAGGACCCGCATCCCCCAATGCTGGTTGGGCCGACCCCCGTTCGTCCAGCCCGGCCGGCCACGGCTGGCGTTGGCGGTGACATAGCCTCGCAATGATCAACGCCCCGCATCCCCCTGCACCGGCCATGCCCTGGTCGACCACCACCTCGCCCGACCGGCGCTCCGCGACATCCGCCAGGCGGCGATTGCGTCTGTTGTTCGTGCTGCCGTCATTGGGGATGGGCGGCGCTGAGCGCCACGCGCTGACCCTGCTCGCCGGCATCGACCGGAGTCGCTACGAGCCGTCGGTCGTGTGCATTGACCGCCGCGGTGCGCTCGCCCCCGAGTTGGCCAGCTCCATCCCGGTCACATCCCTGGGTGTCGGTGGCCGGGCATCCCGGCTGCCCTGGGCCCTGGCCCGCTTGTGGTGGATAGCCCGTCCCGGTCACGCCGACGTCGTCATCACGACCGGATTCAATGCCGACGTCGTGGGCCGCATCGCCGGCCGGGCCCGCCGACGCATCGTGATCTCCTGGAAGCACAACTGCGGGCACGTCGGCCATTACGGGGTGCGCGATCGCATCGGCGAGCGAATCCTCGGACGCTGGACGGACCGGTACTTCGGCGTGTCCTACGGCCAGATGCGCTATCTGACCGACTACCTCGGGATCGAATCAGAGAAGATCCGGATCATTCACAATGGTGTGCTGGTGCCCAGCGAGCCTCGGCCTCCAGCTCGCCGCAGCGGCGAGGAGAAGGTGCTCGCCGCCGTTGCCGTGCTCCGGGAGGAGAAGGATCACGTCACGCTTCTTCGAGCTGTGCGCCTCCTGGTGGACCGGATGCCGAAGGTCCGCCTGTTGATCATCGGGGACGGACCCGAGCGCGATCGCCTCGTGGCGCTGGCTGAGGAGCTCGGGATCACCGACCACGTCACGTTTCTCGGGCAGCGCCACGACGTCGCCGACCTCCTGGAGGGCGCTGATGTCGTGACGCTCTCGTCGTACACCGTGGAGTGCTTCCCCTTCTCGGTGCTCGAGGCCATGGCTGCGGGCAAGCCGGTTGTGTGTACGGCCGTCGGGGGTATCCCCGAGATGGTGGATGAAGGCGTGACCGGATTCCTGGTGCCGCCCCGGGCGCCCGTGGTGTTGGCTGACCGCCTAGAGCGGGTGCTCGGCGATGAGGAGCTGGCCAAGCGGATGGGCGCGGCCGGGCTGGCCAAGCTGACGGAGCAGTTCCAGGCCGACCGGATGGTCACGCTGTTCGAGCGTGAGCTCGAAGATCTGGTGCGCGCCCGGTGACCACCTCCCTCATCGAATGCTTCAACGTCGAGGCGCTCATCGACGGCTACCGAGCGGCGCTGCCGTGGCCGCATGCGGTGGTCGACCTCGTCCTCGACGAGGGCGAGGCCGCCGCCGTGGTCGCCGAGGGGCTGGCCGTCCCCGCCAGTGGCCGCGAACGGCAGGACACCCATCGCGTCCGCAAGGACGCCATTGGCGATTGGCAGGTCATGGGGGACAAGACCCGCCGGTGGCTGGAGGAGTTGAACGAGCCGACTTTCGTCGACGCCCTGTCTCGCCTCACGGGCGTCCCCGGTCTGGTGGCGGATGCGTCGCTCTACAACTCCGGCCTCTTCATCACTCCGACCGGAGGCTGGCATCGGGTCCACGAGGACTTCCCGAGACACCCGCACACCGGCCTGTGGCACCGAGCCGCCGCGCTCCTGTATTGCAGCGACTGGGCGCCCGGCTGGGGTGGGGAGCTCGAGCTGTGGCCGCCCGACATGTCGGCGGTCGGAAGGACCATCCCGCCCCTCCCCGGCCGGCTGGTGGTGTTCGAAACTGGGCCGGCGACCCGTCACGGCCTGCGCACGGTCCAATTCCCCAACGGCGCTCCAAGGGTGGTCCTCGCCACCCGGTATTACTCGCCGGTGGCGCCGCTCCTCGCACCGAGCAGGCCACTCCACGCCTGGTCGCGCCGGCCCACCGAGCGACTGTCGGACGTCCTGCCGACGCCACCGGAGATCCTCGCCAGCCTCAGGCTCCGATGGGAGGGCTGGCGCCGGGCTTAGGAAGACCGAGGAAGCGTCAGGACTCCGGGTGCTCGGTCAACCAGGTGCGGAGCGCCCCGAACGCCGGCTTCTCCGACATGTCCCGGTTGAGCAGGCCGAAGTCGTCCTCATGGTCACCCTGGCCGACGAGATCGCGGGACGTGTACCAGAACGCCGCCGTCACGTACGGGTACTGCGGAAGCATCTGCAGGGTCTGGGTGAGGTACTCGGCCTGGACTGCCAGCGTCACCGCCTGGTAGTAGGTGCCGGTTGTCCCCGTCGACCAGCCGAACTCGGTGAACCAGATCGGCTTGTTCCCGTCGCCGTTGTCGACCATGACCTGGTGCACGGCCGTGACGTGCCTGATGTTGTAGGGCGTGGTGCCGGAGTCGGCCAGCTCGGGACCGGCGGTGGTGGGCGCCATGTACGGATGCGTCGCCACGACGTCGAAGGATCCGCCGGCGCCGGCGGCGTAGAGCTGGGCCAGCCAGGCGGCGTCGTTGCCGCTCAGCCCGCCGCTCACCACGATGGCGGTGGGGTCAGCGGCCTTGACGGCCGGATACGCGGCCTCCAGGAGGGCGGCGTAGCTTGCGGGCGTTGCCGACGGGATGATGTCGGGCTCGTTCCAGATCTCGTAGGCGGCGATCTTTCCGCGGTAGCGGTTGGCGAACCATCCCATGAAGTTGGCGTAGTCCTGCGGATTGGTGGGCAGCACCCGCAGGTCGGTCCCCCCGCCCTGGGCCCACGGAGGGGCGCTCTCGACGGTGGCCAGGATGTGCATGCCGAGGCTGTCGGCCTGCGCCACGACCTGGTCGACGCGCTGCTCGTACCACGTGGCGATCTGCCCGGGCCCCGAATACTCGTAGCTGCTCCAGCCGACATCGATCCGCAGCCAGCGCACGCCCGCTTGGGCCAGCGTGGAGATCAGCGCGGTGTGGACGTCCCAGTCGCTCCAGAGCGGCAGCACCTGCACCCCGACCTTGAGCGCGGCCGGCGCAACAGGCGGCGTCACCAGGGCCTCGGTCTCCGTCGCGCTGCTCACCCACCCCTTGGAAGCACCGGCGGCCGTTGGAACCAGCAGCACGCCAGCACCGATGACCAGGGCTGTGAGTGCTCGGCCGATCTGGTGTCCACGCCGAAACATGGCCGTTCTATCGACAAGGCTCGGATCGGCCTTGACTCGTTCATGACGGCACGCCCACAGGCGAGGAGACCGACCGCCAGGCCACGGCCACGAACGGCACGGTCGCCGCACCCACCGCAATCAGTGTCACCGCAGCTGCCGTGGTTGCTGACGCGTGGACGACGACCACCGCACCACCGAGGGCGGCGGCGGCCGCACCCGCGGCGCTCCCGATCATCACCGTGCGCTCACGGTGCTGCACAACGAGGGCGTACCAGGCCATGTGGAACAACAGGATCAAGGGCGCGGCGCCCACGAAGATGCTGGCAACCGGGACGGCGCCTGCGTATTGACGACCGAACACGGGCACCGTCACCAGGTGCACGAGCACGACTCCGGGCGCGGCGACGAGCGCGCCGAAGGCAACACAGCCGGCGAGCAACCTCCTGATCAGCGCGGTCATGGCCCCCGGCTCTGTCACCGACCGTCGCGAAAGAGCGGGGAAGATGCCGATGGCTGCCGTGTAGCAGAGCATGGTGCCGGTCTCGAGGTAGCGGGTGGCGACGGCGAAGTCGGCGACCGCTGGAATGCTGGCCGCGTTGCCGAAGATCAGCTGCGGAAGCCGCCACATGACGGCCATCAAGGTGGTGCCCACGCCGAGCCAGATCCCCTGACGGAACAGCGTCCAACGCAGCGTTCGGTCCGGGGCTGACCGCGTCGGCCACGGTAGCGCCAGTTGTGCCAGCCCGGCGGTGGCCAGCGTGGTCAGTGCCAACACGGCCATCAGGCCACCGACGCCGCCGTGGCGGGCGAGGACGGCGAGGCTGCCCCCGATCTGCAGGACCGTGCACACCAGTTGCAACGCGGCTTCGGCCCACGGTCGCGCCGCCCCCCGGAGCACCTCGGCCTGAAGGTTGAACACGCCGTTGGCGAGGACGACGCCCGTCGTCCACGCCAACGCTCCGTCGGTGAACCCCGGGCCGCGGGCGACCACCCCCGCTCCCGCGACCACGGCTGCCCCGAGGAGGGTCGTCGCCAACTGGGTGGCGCCGGCCGCTCGGTAGGCGCGCCCGATGTCCGCGTCGCCGCTGGCGATCGCTCGCGCCGCCACGGCCGCGACACCGGAGTCGGTGATGACGATCACCGCGCTGGCCAAGACGAGCAGGTAGCTGTACGACGCGAACCCGCCGGGCCCGAGCCGGCGGGCGATGATCACGAGCAGGACCAGGCCGAGTGCCTTCGTCGCCAGCCGGGAGCCCAGTGCGGCCGTTGCCCCGTGGATCGCGCGTGGGCTTCGTTGGGTTTCGCTAGATCCAGACATCGGCACGTGCCCGGCCGCCGTCGCCCGTCCCCCCGACACGACCCGGCCCCCCGACACGACCCCCGCGCTCGGCGGCCCCCAGGCTCGCCCCGATCGCGAACAGCGCGACAAAGCCGAACGGATACGCCGTGAGCGATGACCGGGTGACCCCG